>WNFJ01463255.1_pt1 | contig 16041 bp, 37 predicted proteins | sample 5400461 | NCBI WGS metagenome assembly WNFJ01 (sample SAMN13153349, study PRJNA577476) | soil metagenome | isolation source: 115 cm saprolite on Douglas fir-dominated hillslope | place: USA:California | collected 2013-09-17 | reverse complement strand
AAGAGACGCGGGTCATGCCGACGGTACACGCGCCAGCACCGGCAGCGCCTCCTAAGAAAGAGCGCAAGCTTCCCCCATCGATGATCCGGGGCACTCCTAGAAGCGGGGAATCGCGGGATGAGAGCATACTCGGGGCCGACTCCGATCAAGAGCGAACGCTGCATGAAGCCGTCAAGGAATTTGAAGCAGAGCATTTTCACGTCGGATTGAATAAAGCGGCCCGGGACTTTATTGACCATCCAAGTTTCGCCGCCATTTTCGATGAATATTCGACCGGTAGCGGCTTCTCAACTGAACAATGGATAAGCGGCATGAATAATATCCGCAATTTGCGAATCGCCAGAAGTGGCGGCGGCATTAAAATCATGTTCGATGCCGATTTTGAGATAGATGATTATAACTTGGGCGGACGTTCACCAGTAGCATCGTTTTGATTAATTAAAAAGGCTTTTAAAAAGGTGGTTTTAAAAGCCTTTTAGGAGGGATTTATGACACCTCAATTTATAGATCTATCGCAGTTTCAACCAGAGGATATAAATTGGCAAGAGTACAAAAATTGGTCGGCTCAAGGGGATGGTATAAGCCGCGTAGCCATGCGCTCGAGTTATGGCTATGGATTCGAAGATCCTCATTTTGGGGTATACCGGGCGAGTGCATTAGCGGCTGGAATCGATCAGATCATTTTTTACCACTACGCATATCCGCAGTACAATTCTGCAATAGTAGAAGCCAATTGGCAATGTCACATAGTGGGGAATATTAGACCGCAAGATATACTTGCTCTGGACTTTGAGGAGAATGTTAGTCAAGCTAGAGCCGAGTGGGCTTATGAATGGCTTACTCAACAACAATTCAATTATCCAATCGCGTTACCGAGGATCTATGCTAGCACCTACTACATTCAGCAGAGATTACAGGATGCACGCCTAGCACGCTATCCGCTATGGCTGGCGGATTGGCAATTCACGCCAGATGAGAGGCCAGCTTGTCCGCCGCCGTGGTCACAATACGAATTTGTCCAGTACACAGATAATGCGTCAAACATACCTGGCGTCGATAGTATTGTTGACGCTGATATTTACTTAGGAAAGGAACCATCTATGCCACCAACCGCTAACCAACAAAAAGCAGCTGACGACTCTTGGAGGAGCGTCTTTTTGACCATCGGAACGCCACCGCCATTAATGGGGACCGGAATATATCAAGCCTGGCTGGCGGCGCTTATCGCCGGGAAATTCTACGGGCCAGCTCTCACTCATGAATACAACTCTATAAATTGGAATGGTATGCCTATCATTGTACAGGAATTTGCACGCGCCAGGTGCGAATGGTGGGATGGCCAGGCACATTGGTACAGCTAGGAGGGATTCATGAATCCAGATAATTATGGACATGACATTACCATCTCGCCAGAATTGTGGGCGCAATTCAAAGAGGCGCTAGACATTGGCCAGCCGATCGGCCACAAACCGGATTACGACGGCATGGCCCGAATGATGATCGAGCAGGCGATTGGCCAATACATCGCCTTGAAGCAACAGATCAAGAGGAAGAAATAATGTTTCGATTTAGAGTAGGCGATTTCCTAGAAATCTTTATACCAGTGACGGCAGGAGTGCTAGTGGCACATGCCATCATTTACTTTTTACATTGGTAATTGCTTAAGAGGAAGAAATAATGTTTCAATTTGCAATGTTGCTAGTTCAGCTTGTGGCAGTATCCATCACTTTCTTTTGCGTCGGGTATATGGTGCGAGTCGCAAAAGAGATGAATAGGATGAGAGCAGAACTTCGTGAGAGGTATGCACAGCAATTCAATTGCAACTAATCGCGGTTAGGAGAAATTTAATGAATCGTAACGACAAGATTAACGACATTCTCGACACGCTCGAGGACCTGCGTGGGGAAGCCGATCTTATGATAAAGATCGGAGCGGCTTATCCTGGCATATCGCAAGCTTTCATCGCATCCGTGATTCGCTTCAATGAGGAGATCCTGCAAATCTCTCCGACCAAGGAAGTTACTCACGTCAAAATCAAGCATAGCATCGATATCTACAAGGTACTTTCTGTGGATGAGAAGGCCTACACTATTCAGGCCGACATAGCGGATGTACAACGCGGGATTAATGAACAGAAAATCCCATATTGGATGATAACCGAAAGGCTTTATGAAGAGGAGGGAGACCCAGCTGGCTTTACCGAGGAGCAAGCCGCGATCGCTCAATCGGTAGACCCAGCCGACTGGAACTCAGAAGAGAACGAGATTATGAATCCGTCTCCAGCACATCGGCAAGATCCTGATGGTCCGGCTATTATCGTCTATCTAAGTCCGATGGTATAGTTGCATAAGGGAGGTCAAAGAATGGATGTAGAGCTTTATTGCACACGATGTAACCGATTAGTCCGTAAAGTAAGTGAAGGTACAACTAGCATCGCAATACACATTAAAAATATGTATGAAGCTATGACAGCTAGATGTACTCATTGTGGCAAAGTAGATCAAGTCGAGATTAGATGTAGGCTATCAGCTTCAACTAATGACGCTTAGACGCAATTTTGGAGGAGGAATGCTTACAGATCTTGGCATTGTCGTTGGTATCCTGTTAGTCCTCTTTATGGTGTCTGGTCTCACCTCGCGTTGGATAGACGATTACTTTAGAGAAACCGATACAAAAGATTAACATTGTTATCACATTGTATGGTATACTTGTGTTAGGGTAGACACTGAGAAAATGCGTCTACCCTACTGCATTTCTGGCGTGTCTACTCCCGGACGGAAAGGAGTGGGCATTTTTTTTATGGGTCAAGATTGCGACCACGATTATAATCAATTCCCGGCTATCACAATAGGCGGGCCAGCTGGCGACTACACATTAGATTGTCCTGTGCTATCGGCGCGATGGGTGGAATATCAGGTAGTCTCTGTAGCTGCTCAAGTGGCTGCTCAAGTCTTCGTCACTGGCGGATCTAAACCCGTTGCACTCCTCTACGATGGCTCCAAAATTCTCAACAATGATGCCTCGGTCGTGGGAACTGCCTACACTGTTTCGGCAAACCAGCCGAGTATAACCCCGTCAGATGGATGGGAACGTATCACACACTCGCAGAAACGTGTCTTCGCGCGCATTGACGTGGCTGGCGGGAACTCCGCATACGTAACTATCCGCTTCAGAACAAAGATTCTCACAGTCATTCCCAGTCCTACAGAAACTGTACACCCCGACTTAGGGCATCAAATGAATATCCAGAGAAGCAAAAACATTAAGGACCGCCTTGCTAAGGCTGGCATACCAGAGAAGGTGCAACTTGCCTGAAGACATTATCGAAAATGCAGCGGAAACACCCGCGGCGATCGTCCATACTGCAGAGACCGTACCAGCTGCTACTGTACACGTCGCAAGCCAGGCGGCGGAAGTACCACATGCAGCACTCAATGAATCCATCTCCATGCTAAACGCCAGTATCGCCAGTCTCAACACGGGAATCAATGACCTCCGCGAAGACCTTCGGAAAGCCAAGGATACGACTCAGGAGGTCGCTACAGAGCCGCTAGAAGGCGCTCACGAGACAGCGCAAGAGATAGCACCGGACATCGTAGAACCACCTAAAGAACGCTATGTGAGGCGCAATGGAAGGAAGGTACGGCGATGAGGAATCCTCATTGGAGTTGCAAAAAGACCAAGAAGAAGGGGAAGAAATAGTGGCACGACGACCAACTAGTCAGTCCCCTAGCGCCATTGCAAAGCGCAAGAGGTATGCAGAGGCTAAAGCAGCAAAGCTAGCGCAAGTACAATCGGACCCGGCAGCCGCTATTGATCCGCCAGTGATTGACCAAGACTTGCAGGTAGAAGTTGCTCCGAACGAAGCACCTAAGCTCTCTCTTAAAGATCGGCTATTCGGGGGGAATACCCCACCACTCGCGGGTGCTCCGACCAAAGCGAAAACGGTCAAGAAGGGGCAAAGGGGAAAGGCGATTGACGCGAGTTTGCTGGCCAAAACCTTTCCTTCGATGGTAGCGGGCCTAACGGCTAGCTATTCTCAGCGTCTCATACACGATCCGTACAAGCCATGCGCTCCCAATCAGCAAGAGGTCTACTGCGTAATCTCACCTCTTTTTAGCATCCTGAGCAGACGTATTGAGATCGTGGGAACCGCATCAGAGGACATCATTGATATTATCAGTGCCGTTATAGCCGGGTTTACAGCCGGAATCCGAATACACATTACCTACCTCAGCATATCTGAGGCTGTACAGAAAGCGAAATTAAATGGACATGCTACCAATGGATCAAATGCTATTCCCAATCCAGGCCCCGGGCCTACAGATGGATATAGAGGAACCGCATACGACTTCAGTACAGGCCAAACGCATCCTATATCTTCTGGACTTCCTAGCGAATCAGCCAATGTTGAGTATGATGCTGCCAATTCTGAAAATGGGGATAACGGCAATGCCAAGCCAGAAGCTGAATTGTTTGCTAATCTCGCTAAGCGGGATCGTACAGGCCGTGTCCGACTTGGTCTTATCCCAGGATGAATTTGACGACAAAATAGAACCGCATATACGCGAATTAATGGCGGTATTCGCCAATGTTGAGAATTGATCCTAGCGAACGGTGGTTGATCCTTGGTAAGACCGGGAGTGGGAAGTCAGAGTATGTCAAGTATCTTTTACGGATGGTAGCCAAGCAGTATCCAGTAGTGATTGTCGATCCAAAAGAGTTCTGGCTTGGCAAAAAACCGGAGTGGGCGGGTAGGAAAGAGCCAGGCACGGTAGACAAGCCACATCTGGTAAACGAGTTCAATCCTAAGTGGCGCGTGCAGCTGCTACAACCTGATGAGGAGGATGATAACCGACTTGAACATTTATGTAGAGCAATTCTTAAACGAGGCAACATCTTTGTCTACTTCGATGAGACGGAAGGTATCGCAACCGCTACCCACGTCCCGGCATATATCCGCCGAGTGTGGAAAACAGGTCGCTCTCTCGGAGTTGGGGCATGGGCTGCAACTCAAGTGCCAACTGGTATACCCAAACTGTTCAAATCGCAAGCAGAACACTTTGTCGTCATGAAGGTAGGAGAAGAGGACGCCGAACTCGCTGCTTCTTTAGTGCATGTACCAGAAGAAGAGGTAAGCGCATTAAAGAAGTATGAATGGATACACTACGATACAAATATGGATATAGGGGAATGGCACCCGCCTATACCATATAAACCAGTAAGAGGCAATAAATGAACAATAAGCTTAAAATAGGTGACTTTGTTTTATTTAGATCTAGAGGAGAAGAAATGGTAGGGATTATTGAGGAATTCTTTCCTGGCAAAAAGGAGAAAGCGCATATCACGGAACGCTACCTATCAACGAAGCCTAGACACTACATCAGAGATACGCACAGATTAAGAAAGGTAGATCTATGAATGAAGAGACTGCAACGATGGCAGATCCTCATAAGATACGCGAGTACTGGACTGAAGTCGTACGCGGCGCGTCGGATAGAGGCAAGCTTGAGAAAGTGCCAACGAAGCTGGCTAAAACTAAAAGAGAGAGGGCGCAAGCTCAGAACCAAAATCACTGGCTATCTAAAAAATCATTCGGGGGATTCCACGAAAACTACGAACTCATTGATTGGAGCAAATGAGCATGACAGATGAAATAGATTATGAAGCTCTTTTCAATCAAGTAAGGGTGGAAAATGAAGGACTACGTATTAATATTATCAAATTGAAAAACGATGAAATATCGCTATTAGACTGCATAAAGGACAAATTAGCAGACATTATGGATAGTCCTTATGCTGGCCTGTATATCTATGCAGCATTCATGGTCTTAGTATTCGTATTGGAGCCACTTATACGCGCTCTAATAAGCTACATCTTTAGGAGAAAGACAGATGAAAAATAACGTCATAGTCCAATTCACGGTATTGGGCTTGGCTGTCACGGCTTTTCAGCTCTTGCTGAAGTTGCTTGTATCGTACTTTCCACAGCAAGGCATACTCGGTTCGATTCGCCAGGTGGTAACGAACCTGTAAAACAAGTAACAAGAGAAAAGGAGACAAATAAATGTCATGGGGAGATGAAGGGGTCACAAAGTTACAATATAAACAGGATAGTGTAACTAATTGGGGACCTATCAGCACACCTAAGAACGTGCAAGTCACGAAGGCGGGTATTATCAAGCGTCTGCGCATGATACAAGGTGGCGGCGCATTGACGTTCAACGGCGCGACGACCGCTTCAGCACTAGGACCTTATAATGCCTACACGCTCTTAGAATTGCTAGGGAATAGCCAGCAGGACATATTCCGCTTTAGTGGTATCGGTGCTAGTTGGGTCAATGATGTCATCAGAGGGTTGGAACAAGGGCTACCGCCTCTTAACGCAAGCCTACCGTCACCCCCGAATGTGACGGATCAAGATTTCGTGTTCGATGGCAGAGCGGTAACAGCACCTCCTACCAATACACAATGGAACTGGTTTCTTGACTTGCCAGTATCTCAGCTCATTAGGAGCATAGGCGGCGACGTTGGTATGATCCCGATGTCGACTGAAAACGCACAATTGCAGTTCTCCTTTACACCGAATGCGCTTTCTGTATCAGGTTCGACATACACAATTAATAATAATGCGGGTTCCGACGACCTATCGCAGCCATACTTCGGAACAAATGCGGTCACTATCGCCAGTCCATCGCTCGACCTCGTTCGCATCATGTACGAGGCCATACAGAATGAAGCGGATTTCCCAGACTTCTCATTCGTGAGTCAATGGTTGGAGGAAACACCTCAAACCTTCAACGGGACAACGATGATATGGAAGCAGAATCAGGACCAAGGCGTGCTTCTACGTCTTATCTTTGGTATCTTCACAAGCGCCTCACCCTGGGGTCCTACCACTGACAAAATCCCGGCGGCAAACGCCATCCAATTGTCGTACAACACCGATACAGCGAAATTTAAAGAATCCGGTCTAGAGGCACTCGCCAGACAACGCCAGCAACTCGGGTTTGAATTGCCTCAAGGCGTCTTTTTCTACGACCTTCTCGGTAGTGATTTGACACTTCAGGATGTACTCAATACGTATGTTGTGCCTGCTATCCAATTAAATGTGAATTATAGCAGCATAACCCTTAATACCAACAATAATCCGAAAGTCATAGCGCAAAGGCTTATGCCGCTTAGGGTCGCTTAGGAGGAATGATGGCAACTCAGAATTACGGTTCCGTCCTAAGCATGATGGGCGGAAACAGGGGTGGTACGGCTCCAATACCTACACAATCATTTAATGCCGCTAATGTCTTGGGCACGGCGGTTCCGGTGGTAGGCGACAATAAAGCACGTCCAAACTATGCCGCGGGCGTGGGCGGCGCAAGCAACAAACAGATTGTGATCGTGGTCGTTGTGCTGGTCGGCCTTGGCTACCTCTTCTATCATCTGAATTTCGAGAAGTGATATGCGAGGTATTTTAGGAATCTTGCTCATCGGTGTAGGGCTGGTCGGTACGTACTTGGTGCTCAGTGGAAAATTCCCGCCGCCAGCGAATGCAACGCCAGCACCAAGTACACCGAGTGGACAAGCTATCAGTGGCCACGCTGGCCTAAGTAACAATACGGCGGAAATTCCAAGTCAAAGAGGCAGTGGCGGCGAGTCGCGGCAGTCAAGCATAACTCAACTCGGTCATGTCCTAGCGTTCCAATCGAACGATAGGCACGCATCACGGGGGGGATTCTAATGAGCAGCGGACAAACAAGAGTATTAGTGCTTTTGATCTTTCTTGCATTTCTTGAAGTGGCGGCTCACCCGGCTGTGAAAAGCTTTTTCAAGGGAGCCTATGCAACGGTTGGGAGCAATGTACAGGCCAAAAGCGCATGAGTATCACACTGAAACAAACATTCTACTGGGGGGTCGCATCGCTTGCCCTCATTGCATTGGCAGCACCGTACCCGGACATTGCTACCGGGTTCGCTTTCTTGCTCATCATGGGCGTACTTCTCACACATTGGAAAGACTACCAAGGTTATCTTACACAACCAAAGTCAAAGTAAGGGGGGTATATGGCACTAGCACATGCGATAGGTCTAGGACTTTTCCTACTCATATTGGCCTATCTTTCATTTAAGAATGCAGATGGCGTAGGAACAGTTTTCAAGAGTGGAAGCCAGGCGGCGGTTCCTATCATTACGTCATTGCAAGGTAGGTAAGCCATGCCACAACAGTTTATGCCAAGTCCCCACAAGGGCAAGACCGTTGCTCAAATGATGGTAAAGCAGCATCTAGCGCCGCCAGACGGTGCTGGTATCAACTACGACGTTGTACCGCAGTCTCTCAAGGAAGGTCAGCACAACTTTGCACTGCAAAAATTCAGGCATTTCTATCAAGGCTTGAAAGTGCAACGGATGGTTTTGCCAAAGGATACAGAGCATAGCCAGCAACTTAGACAATTGGAATGGAACCGCCAAGCCGCTATGCCGTGGGGGAATCATTTCATGGTGACCCAGACGGATAAGGAGCGCTTGAATAACCCGGGCCAGACAGCTCTTGTGAAGCAGAAGCAGCTAGCACCGCCTAGCTCGTATGGTCAGTTCTACGCATTCATGCACGCCCTTAGCGCGGCTTTTGGAACGATAAAGAGTAGCTAAATGTTTCAAGATATATTCAATAAAATACGGCTGGCGGCGGAACGTGATTTTACGCTAGTCGGTCTTAAGACGCTTATAATCGCTTGGGCACTATTTGTGATTGTATTAACGCTTTTCATAGATAACAAGTGGATACTGGCGGGTATCCTAGCCTATGAGATTCTGCCATAACATAAGGAGATGAGCTATGCCAGAAACTGTACATCCCGGATCATGGATAGGCGATTCTGTAGAAGAGTTCAAAAAGTTGCCCACGTGGGGAAAGCTTGCAGTGGGTGGGCTGGCTATCTTCGTAGTATGGCTAGGCTACTCTGCATATAGGAAATCGCGGCGCTAGTGGCGATAGCCAGGCTACGAGCCTCAAACCTACCACGAATCCAGCTGGCTCGAGTTCCCCCTTTTCTATGGTGGGTAATTCGCCCTTGCTCCCTTCTAATGTGAATCCACTTTATGATCCCAGTGGCAACCTTGTTGCTTTTCAGCAAGGTGCTGCTGCTGGCAATTCACCTACAAGCATAATCCCAACGACCGCGCCTACGACCGCGCCGACTCCTACACAGGTAGGAGCTACACCGAATCCGCCAGCGGCATCGAACCCGGTAAAAGCGGTTGTGACGTGGGTGACACGCGGGCGCATGGGTAGTCCGGGTCCCGGTCCTAATATTCGTTCATCCCCTGGCGGCCCGGTGGTCGGTCATGTCTCTTGGGGTAGCTCAGTGTCCCCCACTGGCGCGGCGGTATCCGGTCCTAGCAATAATCCGCAGACGCCAGGCGTTGCGAACTCTACTCAGTGGATCCCGGTACAAGGCGGGTACGTCTCGGCAGCGGATGTACAGCGGCAACAATCATCGCCAGCTGTACAACAATCGAATACAAAGACGCAAACAGCGTCAAATTCCGGGGCTGGCTCCGAGTCGTGGCAATCTCGCATGCGCGGACTGAGAACGTACACTCCGCAGTATGGCGACAACATGAACGAGGTTGCGAATAAACTAGGGCTCAAAGGTGGCTGGCAAGCGTTTGGAGTGCCTTCCTTTGAACACGGCGTGCCTATCAATATTCCTGCTATGCCAGCTATGCCAGCTATGCCAGGCATGCCTAGCATTCAGCAGAACGCCAGTGGTCAATCGGTGTCTATGCCAGGAATCAACATACATCAGAGTGAGCAAGGCCAGTCTGTACAAGTGAATGATCAGCAGTTTAGCCAGCAGGTGCCAAGATGACCGCATGGTTTGCCTACCCTATATCGCACGGGTATTACCCGAATTATGATAGCAGCGTACCCGATACTCCGCATTTTGCGGTGGATATAGCAACTCCTCTAGATACGCCAATAACGGCTATAAAGAGTGGTAAGGTGGTACAAGCGGATTATGCGCCGTGGGGTGGTGAGGTATTCGTAAAACCTGATGACGGATCAACAGAGTACTATTATTATCATTTTGATAAAAATAGCGTATCAACTGGGCAACATGTAAATGCGGGGCAAGAGGTGGGTTTGTCCGGTGGTCAGAATAGCGGGGGCTCGCATCCAGTGAGCACGGACTGGTCTACCGGGCCACATACCCACGTCGGGTATTTTACGAGCTATACGAATACCCCGATCGGCACTAGGCCACAAGGCCCGGATATCACGCCTACGATCAACTATCTCAAGATAGGCGGTTCGTATGGCGGCGGTGGAACGCCTACGCAACAAGCCGCCAGTAGCAACGTTGCGCAAGCCGCCGGGTCAGGACTCTCGAAAATAGCTATCTTTATCGTGGCACTGGCGATAATAGGCGGCGGCGCATATCTGCTATTCCGCAAGCAGATCAATGCAGATATCAAAAAAGGTGTTGATGTTGCGAAAGTAGCGGTATAGGAGGAAAAATGGATTTCTGGTCTCAATTTTGGGCTAATCTATTCAGTCCTGGAAGCGCCCTTCCGAATGGTCAGAGCAGCGCAACGGCGGCGGCTGCAAACAAGGTAAAGAATGATCCGGCTGCGGCGGCGCAAGCGGCTTTACAGCAGATCTTTGGGCCTCTTGTCGCTGCTATGGGTCCCGTGCTGGTCAAGGCTGGCATCTTCCTTATCGCTCTTGTCCTTGTGATCGTTGGATTCATTGTAGTAGCGAGCCCGGCGAGTTCTGCTCAATGAGTAATCAATTTGGCAAAATCACAATAGCCGTGGGCCAGCAAGTTTTGGAGGATGTAGGGGGGACTGGTCTATCAGGGGTCCTAATTGGGAATGAATCGGGCTTGACGTGCAAAATAACACTGCAAGGCGCGGGGGTTGTACGCACGCTCTATCCAGGTACAGTGGACTTTTTCGCAGTTCCAAGCGGGAAAACTTGGAGCGGTAATTTACAAATTGATCCTAGCGCCGATCTTAGCAATATTAATTCTTGGCCCGGCTCATATGTCATAGTCGATACATTTGGCCTGAATGAGAAGCCAGACGGTACGTTCCCAATGACCTTGAATCGGGCTGGCAATATAGGGAATCAGGTGACTCTAGTGGCAGGAAGTTCTACATCAGTACAGAACGATAATAACGCGGCTGGTACAACAGTAGTGGAAGCTACTGTACTAGGTAGTCCTACGAGCAACGTTAGCATTCTAAACGATGGTAGCGGCTGGTTTGGCATGTGGGTTAATCCTACATTTACGAAGGTTTTCCAATGGTTTTCGAGCGGTACAACTGTCCTGAAACTTGCAGCTGCTAACTTGCTCACTGAGATACTGGGAAACTTGAAAGTGGATGGTACGACTGAATTGGCTGGCGCTGCTACAGCAGACAGCACACTCGCAGTCACTGGCAACACATCACTATCAACATTGAGCACAAGTGGCGCGGCTACACTCAACTCGGCGGCGGTTACTAATAATGAAACCGTAGGCGGTACGCTAGGCGTTACCGGCGCCATAAATGCCAGTAGCAACATCATTGAGGCTAATGCTATCTCCATGCAGTGGAAAGATAGTGGTGGTACAGCTCGGACGGTCATGCAAGTCGATGGTGGAAACAACGTACAGCTTTTCGGGGTGACAGGAAACGATAAAATCCAGTTTCTCAAAAGTGATGGAACTCTTCAAGGATCATGGGACCTCATAAATGCCATCCTAAATATAACAGGAGCGGTACAAACGGTTAACGGCGATACATCGGGTACTATGTCTGCGACAGAGATTATAAACGGACCTATAAAGATTGTACTACTTAAACAGAATAACTATAGACAAGCTGGCGCGGCTCAACTTATCACTCTAAAAAATGCATTTACATTTCTAGGCTTTATTATCAACGCCGGATGCGGTGGAATAGTACAAGCTACGGCAAATGTGGTTAATAGTAATGGTCAAATAACGTGGGGCACTGGAACGAGCGCCGGAACAAATGCAGCGAATACTCAGATACCGCTTGATGCAGCGGCTTTTTCTTCTGGCGCATTCACGCAAGTGGGAAGCAACGGAGGTTATGCCAGTGCCCACACGGGCATAGGTATCTATATAGGTCAATAAGCTCATCTGAGCATTGCAAATAAGATACACAAGAGGATTAGAGCGACAAATGTAATGAGGATAAAGTTTAAAGCCAAGTAGGCATACTTGAATATTTTCATTGCATGAATATAGCAGAGAAAAGGAGAAAGTTCAATGTCACAAGAAGGTCTGCTCTATGCAGAAAAAGTTACTGTTCTAGGCAAGATTTCCACCGATAATGGTAACCTTGCTACAGATGGGACGAGCGGGAATGTCACGTGCAACAACTTGACGCCCGGTGGCAATCTGCTTATCACCAATAAGAAGATAGGCACAGCAGCGGCTGGGGATCTATTCGATTTCAGCGCAGCACAAGCGGTACGTAAGCTCGGACCAACGTCCACTACGTTGAAAGACAACGTAGCAGCGTCCACAACGAACTGGGTAGACAGTAATTCTAACCAGATTAATAGTGGGGGGGCCAAGATAGCCGCCAGTGCCAACGGCGCAATAGCCCACGGGTACGCCGGGACGTTGACGCCCACGGTACTGTGATCTGGGGTACCATTGGTACGACCAATGCCACGATAACCATGTCCGCAGCCGGTGCGTTCACGGCGCAAGCTCAATTAGTTTAGAGGTGATATATGAAGATTTATAAGAGTCCGGACGTTGAAGAGACGTATGTGCAATGTGCGAATAGTGGCAAGTCAGTTAAGCCAAGTGAAGCTGTTTGGCACAATATAGGCATATCTCATTATAATAAGGAAAAAGGGGTATCTTATATTCAGATACACGATACCCCTTATTGTGTAAATGACAATCATGCCATTCAGCACGCCCACAAACGAGCCGACCAGCACGCGAGTTTGACGCACGGCGTACATGACTCTGCTACACTCAATCCCAATCAGGAGCATCCAGACGACTTGGTAAGGCAGAATGCGGAGTACAGTCCTCTCGGTCGCGGTTGGGCGACGTTGCCCAGAGTGGACGCACTGACTGGCCAGGCACTGGGTGATGATATCTATGTTCCGCATGTCGATCGTTGGAGCAACAAGCCGAATGCAAGCGGGGGCGTCCAAGGTGGCTACCACCAAGCCACTGGCGAGCTTGGCACGTCCACGCTTGAAGGATGTATCCGCCTTATCCATGTGATCATCGATGAGGTGCTCGCGCCCAAGGAGGTCCCCAGTGAAAGCTAGCATCTGGCATATCCTGATTCTTATTCTGGTCGTGATCGGTATCATAGCTATCTGGCATCGATTTAAAGGATAGCTATGGACAAGAGATTAGCTCTCATTATGATTTGGGTTGATGTGGGTATCCTCCTGCTACTGGCGGCGGACGTTTACCTTAGCTATCAAAACATGCTCCTGAATGGAGGCCATAAGGTGCTATGAATCCGTTTCAACAAAAAGCTCTGTTTATTGGTGTGATCATTTTTATGTGTCTTGCCGAGGGCACGGCGCTATTCCTCTATGCCTGGGATTCGGCGCATAATATCGCGGTTCCGCCAGCCGTGAGTAACTTCATCACGATGGGGCTAACCTATGCCGTGACAGCATTGACCCATCAGCAAGTACAGACTGGCTTTATGCAAAGCTCAGAAATGGCGGCTAAATCTGCTACTTCTAATCCGCCAGCACAAGCTGTATAATCCTCCTGTAGTACGTAGAAAGGAGGTGGTCTATATGCGCCCGTCGGTGTAATGCCGACATCATGACAGTCCTAGGTGGTACAGCACAACTGTCTCAAGCTATCGAAGAAGTCGCCAGTCCCGATTCTGGCGGCTTTCTGCTATAATGGAGTTGGCTTATTGACCTCATTCGGGTCCTCAAGAGCTACAGTTTTCTAACCCGTGTACTGTTCAAAAGCGCGGGTTTTTGTTTGCCCAACCTTACATCGTATCATGAACACCTGCGAGAAGTCCCCCTCTTGACAATGTAAGCTGTACTTGTCTGGTATAATGAGCATGGCCGCCTACGGTGCTAGGGGAAGTCATTCTAGACACGCTTCCGGGGGTTCAACTCCCCCCGTGTGCCGCCCAGTAGAGGTACTCAAGAGGCAACGAGGACACGCTGTAAACGTGTTGCGCAAGCTACGCGGGTTCGAGTCCCGCCCTCTGCACATTGGTACTGATATTGCCCCAATATCCGTAGCTATTTTCAGGCAAGAGAGGTGATAGGATGCCGATTTATTTGATCTTTTTTTCGTACAAGATGCTACCTAATGGGTATATGATAAAAGAGATAAGAGAGGTTTTAGAGACGGTATTTGAAAAGTCGCAAGATGAGATAAACAAACGCCATTTTGAAATGGGTCAATATAATTTGCAGTGTGAGTACTGGGCTCGACATGATGAATCTATACTTGAGAATGCTGCAAAGGGGGTGAGCAATGGATAGCAAAGAACAGTCTAAGGAGCTGCTTAGAAAAGCTCTGGAGCAGACAGAGTTGCAAGAGCATGCTGGTGACCTAGCAGATATTCTCGATGCCTTTGTTGAGGCAAGACTATGGCAGATACTTAGAGGAGCGTTCAACCTATCACCTATTGAAAGCCAGGTGTTCTATACCCTTCCTAATATCTCACCATATGAGGTTCTACATATCAGCCAAGATGATGCAAAGGAGGAGAGTAAGTAAGATACAATCCAATAGACTGGCTAATTGAGAAGATGGAGCGTCTATATTTTGTCGTTGCAATGGTGTATTTTTTGATGCTTTATTATAGAGCTTCAGAAGCATTGTTTTTTGAGATAGACAAAGATGTAAAGGAGGTGAGTGATGTTTGATGTATTTTATGAATGCGGCATATGTTATAAAAGAAAACGTCTCTACGAGAATATATCTGTTTTTGCGTTTACAATAGGATGTTTTGACTCAGTAAAGGTATGCAACTGCAATGAGATTGGAGCCATAACAATTAAAGTAGAAGACCGCAGGCCATCTGAAAAAGCGGTATTCTACAGCATACCAGACAGAGATGCAAAGGAGATGAGTGAGTGAATTTCTTAGGGACTCAGTTGCTGGTTTTGGGGATTGTATGGCATCTATTCGCAGACTGGCTTCTCCAAAATGACTGGATGGCCCGGAACAAAGCGAATTATGTGCCATGGCCTCCTAGACCAAAGCACGAGGGAGATGGTCCGATACTGCTCTTCATCCACCCGGCTGGTTGGGTCCATGCTGGTATCCATCTTGTCGGGTTGCTCCTCATCTTCCCATGGTGGATGGCTGGTCTTATCGCTACCTCTCATCTGCTCATCGATACACGAATCCCTCTCCAATGGTGGCGTAAATTCTACAGGCAGACAATGGCTGGTGATATAGCGCTACACGTGGCTATCTGGTCGGATCAAGTAGCCCATATCACGATTTTGGCTATTGCTGCTCTAATAGTAGGATGGAGGTGAAAGAGTGAGATACAATCCATTAGACTGGGTAATTGAGAAGATAGAGCGTCTATGCCTTATCATTGCAATATTGTATCTTGTGATAGTTTATTGTATAGCTACGGAAGCACTGGCTTCTGAGATGGAAAAAGATGCAAAGGAGGTGAGTGAGTGAGTGAAGAAATTATATATACTTTTCCATCTGATCCAGATTTTCATGTTAATTGTACGCACCTAGCAGAAGAGTTGATAAGAAGATTGAAAAGTGACAATGTTGTTATCATGGAACAATATGGAGATACATTCTACGATGAAAATAGGGAAGAAGATATAAAAGTTATTGCAGAGACGATAAAGGCAATTCTTAGGTAAAGTATATTTTTTATGCATACATGTATAGACAACACACAAAGAAACATAGACATGACCGTACAAATATATAAATCAAACTTGTATGGTTAAACTTGACCGGATGAGCGACGGAACGGAGCCTGGAAGAGACTGAGGCGAAGCCGGTATAACGATGTGCGGACAAGACACG
>WNFJ01291338.1_pt1 | contig 16043 bp, 22 predicted proteins | sample 5400461 | NCBI WGS metagenome assembly WNFJ01 (sample SAMN13153349, study PRJNA577476) | soil metagenome | isolation source: 115 cm saprolite on Douglas fir-dominated hillslope | place: USA:California | collected 2013-09-17 | reverse complement strand
GGTTGCCTCGCCAACCGTCAAACCTATCGTGAGGACGTCGCCTGGCGCACGGCATTTGAAGTTGCCGCTTGACATTTCAAGCCGTGGGATGTCTAGGTTCTCTTGAAGCGCATGGCGGTCCACGTGTCGTCGATCGCTACAAACGCCACCGGCTTGTATCCGGTCTCGCCGGTGAACTCTCCGAGCACGTCCCGCTTGGTCCACCAGGGCGTCGCCGGCAGATCGGTGACTCCGCGCGTGGCGCCACCTTTCGGGTAAGCGATCCAAAGGAGCCCATCAGGCTTGACGGCCTTGATGGCCGTCGTGCCGTGCGCGCGCAGCTCGTCGACATTGTTGACGAAGAGCTGCACGACGTCGTAGAGGGTCGACGGCTTGAGCGCCGTGTAGAGGTCGGCCGGCGCGGGTGCCAGCTGCGCAAGGTAACCAGGCGGTGAGTTGAGCACTGCGATGTGATGGGCCGGAGCCAGCCGCAGCTTCTTGGCGAGCGCCGACAGACCGGGCGCGTCCTTGCCGAGAGCGAGCATCGAACGCTGCGACTCGAGGTGGCGCAATGCGAGAGCTACTGTAGCGGGAACGGCGGCTGCCACCACCACGGTTCGTCATCGACGTCGACCGCGACCACCCACTTGACCCATGCGAAGCCGCGACGGCCCGGCGCCACCAGGCGGACGGGGTATCCGTGGCCCGCGTCGAGCGGCGCGCCGGCCACGCGCGTGGCCAGCAAGAGCCGGCCGGCCTCGTTGATGTCGAATCGCCGGCTGTAGCCGGTGATCGACCGGACGTTCAGGCTCGAGCCACGCGCGTGCACCGGAAGCAGCCGCTGCAGCAAGACGCCTTCCCACACCTGCTCCGAGTACCACCCGCCGGTGCAGTCGATGACAGCGGAGACGCGATCCGAGTATCCCGCCACCTCGTCGTAGGTCCATTGCCGGCCCGCCAAATCGAGCCGCCACGCGCCGGCATCCACGTCCGGCGCGGTGTCGAACATCCAGGTCGTCGCCACGGGGTACGCGGCCGCAAAAGAACCGGTGGGCGCGCGCCGCGCCGAGGGCAGCAAGGCGGCCGCGAGCCCAGCCGACCCGGCCAGCAGCGCGCCCATCACGAAACTGCGACGGCTGAGGTCTGTCGGCCGGAGCTTGATCGGTCGGGCGACGACGTGCCAGACCAGGAACGGGATCACGCACAAGGCCGCACCGACGTGAAAGTCCATGGCGGTGAGGTAGCCGACATCAGGGTGGCCGGCGGAATGCAAAAAGCCGAAGGCGATGGAGATCGCGATGCCGGCCGCCAGCACCACCGACGCCCACCAAACAGGACGCCTGCGGTGCAGGCCGCGGCGGGCGACCAGCGATTTCCAGGGCACGAGCAGCACGATGGCGACGCCGGCCGCCGCGTGGAGCAGGAGCACGGCTCGTGACTGCTGTCCGGTCAGCTCGAAAGCGACCCAGCCGCTGCCGAACGCCACCGCGAGCAGGAAGAAGAGCGATAGGTTGGTCAGGCGCCCGGCAGCACCGGACATCGTTCAGGCTTCGCCTTTGATGGCCGGCAAACCCGTTGACGTCACCTCGAGGTCCGCCCACATTCCGCTGGCCTCATTGCCGCCGACCAGAGATGCGATTCGGTAGCTGCCCGGGTCGGAAGGGCTGAACTCGAACGCCCCCGACTGCCCAGGGTCCAACCCGCGCACCGGATCGGGTGTCGACCATCCGGCCTCGATCGGTGAGGTTTCGCCGCGGCCCTTGACGACGGCACACGAGTTGGGCACCGTACCGTGGTTCTCGCACTGCACCGTGGCCTGCCATCCGGTGGGGACGGTGATCACGAGCGTGCCGTTGGTGTAGCCGTCGTAGTTGAACTGAATGTCACCGGCGGGATACCCGGCGATGAGCGTGAACACGACCGACCTGGTCGCGGGGAACACGTGCATGTAGTCCTTGAGGTTGGGAGGGGTGCCCGGGCCTGTTCCAGTAAGGGGATCGCATGCTGCGCCGAGCATCACGATCGCCAGGCCGGCTGCCGCCACCCACCTGAGGCCCATTAGAGGTTGCGAATATATGATCCCACTGACATGAGCGACCCCGGCTCGACGCCTCGCGCACCCAGGCTGGTGCTCTGGTGGGAGGGCCTGGAGACGTGGCGCCAGCTGGCGATCTCATTTCCGATCCTGGCGGTCATCAACATCGGGCCGTTCAGCCAGCCGCTGCTCCGCTCGATCTTCTACGGTTTGTTCGAGGGGGCGTTGCTCAGCGGGCTGATGGCGGTGGCGACGGCCACCGAGCGCGGGCGGCGACGCTGAGCGCGACCAGGAGGTAACGGATGGCGGCAAGGCCTGCGGCACGGCGGATCGTGGTCGGCGTGGACGGGTCCGAAGCGGGCAAGAATGCGGTGCACTGGGCGGCGCGACTGGCCAAAGAGATCAAGGTGCAGGTCACCGCGGTCTACGCCATCGACCTGCCTCTAGCGCTGCCAGAGCCCTACGCGATTCCTTTCTATCTGGATGACAAGTGGCGCGCGGGCATCACGGCGGACTTCGAGAACAAATGGTGTCGCCCGCTCAGGACGGCAGGCATCCGATACCGCACGATCGTCCAGGATGGGAGACCGGCATCGGTGATCCTCGAGGTCGCCGAGCGAGAAAAAGCCGAGATGGTGATCGTCGGCCGGCGCGGGCGCGGCGAGGTCGCGGAGCTGCTCCTCGGCAGCGTGAGCCACGAGATCGTCCTCCACTCGAAGCGTCCGGTGCTGCTGGTTCCGAGGAAGGCCTGAGGGGGTCATGGCACCGTCGATCAAGATCGGGCGTCTTTTCGGGATCGACATCGGGGTCAACTGGAGCCTCATCTTCATCTTCGCCCTCATCGCGTGGACCCTGGCCACCCAGTTCCTTCCCCTCCCCACGGTTGCGCCCGGCCAGCCCGCGCTCGCCTATTGGGTGGCCGGAGCGGCCGGCGCGATCGCTTTCTATGCCTGTTTGCTCGCGCACGAGCTGGCGCATGCGTTGGTGGCGCGGCGCAACGGCGTCAAGGTGGCGGGCATCACGTTGTGGCTCTTCGGCGGCGTCTCACGCCTGGATGGCGAGCCCAAGAGCGCCGGGGCCGAGGCTCTCATCGCGGGCGTGGGCCCGTTGACCAGCCTCGGCGTGGCGGTGATCGCGTTCGCGCTGACGCTGCTGCCGCTACCTTCACTCGCCGCTTACCTCTTCGGCTGGCTCGCCTACGTGAACCTCGCGCTCGCCCTCTTCAACCTCGTGCCGGCCTTTCCGCTGGACGGGGGCCGCCTGCTCAGCGCGTGGTTCTGGTGGCGCTCCGGGAGCAGGCAGCGAGGCGTGCACAATGCGGTGCGAATCGGCCGCGTGTTCGCGTACGGGATGATCGCGTTCGGGGTCTTCGCGCTCTTCACCGGCGCTTACATCAACGGGATCTGGATCGTATTCGTGGGCTGGTTCCTTCTCTCTGCAGGCGGCTCGGAGGAGGCCGGCGGCGCGGTCAGGGACCTGTTGAGGTCCGTGCCCGTGTCGGCGGCCATGACCTCGCCCGTAGTGACGGTGCCGGACTGGCTGACGGTGGAGCAGTTCCTGGAGTCGGTCGCGGCGCAGCACCCCTTCACCACGTATCCCGTCCACGATCCGTCGGGACAGCTCACCGGCATCGTGCGCCTGGGCGACCTGGTGAGGGTGCGCGCGCACCGCGACGAGGAGCGGCTGAAGGATCACGCGCGCCCGATCGCCGATGTGCCCACCAGCCGCCCCGACGAGGATCTGGCCGCGCTCATCCAACGAGTCGGCACCGCGCTCGACCAGCGCGTGCTGGTTTTCGACAAAGGCCAATTGGTCGGCATAGTGTCGCCGGTTGACGTGGCGAAGCTCGTCGCCGTCAGGCAGGCGCTGAGCAGCGGAAGGCCCACGCAAGGCGCCACGCGCGGCCCGGTGTGAAAGGCAACCGGAGAGCATTCGTCGCGGTCGCCGCGGGCCTTCTCTCGCTCGTGGCGTGCAGCTCGCAAGCGGCCTCGACCTTCAGCGTCAGCAACTCTTCCGTCGACGCGAGCCATACGTGCCCGGTCGGCGCGAACAACGCGCACTACGACATACACGGCACGCTGGACGCCCACGACGGGACCTCCAAAGACGTCACGATCACGTCCGTCGACGCCACGATGACACTCGCTGCCGTGAGCGGCGGGTGGCTGCAGAAGGTGGGCGACAAGTACCTGGCCCACGACGTCACGTTCACCCCCAGCACCATCGCCGCCGGGCAGAGCTCGACCGTTTCGGTGACCATACCGAGCGCCTGCACGGGCCGGGCCGCCAACGCTCCAGTCGCCTCAGGCGACTATGCGGTCAGCTTCACGCTGACCACGTCGGCGGGCACGTTCAAGGTGGACAGCAAGAACAAGCACCGCATCCTCACGGGCTAGGTATCCGCGGGCAGCCGGCTCGTTCCAGATTGAGGGGAGAACGCACAAATCCCTCGATTCCGACTCGGCGCCGGCTGGGCCGCCTGATTAGTCCATTCGGCGGCCTTCAAAACCGTTCAAAAGTGGTAGCCGAACCGCCTCCTGTCACGCGTTTTTCAGGTAGGTGAAAAGCGTGAAAAGCAGAAACGGCGGACACCCTGATCTTCAGTCACAGCTCGAGTCGCTGCTCGACCAGGTGTGGCGATCCGAAGCCGACTGGCGGCTTTGGGACCGGGTCGACGCTTTCGTGATGCTGGAATCGCTTCGGGACAAGCGCGCCGCCCGGGAGGCGGACGATTCGCCCCAGTCACCATCCGAAAATGCGGCCTGACCCCGACGAGGTCGCAGCGGCGACCTGCGCGCCTGCCGAGCGGGTGATGGAGCTCGCCCGGCTCGGCGCACAAGTTGCCTAGAGCCGGCTTTTAACCCAGGGCGCGCTTGATGGCGCCCGCGCGCTCGACCAGCTCATCAGGCAGCACGTCCTGGATGCGCGACGCCAGCGTGCGTCGCCGGCGCCGGCTGTACGCGAGCATGCCGACCCCGACCATCACGAGCGCGGCGATCATCACGGTCGAGGCGACCTGCACACGCCGAGTGCTGATTGCCGGTGCGACCCTTTTTTCGACGACGTGAAATGTCCTGTCCATCACGCGCCTGCCGGCCTTGACCTGACGTTCGAGCTGATCCGTCATGGGGCTCATCGCGTCTTCTCCTCCTTTTGGCGGTTTCGTCACAAATAGAGAACGCTTCGAAGCGCCGCACGACCCACTCGGAGGCCGGCCGGCCGGGTACAGGCTGCGCCTCGAACGTTGTTTTAGTGAGGCGTTCGACCCGCAAGGGCTGGGCGCCTCACGTGCTTCAAGACCGAACAAACGTGAGGAGGACGTAACCGTGGTTTGCGACATCTGCGGCGAAGAGGTCGACAACTCCGAGGCCCTCGCGCAGCACAAAGAGAAGATGCACGCGTTGGGTGAGGAGGAACCGAAGAAGGAAGAGGCCGGCGAACTCCCTCAGGAAGACGAGATTCCGGAGCCCGCACAGGGTCCGGAACCTATGTAGCTCAGGGGCGCGCCCCCGCCGCTCATTTTTTCATGTCAGGGCGCCGCTGAGCTGCGGTTGCTGCGTGGGCGCGGTCGAGCCGTCGGGCCCATCCTCGGACGTGACGGCCATCTGCGAGTAGCCGTTCAGAGGCCGGTTCACAAGGACCACCTTGGCGCCGTTGCTGTCGGGCACGAAGACCGCGCCCGCATCCGGGTGGCCGCCGGGCGTGATGAGCCACACCTCGTAGACCTTGCCCTTCGCCAGCGGCGGCAGCCCGCTGAAGTCGACGAGGGTGACTCCATCGCTCTTGAGGTCGATGACAGTTCCGCGAGCGCCGGCGAGCGCGCCATGGCCTACGAGCGTGAAGCGGGCGACCTGCGCCGGCGGGACGGCGACCGAGTTGCGGCCGACGATGTCGCCGGCGACAAGGCCCACGAGCATCGCGAGCAGGACCGTGGCGGCGGCGGCAAACTTCGCCAGGCGGCCCATGCGGATCGTCGTGACCGGCTTCCAGGCCGCACGTACTGGGCCCACCCTCTTCCTGGCCGGTGCAGACGGGAGCGTCGACGATCGGGCCGCGGCCGCGGCGACGAGGATGCGCTCCCGCAGGCGCGCAGGCGGCGCCACCTCCTCGACCTCCAACGGCAGCGCCACGACTGCTCGTCGCAGGCGCGCCGCGGTCTGGCTGCAGGTAGCGCAGCCCTCGACGTGGACGCGCATCCTCTCGGCCTCGTCCCCATCGAGGGCACCCAGCACCCACGCCGCGACCGAACTCTCCAGCTCTTCGTGGTCAGACATCGATCGTCTCCTGAGGCCCCCGCGGACTCAAGGCGAAGCCTCCAAGTCCGTGGCGTAAAGCCCTCTACCCTGGAGATACGAACTCAACTTCTCCAGGGCAAGTCGCATCCTGCCCTTGACGGTGCTGATCGGGACGTGGGTCATGTCCGCGATCTCGGCCTGCGAGTACCCGCCGAAGTAGGCCAGCTGGACTGCCTGCTTCTGCTCCGATGGCAGGCTGCCCACAGCCTCGCGCACGGCCATCCGCTCCAGAGAGAGCGACACCTCGTGCCATGGATCGGAGCGGTGCGAATCGGCCAGGTCGGGCTGCAGCTCCAGCTCCTGGCGCTCATGGGCGCCCCGGCCGCGCAGGTAGTCGATGGCACGATTGCGGACGGCGGTCACGAGCCAGGTCCGCAGCGACCCTTTCCGTGCGTCGAAGCCGGCCGCGTTGGTCCAGATCTTCAAAAACGCCTCCTGCACCACGTCCTCTGAGCGTCCTGGATCGCCGAGCACGCGCATAGCCACCGCGTACGCAAGCCCCGCATAGCGGTCGTACAGCTCCAGCAGCGCATCCTGGTTGCCGGCGGCCAGGACTGCCGCCAGGTCCGCGTCGGCCAGTCCTTCGGTTGCTATCGGATCACATGCCCTCGTATGCGCTGACGGCTTCGTCGGCGTGAGTTCTGCGGGTGGTGAGCTCGCCGATGGGCGATTTCTTGGGTGGTGCGATTGCCCACTCCTCGTTGTCGATGAGCCTCCATGCCCACTCCGGGTCCTGGCGGCGCCGTTCACGGGCGGCGTACAGGGCCCTGGACATCAGCTTGATGCCGGACAGGCCGGGCAGCCGGCCGATCTTCTCGTCGATGCCCAGCAGCTCTTCTTCGCCCTGTTCGTCGTCGAAAAGGTAGAGGGCCAGGGCATCGACCTGCTCCTGCGTCTTCACACCTTGGCCCACGGGCACCCACACGCGGTCGAGCATCCAGCGGTCGACCCGCTGCGCCTTTTCGTTGTCAGTGAGCCACTCCTTGGCCGAGTTGAAATAGAACGCGTAGTGGCGACGCTCGTCCTTGATGATCCGGGAGAGGAGGTCCTTCAGCACAGGGTGGCCGGACTTGCGGATGAGCGCCCCGTAGCCGGTGAGCGTCGAGAGCTCGTTGATGGCGCCGATGGTCAGGTACACGGCCGAGAAGTCCTTGAGCAGCCACGAACCGAGCATCGTCGACAAGATGCTCACGCTGTTCTGCAGGCCGAGGTTCGCCCGCACGTTCGCGATCCGGTCCTGCGCGTCGAACTCGATCCCGTACAGGTTCAGGAACTTGCCGATGTTTTCGCCGTGCCAGAGCTCCTCGTAGTTCCAGCAGGCAAGGAAGGCGGTGAGGATGGGGTCCATGCACGCGCGGGTCACCAGCAGATGGGACAGATACAGCGGCACGTGATTCTCGATGTCCATCATGTAGTGGAGGCAGAACAGGTCCCCCTTCGACAGCGGGCTGGCGGTCACGCCCCGCCAGTCGATCCCAGCGGTGTCGAGTTTCCTGGACTCCTCTTTGTAGCGCTCGATGCTGAAGCTCATCCTTCCTCCATCCCTTCGGCCGATCCTGACCCTCGATACGGAGCCGGGCCGCGGCCGGATCATTTTCGCCGCTGCGCCGGCTTCACGCCACCTGTGGGCGGGCTCCAAGAAGGCTCAGAGGTGGCCTGGACCTTTCTCCGGTAACTCACAGCTTCCTCACAAGGCCCGCTGAGCCTTGGACGGCAACCTCGATGGCAACGCTCGAGCAAACAAGAAAACTCAGGAGGAAGTTGGCAATGAACAGGTTTCGTACGGCATTGACGGCGGCGGCCGTCGCAGGCTCGATGGTCATCGGAGGGGTGGTAGGGGCCACCCTGCACGGCGTCTCAGCCCTCAGTGCGGCCGCGGCGACCACCGCGGCAAGCCCAAGCCCGTCCACGGGCAAATTCGTGCCCAACGAGACAGCCGCGCACGAGGCGCAGGAGAGCGCTGCTCGCGAGGCCCAGGAGAATGCTGGGCAGGTCCCGACCGTACCTTAGGTCGGATTCACGGCACGGCAGGGCCGCCGACTCGCGGCCCTGCCACCACACTTTTTTGAGGACCTCATGAGAAACCGCTTGCTGATCGCCCTAATTGCAATCGTCGCGGCCGTGGCATTGGCCGGGGGTGGCGCCTACGTCTACTACTTCTCTGGGCTGCGCTCTACGCCGAGCACCCTCGGGCTCTCGACGACGCCGAACGCCTCATCCTCCCCCACCGCGTCTTCGAGCGGCGGCCTGGCCGGGACCTGGAAGGTCACGACCGGATCTCTGGTCGGATATCGCGTCAAGGAGCTGTTCGTCGGCACGACTTCGAAGCACGAAGCCGTGGCGCGCACCTCCGCGGTGAGCGGAAGCATGACGGTGAGCGGCGACGCGACCAGCGGCTACCAGGTGAACGCGATCACGGTCACCGCTGCGCTCACCGACCTGCACAGCGTCGACTCCGTCGCGGGCCGCGATGTCACCCAGCGAAACTTCTTCGTGTCCAGGTCGATGGACCTGCAGCAGTTTCCCAACGCGACATTCAGCGCCGCCTCCGCCTCGGTGCCGGGGCCGGTGACGAGCCAGGTCGTCGACGTGTCCATTCCAGGCCGGCTCACCATCCATGGCGTCACCAAGGACGTCACGGCGACCGCCAAGGCTCAGGTCGCGAGCGGCAGGATCGAGATCGCCGGGACCATCGCCATCGATATGACCGACTACGGGGTCTCGCCGCCCTCGGTGCCGTTCACCACGGTCGATTCGCAGGTGACGATCGAGTTCCAGATCTTCCTGACCAACGCTAGCGGCTAGCTAGCCGAACATCTGCCGCGCGACGAACAACACGTTCGCCGGGCGCTCGGCGAGCCGCCTCAGGTACCAGGCGTACCAGGCGTCGCCGTACGAGATGAGGTGCTTGACCCTGTAGCCCTCCTTGGCCAGCCGCATCTGCTGCGCCGACTGGATGCCGTAGAGCATGTGCACCTCCAGGTGGTGACGATCCATGCCGATGGCATCGGCGAATCTCGCTGTTCGCTCGATCAGGGGAACGTCATGCGTGGCCACGACCAGCTTCAGCCTGCCGCGGTTCATGTCCGGCAGCATCAACGCGCACAGGGCCAGGTAATTGGCGTCGACGTCGCGCTTGGCTGGAAACGCGCGATCCGCGGGCTCGGCGTACGCGCCCTTGACGAGCCTGATCGCGGGCTTGAACGGAAGCATCCGGTAAACGTCGGCAGCGGTGCGGTACAGGTACGCCTGCAAGCACACACCGCTGGCCGGATGCCTTGCGTGGATGCGGTTGTACAGGTCGAGCGTGCGGTCTGTATAAGCGCTGCCCTCCATGTCGATCCACATGAAGCCCTTGACCTTGGCGGCGGCTGCGGCCAGTCGGCTCAGGTTGTTGAAGGTCGCGTCAGGGTCGATGTCGAGGCCGACCTGAGTCGGCTTGATCGAGATCTCGGGCTCGATGCCGGCGTCGGCCGCGGAACTCAGCACCGTCTCGTAGTGCTCGACGGCGGCCGCGGCCTCGGCCATCGACTTGATGTTCTCGCCGAGCTTCGTGAACACCGCGCCTATGTTTTGGGCCTTGAAGGCGACCGCGGCCGTCAGCGCTGCGTCGAAGTCATCACCGGGCATGAACCGCTTCACCGCCCGCTGCACGAAGCCCCAGCTGGGCACGTGCTCGGACAGCCATTCGTTCTGGGCGCACCACAGCAGCAGCGCCCTCACGATGTCAGCGAGCCCCCAGCCGCCTCCTGACCGCCGCCTGGCACCAGATGAGTGTAGGGATGCTCGGCCGGTGAGCGGTTGAGCCGCACTCGTCACGACAGGCCGGCTATCACCGCCGGCCACGCGCTCGGGTCGTTAGGGACGACGGCCGGCCGGTCGAAAGCCGCCGGTTCCGACTTGAATCCGGCGCCGGTATCGAAGACCACGACCCGTTCGCGGGAATCGAGTAGGCCGCGCTCGCGCAGGAGAGGAAGGGCGGCCAGCGCCGCCGACGACTCCAGGCTCAAATAGCCGGCGCCATGGCGAGCCGCATAGCCCTGCATCGCCGTGATCTCGTCCTCCGGCACGGCCAGTGCGCCGCCGCCCGATCGGCGCAGGCATTCGAGGATGAGGTGGTCGCCGAGGGCGGACGGCACCCGGATGCCGGCTGCGCGCGTGGCCGCGTGCGGCCAGGGCTGGGCAAACTCCGCCCCCTGCTCGAAAGCGCGCACGATCGGGGCGCAACCTTCCGACTGCACCGAATACATGCGCGGCCGGCGCTCACCAATGAGCCCGAGCGTCTCCAGCTCCTCGAATGCCTTCCATATTCCGATCAGGCCGGTGCCACCGCCGGTCGGATAGACGATCGCGTCGGGCAGCCTCCAGGCGAGATCCTCGGCGAGCTCGAAACCAAGAGTCTTCTTGCCCTCTACTCGATAAGGCTCGCGCAGCGTGGCCATGTCGAAGGCGCCGGTGTGGTCGCAAATTAGCCGTGCCAGCCGGCCGCAATCGGAGATGAGGCCGTCAAGGAGGATCACGCGCGCTCCAGCGGCCAGCGCTTCCACCTGGTTGGCGGCCGGGGCGTCAGCCGGCATCACCACGGTGGCCCGCAGGCCGGCGGCAGCGGCGTAAGCCGCCAGGGCGCCGCCGGCGTTGCCCGCCGACGGCGTGACCAGGTGCAAGGCGCCGAGCTCGGCCGCGCGGCTGACCGCAACCCCCATCCCCCTCGCCTTGAACGACCCCGTCGGGTTCACGCTCTCCGCCTTGATGTGCAGCCCGCTCAACCCGAGTTGGCGGGCGAGGCGCCCGGGAGGCAGCAGCGGAGTCGCGCCTTCGCCCAGCGTCGTGATGAACGAGCGCCGGCGCACTGGCAGAAGCTCCTCCCAGCGCCATAACCCGCCGCGACGCCTCGCAACAGCCTCCGGCGTCAGACGGTCGCGGGCGGCGGCGAGGTCATACCGGGCGAGCAGCGTGCGCCCATCTGCCGGATCCATCCCGCGCAGCTCGTCCGCGGCGTACCGCGCCCCCGAGCGTGAGCCCTCGAGGTAAGCGAGCGTCGACGCCGTGAGGTCGCCGGAAACCATGCCAGGCGAAGACTAATCGCCGCGGCCAGGCGGGCGGTCGAACACCTCGCGGCTCCCCTGAGGAGCGTCAGGAAGGAGTCGCTGCGGGTGACGCGGGCGGCGTCTGGTGCGTGCTGCCGCCGCTTGCCGGCGAGGTGACGGTCGTCGTGCCCGGTGCCGAGGGCGCCGAGCGCGCGCCAAACCAGTTCCACTGAGTGAAGCCGAAGAAAAGCAGGAGGAGCACCAGCATCGCGAGGACGGCCGCGGCGATTCCCGCGCCCGCGCCGGCTGTCGTGTCTTCGGTCGCCACCTCGGAACCCGCCGGGCTCCAGTAGCGCCGCACGCTGTAACCGCCCGCGCCCACGAGCGCGGCGAGGACCAGAACGAGGAGCAGGATGAACAGCAGCGTTCCCATGCCTTCGCCCTCCATCTCGTATTTGGCGAGCCCACGACGTCGATCGCCTTCATATGGGTAACGCCCACCCGAGCCGCGACTACGCGGCGCGAAATCGATGAGCTCACCGCGCGCAAGAACGCGTCTAAATCACGAGTTTCGCCTGGGTGCCCCGGATTGCTCCGCGGCCTGGCTCTCCTTGATCACTTCGATTGGACGGCGAATTTCCTTGGACTCGCGCATCGGGCTCGCGAGGAGCCCCAAGGCAATCGGCCGGCCCAGGCGGAACTGGTTGAAGACGGCCCCGAAGAGGATGAGCTCGCTGACGACGTAGAACCATGCGGCGAGCAGGAAGAACAGCCCGAACTGCGCGCCGTAGGTGTTGAAACCCCCGGCCAACCGCACGTACAGAGGGAAGCCGAGTGAGAAGACCTCGATCAGCGCCCCGGCGAGGATCGCCCCCGGCATGACCTGGCGGATCTCGAACGTGCGATTGGGCACGAATCGATAAAGCATCGACAAGAGACCGATCATCACGGCCGAGCCGACGATCAAGCCGGTGATCCACGCGAACGGAAACAGCGCGGCCAGCGCGTTGACCGCGACGGTGATGCCGACGGCGACCACCAGCACGACCATCATCACGAGGCCCATCAGCTTCTGCCTGACCGGGTCGCGCTGCCTGGTGCCGAAGATCTGGCTGAGCGCGAACTCCATGGTCGAGAAGATGCTGCTGGCGCTCCAGAGCAACCCGGCCAGGGAAAGCAGTCCCAACCAACCCGCCGATTGTTTGACCCCGCGGAGCGCGTCGATCAGCTGCGGCTGCGCGGTGCCCGGGAAGACCTGGATGATGAGGGCCTCGGCCCTCGCCTCCGCGGCGGCGTCGCGAACGGCGAATCCCACGAGGGAGAGCACGCCGAGCATCAGGGGGAACATCGCGAGCATGCATGTGAACGCGAGCGCCGAGGCATAGTTGCCGGCCCGGCTCTCGCCATATGCGGCCAGAACGCGAATGAGCCCCCAGCTCTTGACTTGCCGAATCATCGTTCCACCTGCTTTCGGAACGCGCCGCCGCGGGGCGTTACCGGCCGGCCGGCGTTACCGTGTAGGCGTGGAGCCAGGCCTGACGCCGCCTCACATCATTCCGCGATCGGTCGACAGGCGCCTTTTCGAAGCCATCCACGGCCTGCCCCACAGTCCACGCGGCGACCACTACATCTCCATGGTTTCCGACCTTGGCGAGGGGATGGGCTGGGTCGCGGCCGGCATCTGCATGGGCTGGCTGGGCGGGCAGAAAGGACGCCGCGCCGGGATCGCGACGGCGCTCGCCTCACTCGGGACCACCTATGTGGTGCAGCGGATGGTCAAGCCCATCTTTCGTCGCCGGCGGCCGTTTGTGAGCCGAGAGACGCTGGTCGTCGGGATTCGCACCGCCGATGCCTCGTTTCCGTCGGGGCACACCGCTGCGTCGTTCGCGGCTGCCACCGCCATCTCCACCTTCTACCCGAACGCGGCTCCGCTTGTGTTCACGCTCGCGACGCTCGTCGGGGCGTCCCGTGTACACCTCGGCCATCACTTTCCCAGCGACGTCGCCGCCGGCGCCGCGATCGGAGTCGGAACGGGAACGCTGACCGCATGGCTGCTCAAGCTCCCGAAATTCCTCTGAGCGGCGCGCTGCTCAGCGCGGAAGGATCACCATCACCGCGCTGACCTCGGCGGTGACCGTCGCCGGCGTTCGGCCCACCAGCACGTTGTCGGCGTAGACGCTCACCAGGGGTTTGGTCCTCACAGACGCCCTCTTGAATCGGATGACCTGGCCGACTCCCTCTTCCGAGTGCCTCATCAAGAAAGCGGAAGCCAGGGCGCGCGCGGCGATGTCGGTTCGCGTGCGTCCCGCGAGGATGGCGAACTCGAGGTGGTGATCCTTAGGAGTGCTGCCGCCAACCGGCAGCCGCGAGCCGATGGACGAAGTGTTGGTGAAGACGAGCGACATCGCCGTGCCGCTTCCGTCCAGGTCGCCGTCGAGCTCGTAGGTGAAGCGCTTGGCCGCCAGCAGCTTGGCGAGGTCGGACATGACCGTGCCGTATTTGCGGTCCTTGAGAGATTCCCCGAACGCGATCGTCTCTCCAAACAGGCCGATCAGGCAGGCTTCGAGGAACACGGTCCCATTGACGCGGCCGACCGTGAACGGGCGCGGCCGGCCTTTCTTGACCACCTCGATCTGCTGGTCGAGGTCCGGCGGCAATCCGAGCGCGAGCGCGAAGTTGTTGAACGTGCCCAGCGAGAGGATGCCCACAGGGTGCCTCGAGTCCGCCAGCTTGCGGACCACGAACGCGACGCTGCCGTCGCCACCCGCGATGACGACGCGAGCCCGGGGCGTGATGAAATTCTCGAAATCCACCTTGGGGTCGAATTGGATCACCAGGTGGTCGGCGAACAGCTCGCGAAGGCGAGCTTCGGTCTCGGGGGTGATGTTGCCGGCGCCGGTGCTCAGGATGAGCAGGCGCCTGGCCTTCGGCTCGGCATCCTCGCGTTGGCGCTTGTCGCGGTCGCGAGGCTTCGTCCTCACCCCTATATGGTGGAAGAGCCCGGCCCTTTCAGGCCAGGCTCCCCCATCTCATCAACGCGCGATCTCCCCTCCTTACCTGATCGAGACGTGACCGTATGCTCGGTGGATGGTCATCCGCAGCGACCTCGACGGCTTGAGCGACGCCCAGGCGCGCCGCGTCCTCGCCGGCCTTCCGCGCGCCGGCGATTACGAGGTTGTGATCAAGCCGCTTCGCTACCGTTCGTCACCGCACCTCGCCGCGCGCTGCGAGTTCGAAGAGCGCCGGATCGTGCTCCAGGTGCCAGTGCCATTTCGCCCGTTCAAAGAGCCGGTCATCTATGCGGCACGGCGCAAGCGCGGGCCCGGCCTGAGGTTTGCGTGGGCGTCGGAGAGCGTTTCATTCCGACTTCGCCGCGAGGTGCTGCGGTTCCTCTACTGCCACGAGTGGATGCACTGGTACTTGAAAGAGGAGCTGGGGAAGCGATCGGCGGCCGAGACGGCGTGCGATCGGTTCGCGCTGCGGAACTTCAGGCGGCCTCGGGTCTCGACCGCCGACGCCGACGCCGCACTGCGGCGCCGCCCCCGAGCACTTGCACTACGCGCCAGGTAGAAACTTGCGCACCTCGGCGGCGAACGTCCTGGTGTTGATCGGTTTCGAGATGTAGCCGGAGCAGCCGGCCTCGAGGGTCCGCTCCCGGTCGCCCGTCATCGCGAGGGCGGTGAGCGCGACGATCGGTATCGCAGCAGTCTTTTGATCGCCCTTCAGCCGGCGCGTCAGCGACAAGCCGTCCATCCCAGGCAGCTGCACGTCCATCAGGATCAAGTCCGGCGCCTGGGAGTCGAGCAGCTCGAGCGCCTCCTGCGAGCTGCCTGCCATCTCGACTCGATATCCCTCGCGTTCCAGCACGGCGCTGGCGAGCAGCCGATTCGCCTCGTTGTCCTCGACGATGAGGATCACGGCCGGTCCGTTCATCGGGCGGCCGGGTCGGCGTCGACCACCTGGCGCAGCAGGCCGAGCAGGTCGGCCGCGGCAGTCGAACCGCGCCGCAGGATCGTCGAAACGTGCCCGTTGAGCTGGCGGATGTCCGCTTCGGTGAGGTTCTTTGCAGTCAGGACCATGATCGGGATCGCCTTCGTCGCGTTGTCGGTGCGAAGAGCCTCGACCACATCGAAGCCGGTCACCTCGGGCATCATCAGGTCGAGCATCACCAGGTCCGGCTTGCGCGATCTGGCGAGGTCGATGGCTTCTTTCCCGCCGCGGGCCAGGATCACGGCATAGCCCGCGGGTTCGAGGATCCGTTTCAGCCACTCTCGATTCGCCACCTCGTCGTCGACGACCAGGATGGTGGGTTTCTTGCCTGCCGGACGAGCGAACTTGACGCGGCTGAGGCGTGCGATGAGCTCTTTCGCGGGCACCGGCTTGACGAAATAGTCGAGGGCGCCGAGCGCGATGCCCAGCTCTGGATTGTCGACCACGCTGACGACCACGACCGGGATGTTGCTCGTGGCCGCCTCGCGCTTGAGGCGCGTGAGCACCTCCCAGCCGTCCAGGTCGGGCAGGAGGATGTCGAGGGTGATCGCGGCCGGCTTGCGCGCGACGGCCTTGGCGATGGCGTCGTTCCCCGTGCGAGCCACATCGGTGCTGAACCCAGCTTGCTCGAGCTGGCGCGTCAACAGCTCCGCGGCGGCCGGATCATCTTCCACCACCAGCACGACCGGGCGGGAGGCGTCGCTCGGGCGCGTGACT
>WNFJ01631829.1_pt1 | contig 16044 bp, 15 predicted proteins | sample 5400461 | NCBI WGS metagenome assembly WNFJ01 (sample SAMN13153349, study PRJNA577476) | soil metagenome | isolation source: 115 cm saprolite on Douglas fir-dominated hillslope | place: USA:California | collected 2013-09-17 | reverse complement strand
CCCGACCGACCCGCACCGTTGAGGAAGTGGACACGCCGGCTCGCCGCCTCATAGTAGAGGCAGAAGATGTCGCCACCGACTCCGCAGCAGTGCGGCTGCGTGACCCCGAGGACCGCGTTGACGGCAACCGCCGCGTCGGCGGCCGTGCCGCCCTGCTTCAAGACCTCGACGCCCGTCAGCGTCGCCAGCGGGTGGGCGGCGGCGACCATCGCGGTGCTGCCGAGGGCCACCGGACGGGACGAGTCGCCGCGGTCGGCCATCGCTCACGCTTCCCGGAAGATCCGCGCGATCTCGTCCTGTGGGAACAGCGGCAGCGGCTCCGTCCGCGCGCCCTCGACCAGCGTCAGGCCCCGCTCGGCGGGCACGACCTGGCCGATGAAGTGGCTGTCGATGCCTTCGCGGGCGAGCGCGTGGATGACGACCGCCGCGTCGGGGGGCGCAAGCGTCATGAGGAGCGTGCCCGACGCGAGCGTGCCGAGGGGGTCGAGCCCGAGCGCCCGACAGATCTCCCCCCCCTCGGGGAGGACCACGATGCGGTCGCGATCGAGACGGAGCCCGACCCCGGAGGCCTGCGCCAGCTCGTGCAGCGCGGTCGCGATGCCGCCCTCGGTCGCGTCGTGCATGGCGTGCACCGGGGCGAGCTCGCACGCGATTTCCGCCTCGGGCCGCACGCTGATACCCGGCGCCCGCAGAAACCCCTTCGCCCGCCGGATCACCGCCGCGCGCACGCCGCGCGCGACCAGCTCCGCTTCGCGGTCTCGCGCGAGCAGGCAGGCTCCCTCGAGGGGGACGCCCTTCGTCATGACGACCGCGTCCCCCACCTGGGCGCCGCCCGTCGTCACGAGCTTGTCCCGGTCCACCTCCCCGAGCATGGTGCCGACGATGACCGGCCGGTCGAGCCCGTGGGTCACCTCGGTGTGGCCACCGACGAGCGCCACGTCCGCCTCCGCGCAGGCCTCGCCGAGCTCGCCGAACAGCTGTTCCACGAGCGCCGCCGTGGTGGCGCCTTCAGGCAGGAGCAGCGTGACGAGAAACCAGCGCGGACGCGCCCCCCGCACGGCGACGTCGTTGACGTTCACCTGCACCGCGTACCAGGCGGCCTCGTCTGTCGCGAACGTGATCGGGTCGGTGGTGGCGACGAGGCAGCGCTCGCCGAGGGCGATGACGGCGGCGTCCTCGCCGACGCGCGGGCCGACGAGAACGCGGGGGTCGCGGACCGGGGCTTTGTCGAGGAACGCCTGGAGCATCTCGGCGCGAAGCTTTCCGACGGGGAGGCCCGACATGCGAGCTCAGTATAGCCGAAGCAGCCGGAGCAGGTCAGCCGTTAGGTCGTAGAGCTGGGCGCAGCCGGCGGTGCCCCCGACCAGCGCCTGCATGCGCTTGCGCAGATCGTGGTCGACTGCCTGGCCGACGAGCGAGGCGATCCGCGCCTGAGGCTCGGTGCAGATCCCCAGGTAGGGCAGCCGAGGCGTGCGCGACTCCGCGGCGACAATGACCCCTGTCGCCAGATCGATGTCGTGCATCGAGTTGAAGAGCGCGAGGCGCGCGCCCCGGCGTTCGAGCCGGGCGGTCTTTCGTCTGACGAACACACGGGTCGCGCCGGGCGGCGGCGAGTAGAGGTCGGGCACCATCGGCGTCGTGACCGCGCGGCTCCCGAACAGGGCGCGGCCGCCGTCGCTGTACGCGAAGCACGAATTCGGGAGGTCGACCCAGCCGGTCATGTCCAGCTGCCAGCACTCCCACGGACCGGCGGCAGCGCGGGCGGCGCGCTCGGGCGGGAGCTTCGTGACCTGTCGTGCCAGCCGCGCCACCTCGATCGCGGCGTCGACCAGGTGGCCGGCACCCGGGAGCCCGCCCACCGCCTCGCCAGCCCGCCGCGTGAAGCCACCGACCATGCGCGCGCCGGCGAGTCCGGGCACGGGGAGGAGCGCGGGCGCGCCGGGCGCGGCCAGGCGCACGCGGTACCGCGCCTCGCGGATCTCGTACGCGGGCGACGGCGTGGCGACCGCAGAGAGCTCCACGCCGAGGTCCTCGTCGTCGAGCCGCACCGTGTGCGTGAAGGCGTCGGCGTGGGTGTTGTCCACCCAGCCCTCGACCACCCGCTCGAAGCGGTCGCGGCCGCGCAGGAGGACGGGGTCGATCACCTGTCCGGTCCGAGCCGCGCGCGCTTGAGGCGGAGGCTGTTGGTGACGACCGACACCGACGACAATGCCATCGCGGCGCCGGCGAGGATCGGCGAGAGCAGGATCCCCCAGAGCGGGTAGAGCACCCCGGCGGCGACGGGGATCAGCACCAGGTTGTAGCCGAAGGCCCAGAACAGATTCTGCTTGACGACCCGGATCGTCTGCCGCGACAGCTCGACCGCGGTGACGAGGCCGCGCAGGTCGCCACGCATCAGGGTCACGTCCGCCGCCTCGATGGCGACGTCGGACCCGCCGCCCATCGCGATCCCGACGTCCGCCTGCGCGAGGGCCGGGGCGTCGTTGATCCCGTCGCCGACCATCGCCACGAGCCGTCCCTCGGCCTGGAGCGCCTTGATGGTCCCGGCCTTGTCCGCGGGCAGCACCTCGGCCTCCACGCGATCGATCCCCGCCTGGCGCGCGACCGCGGCCGCCGTGGGCCGGGCGTCGCCGGTCAGCATGATGACGGTGAGCCCGAGGCGCCCGAGCGCGGCGACCGTGGCGGCCGCTTCGGGCTTCAGCAGGTCGGCCACCGCGATCACGCCCTGGGCCCGGCCCGCGAGCGCGACGCAGACGGTGGTCTTGCCCTCGCGCCCCAGGCGGGTGAGGGCGGGCTCGAGGGCTGCCGTGTCGACGCCGTGAGCGGCCATCAGGCGCCGGCTGCCGAGCAGGACACGGCCCGCGCCGGCCCGCGCCTCCACGCCCTGGCCCGAGATCGCGTGGAACTCACCGACGGCTGGGAGCCCGAGGCCGAGCTCCTTGGCGCGCGTCACGAGCGCGTCGCCGAGTGGGTGCTCCGAGCCCTGCTCGACGGCGGCGGCGAGGGCGAGCAGCTCCTCCGGGCTCACGCCGGCGGCGGGCGCCACGTCCGTCACGACCGGACGGCCGACCGTTAATGTCCCGGTCTTGTCGACGACGATCGTGCCGACGCGGTGCAGCCTCTCGAGGGCCTCCGCGCTCCGGATCAGCACGCCGCGCTCCGCGCCCCTGCCGGTGCCGACCATGATCGCGGTCGGCGTCGCGAGCCCCATCGCGCAGGGGCAGGCGACCACCAGCACCGCCACCGCGCTGGTCACCGCGTGGAGGAGCGCCGGCGCCGGGCCGACGAGCCACCAGGCGAGGAACGCGGCCCCCGCGATCGCGAGCACGAGCGGGACGAACGCCGCCGCCACCCGATCGGCGAGGCGCTGGATCGGCGCCCGCGATCCCTGCGCGCCCTCCACGAGGCGGATGATGCGGGCCAAGGTCGTGTCGCCGCCGACGCGGGTCGCCCGGAACACGAAGCTTCCCGTCCGGTTCACGGTCCCGCTGAAGAGGGCCGCCCCCGGCCGCTTCTCCACCGGCAGGCCCTCGCCCGTCAGCATCGACTCGTCGACCGTCGAGGCCCCCTCGATCACCACGCCGTCGACGGGCACGCGCTCGCCGGGCCGGACGCGGATGAGATCGCCGACGATCAGGGCCTCCACCGGAACGTCGGCGTCGAGGCCGTCGCGGAGCACGCGGGCCGTCCGGGGTGAGAGGCTCACGAGCCGCCGGATCGCCTCCCCCGTGCGGCCCCGGGCCTGCGCCTCGAGCCACCGCCCGAGGACGACGAGCGTGATGACGACCGACGCCGTGTCATAGTAGGTCGCCACCGGGGCGGGGCCGAGTCCGGCGAGCCAGGCGCGCGGCCAGACGGTGAGCGCGAGACTCCCGAAGTAGGCGGCGTTCGTGCCGATCGACACGAGCGTGCTCATGCTCGCCGACCCGTACCGGAGGTCGCGCAGGAACCCGCGGTGGAACGGTGCCCCCACCCAGAACTGGACAGGGGTCGCGAGCGCGAGCAGGAGCCAGGGGTCGCCGAGCCAGGCGGGGGCGAACCAGAAGACCTCCCGCATGCTGCCGACCAGGATCGGCGCCGACAGCAGCGCGCCGAAGACGACCCGGCGTCGGAGGGCGCGCCGCTCCGCCGCCTTCTCGGCCTCGCGCGCCTGCTCCGTCCCGGCGGCGGTGGCGGCCGGCGGCGGCTCCGGGATCTCGTAGCCGGCGGCCGCCACCGCCCGCCGGAGCGCCGGCATCCCGGTTGCCGTCGAATCGAAGCGCACCGTCGCCCGCTCGGTGGCGAGATTGACGGTCGCGTCCCGGACGCCGGGGACGCCCCGGAGCGCGCCCTCGACCTTCGCGACGCACGAGGCACAGTGCATGCCCCTGACCGCGACCGTCACGCGCCCCGTCTCGTCGTCCTGCATCTCAACACTCGCGACGCGGCGCGCAAGCCTCATGGAGCTCTCGCGCCCCTACCGTGCAAATCTCGCGAACACGTCGAGCAGCTCGTCGATCTTCTTCTGCCGCTCGCCGCGAGAGCCCGAGCGCAGCGCGTCGGCGACGCACGATTCGACGTGGCCGCCCAGGAGGAGCCGTCGCACCTGCTCGAGCGCCCCCTGCGCGGCCGAGATCTGCAGGAGCACGTCGACGCAGTACGCGTCGGCGCCGATCATCCGCTGGAGCCCCTGCACCTGTCCCTCGATCCGCCGCAGCCGCCCGAGCGCCCTCCGCTTCGTCTCGGCGTTGATCATGCGCGCCGGCGGCCGTCCGGCGGGCCGCCCCAGGGGCGCGCCCGCCGTCGCCGCGCGCCACCTCCGCGGCCCGTGTCGTGCGAAGCCGTCCGCATCCTTCAGATACTCTCTGGGGGTATTGTGGTCCGGCCCCGTGCGCGTGTCAAGCCGTCCCGCGACTACGGGTCGGGGTCGGGAAAGAGCGAGGGCTGGCTCGGGACCGGCGGGCGCCGCCGGCGGGCGACGCGCGCGGGCTTCCCTCCGCCGCGCCGGGGCGCGCGCGGGGTCGCCGGCACCTTCCGGCCCTTCTGCTGGCCGATCCGGTCGCCCTGCTTGATCACGAGCAGGTCGACCAGCCGGGCGAGAGGGTTCGCGAGGAGCGCGAGGTACTTCTCCCAGTATCGGGGCGAGAGCGCGAGGACCTTCATCTGCTCGACCGCGAGCGTGAGCGCGGCGCGGTCCCCCTTCCGGGCGGCACGCCGCAGCTCGGCGAGGACGTTCGCCGAGCTCACGCGCGGAGAGGCCGTGCGCGCCACGGGCCGACTAGCGAGCGACCACGTCGTACTCTTCGCGGCCCTGCCCCGGTCCGCCGACCTGGATGAGGACCTTGCGGCCGACCAGGTGCTGCAGTTGCTCGAGCCCCTCCCGCCCCTCCGCCTCGAAGTACCGCACGAGGTCGGCGTGCGCGCGCACGAGCAAGTCCCGGTCTCCGCCCTCGGCGGCGACCCCGTGGACCTTGCGGGCGATCTCCGCGGCCAGCGCCGCGTCGGACTTCACGGTCCCGCTCCCCTTGCAGGTGGGGCACTGCGTCGCGAACAGCGAGCGGAGGTCCTGGCGGACGCGCTTGCGCGTCATTTCGACGAGGCCCAGCTCGGAGATCTCAAGCACGTTCGTGCGGGCCTTGTCCTCCGCGAGTGCGCGCCGGAGCGCCTTGTAGACCTGCTGGCGGTGCTCCTCGCGCTCCATGTCGATGAAGTCGAGGATGATGATGCCGCCCAGGTCGCGGAGGCGGATCTGGCGCACGATCTCGCCGACCGCCTCCATATTGATGTTGAGGACGGTCTGCTCGAAGTCCCGCTTGCCGACGTACTTGCCCGTATTCACGTCGATCGACACGAGCGCCTCGGTGTGGTCGATCACGATGTAGCCGCCGGAGCGGAGCCAGACGCGCCGGCGGAGGGCCTTCTCGATCTCCTTCTCGATCCCCATCGCCTCGAAGATGGGCGCCTTGCCCTCGTAGAGCTTGACGCGGCCGGCCAGCGCGGGCACCAAGGAGGTGGCGAACTCGACGCACTTCGCGTAGGCGTCGCGGGTATCCACCACGAACTCCTCGACGTCCGGCGAGAATAGGTCGCGGACGACGCGGAATGTGAGATCCATCTCCTCGTGGATGACCGAAGGCGCGGGGGCCTGGTCGTACCGCTCCTGGATCTGCGCCCACAGGCGCCCGAGGAACTGGACGTCCGAGGCCAGATCCTCCTCGCCCTCGCCCTCCGCGTTCGTGCGCACGATGAACCCGCCCGGCGGCGGGTTCAGGGCGCGGACGATGCCGCGCAGGCGCTCGCGCTCCTGCTCGTCGTGGATGCGACGCGAGACGCCAATGTGGTGCGCCTGCGGCATGTAGACGAGATAGCGTCCGGGCAGGGAGATGAACGAGGTGACCCGGGCCCCCTTGGTCCCCAGCGACTCCTTGGAGACCTGGACCAGCACCTCCTGCCCCTTGCGCAGGACGTCTTGGATGGGCGGCGTGGCTTCGCGGCGGGGCGGGACCTCGTCCACGTCCAGGTCGCCGCCGTCCTCCTCCGTGCCGGTGAGCATGAGGCGCTCGTAGTCGCCGACGTTGGCCGTGTAGTCACCGGCGTAGAGGAAGGCGTCCTTGCCGAGCCCGATGTTGACGAACGCGGCCGGCAGACGTTGCCGACGATCGATCGGTGCCGGCTGCGCTCGACGTAGAGGCCGGTGAGGAGGTTAGTCTCCTGGACAGCGACGCGCGTTTCGAAGACGCCGACGTTGACGACGATCCGCTTGGCCACGGCAGCACCTCATAGGCAAGTGTTCACGCCTCAGGCGAACTGCCGCATTCGAACCGACAGGAGGAGGCCGAGCGCCATCATCGACACCACCAGTGACGAGCCTCCGTAGCTCATCATCGGGAGCGGGATGCCGACGATCGGCAGGAGACCCGTGACCATCCCGAGGTTAATCAGCGTCTCCGCCGCCAGCAGCGCGGTCGCGCCGACGGCGGCGAGCCGTCCGAGCGGCTCGCGCGCGGGGGCCGCGATCCCGAAGCCGCGGGTGACGATGACGGCGTAACACAAGATGAGCACGAGGCAGCCGACGAACCCCCACATCTCGGCGAATACGGCGAAGATGAAATCCGTGTGGCGCTCCGGGAGAAAGGCCAGCCGGCTCTGCGTCGCGCCGGCGATGCCCTTGCCCAGGAACTGACCCGACCCGATGGCGATCTTGGCCTGGATGACATTGTACGCGGTCCCGAGCGGGTCGCGGAACGGATCCAGGTAGACCAGAAGGCGTTCTCGCTGGTACTCCTTGAGGGCGAACCAGATCACGGGCATGGCGGAGAGGCCGGCGACCGCGACACCCGCGAGCAGCCGCAAGCGGATCCCAGCGCCCACGAGCAGGAGGACCAGAACCGGTAGCAAGACCAGGGCCGTTCCCAGGTCGGGCTGCTTCACGATGAGCACGAAGGGCGGCAGGAGGACGGCCGCCGCCAGCCCGAGGGTGGCTGTGCCGACGGGCTGCGCCCATCGCCAGGTGAGCACCCACACGACCATGAGAACGAAGGCGAACTTGAACAGCTCGGACGGTTGCACGGTCAGCGGCCCCACGGGGATCCAGCGACGCGCGCCCGACACCGAGCGACCCATCGCGAACACCGCGAGGAGCGTCACCAGCCCCGCCAGGTAGAAGGCGGGCGCCGCCCGGACCAGGTTGCGGTAGTCGAGGCTGGCGACCGCGATCAGCGCGCCGACGCCGATGCCGTCCCAGAGGAGCTGACGCAGCACGAGCCCGCTGCCCGCGCGGGTCATGGTGAGGCTCCCGAGCGTGAGCGCGCCGAGCGCGAGCACGCCGGCCGCGGCCGCCAGCAAGAGCCAGTCGACGTTCGCCAGCAGCCGGCGGTCGAAGTAGAACATCAGCCGCTCAGCCCAGCCGACGCGACCTTCTCGAAGAAGATCGCGTCGTAGATCACGCGCGCGATGGGCGCCGCCACCTCGCCGCCCTTGCCACCGTGCTCGATCATCACGACGACCACGTACTGGGGGTCGTTGGCGGGCGCGAAGGAGGCGAACCAGGCGTTGTCCTGGCCCCGCTCGGCCCTCGAGTTGGCGACCAGCTGCGCCGTCCCCGTCTTGCCCGCGATCTCGATTCCGGGAATGTGCGCGGCGACACCGGTCCCCCCGTTGACGACGTCGAGCAGGCTCTGGCGGAGAAACGCCCACACCATCGGCGACAGCTCGACGTGCCCGTTCACCCGGCCGGGGTCGCTGTACAGCACGCGGCCGTCGGCACGCAGGACCCGCTGCACGAGGCGGGGCTTGAAGAAGACTCCGCCGTTGGCGACGGCGGCCATCATGCGCGCAACCTGCATCGGCGTCGCCAGGACGGCGCCCTGGCCAATCGCCATGTTCGCCGTGTCGCCGAGGAATGCCGGGCGCCGCCCCCGCCGCGAGGCCGGGATGAACCCCGGCTTCTCTCCCGGCAGGTCGATGCCCGTGGACGTCCCGAAGCCGAAGGCGCGCGCGTAGCGCGCGATCGTGTCCATCCCGATCCGGAGGCCCGCCTGGTAGAAGTAGACGTTGCAGGACTCGACGATCGCGCGGTGGAGGTCGACGGTGCCGTGACCGCCCTCCTTCCAGTCGCCGAACGTCCGGTTGCCGAGGTGGAACTCGCCGGCGCAGAAAATGTGGTCCATCGGCGTGAGCGTCGTCTCCTGCAGGCCCGCGGCGGCGACGATGATCTTGAAGACCGAGCCGGGCGCGTACTGGCTCTGCACCGTCCGGTTCAGCATCGGATGGGCGGGGTTGCGGATCAACTGCACCCAGGCGTCGCGGTCAATCGTGCCCGTGAACTGATCGAGCGCATAGGCCGGGGTCGATACCATCGCCAGCACGTCGCCGTCGCGGGGGTCGAGCACGACCACGGCGCCGGCGTGGCCCTCCATCGCGCGCTCGGCGGCCTCCTGGATGCGGCGGTCGACCGTCGTCACGACCTGGGCGCCCGGAACCGGCTCGGTGTGCTGGATCAGGCGGATCGGGCGTCCGAGGGCGTCGACCTCGATCCGCTCCCCCCCGTCGGTTCCCCGCAGATACTGATCGAGCAGCCGTTCGAGCCCGCTCTGGCCCACCATGTCGCCGCGCCGGTAGCGGCCCTGCCGGAGCTGCTCCTCGTTGGCCTCGCGAACGTACCCGAGCAGGTGCGCGGCAAACCGGCTGGTCGGGTACATGCGCTGCGGCTCCACCTCGACGATCACCCCGGGCAGCTCGAGCTTCCACTCCTCCACCTTCGCGACCTCCTCGAGCGTGAGTCCGCGGCGGACGCGGACCGGCATGAGCGGGTCGCCGAGCACCCGCCCGAGCGCGTCGTCAAGCTCCGCATACGGGATCTTGAGCAGGACCGACACGCGGCTGAGGACCCGCGCGCGATCGTCGATCTCGCGCGGGATCAGCGAGAGGGTGAAGGCGGGACGGTTGTCGACGAGCGGGAGGCCGTTGCGATCAAACAGCACCCCCCGCGGCGCCGCCACCGGGCGGATGCGGATGCGGTTCTTGTCGGAGAGCTCCTGGAGCCGTGCCCCTTCGAGCACCTGCAGGTACCAGAGCTGGCCGATGACGACGAGGAACGCGGCGAGGACGCCGACCGTCATGCCGAGCACGCGCTGCTTGCCCGGATCCCGCCGCACGGGAACGGGCACGCGGCTCAGCGCCACGGCATGCCTCCGCGCAGGCGCTCGGCCGTGGTCAGCGTCAGCACGACCACGGCGCCGAGGAAGCCGTTGTAGATCGACTGCGGCAGCACGATGTACAGCATCAGGTCGCCGAAGGCGCCGGGGAAATGGAAGACCTGCAGCAGCAGGTAGCGCGCGAGCCCCTCGGTCAGCGAGAGCAGCACGAGCCCGGGGATCTGCACGAGCGGCTCTCGCACCCACAGGCGGCCGCCGAGCTGGCCGATGAAGAACCCGATCAGGGTCTTCGTCAGCGCTTGCGCCCCGATGAACCCTCCGGCGGCGGTGTCCTGCAGGAAGCCGGTGGCGAAGCCGGACAGGCACCCCACCTCCGGGCCTCGGCGGAGCGCCAGCAGGACGACGAGGATGAGCGGGATGTCGGGGGTGACGTTACCGATCCGGAGCGCGGGGGCGAACGTCGTCTGGGCCAGTCCGCCGCCGAAGATCAGGAGCGCGAGCACCGAGCGCACGGGCCTTACCGGTCAGTCGAGAAATGAGCGACGAGGTCCTGGGGCGTCTGCCCCGTCAGCAGCAGCACCTCTTCGATCCGGGCGACGTCGACGACGGGTGTCAGCGTCGCGTAGTGAAACAGCGCCGAGCCCCGGTCGAAGATCGACCGCACTCGGCCGATGGGGATCCCCTTCGGGAAGACGCCGCCGAGCCCCGAGGTGACGATCAGGTCGCCGACCTGGATCGCCGCGCCGTCCCGGGCCATGTACTTGAAGCGCGTCGTCCCGCGGGGCTCTCCCTCCACGATCCCCGTCGTCCGGGTCCGCTCGACGGTCGCGCTCACGGTCGACGCGGGGTCGGTCAGGAGCTGGACGATCGAGGCCCCGGAGCGCACCTCCACCACGCGCCCGACCAGCCCCTCGGGGGCGATGGCAGGCGTCATCCGCAGCACGTTGTCGCCCCGGCCACGGTTCACGACCAGCGACCGCGCCCACCCCCACTCCCGACCGATGACCTCGCCCGCGATCGTCGCCAGCGGGAGGCGGTCGCGGAGGGCGAGGAGCCGGCGGAGCCGGCCGTTCTCGGCCTCGACGTCGCGCGCGCGGAGGGACTCGACCTGCCGCTCCTCGACCTCGGCGCGGAGTCGGTGGTTCTCGGCGCGGACATTCTTCCAGTCGAGGTAGGTCGCCCAGACGCCGACGGCCGAGCGGTTCACCTTGGTGAGGACGGTTTGCAGCGGCGTGGTGACGAACCCGACGAGCTGCCCCGCCGTCGCGCCCTCACCGCGCGTCTGCAGGGTGAGGAGGAGGAGGCACACCCCGAGCGCCGCAACGAGTAGGCCGAACTGACGAATCCTCACCCACGACCCCGGGTGGCGGACCCCTACGCGGGAATCGCCACCTTCTTGAGAAGATCTAGCTCATCGAGAACCTTGCCAGTACCCAACGCCACGCACGACAGCGGGTCGTCTCCAACAGTGATCGGCAGGTTCGTCTCCTGCCGGAGGAGGTGATCGAGCCCCTGCAGCAGGGCGCCCCCGCCGGTGATCACGATCCCCTTGTCGACGATGTCCGCCGCCAACTCGGGAGGCGTCCGCTCGAGACAGGTCCGGACCGTTTCAACGATGGTCATGACCGGCTCCCGGAGCGCCTCCCGCACCTCCTCGTTCGTGATCACGATCGTCTTGGGGATGCCGTCGATGAGGTCACGGCCCTTGACCTCCATGGTCTTGAGCTCTGTCCCCATCGGATACGCCGACCCGAGCTTGATCTTGATCTCCTCGGCCCGGCGCTCGCCGACCAACAGGTTGTAATGCTTCTTGACGTACTGGATGATCGACTCGTCCATCTCGTCGCCCGCGATGCGGACCGACTTGCAGTAGACGATGCCCGAGAGCGAGATCACCGCCACCTCGGTCGTGCCGCCCCCGATGTCCACGATCATGTTGCCGCCGGGCTCCTGGATGGGCAGGCCCGCGCCGATCGCCGCCGCCATCGGCTCCTCGATCAGGTAGACCTCTCGCGCGCCCGCCTGCATCGCCGAGTCGCGCACCGCGCGCTTCTCGACCTGGGTGATGCCCGAGGGAACGCCGATCACGATCCGCGGACGCACGAGGGTCCGCCGCTTGTGCACCTTCGAGATGAAGTAGTGCAGCATCTTCTCGGTGACGTCGAAGTCGGCGATCACGCCGTCCTTCAGGGGGCGGATCGCGACGATGTTGCCGGGGGTGCGCCCGAGCATCGCCTTGGCATCGTGGCCGACGGCGAGCACGGAGTTGTCGGCCTGGTGGATCGCGACGATCGAGGGCTCGTTGAGGACGATGCCTTCGCCCCGGACGTAGACGAGGGTGTTGGCGGTGCCCAGATCGATCGCAAGATCGTTCGAGAACATCCCGGCCAGCATGTTGTACAGCATCACCGCTCCTGGGCGCCCTGGATGTAGTCCAAAGGCATTTTAGTCTAGCAGGACCTGTGCCATCCAGAACAAACATGCTTCAGGGTTGAGAGTTTTGTCTCCTCGGCCTCGGTCCGGGGGGTCGCTGGCCGCGGCGCCACGCCCCCCCGGAGCCCGAATGCGTGAGCCGCCCACCATTTATGCGGCCTTGACCGCTCCCGGCCGGCGACGTCCGTCTCTCCACGGCTACCATGGTTTCGCGAAGTCGGGCAAGAGGATCCGCCAGCCAGCCTCCGGGCGGCGCCCGCGCGCTGACAACGGGCTGACGGCCGTTGTCATCCGGGCAACAAGGCTGACACCTCTGGCACCTGACCGAGCCCGGGCTCGGGGTCCAGGCAGGCGGCCGAAACCCTTGGATGCGACGGGCCCCCAAAAAGTGACTTGACTTCACCGCGGCGGCCTGTATACTGCGTAGCTGGTTCTAGGTTCAGACGGAGCTCCAGTAGCGAGACTGCTCGAGAACGACGCCGCGAGGACCCAAAGTCCCGCGGCGTTTTTGTTTGCCCCCCAATTTCGGAGGGGCATCCCCGCCACGGAGGCGGGAGCACACAGGAGGAAACCGGAACATGGCTCAGGGTCAGGTGAAGTGGTTCAACGATGCGAAGGGGTATGGCTTTATCACCCAGGACGGCGGGGAGGACGTGTTCGTCCACTTCAGCGCCATCCAGGCGAACGGCTTCAAGAGCCTCGCCGAGGGTGACAAGGTCGAGTTCGAGGTCACCCGCGGACCGAAAGGTCTTCAGGCGGCAAACGTCAGGAAAACCCAGTAGGTTTCCCCCTGTTCGCTCTCGCCCGGGCCCGTCGGGGCCCGGGCGGTCCATACAACGACTCACCGCTCGCACCTCACGCGACGAAAACGGAAGGGATCTTCATGTTCGACTCTCTCAACCTCTCCCCCGCGACGATCGAGGCGATCCGCCGCGCGGGCTACATCACCCCCACGCCGATCCAGCTCCGCGCCATCCCCCCGGGGCTGGCCGGCCGGGATCTGATCGGCTGCGCTCAGACGGGCACCGGCAAGACCGCGGCGTTCGTCATTCCCATGATCGAGCGGTTCGCCGGCCAGGGCGCCGGCCTGCGCGGGCTCGTGCTCGCGCCGACTCGCGAGCTCGCGAGCCAGATCGCCGAGGCGTTCCGCGCCCTCGGCGCCGGCCGGCTCCGCGTCGTAACGGTCGTCGGCGGCGAACCGATGGGCCCGCAAACCAGCGGGCTTCGGAGCCGCCCCGACGTCGTCGTGGCGACGCCGGGCCGGCTCATCGACCACCTCGAGCGGGGCTCGGTCTCGCTCGGCGGGATCCGGGTACTCGTCCTCGACGAAGCCGACCGCATGCTCGACATGGGGTTCGCCCCGCAGGTGGAGGCGATCCTGGCCCGCGTGCCGATCGACCGCCAGACACTCTGCTTCTCGGCGACGATGCCGGCCGCCGTTGAGCGGCTGGTCCGCCGGCATCTGAGCCGTCCCGAGCGGATCGAGGTCGGCGCCGTGGCCACGCCGGTCGCGGGGGTGACCGAACGCCTGTACGCGGCTCGCGGCGAGGACAAGACGTCGCTCCTGCTGAGGCTACTCGGCGCGGAGGGCGGCCCCACGCTGGTGTTCACCCGCACCAAGCGCCGGGCCGACCGGCTCGCGCGGGCGGTCAGCGCGGCCGGCCATCGCGTCACCCGGATCCACGCCGACCGCAGCATGCCGGAACGGCGCGAGGCGCTCGAGGGCTTTCGGAACGGACGCTATCGCGTGCTGGTGGCCACCGACCTCGCCGCGCGCGGCCTCGACGTGCCCGGCATTGCACACGTGGTCAACTTCGACCTGCCGCACACCGCCGAGGACTACGTGCACCGGATCGGGCGGACGGCGCGGGCGGAACGGACCGGCGTCGCGTCGAGCTTCGCCGCGCCGGAGGAGGCCGATCAGCTCCGGACTATCGAGCGGCATCTGGGGCGCCCCCTGCTGCGATCTTGACCGGCTTTTTCCGCGTGTTGGAGGGTGGGCGCGTCTCACCGATGGTGCGCTCGCTGCTCCGGTGACGCTCCGAAGGAAGCGGTCTGACGACGCCGCGGGGACCGATGTCCTCGCGGCATTTCGTCGTGCGCAGGACACACTCGGCCATGGGGGCCGGGTGTCACCGGGGCGGGTCAACGCTCCCCTCCAGAGGACGGATATCGATAGCACAAGGACCAGTGAAGTGGTTCAACGACGCAAAGGGCTACGGCTTCATCCAGGCGGAAGCGGGCGAGGACGTCTTCGTCCACTACAGCGCCATCCAGGCCAACGGCTTCAAGAGCCTCGCCGAGGGTGACAAGGTCGAGTTCGAGGTGACCACGGGGCCCAAGGGACCGCAAGCCGCCAACGTCCGGAAGGTGTAACCCGGCCGTCGACCGCTTCACGGGCTGCTGGAGCGCCTCCGGCGGGCCGTTCCTGGAACTCGCGCGAAAATAAAAGCCCCGACGAAGTCTGCGGCGCGTTTGCAATTCCCGTCGCGCCGCCCCGCTGGTGAGATGCGGGATCGTCGGGGCCGGTGGTGCCTGGACTCCCAGGCCGTACCACCTCTCGCTAGCGTGGACCTTGCCTAGGAGGCAACCACCTCACAGATCACCGTCGGGGTACACATCGGCTGGATCACCTCCTATTCTCGGCAAGGCCACCACGCGGGCCCAGGTCCCACCTACCCGCGGCCGGATGCCGACTCCCGGCCCCGGGCTCGGCCACATCAGCCGCCGGCGGGATTACCGGCGGGGATGCCAAAAGGAGCGCTGTTACGCCCGGCCGATTTGCCCCCATCCTACACCCGGGCCCCGCGCCTGAAAAGAAAAAGTGCTCGCGCGGTCACTGGAGGACGCCGCGATCGGGCTTTTGCGCCGGGGGCCCGCGTCAGCGCTGGACCCTCTCCGGCTCTCCTCAGGCGTCGTGACCGGGCGAGGCCGCGCGGGCCAGCTACGCGCCGCGCCGCGGTGCCCGAGGCTTCGAGCCCTCCTCCCCGCGACCGCGAGTGTCTCCTGCGCGCGAGGAGCCGCGGTCGGTCGGACACCGACACGCAGGTCGATGTCCGGAGTCCGTGCCGGCGGGTGGCGCCGGCCGGCCGACCAGGCGGCCCGCGGCGGCGAGGGCGACTCAGCCGGGTGGCGCTTGACCTGGGGGAGGTTCGATCATCAGGACGTAGTACCGCTCCGGCGGGACCGTGCCGAAGGCGAACGGCAGCGGGCCCAGCAGCTCCGAGTAGAATCCGGCGCCGATCCAGGGCTGCACGGTCGTCAGCCCGCGCGACGATGGCAGCTCGATGACCCGGAGCACGGTCATCGGGATCCCCCGGAGCGGGAAGATGACGTTCGTGTTGTTCTCCGGGAGGATCATGAGGTCGCCGGGGTGCATCCCGAGCCGCACCCGGTCGAAAGGCCGGGCCCCGACGGCCTCCATGTAGTACTGAAATCCCCAGTGCCCTTGAAACCAGACGGTACGCCCCAGGTGGCCGTAGTCGGCCCGGATGATCCCGGCCGCCGTCCGACCGCTCCCCGCCAGCTCGTAGTCCGCCGCGGCGAGGAGCAGCGTCAGGCAGCCACCCGCCAGGAGCGGCGCCAGCGCCCAGCCGGCCCGCGCCCGCGGCCGGCGCTGCTCGAGCCGCCGCGCGACCAGGATGCCGATCGCCGGCGCGATCAGCAGGATCGACCGGGCGTTGATCGTCGAGTTGACGAAGCTCGCGAAGACGAACCCGCCCGTCACCCAGAGGAACAGCAGCAGCGAATCCGCGTCCCGCCGGTCCAGGAGGTCGGCCCCGGCGAGCGCGAGCACGTGGAGACCGGCGACGGCGAGGAGATCGAGCTGCGCGATGACCCACGGGATGGCGACGACCTCGATCGCCGGGTAGCCGCTCACCGTGCGGGCGGCGGGGATCAGGAGCACGGCGGCCGACGCGAGCGCGGCCACGAGGGCTCGGCGCGACCAGACGACCGGCGCGTAGAACGCGGCGGT
>WNFJ01224717.1_pt1 | contig 16052 bp, 17 predicted proteins | sample 5400461 | NCBI WGS metagenome assembly WNFJ01 (sample SAMN13153349, study PRJNA577476) | soil metagenome | isolation source: 115 cm saprolite on Douglas fir-dominated hillslope | place: USA:California | collected 2013-09-17 | reverse complement strand
CCCGCGGGTTCGAAACCTGAGCGGCGTGCTTGGACGAGGCGAGATTCCCAGGCGAAAGCCCGCCGTAGTTGTGCGTTGGCCCGACGATGCCGTCGAAGTTATATTCGCGCGCTGGCATATAACCCTGCTGTGGAGCCTCCCCCTTTAGCAAAGCGGATCAAACGGTTCCTCCGTTATTGGCTCATCCGAGCGCTGCTGGCGGCCACCCGGCGCCTGCCGCTCTCCGCCGGCCTCAAGGTGGGAGAAGCCTGCGGCTCGATCGCATTCGCGCTGGCTGCCCGCGAGCGGCGCTTCGCCCTGGAAGCGTTGGCGCGTGCCTTTCCGGACGCATCCGAAGTGGAAAGGCGGCAGCTGGCCAGAGCGTCGTTTCGCCACCTGGGAAGGTGCGCCTTCGAACTGGCTGCGATCCGACAGATCGACCCGGTGATTTCGGATTGGATCGAGTGGCCGGAGGCCGATCGTCGCCTCCTGGAATCGGCGCTCGCCAAGGGACGCGGGGTGGTTTTCGTCTCCGGACACGTGGGCAGCTGGGAGCTGCTGGCTCGCCGCCTCGACGATCGCCAAGGAAACCACCGACTGGCGGCTGACCGAGCTGGTCGAACGATTCCGGGCGCAGGGTAAGGTCGAGAGCATCTGGCGGGGACAGCAAGGCGCGGCCAAGCGAATGCTCCGCGTGCTCAAAGCCGGAGGAATTCTCGGGCTGTTGATCGACCAGGATACCCGCGTGCAGTCGGTGTTCGTCCCTTTCTTCGGGCATCCGGCGGCGACGCCGCGCGCGGCTGCTGACCTGGCGCTTCGGACCGGCGCGCCGGTGGTGGTAGGTTTCTGTCAGCGCAAGCGGGACGGATATTACCGTCTGTCGATGAAGGAAATTTTTCCGGTGCGAACGGGAGATCAGGAGTCGGACGCGATCGCGTTGACCTCGGTGCTCACCCAGGAGATAGAAAACGCCATCCGGAGTTCTCCTTCGCAGTGGGTCTGGATGCATCGGCGCTGGAAGACGCAGCCATGCTAAGCAACCCAGGCATGACTGCCCTAAGTGCCCCGGCTAATCCCGGTCACCCCGAGCGGAGTCGAAGGGTCAGGAGTCAAAGGGGTCACTCGACTCCGGTCTGGATCAACGGGCATTCTGACCCTTCGACTCCGCTCAGGGTGACCGGGGTAGGGGCTTTTCTTGTGTTGGTTCTGTGCGCCTGCGAGAAGCCGCCGGACATCGACCAGAGCCCTCCCCCTCAAGTCGTCCTCACCGGGGCACGGTTGAAGTCCTTTCGCGGAAGCGAGTTGTCGGCGACCGGACGCGCCGCCCAGGTTGCTTACGAGCGCATCGGCGCCAACTTCACCGCGTCCGAGGTCTTTATTCGCCTGCCAAGCCGCGACACCCCGGGATCTCCCAACCCGTCGTCGGGTTGGGTGGAGATCCGATCTCCGGTGGTGGTGGGAAATCGCACTACCGAGCAGCCGGACGGAAGTGGTGGCGTGGTGGTGCGATCGGCCAGCGGAATGGTGGGCCGCACGCCGCGCGCGCACTACGACGGAGCGACAAAGGTGGCTAGCGGCAAGGATCCGGTATCGGTCAACGCCCCGCGGTATGCGGTCACTGCGGACAGCTTCTTACTCCGGTTCGAGGAAGAAGACTTTCGATTCACCGGACACGTTGTGAGCCGTGTGGTGGGCGGCGCGGAAGGACCGCGATGATCGACTTCTTCTTGATCGCTTTCTTTGCCGCTCGAAGTCCGCCCTTCGACTCCGCTCAGGGCGAGCGGGGCGGAGCGCGCCCCGCCGTCAGTAGTCAGGGCGCCAACCCGGTGGATATCGCCTCCGACGACCTGGAGATTTTCGACAAGAAGCACGTCGCCTTCTGGATTGGACACGTCAAGGCCAGATCCGGAACGACGGACATCACCTGCAATCGCTTAACCGCGCACTACGCCAAGAGTCAGAGTCAGGAGAAGGAGATCACTACCATCGAGTGCGTGGGGAACGCTGAGGTCCAGGACGGGGACAAGTGGGCCAAGGGCGAGCGCGCGGACTTCGACAATCGCACCGGGGTGCTGGTGGTGACCGGGTCTCCCGAAGCAAAGCAAGGAACTACCCACGTGCGAGGAACGAAGGTCATCTTCTATCGGGACAAGGACACCATCAAGGTGGAGAATGCGAGGACTGTCTTTGAGACCAAAGACGGAACTCTCTCTCCGAAACCCGCCGTCAAGGACAGCAAGCCACCGGCCAAGGACGGCAAGCCACCGAAGGAGAAGAAGTGACCGGGCTGCTGAGCGCGCGAGGCCTGGTCAAGTCTTACCGAGGCCGCAAGGTGGTGGACGATGTGCACTTCGATGTGAAGCAAGGAGAAGTCGTAGGGCTCCTCGGCCCCAATGGAGCAGGAAAAACCACCAGCTTCCACCTGGTGCTTGGCCTGACGGCGCTCGACCGCGGTTCAGTTACCCTGGACGATCATCAGCTGACGCACCTGCCGCTCCACCGCCGCGCCAGGCTGGGGATTGGCTTTCTACCTCAGGAAGCATCGATCTTCCGCAAGCTGACCGTCCGCCAGAACTTCCTCGCGGTGCTCGAGCTGAACAAGGGCCTGGATGCGCAGGCGCGCGCAGCGCGCGCTGGCTCCCTGATCGACGAGTTCGGTCTGAGCCACGTGGCGGACAGTCGCGGCGATACGCTTTCGGGCGGTGAACGGCGGCGGGTGGAGATCGCCCGTTCGCTGATCCCCTCTCCGCGCTTCATTCTCTTCGACGAACCCTTCGCCGGCGTGGACCCGATCAACGTGGGCGATCTTCAAAAGCAGATTGGGCGATTGAAATCGCGCGGCCTGGGCGTGCTGATCACCGACCACAATGTTCGAGATACTCTTCGCATCTGCGACCGGGCGTACATCATCCACCATGGCCGGATCCTCGAGGAGGGAACTCCTTCCCAAATCGCCAAGTCCGATCAGGCCCGATCGGTTTACCTCGGCGACCAGTTCCGCCTCGACGAGCACGAAACTCCGGGCGCTTGAACAGCGCAAGCTACTGAAATTGCTTACTGTCTTTTGGAGATAGACCCCGTCGAGCTAACTTGATAGCGTTGGCACGTTCTTTGATTGCAGCCGACGCTGGCTGGGTGGGTAAGTCCCAAAAACATGGCGATGGAACTCAAGCAGCAGCTCAGGCTTTCGCAACAGCTGGTGATGACTCCCCAGCTGCAACAGGCGATCAAGCTGCTACAGCTTTCCAGGATGGAGCTTCTGGAGCAGGTCCGTGAGGAGATCGAGCAAAACCCGCTTCTCGAGCAGCCGGACGAAGTCGAAGACACCATGGCGGAGAAGTCGATCGGGGAAGCTTCGCTGGAGGCGGCTACCGCCGAGGCCTCGCCGAATATGGAGGCTCCGGTTCCGGAGGTCGCGGCCGAGATCAAAGTGGATGGCGATGGACCTCCGGAGATCGACTGGGAGGCGTACCTCAACAGCTACCAGTTCACCGAGCAGACCACCACCTCCAACCGCGGCAGCCAGATGGGGGACGAGTTTCCCTCCTTCGAAACCAACCTGGTGCGAAAAGAGGACCTCGTCGCCCACCTCTCGACCCAATTGGGATACCTGAAGCTCAACGACGCCGAGCGCCGAATCAGCATGCTGATCGTCGGAAACCTGGATCCCAGCGGCTACCTCAAGCTTCAGGACACGGAGGGAGACCCGTTGATCGCCCTCTGCGCCGAGGCCGATGTCGACATGTGCGTCGCGGAGCGGACCCTCAGGAAAATCCAGCACTTAGATCCGAAAGGGTGTGGCGCACGGGACCTTCAGGAGTGCCTTCTCATCCAGGCCGCCACGCTCAACGAGCCCGGCGCACCGCTACTGGGCCTGCTGATCAAGAAGTACATGAAGCACCTGGAGTCCAAGAACCTTCCGGCGATCGCCAAGGACCTGAGGATTTCGCTCCCGGAGGTGATCGAGGCGGTCAAGCTGCTCTCGAAGCTGGACCCCAAGCCGGGGAGAAACTACGCGAGCGAGGAGGCCCAGTACATCACCCCCGACGTGTTCGTCTACAAGATGGGGGATGAGTACACCGTCGTCCTCAACGACGATGGCCTGTCCAAGCTGCGGATTTCCGGCCTTTACCGAAATGCGCTGAAAAACGGCGGCGTCGGCCCCGGCAAGGCGAAGGAGTTCATTCAGGACAAGCTCAGAAGCGCGCTGTTTCTGATCCGGTCCATCCACCAGCGCCAGCGGACGATCTTCAAGGTGACCGAATCGATCGTGAAGTTTCAGCGAGAATTCTTCGACAAGGGGATTGCGTACCTCAGGCCGCTGATCCTGCGCGAAGTGGCGGAGGACATCGGGATGCATGAGTCCACCGTCTCCCGGGTGACCACCAGTAAGTACGTCCACACGCCGCAGGGAATCTTCGAGCTCAAGTACTTCTTCAATTCGTCGATCGCCAAGGTCGGCGGGGACGAGATCGCCTCCGAGGCGGTGAAGAACCACATCCGGCAGATCGTCGCCGGCGAGGATTCCCGCACCCCCTTCTCGGACCAGAAGATCGTCGAGCTGCTGCACAACCGGGGGATTGAGATCGCCCGGCGGACGGTTGCAAAATATCGGGAAGTGCTTGGAGTGCTTCCGAGCAGCAAGCGCAAGCGCTACTACTGAGAGGTTTCAGTCGATTGTGGAAGGGATCGGTTGCATTCCCACGGGGGATCGTTTCAGATTTTGACGGCCGCTGCTCCTGGGAGATGGAGGTAGTCGACGCATGCAAATCAACATCACCTTTCGAAATCTCGAGGCCACCGACGCATTGAAGGAGTACGCACGGGAGAAGATCGACAGGGTCAATAAGTACTTGGATCGTGCAGGGGAAGCGCACTGCGTCCTCTCGCTGGAGCGACACCTCCACCACGCCGACCTCACCATTCACGCCGGGAGCTTTCTCTTGCGCGGGCGCGAAAAGAGCGAGGACATGTACGCCTCGATCGATCTGGCGATGGACAAGATCGAACGCCAGCTGCGCCGCTACAAAGAGAAGCTCAAGCGGCACCACGGGCGGGATCGAATTCACCACGGGCAGGAGATTCTCAACCACCACGACCAGGTCAAAGTCCGCTACGACGTCGTCGACGTGGCGATGCCCGAAGACGCCAACCACGATCGGTCGGCCCGCGTCATCCGAACCAATGAATTCCTGGCCAAGCCGATGTCGGTCGACGAAGCGGTGATGCAGATGGACCTGATGAACAACGATTTCCTCGTCTTCACCAATGCCGAATCCCGCGAGATAAACGTCTACCGCCGCAAGGATGGGCACTATGGCTTGATCGAAGCGCAGTCGACCCGTGAGGGGACGGCGTTGGAAGGCATGCGAGAGTAAGTGCGCGGGACACCATGAGAATCGCCGAATTCCTCCAGGAAAAGTCGATCGTCCCGGAACTGTCCGCCTCGACGAAGGCGGGGGTTCTGGAAGAGTTGAGCCGATGCCTGGTGCACACCTACCCCTCGCTCACCGAGAAGCGCCTGGTGCAAGTGCTGACGGACCGGGAAAAGCTCAGCTCCACCGGGATCGGCGAAGGGATCGCCATCCCCCATGCGAAGCTGGCCGAGCTCAAGCAGTTGCTGGCCTGCTTCGGGGTCTCGAGGCCCGGTATCAACTTCGACGCCATTGATGGAAAGCCGACCCATCTTTTCTTCGCTCTGGTGGCGCCGGAGAACTCGGCCGGAATTCACCTCAAGGCGCTGGCGCGGATCTCCCGGCTTTTCAAGAGCCCCCAATTCCGCAGCGCCCTCCTGGAGGCCAAGACCGGCGAGCAGATCTACTCGCTGATCACCCAGGAGGACGGCAAAGCTTAGAGCAGCCTGTTCGGCGCTCTGGAGCGGCTTTAGTGAGAGCCTCACGTCTCGCTGTCCAGAATCAGGGTCACCGGCCCGTCGTTGACCAGGGCCACCTGCATCTGGGCGGCGAACACCCCGGTCTGAACTTGAAGGTCCAGCGCCCGCGCGCGCTCGCAGAACGCCTGATAGAGGCGCTCGGCTTCCTGAGGATTGCGCGCGGCGGTGAAGCTGGGCCGTCGCCCCTTGCGCGCGTCGCCGTAGAGGGTGAATTGGCTGACCACCAGCAGCGCCCGGGTGCCTTCGAGAAGCGAGCGATTCATTTTCCCGTGCTCGTCCTCGAAAATCCGAAGATTCGCCACCTTCTCCACCATCCACTCGAGATCCTTGTCCTCGTCGCGCTGCCCCACCGCGAGCAGGACCAGCAGCCCCGGACCGATCCGGCCCACGATGGTCCCCTCCACCGCCACCGATGCTTCCAGGACCCTCTGCAGAACGGCCCTCATCTTCAGATGCCTGCCCGTCTGGGATCGAGCGCGTCTCGCGCCGCATCGCCGAGGAAGTTGAAACCGAGCACGGTGATCGCCAGCGCCAGCCCGGGGAAGAGCGCGATGTGCGGCGCCACCAGCAGATACTGCGTGCCCTGGTCCACCAGCGCGCCCCAGGAAGGCGTTCCCGGCGGCACGCCGAGGCCGAGAAAGCTCAGCGAGGCTTCCGCCAGAATGGCTCCCGGGATTCCGAACGTCGCCTGGACGATCAGCGGTCCGGCCGCGTTGGGGAAAATGTGCCGGGCGAGGATCCGCCGGTTGCTCGCGCCCAGCGCGCGGGCCGCTTCGACGTAGTCGCGATGTCGAAGGCTCAGGACCTGGGCCCGCATCAGGCGCGCGTAGCCGGTCCACCCGGTGAAGGCCAGCGCGAACACCACGTTCGCCAGCGACGGTCCGAGCACCGCGGTGATGAAGATGGCAAGCAGCATCCCCGGAAATGCGAGAAGGATGTCCACCACTCGCATCACAGCCTCGTCGACCCACCCTCCCAGATAGCCGGCCACGCCGCCCAGGCAGATGCCGACCAAGGCCGACAGACCGACGGCGAACAGGCTCACCAGCAGGGAGATCCGGGCTCCGTAGAGAATGTGGGTGAGCACGTCGATTCCATTTTCGCCCGCTCCTAATAGATATCCGGCGCCGGGAGGTCGAAGGTCCGCCGCCAGGTCGATCGCCGAGGGAGGATGGGGGGCGAGCAACGGCGCGGCGACCGCCAGTCCAAACCGCGCGCCCAGACTTCGAAAGGCGGCGGGCATCGTCAGTGGCCTCGCACGCGCGGGTCCACCACCGCGTAGGCCAGGTCGGTCAAGGCGTTGACCGCCAGATAGGAGAGGGTGAATGCCAGAACCACCACCCGCACCAGGTTGTAATCGCGGGCGCCGATGCCGTTGAGCAGCAGCGTCCCCATTCCCGGCCAGGCGAACACCTTCTCGATCACGATCGCCCCTGCCAGCAGCGTTCCGAACTCCAGACCCAGGACGGTGAGGATCGGCAGCAGCGCGTTGCGGAATGCGTGTTTCCAGATCACCCGGGCTGGGCTCAAGCCCTTGGCGCGGGCGACCATCACGTATTCCTGGCCCAGGACTTCCAGCATCGAGGCGCGGGTGATGCGGGAGAGGAACGCCGCCAGCGCCAGCCCCAGCGTCACCGCCGGCAATACCAGATGCCGCAGCGATCCCGCTCCCGACACCGGAAAGAGGTCGAGCCGGATGGCGAACAGGATGATCAGCATCGGTCCCAGCCAGAAACGCGGGATGGCCACGCCGGTGATGGCGATCCCCATCGCCAGGTGATCGATCGCCGTCCCTCTTCGGGCCGCGGCGAGCACCCCCAGGGGCACGGCGATCAACACGCCGATCAGCATCGCCGCGAAGGCCAGCAGCAAGGTGTTGGGCAGCGCCGAGGCCACCAGCGGGAGCACTTTCCTTTGAAACGGCGGGAGCGAGGAACGCAGCTCACCGGTGCACAGCTGCTTGGTGAAGAGCACCAGCTGCGCGTACCACGGACGGTCCAGCCCGACGGCGTGCCGCAGCGCCTCCCGGTCCACCGAGGCCGCGTGTTCCCCGAGCATGATGTCCACCGGATCGCCCGGGACCAGGTCCAGGAAAAGGGAAACCAGCGCCACCGCTCCGACCACCGCCAACGCGGTTGCCGCCGCTTTCCTCACCGGGAAACCTCGCGCGCCGACGCCAGCGGTCGCAAGAAGTTGTGAGTCGAGGGCTCGAAGTCCTGCAGGTGGGAAGAGACGACCGCCACCGCATCCTCATGCCACAGGGGGATGTACGGCAGGTCCCGGTCGAGGATGTCCTGCGCTTCCCGATAGAAGTCTCGGCGCTGGCCGATCATCCCGGCCGCTTGCTCCAGCACCTCGTCCAGCCGGGGATCGACGTAGCCGCCGCGGTTCCATCCGGAAAAGTGATTTCGGGCGGAGGGAATGTTGTGGGACGCAAAGACGTCGCGCAGCATGTTGGGCTCGATCACCGCCGACCATTTCAGGTTGATGGCGTCGAAATTTCCCTTGCGGACGTCGCTGAAGAAGGTTCCGAACTCCAGCGTACGCAGCTCGACGAGAATTCCCAGCTTCGCCAGCTGCTCCTTGAAAATCAGAGCGATCGATTTGCGAAATCGGTCGGTGGAGGTCTTGAGCGTGAATTGCAGCGGTCGATTGGGAGCGGCATACCCGGCCTCGGCCAGGAGCTTGGCGGCCGCGGATAGGCCCAGTGGGCGGTGGGCAGCATCCCGGCGGCTGGCTCGGCCAGCCCATGGAACTTCGTGCGGGTGATCAACGAGGCGTCGATCGCCTGGCAGATCGCCCGGCGAACCCTGGCGTCGGAGAAAGGCGGCCGGCGGAGATTGAAGGCCAGGTAGGCGTAGCCGGTTCCGGGCCGTTTCAGCACCCGGAGCGAGGGGTTCTCGGCCAGCGAGGGCAGCGATGCGGGAGACATGGCGCCGCCGATCATCAAATCCGCCCGCCCCTTGAGCAACTCCAGGACGCGGGTGGTTTCGTCGCGCACGGTCCGGATCCGAAGGCGCGAGATTCTCGGCTTGCCCTGGTAGTAGCCGTCGAACGGCAGCAACTCCAGGTGGTCCTCGTCCGCCTGGGACGAGAACTGGAACGCCCCGGCCCCGATCGGCGCGGTGTCCTGAGCCAGCGCTTCGGGCATTTGCGAGCGACGCCGGGGCACGATTCCCAGCGAGAGCTCGGCCAGAATCGGGGCATACGGACGCTTGAGGTGAAACCGCACCCGGGCCGGGTCCACCGCGTCGATCCGGGCGATCGCCTCGAACTTGTCCGCCTTGGGAGAGGCGAACCGCTGCTCGAGGATGGCGTCGAAAGTGGCCTTCACGTCCGCCGAGGTGAGCGCGCTTCCGTCGTGAAAGGTGAGGTTGGGGCGGAGGGTGAATTCGATCGTCGTGTCATCGATCTGCCGGTAGCTCTGGGCGAGATCCGGAATCGACTCGCTGCGGTCGTTGAAGGTGACCAAACCCGGGGCGATCAGCTGCGCCACCCTCTGGCCATTGGCGGTGAGCGCCAGCCGATCGTCCAGACTGTCGGGAGGAGACTCGATCAGCACGGCGATGCCCGCTTCGCGCCGGTCGGGCTGGCAAGCGAGCAAGAACAGCAAAACAGCGCGATATGCCTTCGCTCGGGGCTTGAAATTCACCGATGGCGAACGACTATCGGCGCTTCTTCGAGCGCTTCAACTTCTTCGCTTTCTTGGAAGATTTTTTCCCCGACTTCTTCTTGGCGGATTTGCTGCTGGACTTCTTCTTGGCCTTCGCCTTCTTCGATTTCTTTGCTTTCTTCGCCGGCTTCTTCTTGGCGAGCGCCGCCTTGGCCGGCTTGGCCTTCTTTGGCGCGGCTTTGGGCGCTGGGGCGGCCTTCTTCGGGCTCGCCGCCTGCTTGGGGGGCGCCTTTTCGGCCTTTGGCTTGGGCTCCGGCATCTCGTCGAGCGCGGGCAACACCGGCGGGGCCGGTGCGGCGCTCTCGGCGGACTCCTCGGCGGCACCGTCCCCTTCGTCACCGAAAAACTTGGTCATCCGATTGAGGTAATGCTCTTTCCAGCCCTGCTCATACCGTCCGCCCTGACCCTCCGGAATCTCGCTGTGCCTCAAGGTGACGCGGGTGGCATCGCCGATCGGCTCGAGGACGACTTCCAGCCGCGAGTCCGGGCTCCCAGCCGGAAATTCGGTGGTCCGCCACGCTTGGACGATCCGGCGACCGTATTCCAGCTCCAGCGTGGTGCCCTGGATGTACCCGTCCCAGGCGCTGAATTTTCCCCCAATGCCCGGTTCGACGGTGGCGGCGCCGCCGGTGAATTTGGAGTGTTGTTGGGCATCGAGCCAAGCGTCGTAAATCTGATCCGCTGAAGCGTTGATGACTCCCGAGACCTGGATCGACTCTGTCCCCATGGGCCTGCTTCTCCTCTTAAATAGCGAAGATCTGAGGGACGGGTCGCCGCCCTCGGGTCGACGCGGAAAGGCCATCAACCTACATTCCTGGGCGGGTTTGTCCAGCCAAACCCGCTTGCCAAGGCCCCCTGATGGACCGGTCTGTTGATCGGTGCGCCGGGCCATTTCCCCCACATTGCAGCAGACCTGATCCCCTTTCATAATGGCCGGTCTTGGCGTGAAGCGGTCCGGTCGATAAGAAACGTGATTTCAGCGACGATCCCTCGAAAACTGGCGCTCTTACTGGCATTGGCGCCGTTCTGGGCGAGCGCTGCCGATTCGAAGAAAGCCGCGGATCGAGAAGCGCTGAAGAAGGCCCTGATCGAAGTGATCAAGCGTTCGCCCTTGGCGTCCGCCCGGATCTCTGTTCAAGTCCAGAGCCTGGACGACGGGGCGATCATCCTGACCCAGAGCCCGGAGACCCTGCTCAATCCNNCGTCAAGCTCTTCACCGCCGCCGCTGCGCTGGCCACGCTCGGCTCGGACTATCACTTCGAGACCGAATTCCTGACCGAGTCGTCCCTCGACAAAGGCAAGACCGACGCGCTCTACGTTCGGGGCAAGGGCGATCCCTCCATCACCACCGAGCGCTTGTACGCGATGGTCGCCGAGCTGTATCACGCGGGACTTCGCGAGGTGGGAGACATCCACCTTGACGAAAGCTGGTTCGACAAGGACCGGCTGGCTCCCGGCTTCGACCAGGAGACCAGCGACCGCGCCTATATGGCGCCCACCGGCGCGCTGTCGCTCAACTGGAACACGATTGCGGTCTACGTTCGCGGGACCGACCGGGCAGGGAGCAAGGCGGTGGTGGAGCTGGAACCGTCGAGCGATTTCTTGCTGGTTCACCATTCGCTCAGGACCGGCAATCGCTTCGCCCGGCGCTTCTCGGTCCGCTCCGAAGCGGCGGGGGAGAAGCAGTGGATTCTGGTTAATGGCACCGTGCCCAACGACCGCTCGGCGAGCGCGATCTGGAAGAAGATCGACAACCCTCCCTTCTATTTTGGATACACCCTCAAGCGCATGCTGGCGGACCGCGGCATCAAGGTGCGAGGCCGGGTTCGCCTGGGAAGCGTTCCCCCGCACGCCAAAATCCTCTACGTCGCGCAGTCCGACACCCTGGACTTCATCCTCAAGCGGATGAACAAGGTGTCCTCGAACTTCGTGGCCGAGCAGCTGCTCAAAACCCTTGGAGCGGAGGCGAACGGCTCTCCAGGGAGCTTCGCCAACGGCATCCGCGCGGTCGAGGTTTTCCTCGAGCGCCAAGTTGGAATTCCGCGCGGCACCTACGTGATGAGGAATGGCTCGGGCTTGAACGACACTAACCGTTTCTCTTCGGCGCAGATCGTCAAGCTCTTGCGCGCGATGTTCGAGCGCTTCCCTCTCGCCCCCGAGTACCTTTCCTCGCTGGGAATCGCCGGGAAGGACGGCACCGTCCGCTATCGCTTCGAGGGCTCGGATGCGGTCGGGCGGCTGCGGGCCAAGACGGGCACCCTGGAAAAAGTCGCCGCCCTGTCCGGCTATGTGCAATCGGTCGGCGGAGAGCGCTTCTGCTTCTCGATGCTCGTCAACGACTTCCCCGGCCGGTCCGGACAGGTGATGCAGGGCCTGGACGCCCTCGGGGTGGCGCTCGCCGCCAGCGGTTCGGCGCAAGGTCCCCAGAAAGCCGCCGTCGCCCTCTATGGCCCGGAGTCAGTGGTCCAGCCGATCGAGGAGATGAAGACGCGAATTCGCACCTATCTGACCCTTGGCAAGCAGGGCGATAAGAGAAACATCCCGTTCTTGCGGACGGCCTGGCGCGCCGAGAAAGACCCCGCGATGCGCGCGGTGGTGGCCGAATCGCTCTATCAGTCGAATCCCGAGGATTACCTGGGCCTTAGAGCGTTGCTGGACAGCTTCGTCTCGACCGACGCCGTCTACGGCCGGCTCCGCCAGGTGGCCAAGGAGCTGGGAATCGGCGTGCCCGGCCTGACCTCGGTGGCCGAGCTCGCGGCGCAGGGCAACGCCGAGGCGCTTTCGCGCTTGATCGAGCTGTGCGGCGCCAACCCGAGCGAAGAAGACCCGGGGCAGGAGATCTCGACCGCGATGTCCGACGTGGCGCGGTCTGCGCCAGGGGAGCTTTTGGGCGCGCTGCGGGCGGCCGGGCCCTCGGGCGCCATCGCCATGGATCGCCTGGCGAAAGGCTTGTCGAGCCAAGAAAGCGATCACCCGTTTTTTCCCGCGCTGCGAAAGATTGCCGGCGGGACGTCCGAGCTGGCGGCCTTCGCCCGCGAATTCGAGACGGGCCTATCGGACAAGTTGGCTGAAGAACGGGCTACCCGTGCAGCACCCGCTCCCGGCAATGAGGGCCCGCGCAAACCGCCGCCCGGCGGCTGATGTGTAAGGAGCTTCCCCCCCGCTCACCCTGAGCGGAGTCGAAGGGCCGCCCTTAGCTTGCCAATTTCTCGCGCTTGCTGTCACTAGCTGCTGCTATACGCCACGTGTTTCCTTCATTTCGGAGGGAACGAATTCAATGAAACTGACCCGGAACGGGTCGGTGATCGAGAAAGGCAGGAAGCGTATGGCAGGCAGTGGAGTCAATCGGGTCATTCTGGTGGGAAACCTGGGAGCGGATCCGGAAGTGAGATTCACTCCGGGCGGGCAGGCAGTGGCGAACTTTCGAATCGCCACCAATGAATCCTGGACCGATAAGAGTGGCCAGAAGCAAGACCGCACCGAGTGGCACCGGATCGTGGTCTGGGGAAAATTGGGGGAGCTCTGCGGGCAATACTTGTCCAAGGGGCGTCAGTGCTACGTCGAGGGCCGACTCCAGACGCGCGAGTGGACGGACAAAGAGAACAAGAAGAACTACACCACCGAGGTGGTCGCCCAGAACGTGGTCTTCCTGGGCGGTCGAGACGGCGCTTCGGCCGGAGCCCCCAACCCGCGCGGAGCGGGCCGCAACGGCGCAGACGACTACGGAGCGCCGCCGGTAGTAGAAGAAGGCGGACACGGCGGACACGCGCCAGCGGTTGAAGACGACATCCCCTTCTAACGAAATCATTGACGCCGATTGCTCTCTCTCGCGGAAGGGCCCAGGCCGAGCATCGAATGAGGTATGTCGTCGACGCCAGCGCCGTCCTCCACCTGGCGAGTGCGGGGATCGAGATCGCAAGTGCGCACAAGGTCCTCGCACCGACGCTCCTTCGTTCTCAGACGCTGTCGGCTTTGCACGAGGCTGTCCAGCGGGGCGAGATGCTTGCCGACGTCGCCCACGACCGCTTGGCCCGCATCGGGCGGATGCCGATCAGGCTCCTCGGCGACGCCGTGCTCCGGCGGCGGGCCTGGGACCTGGCAGATCGGCTCGGATGGGGGTCGACCTACGACGCCGAGTACGTTGCACTCACTCAGCTTCAAGCAGACGCGCTCGTTACGCTGGACGCGACGCTGGCGCGCAGCGTTCAAGGGATCGTCGCTATCGCGTCGATTGACGCGCTGACTGGCGCCCCGCGCCCGACGAAGACTAAAGCGAGACGAGGCTGATCAGCGCCACGCCCGCGATCGTCATTGTCAGCAAAAGGCCGTAGCTGGCGAGCAGCGCCAACAGCTTGAAGAGCGTCCGGGCGCGGCCCTCGCCGTAGACGGCGCGCAGGGCGACGAAGAGGTAGGCGACGATCCCAAGCACCGCCACGCTGCGCAGCCAGTCGATGCGCAGCGCGACCGGGATGGACTCCAGGAGGAAGCCGAAGGCGTGCAGGTGCATCGCGAACACCAGGTGCTCGACGTAGAAGCGCCCGGCGCGCCGGAAGAGCAGCGCCAACAGCCCGGCGAAGAAGGGCACCAGCGCGAACATCGCCTTGGCTAGCCAGCCGATGAGGTCGCTATGGAGGCGCGCGACTAGCTCGGTGCGTTGCTCCGGCGTCGCGCCCAAGAGCTTGTCGGTGCTCTCGGAGAGCTTCGCGCCGAGCCAGCCGGCCGGCCGTTGCTCCCTGTCGCCCGGCAGGGTGACGCCGACGTGCACCTCGCCACCGGTGCCCTTGCTCTTGCGGGTGAGGTTGACCTCCATGGGCTCGCTGCGGAGCGCCAGCACGAGGAAGAAGACGGCGCTAGTGACGAGATACAGCTTGAGCGGCGAGGTGTAGCGTTGGCGTCGGCCGCCGAGGTAGTCGCGCGTGAGCTGGCCCGGCTGGAGGAGGAACAGCCGCGCGGTGTGAACGATGCGCGAGTCGATGCCGAACGCTTCCTCGATCGCCTCGCCTAGCAGCTCGCGCAGCGATAGGTGCAACTGCAGGTTGCGTTGACCGCAATGGCCGCAGAACGATTTTTACGAGACTTCCCCGGGACAAATTGCTTTCAGTTTCCGAAAGTACGCACGAATGGGTAAACACGACCCTAAGGCGGTCTTGATGCTGCCCAAAGGCTCCATCGATCGACCTCGCCTTTTTCAAGCGTTCGGGCGCGCCGTGGAGTCGCTGGCGGGCAGGTACATCACCACCGAGGACTCCGGAACCACCACCGACGACATCGAGCAGGTCCACCAACAAACGCGTTATGCGGTGGGTCTGAAGGACCGAAGCGGAGATCCTTCACCGGTGACCGCGTACGGGGTGGTGCGCGGGATGGAGGCGGTGGCCAAACATGTGTTCGGGCGCTCACAGCTCAAGGACCTCCGGGTGACGCTCCTGGGAGTCGGACAGGTGGGCTTGGCGCTCGTGGAAGAGCTGCATCGCCGGGGCGCGGTGGTCTTCGTCAGCGACCTGAATCCCGAGCGAGTGCGGCGCGCGGTGCAGGAACATGGCGCCACCGCCGTGTCCGATCTGCAGCTGCTGCGGATGGAGGCGGATATCTTCGCTCCCTGTGCGCTCGGCGCCGTGCTCAATGACGAGACGATTCCGCGGTTGAAGGTGCGAGCAGTGGCCGGCGCCGCCAACAACCAGCTGGCGGAGCCACGGCACGGCGAGATGCTGGTCCAGAAGGGAATCGTCTACGCGCCGGACTATGCGATCAATGCGGGAGGCCTGATCAACGTCGCTCAAGAGTGGATCGGCTATGATCGCAGCGCAGCGATGGCCCGGACCGACAACACCTACCACACCATCGATTCGCTGTTGGAGCGCTCGAAGCAAACGGGTGAGCGGCCGGAGGTGGTGGCGGATCGAATGGTCGAGGAAATCCTGCAGCGATAGGCGATCGGATGGCGATGAAGACCGGGGGCCGAAAGGCAAAATCGCGGCGCGATTCGGGTCCGCCCGACGGATTGGTTCCGCGCGGAAGCGACCGCTCTGATCGCAAGAGCGCGGTGCGAGACCTCACCTGGGTGGAGTTCGACCGGATGGTCCAGGCGATGGCCCGGAAGATTCAACGCACCTTCCATCCGGACGCAGTGGTGGGCGTGGCGCACGGCGGCGTATTCGTCGGCGGCGCGATCGCCGCCGCTCTGGGATGCGACTTCTACGCGGTCCGGATCAGTCGCCGAAGCCGGGACAAACGCGTCCGCAAGTCTCCGCGCCTGTTCGGGAAGATGCCTCGGGAGCTAAAGGGCAAGCGGGTGCTGGTGGTGGACGACGTGGCCGCCTCGGGGGAGACGCTGAAGCTGGCATGTGCCTTGGCATTGAAGGTGGGCGCCAAGGAAGTCTCCACTGCCTGCCTGGTGACGCAAGAGAACGGGTACCAGCCGGGCTGGACCGCCATCTCCAGCGACGCGCTGGTGGTGTTCCCCTGGGACTACGAGCCGATGGTCGAGGACGGGCGCTTTGAAGTGGA
>WNFJ01291003.1_pt4 | contig 16053 bp, 23 predicted proteins | sample 5400461 | NCBI WGS metagenome assembly WNFJ01 (sample SAMN13153349, study PRJNA577476) | soil metagenome | isolation source: 115 cm saprolite on Douglas fir-dominated hillslope | place: USA:California | collected 2013-09-17 | reverse complement strand
CGCCGGTGCCTCCGTCAGGACGATGGCCGATCATTTACAGGCAATGAAATAAGGGCCGCCAGGAATGACCCGAGCGGCCTAAGCGCGTGACCAGCAACGCAAGCCGAACACCCCCCGAAAGAACACCCCCCGAAACGAGAAACAGCCCCGACAGTCGTCGCGGTTGTCGGGGCTGCTCTCCGGTTCATCGTTGTCCTATCTGCGAAGGATGAGATCGATCGGCTTCTCCGTCTTTGCTGATGTGCCAGCCCTGATCCTATGGAGCCCGAATTATGGTTAAGGAACTGTTAAAGAGCATCAGCCCACCGCACCGGAGCGCAGCGGGTCGAGAAGACCGGGGCCAACAACCGCCAACCCAGCGCCGAGTTGGTATTTTCGTTGCAGCACCACAGATCAGCTCGACGGGATCGCCCATAAGGATCCACCGGCGCCGTGCAAGGCGAGCTGCGCATCCTCACCGAAGGTTTTGATCCGATTGAGGTGATGCTGCGCGACAGAATCATCCTCCGCCCGGAAGGGCATGGTGTCGTCCTTGAGTGGGGAAACGGCTAGGCGAAGTCCCGTAGCGCGTCCTAGAGATATCGGTGGCCATCGGTCTAGCCAGACGGCCAAGAGACATCGCGCGGCGGTCCTTCGAATTCCGCTAGCGATGCTAGAGCGGAAATGTCACGGATAGCGCCCGATGACCGGGTTTGACTCACATCGGACATTTCAGTGCTGAACCAACCAATGCCTTCGTTCTAGCGGTTGGGCGGTGGATGCGCTGCATCAAGTGTATGAAGTTCTTGCGGTGTAAGTGTCAGTGAGAGCGCGACGGCGTTCTCCTTTACATGCGCCGCCGACCCGGATTCGGGAATTGCAATGACGTTACCGTTGCGGATGGTCCAGGCCAGCGCGACGGCGGCTGCCGAGCAACTATGTGCTGCGCCAATACGTGAAAGCGTGGGATCACGCAGCAAGCTGGCGCCGGGGCCGCCGAGCGGCGAATAGGCCATCACCGGCATACCGTGCTGCTCGCACCATGGCAGCAGGTCCTGCTCGATGTCGCGGCTGCCGACGTTGTAAAGAACCTGATTTGTCGCGCAGCGATCGCCGTGTGAAACACGGAAGAGGTCTTCCATGTCCCTGACATTGAAGTTGGACACGCCCCAGGCGCGAATCTTCCCCGCCGCGCGTAGACTTTCGAACGCCGCCACAATGCTGGAGAGGTCGGTGTCCCGACTTGGCCAGTGCAACAGGTAGAGATCAAGATGATCAGTGCCGAGACGGGCGAGGCTGGCCTCGCAAGCCCGCGTGATGCCGTTTCCCGTCACGTGATTGGGCCACACTTTGGAGACCAGAAATACGCGGTCGCGCTGACCGGCAATCACGCGGCCGATCAATTCCTCGGAGCGGCCGTTGCCGTACAGCTCCGCAGTATCGATCAACGTCATCCCAAGCGAAACGCCCGCGCGCAGCGCTTCTTCCTCAGCGGCCTCCGGATGTTTCCCCTGCGCGAGATACGCAGAGCCCTGCCCGAGCGCCGGGACGATCGTTCCATCGCGAAACTTTACCGTACTCCCGGCACCGTTCGAAGCCGCGCGAGCGGTCGCAGCACGAGCCGTCATTGCGCTGACGAAGGAGAGTGACGAGGTCAGCGCCACGCAAAGTCCACTGAATTCACGTTGGTTCAGCAAGCGCTTGTCCACATCTTCACTCTTCAATGCGCGATCCTTTCCATTATGCCAATCGCACTCGCTCGCGAGGCCTTTGGCCCCGACAATATAACAAAAAAAGCGAGAGGTGCATTAGGCGCGAGGCCTTACCATGCCGGCGACCATGCTCGCCCACACCGACGAGGTGATCGAATGAAGCGCTTATGTTCGCTATTGATGCTGTGGACGGGTCCTCCACCCGTACAGTAAGCGATCAATCCCGCCGGGCCTGAGGGTTGCTCCTGGTAGGAGAGCCCCCACTGTTCGATTCACTAGCTTCCAGCCGTGGCTCGCATAGTCCTTCGCGCGCTGCTGACGGTCACGGCCCCTTGCGTTCAAGTTTTTTCCTGGAGCGATACGCGTCGAGGTCGGCGCGTATTCTTAGGCGAAGGGCCTCGAACTCGGCCCGCAGCTCGGCCCACACCGCGCTTTCCTCGGCCCTCCACTCTGGCGCCTTGAGCCGCTCGATGAGATTACTCGTTAAGGCTGGTGGAGTTTCCGAGTCACGGTTGGGCCTTGGAACCATTCGCTCGAGCTCTTCCCGCAACTCGTTCCATGTAGCTGTCTGGGGCACTCCTTGTGCCCGCGTTTTCTGCGACGTGGCGATATGGGCATCGAGCGCCTTGAGTTTGGTGAACCAGGTTTCGGCCATTGGCATACTCCGTACGGTCAATGAAACCCAGCCCGATACGAATTACGCCATGACGGGATTAACGAAGGGTGTCTCACCTCGCGTCGCTCGCGGTCGTTCCGGTGTAACCGTTCTGTTGGAACCGGAAGCTCAGGAAAGTCGGCCTGTGACTTGGCGCCGGCCCGGCGGCTCTCAGCTTTATTCATTCGGGCGGGCTAGGCGGTCGCGGGACGAGCGACCATTATCAACTCAACCAATCACCGCACCGCAGCCACAAAGTACAAGGACCGTACCGCCCGTTGGGGAGAACGATTCGCACGCCAGCCCTCGCCCTCCCCGGCCGGGCGGTCCCGGTCCCAGGTTGCCCCCTGCCGACCGGGACCGTTCTGATGTGTCCGAAACGCGACGAGCGACGCGCCGGTTGTTCACGATAGTGGAAGAGACCCGTAGATGCCCAGGAGACCTAGAGCCCCTCCTTGCTGCATTTTAGTTTTTCAACAATGTTTCGGGTGGGTTCAACACGTCGGCGCGCGTGTCGCGCATCGCGGTGCTCACTTTTCTTGCTAGTGCGGCGAATTCCTGCAGGTGTTCGCTCATCTTCTTGCCGTTCATCCGTAACTCGGCCGCTAGCTGCTGAGCCTCTTTCATGATGTCTGCCGCAATGCTCACTGCGGCTTGCCCGGCTTCCTCGATATCCTTCGCCGTCATCTCGCTCGCTTCGACGATCGCTAGCGCCGACATATTGCCGATTTTGTCGATACGCTCGCCTGCAGTAATTTCCGGCATTTCACCGTCGTTCGCCCCGCCGCCAGCGAAATTGCGCAATGCTTCTTCAACACCGCGCTCGACCTGATTGAAATTGCGTGAATTCGTCTCTACTCCCATGACATGCTCCTCCCAGCTTGCCTGCCCGCAAGAACGACAAAAAAGCAAGCTTCACTTGATCGGGGCCGGGTGGTCAAGATTTATTGGGCTAGCTATCCCCGATCTTCACAGACGAAGTGCGCGCTGCGGTACGGGGGCGGCAAGCAAGGCGAGTGAAAAAAGAGCACTGAGTCTGATTTGGGACACGTCCCACGCCGACTCTGCGGCGCGCGCTGCGACCACAGATGGTTCACGTTGGCTGCGGGACGAGGTGCCATTATCAACTCAATCAATCACCGCACCGCCGCCACAAAATTCAAGGACAGTACCGCGGTTGGGGGGATGAGTCGGAGTCAGTTCGTTACCTCCCTAGCCGGACGGTCCCGGTCCCGGGTGTTCCTGCCGATCGGGGCCCTTTGCCGACCGGGACCGTTCTGACCACCTGTCTGCCAGAGTAGATCATTGTTTCAGGCTGAGAATCGGCATCACAGGCGCTCAGTAAGCCTCCGGCTCGCCGTTCTAAGGAGGCGCAGTATGCATGGACTATTGGACAGACTTCGCATTGGTAGGGAGCAACCGGGGCCTGATCCCCTCGAAGCTGCACAGGCCCGGATCGAAGAACTAACGGAAGCTTTGCAGGGCCTAGTCGATCTCAGCGATAGCAGTAGATCGCGGGGCATTGCGGAAGTTAAACGGCTGCTAGCGCATGCTCGCAGGGTTCTGGCAGATCCGAGCCATGCCGCCCAAATGTCCTGCCGATCCGGACCGTTCTAAAAGACAGGATTGGTCGCTCGGAACCTGCAGACACATTTTCCGAACGATCAGTTGGGGCCCGCGGGGCGTTAGCTTCGCCGGGCCCCCTCCGTATCTCTAATCAGAGCGCATGTGGCTGAGCCCTCGCACAGCGACTCAGATCGGAGTACGCTGTGCGTGCCGTTCGGCCGCGCCGAGCGGCAGGGCACCCGGTTGGGTTGAGGACGCCACTCCGTGAACCTAGCCGGGGCGCCCTTCAGCTTCCTGTTTCCGACACCGCTGATGCCGCCGCAGCCGCTGTGCCGCTGATCGTCCCGTTTCCACCCATCAGGTGGCGTAATGCGCCGGTCGGCCGGAACTGGACGTGCCGCTCCAGTCCTTATGCGTCGACTGAGCTTTTGAAGAAGCACGGCCGCCGGCCGATCGTGGAGAATCCGCTGACGGCCGAGTAACCGATCTGGGCCGAGCAGTCCCGAAATTGTTGCGTATGCGTCCCGATCAGTTCCGATCCATTTCATCGGACCCGGAACTCAGCCCAGGCCCGCAACGGGCTCACCCACCGAGCGACCCGCCCCGCCATCGCCTGCTTGGGTTAGGGCAATTTCACAGCGATGGCATTGAAAAACCATCTGTTCCCAAACGTAATTGCCCCGAGGGACCACGCGAGTGAGTAGCATCCGGTCGCCGCAACCTGGACAAGGCGGACGTTGATCCGGTCGGCGATGGTGCTCGGCCATGTCCCGATCATCGATGATTCTCTGGCGAATCTGTGACATTCGGTTCGGGAGTTCCTCTCAATCCGAGGGTTTCATGCCGGATGAAGCATGCGGTCGATCAGCGTCCGCAGGCACCTATCGAGTTCCGCCTCCCCGAAGGGCTTTCTGAGCACCGGCGGATCACCGTAGGATTCGCCAAAATCTCCATCCCATCCCGTCACGAAGGCGAATGGGATGCGTTTGGCACGCAGCCGCTCGGCTACCGGGTATACTGTTTCGCCATGTTCTAGAGTGATATCGAGCAGCGCCGCATCGCATGGGGCTGCTTCGATCAACGCGAGCGCCTCGGAAACCCGAGCCGCCGGGCCTAGTACGCGACCCCCATTTCGTCGGACAGCGTCCTCAAATTCCGAAGCGATAAAACCGTGATCTTCGACCACAAGGATTGTGAAAACCTGCTCGCGCGAGCCCATCGCCGCCTCCCCGACCCGCCCAATATTTTTCCCCTTCCCCAACCGGACTCGGCCTGGGGGTCTCGTTTCATGGCGGATAATCGAAGGAAATAGTTTGCGGTTGTGACATGACAAAGTCGAGTCGATTCACAAGTGTGCCATGCGAAATTTTATCCCCAGAATTTGCGTGAGCACTCCTGGCCCCGGTGCCTATCGGCACTGCCGACAAGAAAACACGCGCGCTGATATCCATGATGGCCCGGAGCACAACGCGCTCCAATCACAGGCCGGAGACATTGATGCAAGACCGCTCGCCGCCACCTCGACGAAAACCTCTTGCGACGCACGGCCGGACCATACATTCGGGTCAATCGCGTTATTTCGAGTGCGGAGTCACCTTGACCGCTTCACCCCAATGAACGGACATGTCCGGCCGTGATCGGCTTGTCTGAGTCGTGCCAGGGACCGTGGCACCCTTGATAAGCTTTGTGGCGACCGCCCAAGAGGCCACCACAACAATCCCGGTGGTGTTCGTTGTCGTTTCCGATCCTGTGGGGCTCATAGCTGTGACGTTTTTGCAACCAAGTGAGCAAAAAACGGCCTCATGGACCGCTGCCATAAAAATACCTGATCACCGCACCGTGTCGCCACAAAGCTTATCAAGGGTGCCACGGTCGGCGAGCGGGAGGGTGGATGGTCGGCTACGCAAAGCGGCGCAGGCCGCGGGAACGTCCGTCGGAGGATCAGCGCAAATTTCTGCAGACGCTGCGAGCTCTCGGGCCTCGAGACAACGCGCAGACTGCAACGGTCCGGAAGTCCACGAAGCGCGCCTGCCAAGTCCGCGGATGGGTCGAGTGGAGATGCCTTGATGACGTTCCTCGCCTAAGGGCTTGGCACCTCACGATCGTCGGCCGGAATGCGTTGAACGCGCCGGAGCGACGTAGCCGCGCGGTCCCAGCCCAATTGCCGACGGTCTCTCAGTTTTGACGCATTTCGGCTCTTTTATGGGCGTGCCTCTACCTGAGGCTTTCCTCCCTGACCTCGGCCCCGCTTCGGCGGGGCCCTCTCTCGAATGTTCGTCTCCAGAATATCGCAGCTCGACAGAGGAACGATTTTTCAGCAAGCAACGTTAGGTTCATCGGCAAGCGGTTGGCCGGGATGTGGGTTTGAGCGTAGGTCAGTATGCGTAAAAGGGGCCCTCGCGCACAGACCGCCTCGGTTAGGCTGTCGCGGGATCAAAGCACGGAGAGGACCCAGTGGTACGCGTTTTGGAGCGGATTTCCTCTGGTTTGGAGCCGTCTTGAATCCAAACCGGTTTTGATCTTTGTCTTCGTCTCGCTTGCATTTGGTTCAGCGATCAGTGTTGTCGTTCCACCGCTTCGTGGGCCGGACGAGATCGCTCACTTCCTGCGCATTTACTCCTACTCGCGCGGGGGCCTTCTGCCTGTCACGGAAGTCAATGGTCGGAAGGGAATCTTCATTGAGCGCGAGCTGTACACTCAGCTCTCGTTCTTCAAAAGCGCGGGGGAACGCTTTGGCCGAAGCAGAGAGCAGGGCCTTCGGTATGGCGAGATAATGAAGGAGTACCCGCACTCGGGCGGCACACTCGACGAGGACGAGCAAACCACGAAATTCATGCCCTTCACTGGCACCGAAGGCTACAACCCGGTCGCCTACGTTCCCTACGTCCTCGCGGCAGCCATCGGAAATCTGCTCGGGCTCGAGTTTCCGAACATGCTGCTTTTTATGCGCGTCTTGGGCCTGATAACATTCACGGCCGCGGCGGCTTATGCCATCAATCTCACCCCGACGCTGAAGTGGGCATTTGTGGTCATCGCAATGCTACCGGCGTCAATTTACAATCGGTCAGTGCTCAGCGCTGATGGTGCCGCGCTCGCTTACGCGCTAGTAATTACAGCCCTTTGTTTCAGCGCCGTCCAGCGCCATGGGCGGCTCTGGCAGCGCTCGCTTTGGATGACACTCTGCGCGCTCAGCAAGCAGCCGCAGATCGTATTCGTGCTGTTGGAGTTGATGGTGTGCCGGATGACGGAGCTGCGGCGACGGTGTGTAAGCCTAGCGCTCGTTATGCTTCCCGCCTTCATCTTATCGCCGTTATGGGTAGTTGCCGTCTCCGCCGACATAGCGGCGTGGCGTCTTGCTCAGGCAGAAACCTACCCGCGCGAGCATTTCGATCCGCTATGGAAGCTCGCGTACATGTGGGAGCACCCACTCCACTTCCCACTGGCAGCATGGACGTCGATGACTGTATGGGGAGACCGGTTGTGGCCGGAACTTATAGGCATCCTGGGGTGGCAGGATGTTTGGCTTCCCCCCTGGACCTATTTTGTGCTCACGGTAATCCTCCTCCTCGTGCCGTTGCAAAAGCTGAATTTGGACGGTGCCGTGCGTGCACGCATCGCAATCATAACGGGCCTTGCTATCCTGGGCTACATTTTGATCGTGTATCTAATCTTCTTTCTCACCTATACGCCGCTTGATATCGACCACGTCCGGGGCGTCCAAGGACGCTACTTCGTGATTGTTCTGCCAATGGCTGCCATCTTGCTCGCCTCGACGGTTAACGCCGATTTACATCGTGGTACACTCGCGACGGCTGCGATTGCTGGATCATTGCTTTCAGGAATTATGTGTTTCACAGCACTGCTAGAAGCACATTGGTCAGCGCTCTGAAAGCCGCTGGCTATGGGCCTAAAAATAGCCGCCATCGTTCTTGCCGGGTCGGGGGCTTTCCTACTCGCCAGCGGCATCCAAATTCCCACCGTGAATGGGGCAGGTCATGCCGTTGCCTACTTGAATTGGGCTGGTCAGCGCTGCTGGGTTGGGAGCGTATGCATCCACCCCCAGTGGATAGCTGCTGGAGCGGTGCTGCTGGTCATTGCGTTGCTGCTGCTGCGATCGAGAGGCAAGGAGCACAAGCGGTGATCGCCAAGCTGCTCTTCCTGCCGGTCGTCGGTCCCATGCCTTGTGTGCGGCGTCCAACCCGACCGCGAGGCATGTACCGGCTCAAAATAGCACACGGGAACGTGTGGTGTAAGTTCAAGCACAGGTCATTGAATGGCTGATCGATGTCCGAGATGGGTCAATCTGAGAAGAGCTCGCTACGAGCAAATGTTTTCCGCTTTGCCCCCATTAACGGACATCTACAGCTTTGCCTTCCCGCGCGCCGCTCGTCGCGTCATGCCGATCAAGGGCGCAACGGGATCGCGGCCGTCGATCCAAGTCTCTGACGGCAAGGTGAAGGGCAGGCGCCTCTGGCTTGTTGGCGCCTGACCGGTTCAGCGAGTTCTGGAGGGACTGACATCCCGGTAGATAACTTGGGCGGGAGCTATCCGGCCTGGAGATCATTGGCAAAACTCGCCGCAGTGTTGGAGGTCGAGCCCCGCGGAACTCTTGAAGCTGCCGCAAGGAAGGGCGCCCGTCGACGCTAATGGGCCGCGCCCTGCCGGTCGCCATCGTCGGCACCGCGCCTCCAAGCCCCGCGATGGCTTGCCGCGCCAAAGCTTCCTCATAGGCACCACTAATCGTAAACCCGACACATGTGTCGCATTTGCCTCACCGGCACTAGTTTAATGGTCACTGGCCGCTTACCGCTTATTGGGTCACGGGAAAACGCGACCGTCGGCCTCGTTCAACTCGCGGTGCGACGGCGGTGACGGCATCGCGGACAGGCAAATTGATGGCGCCGTATTGGCCGCCGATCGAGGTCGATGGTAAAATGGTAACGGGTGCGTTTTTCACCATTGCTAGGTGCGTTTTTCAGCCTGCCTAGGTGCATTCTTGCACCTGATTCTTGACCCTTAATCACCCTATTCACCCTTGGTTGGCGGTTCGCTTCGCCGCATGCGCGGGAGCGCTGCAAGTAGGCGAGGCAGCCCCCAGGCCGATAACATGACTTGCGTTGTGGACGACGAAGGGGGGCTCGTTTCGGTCGAGTCGCTGATCGAATAGAATCGGAATCGCACGGGGCTTAGGCCGACCAGCCAACAAGCCGATCATCCCATTCGATTGGTCCGCAGTTCCCTTTATGTGACTCGCCGATTTGGAGACGGGATGAACCATGCCAGCGGGCAGACCTGGAGTTTCCGGTGGCTTCGCATGGGCTCGCCTTTGCGAGCTTCCACGCTTCGGCCGCGATCAGCACGCCACACCTGCCGAGCGTGATGCGACGGCTGACGCCGCTCACGTTCTGGTATTGAACCATGAAAGATCAAACGCCGCTGCGCTTCACGCTCCGCTGTCTCATGCCGTCAATGTTCGATCGCTGCGACGCTGGGCCAAACGAAGGACGCCACCGCCGCCATTGACTGTGCCGAAACTGCGCGAGTGTCGCCGCCTTCTTCGAAAACTAGTTTCGATATACAGGATTGCCTGCGCGACACCTCAACCAACCGCCACGGAACGACGGCGGACTCTCCGCAAGATCAAGACCGCGGCGCGAAGATTCATCGAAAGCCCAAAGAAATTGTGGGCGGACAAGCTGCTAGATTATCTTGCGGCGGCTGACGTGAACACGAGCTCTATTCTATACCATGAAATTTTTTCGCATGGTCATAGCTGGAAGGACTTGATGGCGATGAAGCGCCAACTGCGAGTCCTATTCTCGCCGTCAATTTATCCCGATGAATCTCTTGCGAGCGCGCATGCTGTGTCGCGAGCTTCGATGGATCGAATCAAGGCGTTCTGCATGGGCGGTGTTCTGATCGTGCGTGTATTGGCCGATATCGAGTTAAACATTTTGGTGCCGGGAAGCGGGCGCTGGCCCGATCCGGCACTTGCTAATCTTGTGGTAGGTCTGGAGCCGATATGGTATCGGGTGACGGGTCGAACTGCCGCGCTGATTTCCAAAGATAAGGAGGGTGAATTAAAGAAATGCCCCTTTGCCGATTGGCTGGGGGACTTGCTTGAGAGCATAGGCTGGCAACGGCCTCCGGTTTGGCGGGTGGTCGACATTGTTCGCTCTAAAAACTGAAAAATCCGGCACCCGTCACGGGCGAAAAATTAGCGCTAAACCTCTCCAACGCTGGACATTGCCAGCAGTCGCGAGAGGAACACACCAATGCAAACTGAACCATGCCGTCGCCTCCGCCGTGCGGAAGCTTCCGCGTACCTCAAAGAGAAACACGGCATCAACCGTGCACCCGCGACTCTCGCGAAATTGGCGTGCACCGGCGGTGGCCCGAGATTCCAGCATGTTGGGCGTCTGCCGCTTTACCCCGAGCCGGAGCTAGATGCTTACGCTCTATCGATTCTCTCGCCGCTGAAATCATCGACCAGCGATGCCGGCGAAGCGGCTTGAGCGATGCTCGCCCAGAACGTGACCACGACCGCGACGTTCAGCCTGCGCGACGACGGGGTTCCTTGCATTCGCGACCGGGAACCGGCGCTGGAGAGGTATTGCGAGCCCATGCAAGCCATTGAGAATACGGCACAAAAGGTGTCAAACGCGACTCGGAGGACGCGGCGGCTAAGCAGTCTGGGCAGCTTTCCCTTCCGCAACACCAAGCACGAACGTTTCGCGGTCGCACGCGCCGCCGAGGACGGGATCCTGCTGCTCGAAGCATTGGTGAGCGCGAGCTTCGAGTTGACAAAGCCCGAGACTGCGGAAGTCCGATGATGGACTCCGAAGATGTCGACGGGCAGGAGCGCTCCGCCGCGCCACGCGGCTGGCACGGCATGACGGCACGCAAGCAAACTCGCTACACCCGCGAAGATTGGAACGTCTATCGCGCCCTTGGCGCGGGCGATTTCCTGATTGTTGACGTGGTCGATTACAGCCCGGCATGGCGCGGCGGAATCCGCAACGGCGCATGGGTTCTCGAAATCAACGGGAAGCCATTCGAAGCGTTCGAACGGTGCGGCGCACCTGTTGGCGCAAGCGTGAACGTCAAAACGCTACACGCCGCGCGCGGCCATGTGGAAACGCTTTTGGTGCTGGCCGACCCTCCGAAAAAAGATCAGATGCCAGCCGAGCTGCGGCGGTCGCGTTTGCGGCATTGTGAGTGCGGCTCGGTGATCAGGCGCGACCAGCGGCCCAAGTGGGAACAAAAACTTGCAAAGTCCGGGGTAACGTCGTCGACTGTCAGGATCGGTGTTTTCCTTTGCAATGAAGCGATCAATAACGACGGATCGACGGCAAGGCATTCCTATGGCGTGATTGCAAAGGCGCTCGGTCTAGACCGCTCGACCGTTCGGCGCGGGCTTGGGCAATTGCGTGAAGCCGGCTTCGCATCGATTGAATCGGGCCAACGTGCGCGCCGAATTAATCGAATCACCCTGACATTGCCGATCGAGCCGGCGGAAGTGGTGGTTCCATTTGTCATTCCCGATCGACCGTTGGCGCGCGCTATCACGGGGGCGGCCTCAAAATCTTTCACGCCGCGCGATGGGGAAACTACCTGATGCCCCGCCAGTCGCGCAAGGACGGGTCGAGGCGCCAGCACGATTGTGCATTTTTGCGCCGCAGCCTGCATTTTCCGCAAAGGCTTTCACAATCAAAGCTGTCCGCACCTTTCGTCCTGCGATCGCAAGAAAGCGCACGGCAGCGTGCACTTCAGCCATTCGATTGGCCGGTGTTGGGGTCTACAAGCAGATTTCCAAGGTCATAAGAAATGAGCCGCGGCCCCTGCACATTCAAGCAGAACGATGTCACCAGGGCAGTGAAAGCCGTGGTCGCTGCCGGCGTCGAAGTGGCCCGCGTCGAGGTGGACAAGGATGGTCGGATCGTTGTAGTCGCCGGCAAGTCGGTGCCTGATGAGGGCAGGGGAGGCAACGAATGGGACAGCATCTGATGGGGCGTCCGCCGAAGTTCGTGCAGGGCTTTGTCGATCGGCACGGCAAGGCGCGCTTCTACTTCCGGCGCGCCGGATTCAAGGCGGTGTCGCTCCCGGGCTTACCGTGGTCGCCGGAGTTCATGGCCGCATACGAAGCGGCGCTCGCGGGCCAGCCGACGCCGATCGGAAGCGCCCGGGTGAAGCCCGGAACTATCCGCGCGCTGGCTGTCAGTTACTACGGTTCTATTGCTTTCCGATCGATGAAGCCGAGCACCCAATCGGCCTATCGCAACATCATCGAAAGATTTTGCCGCGAGACGGACAGGGACGGCCATGCGCATGGCGACAAGAGCGCCACCGCCCTGCAGCGTGAGCACATCGTCAAGCTGATGGCGGCCCGTGCCGAACAGCCGGACTCCGCGAACGGGCTCCGCAAGGTCCTGCGAGCGATGATGAAGCACGCCGTCGAAGCCGGTCTGCGCGCTGACGATCCAACGCGCGACGTGCGGGCGATTCGGGTCAAGTCGAGTGGTTTTCATAGTTGGGCGGACGAGGAGATTTCGCAATTTGAGGCGCGGCATCCGGTGGGTTCCCGGGCTCGCCTGGCGCTGGCGCTCCTGCTCCACACCGGCCAGCGGCGCTCCGATGTCGTGCGCATGGGGCGTCAGCACATGCGGGACGGCATCTTGCAGGTGCAGCAGGTCAAAACGGGTGCCGAACTGACGATCCCGGTTCACCCAGCGCTTCCCAGCATCATCGCCGAGATGCCAGCAAACAATCTGACGTTCCTGACGACGCAATTCGGGAAGCCGTTCACCGCCGCAGGCTTCGGCAATTGGTTCCGTGAGCAATGCAATGCGGCCGGCTTGCCCCACTGTAGCGCGCATGGGCTGCGCAAGGCCGCTGCCCGGCGGCTCGCCGAGGCCGGCTGCACCGAACACGAAATCGCGGCCGTCACGGGCCATGCCAGCTTGCGGGAGATCGTGCGCTACACCAAAGCGGCCGATCAGAAGCGGCTCGCTCGCGCCGCCATGGAGAAAGTGAGCGCAAAACCAGAACAAAAACTGTCAAACCTTGGCCCCGGTTTGACAATTCCGGCGAAAAGACAAGGAAAATCAAAGTAAGATTTCGCCGTTGGCTCCCCGGGCCGGATTCGAACCAGCGACCCAGCGGTTAACAGCCGCTTGCTCTACCACTGAGCTACCGGGGAACGCCGCGCATATAGCAAGGCGCCCGGCGGTTTGCAAAGCACCGATGCGAAGAGCGCTTCGGAGCCGTCATGCCCGGCATCCACGATCTGAAAATTTCAACCCGATGAAGGACGTCGTGGCCGGGACAAGCCCGGCCACGACGAAGCGCCTATTCCGCCGCTCCCTCGCTTGCGCCAACCCCCAACACCCGCGCCCCTGGCCCCGGCCCCTTGCCGATCGAGCCCTCGCGCGAGCCCCACAGGCGCCGATGCAGGCGGTCGAGCAGCAGATAGATCACCGGCGTGGTGTAAAGGGTCAGCGCCTGCGAGACCAAAAGTCCGCCGATGATGGTGATGCCGAGCGGGCGGCGCAGCTCGGATCCCGGGCCGATGGCGACGGCGAGCGGCGCCGCGCCGAGCAGCGACGCCATCGTGGGTGGTCATCAGGATCGGGCGGAAGCGCTCGAGGCACGCCTCGAAGATCGCCTGCTCGGGTGCAAGCCCGCGGCGGCGCTCGGCGTCGAGCGCGAAATCGACCAGCATGATGCCGTTCTTTTTCACGATGCCGATCAGGAGAATGATACCGATGAAGGCGATCACCGTGAGCTCGCTGCCGGTCAGCGTAAGCGCGAGCAGGGCGCCAAGGCCCGCCGAGGGCAACGTGGAGATGATCGTGAGCGGATGCGCGAGGCTCTCGTAGAGCACGCCGAGCACGATATAGACCGCGATCAGCGCGGCGAGGATCAGGATCGGCTGCGCACCGACCGTTTGCGCGAACGCCTTGATGTCGCCGGCAGGCTCCGGATGGATCGAGTCGGGTAGATGCAGGCCGGCGATCGCTTCGCGGATGCTCGCCGCCGCGTCCTCGATCCCGGCCTCGGGCTTGAGATTGTACGTGACGGTGATCGACGGGAACTGGCCCTGGTGGTTGACGACGAGCGGCGCGATCGACTTGCCGAACCGCGCCACGGCCGACAGCGGCACCTCGTTGGGCGCGATGCCGGCGACGACGCCGGTCGCGGCATTGGTCGCCTGGGCGCTGGCGATCGCGCCCGCGCACTGGGCGTTTCCGGCAAAGCTGCCGCTCGCCTTGACATAGACGCGGCTCAGATCCGTCGGGTCGCGCTGGAACTGCCGGTCGATTTCGAGAATGACGCGGTATTGATTGCGCTGGGTGTAGATGGTCGAGATCTGCCGCTGCGCGAACGCATCGTTGAGTGCGTTGTCGATGTCCTGGATCTGCACGCACAGGCGCGAGGCGGCGAGCCGGTCGATGGTCACGTCGGCCTGCAACCCGCCCTGCTCGCGGTCGGTCGAGACATCGGTCAGGCCCGGTAGTTTGCGCGCTGCCTGGAGCACCTTCGGCATCCAGCTCTGCAGCTCGTCGACGTCGGTTCCCCACAATGTGAACTGATATTGCGCCTTGCTCTGGCGGGCGCCGACGCGCAGATCCTGCGCCGGCACCATGAACACCTTGAGGCCGGTCACCGCGGCGAGTTTTTCGCGCAGGCGGTCGACCACCCGCGCGGTCGTGACCTTGCGCTCCGCAAGCGGCTTCAGGCTGATGAAGAGCCGGCCCTGGTTGAGCGAGGGATTGAAGGTCGAGGCGCCGACCGGCGCGCTGCTGCAGCTCGGACATCGCCTTGAACGAGATGTCGGTCGAGGCCTCGGTCCCGCCGAACACGAGCCCGGTGTCGTCCTGGGGGAAATAGCCCTTGGGGACCTTGACGTAGAGCACGACCGTGAGCGCGATTGTCAGCAGCATCACCAGCATGGTGAGCGCGCGGTGACGCAGCACATTGCGCAATGTGCCTGCGTAGCCGCGGATCAGCCAGTCGAGCACCGCGGTCACCGCGCGGTCGAGCCGGGTCGCCGCGCAGATCATCGGCGTGACCGAGAGCGACACCACGGTCGACACCGCGATCGCGAAGGCGAGCGTCACCGAGAACTCGCGGAACAGCCGGCCGACGATGCCGCCCATGAACAGCAGCGGGATGAACGCGGCGATCAGCGACACGCTGATCGACACCACGGTGAAGCCGATCTGGCGCGCGCCCTCGATGGTGGCGCGCAGCGGCGAGGACCCGGCCTCGAGATTGCGAAACACGTTCTCGATCATGACGATGGCGTCGTCGACCACGAAGCCGACCGAGACCGCCAGCGCCATCAGCGAAAGATTATCGATCGAGAAGCCGGCGAGCCACATCAGCGCGCAGGTGCCCGCGAGCGACAGCGGCACGGTGACGCCGGCGGCGATCGTCGGGGTCGCCCGGCGCAGGAACACGAACACCACCAGCATGACCAGCGCGATGGTCGCGCACAGAGTGAGCTGCATGTCGTGGACGCTGGCGCGGATGGTGGTGGTGCGATCGGACAGCACCGAGATCTGCAGGTCGGCGGGGATCCAGGGCTTGATATTGCCGAGCACCTCGTGGATGCGGTCGACGGTCTCGATGACGTTGGCCTGCGCCTGCTTGGTGATGATCAGCAGGATCGAGGGCCGCCGGTTGAACCAGGCGGCGGAGAGCGTGTTGCGCACGCCCGGCGTGATCGAGGCGACGGAGGAGAGCCGCACCACCGAGCCGTTCACGGTGCGCACCACGACCGGATCGTAATCCGCCGCGTTGCGCAGCTGGTCGTTGGTGGCGATCGTCTGCACCTGCTGCGGCCCGTCGAAGGCGCCGTTCGGCCCCGCGGCGTTGGCATTGACGATCGCGGCGCGCACGTCGTCCATGCCGAGCCCGATCGAGGCGAGCGCCACCGGGTTGACGCGCACGCGGATCGCCGGCTGTTCGGCGCCGCTCACCGTGACCTCGGCGACGCCGCCGACCTGGGAGATGCGCTGGGCGATGACGGTGTCGGCGACGTCGTAGAGCGCGCTCGGCGCGATGGTCTTCGAGGTCAGCGCCAGGATCAGGATCGGCGCCGCGGCCGAATTGGCCTTGCGCAACGTCGGCACCATC
>WNFJ01382822.1_pt2 | contig 16054 bp, 13 predicted proteins | sample 5400461 | NCBI WGS metagenome assembly WNFJ01 (sample SAMN13153349, study PRJNA577476) | soil metagenome | isolation source: 115 cm saprolite on Douglas fir-dominated hillslope | place: USA:California | collected 2013-09-17 | reverse complement strand
TCAGCGCTTCAGCTTCTTCACCTTTAGCCACGTACGTCCTCATTGCGCTCAGTCACACCTTTCCCTGTAGGGATAAACTCAAATCATAAAGTACCGCACCATTATTGTCAACGAACTTGAATCAGCGCCGATGGATCAGTTTGGAACGAACCGGGCAGTTTCGGCTCCTTAATTTTCACCGGCGCCGATCTCGGATAGCAGTTGTAGCGTCGCTATATATCACTCCCTGAAAGGTCAACGAGTAAAATCGCCTGACTTAGAATACCAACCTGTTCCAGCCAGTGGAGTGGTAAAATGTCATTTCGAGATCAAAGGATACCGGCCCAGAGGAGCATGCAGATATGAAACTGATGCGATGCCTTCATCGGCCATCGTCCAGGACGGTGATGTATCGTAAAGTGGGGGCCGTTCTGGTGGTGACAGGACTTTTGTTGGGCGCGGCTTCCCTTTGGGCGCACCATGGAAACGCACCGTTTGATATGACAAATAGCGTGAGGATGCAAGGGACGGTTACGGATTTCCAGTGGATCAACCCACATGCCTTAATTCATGCGGACCTGAAAGACGAGAAGGGTAAGGTCGCGAACTGGAAGCTGGAGTTAGGGAGTCTGGGGATGCTAAGTCGGTTTGGATGGAGCCGGAATACGGTGAAGCGTGGGGACCAGGTGACTGCTGAGGGCTTTCGGGCTAAAGACGGCTCGCCTTATATGTGTTTGGTAAGCATCGATCTTCCCAACGGTCAGTCAATGCGGGGGTCTCCATAGAAACGCCCGGGATGCTGCCATTCTGTAGATGGCTGGAACACACTTCGGTGGGCGCCGGTGTACGGGAATCGCTGTGGCTGTTTCCGGCGATTGAGACCCTGCATTTGCTTGGGATGGTGGCGCTGGTGGGCACTACCGCAGTTTTTGATTTGCGCCTTCTAGGGTGGATATTGCGGCGGGAGCGGGTTTCGGAGCTGGCGGGGCGGCTGCTTCCCTGGTCTTGGGCGGGATTTGCGGTGCAGATGGTCACGGGAGCACTACTGTTTACGTCGGAAGCGGTTAAGGTATATCCCAATCCCGCGTTTCGATTGAAGATGTTATTGATATTCTTGGCAGGCGTGCATGCGCTGATTTTTCATCGGAGCGTCTACCGGGATGTGGCGTCCTGGGATGACAGTGGCGTCTTGCCTGCGGGGGCGAAGGTTGCGGGCTTCGTTTCGATCCTGTTATGGATTGGGATTGTTGCGGCGGGGCGGTTTATCGGATTCGTATGACTTTGCTGAACTGCCCTCGCCAGCAGTTCTCCGTAGCACCTCACTTGATCATTCCGGCGACGAAACGCTTCCGGCCACTTAAGAAAAATCGATGCCGACGACCTCGAAGTATTGTCCGCTTACTTCGCATCCCCAGACAGGCCGGGCGACACCGTTGGCTTCCAAACCAAAATCCTGGAACTCATAAGCGGCTACAGCAGAAAACACCGTATTGTCATCGCGCACATCGCGCATTTCCGGATTCGAAACAAAGGGGCCACCGTCTTTGGGCTGAAGCGTCATCACTTGCTTCGCGCGAGGCACATCAAGTGACCGCAGGATCAAAGTCTGCAGGACGCCGAAAACGATGACATTGGCGGCGATGCCCAGCGCCAGGATAAGAACTGCCGTGAGGGCAAAGCCGGGAGAACGGCGCAACTGGCGCAGGGCGAATCGAAAGTCCTGCAGCAGGGAATCGAAGGGAATCGAGAAACGCGCCCGTCCGCGAATCGCGTACTTGCTCCTTGACTTGCTCGACTCCGCCAAGTTCGATCCGCGCGGCGCGTTGCGCTTCGTGCGGCGGCATGCCCGCGCGAATGTTTTCCGCTATCAGCATTTCGAGGTGGGAATGAACCTCCTGGTCGAGGTCCACCTCCACGCGCCGGGATAAAAAGAGATTTCGAAGAAAACTTCGAGCTTTCACGAAGAGCGGCATGCTAAATACCTCTCTACGACACTTCCAAAGCTTGCGCGATCGCCCAGGAAATGCGGCCCCATCGCTTGGTTTCGACTTCGAGCTGCTTCAATCCCGCCTTGGACAATCGGTAGTATTTGGCGCGGCGGTTGTTCTCGGACTCTCCCCAAAAAGAGGAAATCCAACCTTCTTCTTCCATTCGGTGCAGGGCGGGAAAGAGCGAGCCTGGCTTAACAACAAAAGTGCCGCCTGTAATCTGCTGGATTCTGCGCGAGACTCCCAATCCGTGCATCTCGCCAGCGATAAGCGATTTCAAAATCAGCAGGTCCAAAGTCCCTTGCAAAAGGCTTGTCGGTTCAGGGCTCAATTCATGCCTCCTATCGGATCTCTATAGGGATCGTACTGGTCTACGTATAGAGTGTCAATAGGAAACGAGCATGCCATGGATGAAACTTGCCTTATCGATTGAAACAAGGCAAGAAACGGATCGGTATCTGTGGGGGAGGCTTGCGCTTGTCCTCGAATAATCAGAGGAGCAGCTGGAAGCTGATGCACGTCGCACGGAGCCGGAGCACAATCCGCAACAAAAGGTGCCCTGCGGATACCCCTAGCGATTTTCGGCCCTCGCTCAGCACCCTGTACGGAAAGCCAGCTACCTCTTACGGCAATCCAGAGCACACACGCCTGGGTGTGCCGCCCTGAGGTTCCATACAATGGATTCAGACGCACTGCGACGTTCACGGACTGGAGAGACACCATGGCTGAAGGTCCCTATACAGGAAAGCGCGCCAATCCGCGCTTCTCGTTTTTCGCAGATGCCGAAATTACCCTCCGCGACGGAACGTGGGTTCGCGCGCAGCTTTCCGAATTGAGCTCGCGTGGTTGCTATATCGATATGCTCGAACCCATTCCCACTCGTACGAAATTACGTCTCCGCATCTGCGATGGCATGAGCACATGCGAGCTAGACGGCAAAGTGATCTACATGCATTCTGGCGGCGGCTTTGGAATTTTCGGCGTGGGCGTGCTGTTTGAAGAGATGGATCCAGAGCAGCGCTCCGCAGTCGAGGCGTGGCTGCGCGAACTCGCCCGACATCCGGGGAAAGATGCCGGAGTGGACTCCGAAGCGCAAAAGCCGGGTTAAATCACACAGAATCAGCCTGCCGTGTTGTAATCAGACGCGCTCATAACCCGAAGGTTGTAAACCGGTTTCAATCTGACCCGCAACCAATCCTTCGGTCCCAGGCCGGATCCTGGATCCGCTCCAGCAACCCCGAGAGAATCATCCTGCGGATGGTTAGGGAGCATCACTCGTAATATTCCGGGGCGCTTTCTTGAGCATCTGCCACTGCTGGCCATCATGACCAAAGATGACCAGCTTCCCTGGTTCCCTGGTTCCCGCTCTACAAGTTCAAAGAGTTTCCGCGTGCTGGCGAGCAATTGCTATTCGTTGTCATCGTTTGGCCAGGCCTTACGATCCTGGGTGAAGAGAGTTCTGTCAAACTTCACGAGAAGGGCGCCCTTTCCTACCTAATTAGCCCGTCCCTTTGGGGACTGGGAAGGGGCGTTGCGGGGTAACCGCGCGGGGGATAGAATGCCGGGAAGGCCGGAAATCAGGCGTCGGTTTGGCAGGCAAGACGTGAAATTGGTTCCCATGATGAATTGCTCGCTGAGACTCCCCTTGGCGCCCGTGCTAATCAAGGATCAATCTCGCTTGGTGTTCATCGCACTGACGGCTCTATTGCTGAGTTTGCCTGCCGCGACTGCTTCTACACATGGCACGCCGCCGCAGGGGCGGGATGCCATGCTGGTCGAGGGCACTGTACGGAACTCGGCGGGCGGGCCCGTTGCGGATGCAACTGTGCACCTTGAAAGGAAAGATCATTCCAATGCCGCGGAGATGAAGACCAGAGCGGACGGGACATTCGTCTTTCCCGTTTTTGATCCGGGCACATACATCTTGAGGGCGGAAAAATCTGGATGGCGCAATAGCGTTTCGAGTTCCCTGGTTATGCCGTCGGGAGCTAGTAAGCATATCGATTTGGTCCTCGAATCTTTGGCAGCGGCTCATCCCGATTCTTCGGGCGTATCTCGGGCTTCCGGCTCCTCGACCACAACGATGGAATTTGATGACAAACCCAATTTCACGGTGGCGGGTGTCACCGATTGGAACAATACGGGCATCCATGGATCGGACGCCAGTCAACGAACAAGCGAGGCGCTGGTCAAGGAAACACTTGGGCTGAAATCTGGCGGGCACGCTGAAACGTTAGCGGGTGCTTCGAATGCAGGCATTACGCCTGCTAACTCGAGCGAGACTGGAAAAAAACTGCGCGAAGCACGCGAGCATGCCAAGAAAATGCTCGCGATAGCGGACAAAGCGGATGTGCATCGTTTGTTGGGGGAGCTGGATGAGCGATTGGGCGATCCATTGGAAGCCGTGCGCGAGTATGAGCGGGCCGCCCTGTTGGACCCCAGCGAGCAAAATTATTTCGAATGGGGCTCCGAACTGCTCGTTCACCGGGCGGACCAACCGGCGGTGGAAATATTTACGCAAGGATCTCGCGCGCATCCGGATTCCGCGAGAATGCTGGCAGGCCTTGGCGCTGCGCTTTACGCTGGCGGCAAATCCGAGGAGGCGGCTCGCAGGCTCTGCGAAGCCGCTGACTTGAAACCGGCTGACCCCGCTCCGTACCTGTTCCTCGGAAAAATGGAGAAGGGCGCGACGGCGCTGCTTCCGTGCAGCGAGCAAAAGCTGGCGCGGTTTGCGCGTGACCAGCCCGGGAATGCGCTGGGCAACTATTATTACGGAATCGTTTTGTGGAAGCGCGACCGCGGATCGGAGAATTCAGCAGGTTTGCAACAGGCCGAAGCGTTGCTTGAAAAAGCCGTGGCCATCGATCCCAAGTTCGGCGAGGCTTATTTGCAGCTAGGGATTTTGCATTCCGGGCGGGGCGAATTCGAGCAAGCTATTCGCGAATACAAAAAGGCAATTGGAGTGCGTCCACAGCTCGGCGAACCTCATTACCGGCTGGGTTTGGCCTACAGACGGATGGGCGAAGAATCGAAAGCCGAGCAGGAATTTCGGGAGTACGAACAGATGGAGAAAGCCGAAACTGCCGCAATCGAAAACCGGCGGCGTGAACTTCGACAATTCCTGATTATTCTACAGGACCAGCCGGCAGGCCCTGCGCCGCGTTGATCGCCGGAACAATTCATTTGGGCTTCGGGCTGACGGGCGCGACCATTCCGCTGCCCTCGCGAATGGTCAGTATCTGGTTGGCCTTCACCTGCCTGAACTGTTCCACCTTTTGCGTGGTCGGCCATTTCACTTCGATGAGATCCACGGTTTGAGCTTTCCCGAGGCCGAAGTGCAAGCGTAAGTCGCTTTGCGACATGACGCTCGTGCCGCTGTGGACCTCATCCATCTGGGCATGCTTGCCGGTGACCACGCGGACGCGGGCGCCGATGGCGGTGCGATTGCACTTTGTTCCGATCAGTTTGATCTTGATCCAATTCTGCTGGTTACCCCCGTCGTTGCGCAGAAGCGAAGGCGGGTCGTTCATATTTAGAACCACCGCATCGATGTCGCCGTCGTTATCATAATCGCCGAACGCGGCGCCGCGGCTGGAGAAACGCTCGCTGATACCGGGTCCCATTTCGGACGAGACGTCTTTGAACCGACCGTCGCCGAGATTTTTGTAGACCAGGCGCGGGTTTTTGTAAGTTTGGCCGGTATCGTGCCCCTCAATCTCCGGGTAGACGTGTCCGTTGACCTGCAGGATATCCGGCCAGCCATCATTATCGAAATCAATAAAGCCGCAGCCCCAGGCGACATACTGATTGTGGATGCCGATCCCCGACGAGAACGTCACGTCGCTGAATGTTCCATCTCCATTGTTGTGGTAGAGGTTGCAAGTATCGTCCGCGAAGTTCGTCTTGAAAATGTCAAACGAGCCGTCACAATCGTAATCGGCTACTCCCGCGCCCATCCCTGCCTGCTCGTGACCGTTCTCACTGTAGGCGCAACCGGCTATTACTGCGACGTCGGTGAAGGTTCCGTCGTGGTTGTTGTGGAACAGGATGCTGGGTTGCGAATCCACGGCGACGTAAATGTCCGGCCAGCCGTCATTGTCAAAATCATAAGAGACCGCGGTAATGGAATACCGGGGGCCGGGCTTCAAAATGCCTGAGTTCTCGGAGACGTCGGTAAAAGTGCCGTCACCGTTGTTGTGGAAGAGAACGTTCGTATCGCCCGGCAAACCGCGGGGGCCGCACATCACGGGAATCCCTTTCCACTGGCATTGGGCGGGATCACTCTTGGAAGGAGTTTTTGCCGGATCCAGCTTTATGTAATTGCATACGAAAAGATCCAGGCGGCCGTCCCGGTCGTAATCGAGCCACGTGCAACCAGCGCCCCAGCGGATCTGTTCGTCGTAGACGCCGGCCTTGCGAGTGACATCCGTAAAGGTGCCGTCGCCGTTGTTGTGAAACAGGATGTTGTGCCCCCAGAAGCAGCAAAAGAGATCGTCCCAGCCGTCGTTGTCGTAGTCACCTACGCAGACACCCGTCTGCCAGCCGGTGCGTCCCAGTCCGGATTTTTCCGTGACCTCGGTGAACGTCCCGTCGCGGTTGTTTTTGTACAGGTGCGAGGTTGGAGCTTTCCCGGGCGGCCAGTTGGCATCGAAGCGCGTTCCATTCGTTAAATAAATATCTAACCATCCGTCATGGTCATAATCGAAAAAAGCCAGCCCGCTTCCCTTCGCTTCAACGATGTATTTTTTGTGATCAGCACCACCCCACACATTGGGGGCGATGAGGCCCGCCTCGCGGGCGACGTCCACGAACACGACTGAAGAGGCCGTCGTTGGATTCGCGATAGACGGATTCGAAATGGGCGGATTCGAAACGGGCGACGCTTCGAGCAGCGTCGAACCCTTCCATTTCCAGAGCGGAATTGTGAGCGCGTCCAAGAGCGTGCTGCCGAGAACCACGAGGGACGAGCCGAGGAAACGCCTCCTCAGGAGATTCATAGCCTATGATCGCCGAGAAGGAAGTTCGCCACGGTGGAAATTCGCGAGCGAATCAATCCGATTGTCACGTGCGCGGCTCCATTTCTCTTCATCGGCTCGGTACCTTTGGAAAGTTGCGCGGCACAATTCCTGTGCCCTCCTTGACGGCGATGATCCGGTCGATGGGCACATTCGTCAGTCGATCCACCTGCCCGCTCGGCCACGTGATCTCCAGAGACTCGATCTTGGCTCGTTTCCCCAAACCAAAATGAATCCGCGGATCATTCGCCGACATATAGCTCATTCCGCCCTTGGACTGCTCAACGTGTGCGACTCCCTCGGAGGTCAACTTCAGCGAAGAGCCGAGCCCATCGCGGTTGGAGCACTTCCAGCCAGTGATTGGCGTTCCCGCCATCGTTGCGCAGAAGCTCCGGATAATCGCCGCGATTGTTGATGGCGATGTCGATGTCACCGTCATTGTCGAAATCAGCGGTGGCCAGGCCGCGGCCGGCGATGGGGCGCATGAAATCCGGACCCAAAGAGTCCGACACTTTTTCAAACTGGCCCTTTCCCAAATTCCGAAACATCAGCAAGGGTTCCTTGTAAGACACTTCGCTGTGGTAGAGATGAATGTTGTCCAGCATGGCGCCGTTCAATTGCAGGATATCGGGCCAGCCGTCGTTGTCATAGTCCAGAAACTTCATGGAGACGCCGCTCAGCAGGATGGCCTTGTTCCCGATCCCAGAGCGATACGTGTAGTCATCGAAGGTTCCATCTCGGTTGTTGTGATAGAGGCGATTCAATTCGAAATCAAGGTGCGTGACATAGACGTCTTGCCAGCCGTCGCCGTCCACGTCTGCCGCATCGATGCCCATCCCCGCCTCGTAGCGGCCGTCTTCGCTGGCCGCCAAGCCGGAAACGAAGGAAACATCCTGAAAAGTGCCGTCATGCTTATTGATGAACAGAAAATTCGGCCAAGTGTCGTTGGCGATGGCGATGTCCGGCCAGCCGTCGTTGTTGAAATCCGCCAGGACCACACCCATGCCCTTGGATTCGGGCTTGCCGACACCGGACGCATCGCTGACGTCGGTGAAAGTGCCGTCATGATTGTTATGGTAGAGCTTGGTCTTCTGCCCTTTGTAGTTGCCCGGATTGCAATAAGAACGGTAGCCCGGCCGGCGTTCACCGCACCACAAATTCGTCTTCGGCGTCCACTCGATGTAGTTCGTGACGACCAGATCGAGCCAACCATCCTTATCGTAGTCAAACCATCCTGCACTGGTTGACCATCCGCCTTCGTCCGCAACACCGGCCTTGGCGGTGACGTCGGTGAACGTTCCATCGCCATTATTGTGATAGAGGATGGCGCGGCCATAGCCGGTCACGTACATATCGGGGTAGCCGTCATTGTCGAAGTCCGCGATGGCAAGGCCCTGGCCGTAGTGTCCTTCCCCGCTCACACCGGCCTTTTCGGTGACGTCGGTAAACGTTCCGTCACCATTGTTGTGGTAGAGCGCCGAGCGCAAGGGATGCGCTGGTTTGTAAATGTCAGTAGCGGCCGATTGGACAAAGTAGAGATCCATCAGGCCGTCCTGGTCATAATCAATCCAACCGACGCCGGTGCCCATGGTTTCGAGGTAATATTTTTCTTCCGTTTGCGTGGCGTCCTGACGAAAAGTGATTCCGGCCGATTGTCGAATGTCGGTGTAACGGATGGTTATTCGAGAATCCTGCGCTTTAGGAGTCTGCCCGGCGAGGGTCTTCTGATGAACGGTTATGCCAATCATAGTGCTTAACGTCAGGATTGCGCTGCATGTGGTTCCCAGATGGAGTCCTCTACCCGGTTTCGATTTTTTCCCCATTCGCCCATTACCGATGTGCGATTGCAGGTAAGAAGCTGATGCGGAAGCACGCATATTGCACTACTGCGGTTACCACGAATGTCGTTACCGCCATCGCGGGAGACAGAGAGGACTTGAGTCGAGTGAATATTACAATGCCGGTCAGCGATGCCGCTCCCACGATGATGGTCATCGCAATTTCGAAAGGTGAGAAATGTCCGCTAATGATGCTAGCGATACCGAGCACGTATAGCCAAATGAACACCATTAAGGTGAACCAAAATAGAAAAAGGGGGAGCCCGATCCAGCCAGTCAGACGGGCACGGCGGATACCAAACGCAATACCTATCCAGAGCGGAAGGGTCTGTACCACGTAGCACAACACTAGGCCGGCGGGAAAACCCACGCCCGCCACTAGAGAAACAATGATGGCAAAGCAGCACAGGGCGATTGCAATTGATTCTTTCCCGAGGGAATGTGCTTCGGAATTCATCTAAAATATTTCAATCGCCCCGCACATTCTAACGCGGGCAACCAAGCCGCTCAACCAGAAGTTTTCTTATCTGCTCAGAGTGTGCGGTCAGCGAGCGACAGCGCCAGTTGAAGTAACTGCTGCCTGGCAACCATCGGCATGGGCTCGCGAAGCGAAGAGGACGACGCCGGGGCTTTGGCCAGGGCTTCTTCAATTCGATTCACGTCCGGGCCGCCCACCGCGTTGCTGCCCTTGAAGCGATTCAGCACTTCCCGGGCTTTGGTGATTTCTCCCGTTTGATAATAAAAAGCACCCAAGGTGGAATAACTCGCGGACCACTCCGGCAAAAGGTCCACGGCGCGCTCGAGGTTTTCCGCGGCTTGCGGAGTCTTCCCTTCCAGGACCGCGACGATTCCCAAACCCCAGAGGATTTTCCCGGAGCTGGGAATTCGGGCCCGACCTTTCCGCAACGTCTCTTCGGCATCGCTGACGTTATTTTCCCGGAGTTGAACGAGGGTGAGCGAAAGATAGTACTGGTCGTTATCAGGATTACGGCGGATCGCCTCCCGGAAAATCTCTTCAGCCCGGGACGTGTCACCGAGATGCGCGTGGATGTCTCCGAGCAGCGCCAGGAAGGCATCGTCCTGCTGGCCCGGCGCCGAAACTTGCCGGGAAGCTTCGAGCGCTTGGGCATAGAGGCCTTTGCGGAAGTAAGCATCGGTCAAGTCAAATTTCACGTCGTCGGAATCGGGATTGGCGCGCAACGCCATTTGGAAATGCTGGATGGCGTCGTCGTACAAACGGTACCGAGCGAGCAGTACACCCACACCGGTCTGGGTGCGGTAGTCGCTCGAACTTATCTGGTCAAGCTGCGCGATTGTCTTTCGAGCTTCCTCGGGTTTACCCAGTTTCAGATAAGTTTCGGCCAACAGGTAGAGGTCTTGCGGCTGGTCCGGGTGTTTCTGGATCTGCTCCGTCAGCTCGGTCAAATCCAGTTGAGTCCGCGCCAAAGGCGAAAGGCTTGAGCGATTGTCAAGGTAATCGAAAAGGTGTTGATACGGATAGGGGCCCGGAGAAGAGTCTTTGGAGAGAGTCTGAAATACATTCAAATCCCTTTGTGCGGCCTCCATCTGATGGAGGCTCCTCTCCACCATGGCGAGCTTGTAATACCCTGAAGCGGCGCTGCGGCTTGCTCGGACGTATCTCCTGAGCAGCTCCGCTGCTTTCTCCAATCTCTTGTTCGCGATTCGCAGATTCGCCAATTCCAAGAGCGCTTCGGAAAAATCGGGGTTTGACCGGAGCGCCTGCTGAAACAGCTCCTCGGCCCGTGCGTGATTTCCCTGGCGCTCCTCGATATAGCCCATGTTGAAAAGGCAGGAAGCGTTGTGGGGATCCTGCTTGAGCCCTTCCTGAAAGTATTTCCTGGCTTCATCGAATCGCCCCAGATGACGGTAAGAGAGCCCCATAAAAGCATACGATCGCGCCGACGGGTCCAGTTGGATCAGGGCTTTGAACTCTTCGATGGCCTTCTCCGCCTTGCCCGACATGAAATAACTCTCTCCCAGTGCGGCGTGGAGATCGACGCGTTGCGGCGCGATCTCCAAACCTGATTCCAAGAGAGGGATCGCGTCTTCGAAATAATTCTGGGACATGCTGACCCGTGCCAGGAGAAAAATGATGTCCGTATTCTGAGGGGCCAGCTTGTGAGCACGCACTAGCAAATCCAGAGCATCTGCCGCCCGCGCCTGATCCGCGTTGACCTGAGCCAGCAAGTAGAGGGTCTCCGGGGAATCAGGTTTCAGTTTTAGTGTTCGATTTAGCGCTGGTTCGGCTTTCGTGTATTCGCCGCCGCGAAGATAGGTCTGTCCAAGATTGTAGAGAATCTCGAAAGTTTCCGGCCGAAGTGCGTTGGCCTTTTCCAGTTCAAGTTGGGCTGCACGGTACTGCTTCTCAGTAGCCAGCAACACACCCAGAGTGAAATGCAGCTGGACGTCATCCTTATTCTGAGCGGAAAGCTCCGTTGCCACCTTTAGCCCCTCGGCGGTCCTGCGGGCCTGGAGGCAGGCGCGAATGAGGTTAAAGCGAGTCTCGACGTTCGAAGGGCGCACACGCTGAAAGTGGATAATGGCTTCGGCAGGCCGACCCCTGGCCATCAAGACCAGGCCCAGGTTGTAATTTCCATCTCTATTCCCGGGGTCGAGGCGCAAGACTGTCCTGAACTCTTTCTCCGCGAGGTTGGGCTTTTCCTGGGCAACGTATACGTTCCCGAGGTTGTTACGAGTTCTGGTTGAGTTTGTGTCGATCTTCAGCGCATGCTGAAACGCCTCCAGCGCTGTAGCATAGTCCTTTTGTTCGCTGTAGATAATCCCCAATAAATTATAGCCCTCGACGCTAGAAGGATTCCGTTTGAGCTCTTCCTCAATTTTCTCTTTGGCTTGATCGATGAACCCTTGGCGAAGCAGTTCCTCCGCTTCCCGGAATTGCGGTTGGATCTTCGCAGATTGCTGAGCGTTTTTCTTGCTGGGGACAAATTGCAGCGCTGCAGATACTCTCGGAAATAGGAGAATCAAGGCCAGCGCAGAGATTCCGCGCAACTTCGGCCGGCTAGCCGCGATCCTGGATGGATGCTGAAATGAAGAGCCGATATTCATCCCTTGTCTGCCTCTGCGTACGCTCTCACCGCAGGTCTCGCAAGGTCACTGTAGCATTTCCAGTTCTTTCTGAGCCATCTTGTGCTGCGGTTGTTGGTGCAGCAGTGCCAGCAATACCTCTTTGGCCTTTTGCTTTTCCTCCAAAATCACGTACAGACGGGCCAGATTGAGATAGGCCTGGTCAAAGTTCGGGGCAACGCGGATGCAGGTCTTGAATCTCTCCTCCGCGTCAGAGTTTCGCCGCTCACGGACAAAGAGCACGCCTAGATTGTTCAGCGCATCGGGATACTCCGGGCGCAAGCTCACCGCTTTTTCCAAATAGTGCGCGGCCCGTTCGAACCTGTCTTGCCGGGCGTAGAGCATGCCGAGGCTGTAGTTGACCTCCGGATCATCCGGTGTAATTTCAAGCGCGCGGCCCAGAAGTTTTTCCGCTTCCTCAAAGGCTCCCTGCCGCCGATAGACGTTTCCGAGGTTCGCGAGCGCGATGGCGTAGGTCGGCCGCAAAAGCAGGGACTGTTTGAAGTTGCGAACGGCCTCGTCCGTCTGACCTTCTTGCGCGGCCACCATTCCAAGATTGTTCCACGCTTCCGGATAGTTCGGACGGAGCTTCACCGTCTGCTCGAGGTATTGGCGGGCGTCCTGGAAAGCGTTTCTCCGGAGATAGAGCGTTCCCAGATTGTAATAGGCCTCGGGATCTTGTGGCTTGGCGGCGATAACCTGTTTGAAGGACGCCGCCGCCTGTTCCAGATAGCCGCGCTGAAACATCGCCACCCCATAGGTGAAGTCGTTCCGTTGGAACGCACCCTGGTAGAGCACTCCGCCCAGAGGAAGTGATCTCCGTGTCTGCAGGGCTTGCGGACCCGGGACCGATCTCAGGTCTTCCACCAGCCGTTCGGGATGCACCGGCCCCTGGTAAACCTTAACGATCATGCCGTCCTTATCGAGAAGGAGAGAAACCGGAATGGGCAGATCCCGGCGGCGGTCGAACAGGTAACGATAAATGATGTTGTAGATGCCGGCCACATCCTGGGTGGCGAGAAGGTTGGGGAAGGAGAGCCCTTCTTTCGCAGCGAATGATCGCACTGTTTGCGCATCGCCAGGGTCATCGACGTTTATGCCAAGGATCCGAAGGCCGCCGGCGGTGGGAGTTGATTGGTATTGCTGGAGAAGTCGCAATTGTTCCCGGCAGGACGGCAAAGCAGCCGCCCAAAAGCTGACAAGCAATGCGCTGCCTCGGAACGACTGCAACTCCCGCATTTTGCCCGCGAGGTCGGGCAAGGAGAATTCCGGCGCGCTTAGGGGCTCGATGAGCCATGTCTCCACGGGCGAAGGTAAAAGTTCTGGCTTCAGAGGTTCGCCCGCCCGCGCATAAGAAGGAGGTGAAGCCGCAAAGGGCTTGGCCAGAAAGTCTTCGGAGCCTTCCTGAATTTCGATTCGATGGTTCACAGGTATATGCTCGAAGGACTGCGTCAAGCCGCTGGGCCAGCGGATCGAAGCGCGGACCGTTCCTTGGGCTTTCCCAACGCCAAAGAAAAACTCCTTGCTGTGCTGCGATAGAAATCCGGAACCGGCCTGTAGATATTTCGTCTGGCGATGTGCCGCCGCTTCGACGGTCACCGCGGCCCCGATCGCATCGCGGTTACTTTTCCGCCCGCGCAGGCGGAATGCAATCGAATTGCCAAGATCCTTCATCGCGTTGCGCAAAATCCGGAGTTGCGGCGCGTTTCGGTTTTTCAGGACGACTTCCAATCGCCCGTCCTGGTCCAGGTCGGCGAGTGCAAACGAGCGACCGTCCTCAAGAAAGTCCAATCCAACTGTGCCAGAGACTTCCGAGAACGTGCCGTCGTGATTATTCAGGTAGAAAACATTCCTCTCGCGACCGCTCCAGGAGTTGTCCGACCGGATCAGCTCATTGATGGCGTTCCATCCCTGCTCATACTTCAACAACGGAGTTGCATTCTGGGGCGATCTCGCCACCAGCTGTCGCCAAAAGAAGCTCGAAAGGTCGCCTTTCTCGCCCCCAGAGGTCTCGGGCCCTGAAATATAGCCGTTCGCAATGTACAGGTCCGAGTAGCCGTCGTGGTCGAAGTCCCAAGCCTGCGAGCACCAGGCCCAGCGGCCCATCTCAACCCCCGCTTGGCTGCTTACGTTCTTAAACTTCCCATTTCCTTGGTTTCGATACAGCGAATTGCCGCGCGCGTGTTGGCGATAAAACGCGCGGATATTCTCGGGCTCTTTTTCATGAAAGGGCTTTTGTTCCGAAACTCGCATACCGGCGGCCGACCACATGTCAGCAACATAGATATCCTGGTTTCCGTCGTTGTCGAAATCGAACCAGCAGGCGCTCATTCCTGCGCCCGCGTCCTCGACGCCCGCTTCGGTAGAGACGACGGTAAACTTTCCGCCGCCATTGTTGCGGTAGAGATTGTTTCGCCCAAAGTCGTTGGCCACGTAGAGGTCCGGCAAACCGTCAGAGTTGTAGTCGCCCCAGGCGCACGCAAAGCTGTAGCGGTCGTTATCCACGTTCAGTCCCGCCGCCTCAGTTCCATCTTGGAAGGTTCCGTTCCCTTCGTTATGAAGCAGAAAGTTCGGCGGGCCATAAATAAGGAGTGGGATAGTGATATTGATCGAGGCCCACATAATAGCTGTACAGGCAAAAATAAATGTCGAGAAGTCCATCGCCATCATAGTCAGCGATGGCAGCGTGCGTGAAAGTTCCCTGGGGAGGCCGTACAAAGTTGAAGGCATCGCGTTTGAGTAGGAACCTTCCGTTCCCTTGGTTCAAAAAGAGCAGCGGGCCGCTGCCGCAAACCACCAGAAGATCCTGAAGCCCCTGATTCTCGAAATCCGCGAACAGAGCGCAAGCCGTGCCGTCCAGCACGCCCACTCCGGACTTTTCAGTCACATCTTCGAATGTCCCGTCGCCGCGATTGCGATAGAGCCGGTTGGGAAGTCCCGGAGGTTGGCAGACATACATATCATCCAGTCCGTCGTTGTCGAAATCTCCCGCCGCCAAGCCATTGTTGCCGTAAACGTCGATCCCGCACGCCCCGTCGAGAACTGTGCGCCAATAATCGACTCCGTGAAGCAGCTGATTCTTGTACGATTCCGTTTGGCCCAGAGCCTGGGAAGTAATGTCAATGAAAACCGGCTCGCGAGCCCGGCTGAGAGTTTCCTCCGCCGTCGCCCATCGGAGGATTCGCCATGCGTTTGATTCATCGCACGTCCACTGAGTCAGCCAATGTCCAATACGCTCCTCGCGCCCATTGTCCGTCCGCGTGCCAACAATGTCATATCGAATGTCGATGTGGACTGTCGGCAGAGAGCCTGAGGTTTCCTCAATCCCTACGATTTCAAATTCAGCCGTCTCCACCCAGGAGATCGGGGTCAGGTAGGTTTTGATCTCCTGAAGAAATCGCTCGCGGCCCGATACCACATTGGTCGAAAATTGCCTTCGAATGACCTCGATGCCACTCCCCGAACGGACCGTGTTTTCTTGGGTTGGAACCAGCGGAGTGGCTTCGATCGATGGGTCCAGGAATTTCGCCAATACGGCAAGAGCGGGCGGCGTTACCTTAAGACCTCGGCTCCATTCGTTGAGAAGCCGCATGATTTCAAAAGCGGAGCAACGAGGCGAAGAACATCGTCAAGCGGAGACTTCGCGGGATAGTGGGGTGTTAAACGAAAATCAGCGAAGGGGAACTTGGAGGTCCCATCCCCGGTGGTCTCTGGGAGTATCGCCGGAAAAGGCGACGCTTGAAGTGGAGCCGGGAGAAAAAGCAGAGGGGCCCACCGCATCCTTCTCAAGAAGGCTCGACGTGAAAAAATGTGGTCCTCGTCTTTATGACGCGTCATCCTCTAGTGTCCGCGCAGCGATGGCCCATCTTTCGCATGCTAGCACTCGGGTGAGGCTGGGCCAAACACTAACGCATTTGTTCGGTGGGAGCGGGGCCCGAGGAATCACCCAAAATCAGTTCGGCGGGAATCTGATATTCCCTGCCCTGCGGATTGGCGGCGCAGGAGAGTTCATGAAGGGCGTCGGCCGCCATCTGGCCCAACATATCTCGGTGGACGTCCACGGTGGAGAGCGAGGGATTGCTATATTCGGCCAGGCGCGTGTTGTCGAATCCCGTAACGGAAACATCCT
>WNFJ01729706.1_pt2 | contig 16057 bp, 16 predicted proteins | sample 5400461 | NCBI WGS metagenome assembly WNFJ01 (sample SAMN13153349, study PRJNA577476) | soil metagenome | isolation source: 115 cm saprolite on Douglas fir-dominated hillslope | place: USA:California | collected 2013-09-17 | reverse complement strand
TGGGGAGCGTCCGGCACATTGACGAAGATCCGTGAGCCCGTCTCATCGAACTGGAAACTCTCGGGATGGCCGTCGAGCGGCATGTCGGCGATCTTTCGTCGGCTTGCCGGATCGATCACGGCAAGACCGCCTTTGCCGTAGCCGACGATGATGCGGTTGCGCCAGGGATCGATCCGGATGTTGTCGGCATCGGCGCCGAGCGCGATGCCGCCGAGTGGCGCGAAGTCGGACACCTGGAACAGGCGCAGCGACCCGTCGCCGGCGTTGGCGACATAGAGCGTGCCGGTGGCGGCATGATAGGCAATGCCCTGCGGCTCGCTGAGCCCGGCGATGCGGTGCACGACGTTGCGCTCTTCCAGGTCGACGACACCGACGCTGTCGTTGCCGAGCTCGGCGACGAACAGGAGTTGCCGGTCGGGGTCGAAGGCAAAGTGATCGATGCGGCCGCTCACTGTGCCAAGCGGGATCTTCGCCTCGAGCACCAGGGGTGGCGGGTCCGCCGCCCAGCTCGGCGTCGCGAGCGCCATGCCGATCAAGGCGGCAACTATCGTCATGCGCTCCATTGCCGCCTCCTGGGCATCGAGCCCGCTGCCGATGGAAAGCTATCGTGCGCTGGCGGCGTCCTTCCTGACGTCGACTTTGTCGAGCGCGGCCCGCAAGCCCGTGGCGAGCTTGCGCGCGTCGTCATTGGCCCAGAAATGCATGAAGAAAACGCGCGGCTGTTCGTCGAGCATGTGGCTGTGCAGGGCCGTGATCTCGATGCCGTTGGCTTGCAAGGCCTTGATCACCGGGTTGACCTCGCTGGCAAGCAGGACGAAGTCGCCGGTGATGGCTGCCGTGTCGAAGCCCGTGGGCTGGAAATTGATGGCGACCGCCGCGCCCATCGGGCCCGGCAAGGCCATGCCCTGATCGGTTATCGGTTGCGCACGTGGGATGCCGAACTGGTAGATGCCGCCGCTGTCCTGGCCTCGGTAGCCCATGATGCGGTCGATGCCGATCATGTCGATATTGCCGGGTGTTGACGTGCCCGGCGGTGGTGCGAAGGGCGTCTTGCTGAGGGCCAGGCCATCATGGATGGCGCCCGCAAGCTTGACCGGGTCGCCATGACCCTGGATGTGCATGTAGAGCGTCATGGGCTCGGCGCGCAGCAGGTGGTTGTGCAGCGCGCTGATCTCGATGCCGCCTTCCTCGAGCTTGCGCATGACCGGAGCCACCTCGTCCTGCATCAGCACGAGATCGCCCATGACCATGGCCTGCGTATCCATCGGCTGGAAGGCGACCCAGCCGCCGAACGCAAAGCCCGTCCTGAGAGCCACGCCATCGAGCGACACTTTGAGGTCGGTGCGCGGGAAGCCCACGCGGTAGACGCCGCCTGCCTGAACGGCTCCGGATTTGCCGAGCGCCTGTGCGACCTGGGTCCAGTCCGGCTCGGCGGCGAAGCCCGGCGTCGCGAGGGCGACGGCGCCAATCAGGGGTATGACAAGACGAACGATCGGATGCATGGCGATCCTCCTCAATCGAGCTTCTCGGTTGCTTTCTTGACATCCTCGCCCTTCATCAGGACGACGACGGCAACCGGATGGCCGCCCTCCAGTGCTGGCGTGACGCTGACGGCGCGATAGCCGGCGTTGCCCTTGACGGCGTTGGCGATGGCAACATCGAGCGTCAGCTTCGCCTTGGCCATGGCCGCCGCCTGCGCCTGGGCGGCCTTGAGATCGTCGGCATCGGTGATCCACTCGTCCTTCGACACGGCGCCCGACGTGTGATCGAGGATGAGTTCGCTGAACCGATCGCCCTTCATGGTGTAGACGGATAATTGCAGCGCACCCTTTTCGATCTCGTACTTGGCTGAAAGCGTCTTGCCTTCGCGCTCGCTGACCCTGGTTGCATTGTCCAGGGAAACGCTCGCTTGCTGCAGCGCCTTGGCCATGGCCGCCGGATTCATCTCCTCCTCGGCCCACGAGGGCGAGCCGGCCAGGAGCAGCGCGGCCGCAGCGGCGATGCTGAAGATCAGATTCTGTCGTCGCATGACGTTCACCTCCGGTGTGAGGGCCGCACCATCGGTCGCGCCGTTTAACGCAGTTTTACGCGCTCGCGGCGCGAACTTAATGCTGCGTTAAATCCCGGGTGTTCTCCTGCCGCGGTCGATATCCAGCACAGCGGAGAAAGCCATGAATCGTCGACTTGTTATGGCCCTGATCGGTGGAACCGCACTCGTTGCGGCGACCGGCGTCCTGATCGCGACGGCGCAGCCCCGGGGAGCCGTGTTCATTGCGGGTGACCAGCCTGTGACCGAAGCCCAGATCCGCGAGAAGCTGCAATCGGACGGCTACTCGAACATCCAGATCGCCCGGCAAGGCAATTTTTTCGAGGCCCTGGGATCGAAGGATGGGAAGACCGGCAAGGTCCTGGTCGATGCGCGGACAGGGCGCCTCGCCGACGACGACGATGACGACGATTAGAATGTGTTCCGCCGCAGCGCTCTGACCGCCGATCACGCGATGTTTACCGTCCGCTGCCCGGGAGATTGGCAGGCCGGGCCCTCCATAAAGCAGCCTTAAAGGTGTTTGGCTTCTCTCGCCTGGTTCGGGGGTTGAGCCTGCCGGCGAGACTTTGCGAAGCGGAGGGACGGATGGCCAAGTCGCATTTGCTTGCTGCGGGTGTTGCGGCAGTCTTCGCGCTGGCTTCGGCTGCCACTGCAGCAGACGATGCGAGTCTACTGAAGCAAGCGAGAGAGATCTTCAGGCCGTTGCCGCCGGACATGGCGACACCTGAGTCTCCGATCACCGCCCCACGCGTCGAGCTCGGGCGGATGCTCTTCTTCGATCCGCGATTCACGATCGACGCCAACATGAGCTGCGCGACTTGCCACCAGCCTGCGCTTTACGGAACCGACGGATTGCCAAGATCGATCGGGGTGCGACAGCGTCCGCATCCGCGCAACGCTCCGACGATCCTGAACTCTGCCTTGAGCATCACTCACTGGCGCGGCGATCGCGAGAGCGTCGAGGACCAGGTGATCAAGGCAATGACATCGCCCATCACCTTCGGCCAGCCGGACGAAAAGGCCGTTCTCGACAGGCTGGGGCAGATTCCCGGTTATGCGCCCCATTTCAAAGCTGCATTTCCCGAAGAAGCGGACCCGATGACGGCACAAAACATGGCAAAGGCCGTTGGCGCGTACGAGCGGACGCTGGTGACGCCATCACCGTTCGACGCGTATCTCGCGGGCAACATCGAAGCCCTTTCGCCGATGGCGCGCGCCGGTCTTGCGAAGTTCATCGATACCGGCTGCGTCGCGTGCCACGAGGGAGTGGGCGTTGGTGGAGCGATGTACCGAAAATTCGGCGTCCTCGAGGATTACTGGAACGCGACAGGCAGCCAGACCATCGATAAAGGGCGTGTCGACGTGACGAAAAACCCCGACGATCTCTACGTCTTTCGCGTTCCAAGCCTGCGCAACGTCGCCATGACCGCGCCCTATTTTCACGACGGCTCGGTCCCGACGTTGCCCGAGGCCGTCAAGGTCATGGCGCGCGTGCAGCTTGGCGTGGCGCTCTCGGAGGCCGACACACGCGATATCGTCGCCTTCCTGGCGAGCCTGACCGGTGAGCCGCGAGCGAATTTTACCGCGGTCCCCGTGCTTCCGGAAGGCGCCGTGATTCCGGCGAAATAGCAGAAGGTGAGAGTGGCCGGGATCTTTTCGCATATGCTCGATCCGGGCGGCGACCAACGATGGTGGAGTTCCACATGATACTAAGAACTGTGGGGGTTGTGGCCTTCGCTCTCGGCTGCTTCATAGGGCTCCCAGCGATGAGCGAAGAGATCCAGGTGAAGGAGCTCAACCGTGGACCGGGCGGTCTCTTCGTATTCGACCCGGAGCTCGTGCGCATCAGACCCGGCGATACGATAACTTTCGTCGCGGCCGACAAAGGGCACGAAGTCCACACGGTCCCCGGCATGATCCCCACGGGTGCAGCGTCTTTCGATGCCAAGATGAACGAGGACGCCACCGTCACCTTCACCGAACCCGGCGTCTACGTGATCGTCTGCAAGCCACACGCGGCGTTGGGCATGGTGGCTGTCATCGTCGTCGGCGACCCGGTGAATATCGACAAGATCGATCCCTCGACACTTCCCGGCAAGGCCAAAGCCAAACTCCAGAGCCTGCTCGAGCAGATCAAGAGGAGCTGATCGCGCGATCTCACGGGGACGCGGGGGCTGGTGCCGGCAGAAAGACGAGCGTGAAGACCGCGCCGCCATCCGGCCCGGCATCCGTCCTGACCTTGCCGCCATGCGCTTTCATGATCTCCGCGACGATGGCGAGACCCAGCCCGGCGCCGTGCGAGGGTGCCGCCTTGCCACGCCAGAAGCGCTCGAAGATCCGCTCGCGGTCTTCGTGGGGCACGCCCGGCCCGTGATCGCTGACGTCGATGGTGCCATCGGCGCGCGTGCTGACCGTGACTTCGGTGCGCGGCGGCGCGTGGCCGACCGCATTCTCGACCAGGTTGCGGATCGCGTCGTCGATGGCAAAGGCATTGCCGCTGACAATGACGGGTCGATCGGCACCGACGAAGGCTATTGTCCGCTCTTGGGCGATGGCCCACGGCGCCAGATTTGCGACGGTTTCGCGGGCGACGTCGTTCAGGTCGACCCTGCCCGAGACATCCAGCGCGATCGCGTCCAGCCGGGCGACGCTCAGGAGCTGTTCGACCAGGCGGTTCATCCGCGCGACATCGGTCTTGAGTTTCCCGACCTCGGGGTTCGGCTCCATGTTTTCGAGCGCGCCCGTGATGATCGCGAGCGGCGTGCGCAGTTCATGCGCGGCGTTGGCGGTGAACTGGCGTTGCACCGCGAAGCCTTGTTCGAGCCGGCCGAGTGCCCGGTTTACTGCCGAGACCAGTGGCACGATCTCGCTCGGCAGGTTGGCCTGCGGAAGCCGGACTGACGTCGTGCTTGGCCCGATCGAGGCGGCGATCTCCGAGACCTCCCGGATCGGCCTCAGCGTACTGCGGATCGCGAGGATCGCGATGGCGAGCGCGAGCAGCATGAACAACGGAATAACCCAGGCGATGTCGAGGACGAATTCCTCGAGCATCGAATGGACCAGCGCAGTCGCGCCCGCCGCGCGAGCCACCCAAATCGACAGCGGCCCGGCGGCGCTGTCGAGATTGACGCCAAGTCCATAATAATCCTGCGTCCTGCCGGCGATTCCCGGGAGATGGAAATAGCTCGCATCGTCGGGGAGTGCCGGCCAGCGCTCGACCACGGAGCCGAACGCGTCTGGCATCGCGGCAATGACGCGGCCGTCGCGACCGCGGATGGCGAAAATGTCGGCGTCCGGCGCAGCGCCATAGGCCTCGCGCAGGGCCGGGGGCAAGGCCAGCCGCGCGGTCCCATCCGGCCCGGGCGCGACGTATTTGGCGAGGTCGGCGGCGCGCAGGCTGAGCTCGCGGTCGGCCAGCGTGTCGGCCGTGTCGTAGGCGCGCCAGACAAGGACGCCGACGATGGCGGCCGATCCGATGATGAAAAGCGCCGCCAGCCGCAGCGCCAAGCGAAGCTGAAGCGAGCGAAGGCGAGGGGCGATCATGCGTCGCCGTCGGCCAGGAGATAACCGACGCCGCGGACCGTATGGATCTCTACAGTGGCGCCGCGATCCATCAGCTTGCGCCGCAGATGGTGGACATGGACCGGGATGGCGTTCGACCCCAGCTCGTCGTCGATGCCGTAGAGCTTCTCCTCCAGCACCGTCTTGGGGACGACCCGGCCGGCACGGCGCATCAGATGCTCGAGGATGGCGCTTTCGCGCCGGGGCAGGACCAGCACCGCCTCGCCGACTCGCAGGTCGCGTCCGATCGTGTCGAAGGCGATGTTGCCGCTCTTCAGCAGGGCGCCGAGCGCGCCCTCCGGCCGGCGCAGCAGCGCCTTGATGCGGGCGATGACTTCGCTCATGGCGAACGGCTTGATCAGATAGTCGTCGGCGCCGGTGTCCAGACCCGCGACGCGATGCTCCACGGCGTCGCGCGCCGTCAGCACGAGGACGGGAACGGTGTTGCCCCGGGCGCGCATGTCCCTCAAGAGGGCGAGCCCGTCGCCGTCGGGCAGTCCAAGATCGAGGATGACGGCGTCGTACGGGTTGACCGCAAGGGCCGCGCGCGCATCGCCGCAGAGGCGAACCGCATCGACAGCGAAGCCGGACCGCGACAGCGCCGAGCGCAAGATCTCGACGATGCGAGCTTCATCCTCAATGATCAAAAGCCGCACGTTCGCCACCTTGCGGCGCTGGTCGAGGCGCCGCTTCTCATTCTTCCATGGCAAACACAGCGAGTTTAGGGCAGTTTTAAGCCTTCCCGAGTTGGCGTCGGCTACGCGATGTCGGCCGTCGGATCTCCGCCCCGTCCATCGATCCCGCGGATCATTACGCAGTCGAACTCGACCAGACGGAGCGAGCTGTCGCGGCCCACCGGATAGAGGCCGCTGAGATCGAAGCCGCGCTCGCCAAGATAGCGGATCGTCTCTCTATAGGTCGGCATGCCCTTGTAAATGCCGATTACCGATGCTTCGGTCTGCAGCGCCTGCACCGTGGCAAGGCTGTCGCGGCCGCCCTCCAGTACTTCCATGTCGAAACCCTGCGTGTCGAGCTTGAGGTAAGGCCGCTCGAAACCCAGCCGCTCCCGAAGTGCCGGCAGCACGGCATCAAGGGTGCGCACCGCCACCGTCTCGACATGGCAGGGCGCGTTCAACCCGCCTAGATCATGGACGCGACTGTGGTCCGGTTCGAGGAACGAACTGAACTGGTCGGAAACCATGACGTTGATCGGCAGGCTGCCTTGCACCGCGCCGAGCGCGTATGCCTCGATGTGCCAGGCGCTGTCGCACCGCGCACGCTCGCGCAGCCGATCGATATTGCGGCTGACAGGCTCGAACGAGACGATCGGCCCCTCGTACAGGACCTTGTCGCGCAGGAAGTCGTGATACTGGCCGACATTTGCGCCAACATCGAGGATGCAGTCGATGTCCTGCTGCGCCAGCACGGCGCCCAGATGGAGGGCAAAGTCGTGGTCCTTCATCTCGCGCAGGGGCACGATGTCATAGCCGAAGAAACGGCTGATCTTGAGGACCGACTTTTTGACGGATTTTAACATGGCCCGAATCCGCATGACCTGATTGGAAGCGCTGGCCAATTTCAAATACCGTCGCAGCCGCGACCTCTGTCAAGACCGTGCAGCCGACTGTTTTGGTAAGAAACTGCCAATGTTCGCCTGCGCGGGTCCGATGGATACTTTCCCCGCGGTAGCCGCCAAATGAGACGAAATCCGCCGCGACGCAAACTTCGCGCCGGCGGCAAATCGCATGACCGGTCCAAAGCTGAGCGCAGCGGCCGGTCCCACGAAATAAAGACCAGGCACGCTTGACTCGAAGTGCGGAGAAAGAACTGGTGCGCCTTCCAGGGCCTGGATGGCGGTGCGCAGGGCCGGCGCCAGGAACGTCAGGCGGCCAATGTCGGGACGGTAGCCGGTCGCTGCAATGAGGTGTTCGGTTTCGAAGCTGGAACAGCGCCCGTCGTGGTCGGCGAACGACACCTGCACCTTGCCGCCAAGGGCGGTCGCGCCGACCGGCGTCAACCCGTACATCACCGGCACGGGCTTGATGCGCTCGGTCATGAACCATCCGGCCGCCGGCCCCAAATGGTTTTTCACCCATTTCATTCTTCGCCGGGCCGGTAAGCGATGGAACAGCGGTGCGGCGTTGGTGAAAAACCATGACCGCCATGACGGACCTATCTCGCTCATCGGCTGACGCAGTCGGTCGGACAGCGGACGAGGCAGGCGCATGCGCGTGTGCACGGGCAGGGACTTCCGGCGCGTCACGAGACGAACTCGGGCGCCGGCCTCGTGCAAAAGGACCGCGAGATCGATGGCGGACGACCCGGCGCCGAGGATCGTGACATCCCGGCCTTTGAAGCGGCCGACATCGGTATGCGCCGAACTGTGCGACACCAGCGCCGCAGGAAGACCGGACAGCGCACTGGGCATATGGGCAAAATGGCTGATGCCGACGGCTATCACGACGCGCCGGGCGTCGAGCGTCTCGCCGTTGTCGAGCTCGAACGTGAAGTGCTCCGCGCTATTCCTCAGCCCCCTGACCATATGCTGCTGCAGGGTCGGGACAAACCTTTGCTGAAACGCGAGACCATACTCGCAGAAGCTTGCGAGCGGCACAGGAAGCCCGAGATCGGCGTATTCCAAGCCTCTTTCCCGGCAATACCGGCCGAGCGGCAGGGCGCCTTTCGGATCGTAGAGGCTCGAGGCGAACCCTTCGGATTTCAGCATCATCCCGCGCGGCATCTGACGCCAGCTTTCCATCGGCTTGCCGAAGATGCGGAAGGAGAGTCCGCGCTCGGCGAGGTGGGCTGCGATGGAAAGTCCGTAGGGGCCGGCGCCCAGGATGGCCACATCGATCCTGTCGGACATCGCGCATCTCCAGATTTATTTGGATAAAGGGGGCGGCGTCGGCTTGACCGCCTGCTGGATCAGGCTCCTAACGATCGAAAGACCTCCAGACTTGGCGCCGTCTTGCCGAATGCGTCTCGGTTCTCGGACGTACCTCCGCAGGATCTGCAGCCAATCCGGCGGCTCGGGCGCGACTGCACTGCTATAGGCGGCGACGAATTCCGGGGCCTGCCATGGGACGTCATGGAATGCGGATCTTAGATATCCAGAGTTCGGATCACGCCAGCTCTCCTGCGGAAAGAGCGCGACAGTCGGCCCGTCGATGTTCGGTATCGTGCGGCGAAGAGCCAGCGACGGAGGACGAGCGGCCAATGCGCCGATCATGTCGGAATCGGCATCGAGCGCCAGATGACAGATCTGCGTGGGACGGCCGTTCATTTCGATGAGGTACGCCCGACCCGTTTCGGCCTCGAGCATGAAATCGAAGCCGGCGAAGCCCGAAAGTCCCAGGTGCCGTACCACGCGTGCTGCCGCGTCGCTCATTTCCGGCGAGGCGATCACGCGAATGACGGTCGCGGGACCAGTTGCATCCGTTGTCTGCAATGCCTCGACGCTGAGGCCAGCGAGCACTTGGCCGCGATGGCACACGACCGCCCGGTTGGCTGGTCGGCCGGCAATATATTCCTGCAAGGAGATTGCTGGGCGGTTGCGGTAAAGACCATCAAGGTAGGAAAGATCGAGCTTCTTGATTGCCTTCTTCAGCGCTGCGACAGGGCCAGCTGACGCCCGGAGTTCTACGAAGCTGCGTTCCGCATCGGCTGCGTTCGACACGATGCGTACACCTTGCCCGCCGCAGGTCCCATCTCGCTTGAGCACCACAGGAAATTGCGCTGTCGCGACCAGCCGGCGCAGCTGGAAGATATCGTCGACGACATGTGTTGCCGGAACCAGCAATCCCTCGCGCTGCGCCAGGGAGATGAAGCGGCTTTTTTGACCGGCAAACAAAAACGCGGATGGCGGACCGAGCGATGCTTCGATGAGCGCTGCCAACTGAGCCGAGTTGCGACCCTTGCCGCCGATCGCCCGTAGATACAGCAATCGCATGAAATCGATCGCCCGCTCGTCGGCGGGAACGAGAAAATCAGGAGGGCTGCTCTCGACCGTACGGATTATTTCGTGCAACGCGTGGGCACGGGTCCGCCCGATGGACCGAGCCACAATTCCCTTCAGTCCCTGCAGTGCATGGTCGTCCGGCGCGAGCGCAACGACCTCAAAGCCGCTTTCGGCCAACGAAAGGCACAGCCGCGTGGTTGAAGCCCAATGCACGGTCGCGACCACGACGACTGATCGGCGGCGACCCTGACCGGAAGGCTGCCGGTTAGTCATCCTGTTTGCGTCGCTGTCAGGCTGGTTCATCGTTCGCAAAGCAATGCACCGAGATGTAACGCAAGGATGTAACGCAAGGCGTAGCATCAAAAGCCAGCTCAGCCGCGTGTTTTTAATGTGTTAGCCGGGCCCATGCTTGGGAGGTCCGGCGGGCGAACTTTCCCTGAACAGCCGGCGTTTGGCTGTGGTTTGCCACAAAGTTGTGACAGGGAAACATGATCGGCGGGAGGTTAGGCTGGTCATCATGATCAGGCGGTCCGACATGCGGACACAATTGGTGAGCCTCGCGGGAAGCTCCGGGCTGGTCAGGTCCCGCGACAAGCGGCAGCCGGCCGAGTCAACCCCGCCCGGTCGGCTGCTCACCCGGTCGGCGATGCCATGCGCCGCACAGGTGCCATCGCGCCGATGCCTGTCACCGCGCACGTGCGAGACGATCTCTTAGGACAGCATCTTCAGCGCGGGACAATACTCTTCCATTCAATGTCCCGGCGCAGCGTCGGTCCCCGCTCCAACGATTGAGCGCGGCGGAACACATGCGAGCTACAGGGCGAGCAGAATGCCCGCGAAGGCCAAATAGAAAATGGCCATTGAGGCGAGGAATGTTCGGGTGATCGCGCCGGCGCGAAAGACCAGGAACATGGCGCCCACGGCGAGCGTCGTCATTGCGGCACCCAGCAGCAGGGAGCGATCGAGCAGCCAGGGCGTGAAAAACAGGCCCAATGCGGTGGGCACCGTTGCCTGGATCATCATGGCGCCGCTGATGTTCGCCAAAGCCAGACGATACTTGCCCTGGCGCACCCAGATGATGGCATTCAGGATCTCGGGCAGTTCGGTCGCAATAGGGCTCAGGAGCAAGGCCAGCAATTGCGGCCTGATCCCCAGCGCCGGCCCAAGCGCGTCCAGCCGATTTACGAATACGTGCGAGGCCCCGAAAACGACGACCAGCGCCAAAGCGGTCTGCGTCACGGCGGCCCAGGTTGGCGGTGTCGCCTTCTTGGGCGCGAGCTTGAGCGGTTCCAGGCCGCCTTCGTCGTCAACCGGGTCCTGACGCATCTCCTTCCAGAAATAAGCGCCGTAGGCCGCCAGGAAGAGCGCTCCCAGCCAGGGCTTGAAGGCAAACACGAAGAGGCCGAGCGCGATCTTCACGACAAAGATGGCGAGGAACCATCCCTGATCCCGGCTGAGATTTCTGAAGTCGCGCCGGACCGCCTCCGTTTGCGGAAGCCGCGCGCGGCAAAGGATGAGCGTGAGCCCGACGACGGCGTAGGCGATCGTCGCCAGAACGAGCGGGCCGCCGAGGGCCGTCCCGACGCCGATCTCCCTCTGCTCCGCTGTCTCACCGAAAACCACCGCCACGAAGGTGACGACGCTTTCCGGCAGCGCGGTGCCGAAAGCCGCCAGGATCGTTCCCGTCGCCTGTCCGCCGACCGAAAGCTTGCGACCGACCCATTCGACGCCGTTTACGAAATACTCGCAGGCGAGATAGATCACGACGGCAGAAGCCAGAAGAACCGCGACCGTCGAAAAAAGCGGATGCATGACGCGCCAGTGGGGGGTCGGGCGGACGAGCCAATGGTTCGACGTCCTCGCCCGACCCACGGACGAACGTCGATACCAATGGTCTCGCCAAGTCGGACTGACTGCCTGCGCCACGGCCGAAGCCAAGTGTGTTGACGCAAACCCCTCTGGAACGCGAGGGCGGCTACTCCCCAAGGAGGCGCCGTTGGTAATTGCGCAGCCAGCGCCTGTCAATTCTGCTCCGCCCGCCGGCCAACGCAGGCGCGCTCAAAGCGACGATTGCTGCCGTGCTTGGGGCACGCTGAGCGATGCAGTAGCTGTGCGCTGCGTGCTCGCGACCCCTGCAAGGCGGTTTCGCAACAGCTCGTTGCGATTCAGAATGCATACCTTGTGAAAAATATTTTAAAATCAAAATCTTGCGCGATAAATGAGAATGCGTATTAATACCCATAGATGCCCAACAAAGCGCAGAACTGGCCTCATTGGATGCCCGAGCGAGCGAGTGACGCTGCCGCGCGAAGAGCCGTTCCGCCGCTGCGGACTCCGCGTGTCACGACCGACCGACTGATGCGCGGTCGGCGCGAGATCGTCGTGCAGCACGGCTTGGAGGAATACAGGCTTCGTATCACCGCAACGGGAAAGTTGATCCTGACGAAATAGGTCAAGTCGGGCACTGCCCCGCATTCCAACCAAGCCAGCCACCCGCACATCATCGAGTAGGCGGGAAGCCAGCCACCAACCTGATCTGCACGGCAGATCCATGGAGTGGCTGCGCATGTCGACGAATTACCAACGAACTCTCATCGCGCTGATCGCCGCACTGCCGTTCCTCGGGGCCGGCGCCGACCGCGCTGTCGCACAGCAGCCTCCTCCGGCCGGCCAGCCGTCGACCGAGGAGCTGCTGAAGCAGTTGAAGGCAATGGAGCAGCGGCTGCGCGCACTCGAGGCCCAGGTCCAACGGCAGCAAACAGCGCCGGCCGCCGCCGCGGCGGCCAATCGGCCCGCCCGGCAGCAGGCGCAGCCTCAAACGCCGTCGCAAACCGTTGCGGCGCCCGCGCCTGACGGCGCTCCGCGTACGGCGGCGGCGGTCCAACCCGCGGCGCAAACCCAAGCGGAGCCCACGGCGCCGACGGAAGGCGCCAAGCCGCCGAACAAGGATTTCTTCGGCCTCGCGCCCTCGCCCATCGAAGGCCTGAAACTCGGCATGTACGGCGAGATGAAGTTCGGGACGCAACAGAATCCTGCGTTCAATGGCGATTGGCAGAGCGGTTTTGACGCCGCCCGCTTGGTGTTGCTGCTGAACTATAAATTCACGGACAACATCGTGTTCAATGGCGAGATCGAGTTTGAGCATGCCGGCGCGGGCTTTGATAACGACGACAAGCTGCACGGCACCGCCGAAATCGAGCAGGCTTACATCGACTTTCTGGCATCGCCGTACTTCAACGTCCGCTCGCCGGGTATCGATCTGGTGCCGATTGGCTACATCAATCAGCATCATGAACCGACGCAGTTCTACAGTGTGAACCGGCCCGAGATCCCAAATGGCCGGAACAATGGCTTGATACCGACCACCTGGGCTTCTCCGGCCGCCGGCATCTTCGGCAAGATTACCGACGGACTTGACTATCAAATCCAGGTGAGCACCACGCTGGAAGATTTCGGCGGCGGCTTCGATGCGCGTACGGACGGCAACTTTGTCGGGCCCGATCCCTATCTGCCGGGCTTTTCCGGCATCACCGGCAGCAATTTCGCGCGGCCGCCGCGCGGCGACTTCCGTCAGCTGAGCAACTACCTGGGCACTGCGCTGAAGCTCTCCTACACGCCGGCCTTTATTCCCGGCTTCGCCGGCAGCACGAGCTTCTACTACACCGCGAACGTAGAGCCGCGCGGCGCCCACGCCGACGACGGTACGGCGCTCGGCGAATCGAGCCTCGCCATTTTCGACAGCGAGTTCCGCTATCGCCCGCCCAAGACCGGGTTTGAATTTCGCGGCGAGTTTGCCTGGTTGTCATTCGGCAATCCCGCGGCGCTCCGCGCCAACAACGACGGTGATCCGACGAACAACGTCGGCAGCGCGATGTGGGGCATCTCCGGCGAAGTCGCCTACCATTTCCCGCTCGGACGCGCGCTCGGCGCCGAATGGGAAGCCGTGCCGTTCTACCGCTACACCTACATGAACAAGCAAATGGACGGCTTCGCCGGTCTGGATGCGAACCTTCCCACTGGCGCCGGCCAGCAGCAGTATCATACGGTGGGTGTCGCGGTGTTCCCGACGCCGCAAGTCGTCCTGAAGCTCAACTATCAGAAGGTTATCGATGGTTCGCCCAGTGGCGCGATGTCCGACCTCTTTCTGGGAGGCGTGGGTTTTCATTTCTGAGGTGTCCGGATGAGCGATCGCTCGGGCTGGCTGTTGCCCGCCGTCGCAGCGGTCGTCATCTCGGTTCCCGCCCAGGCGACGCAGTATTTGTCGGTCGAACAGGCACAGCGCCTGTCGTTTCCCGAGGCCACGCGCTTCGTCGAGGCCCATATCGTGTTCACGCCGGCAGACGCTGCCGCGATCGAGCAACGCTCCGACCAGAAGGTCCGCACCCGCGGCGAGCAGGTCTGGCGGGCGGAAGCGAACGGACGTCTCCTGGGCTTCTTCATTGTCGACTACGTGATCGGCAAGCACGAGGCGATCGACTATTCCGTGGCGCTTGGGCCCGATGGTCGGGTGAAGCGGGTCGAGATCCTGGAGTACCGCGAGTCCTATGGCAGCGAGATCGCCAACCGCGACTGGCTGGCGCAATTCATCGGCAAGTCGGGCGGCGATGGATTGAAGCCGGGTTCCGACATCCGCATCATCTCGGGCGCAACGCTGTCGTCGCGTCATATCACCGAGGGCATCAAACGCGTGCTGGCGATCCATGACCTCTTCCTGCGCTGACGTTCGGCGCGCGCGGCCGCTGCTCGGCACTTATGTCGAGGTCGCGGCATCCGGCGCGGATCCGGTGCGACTGCACGCGGCGATCGATCGCGCCTTCGCCGCTATCGAGACGGTTCACCGGCTCATGAGCTTTCAGGAACCCGAGAGTGAATTGAGCCGGCTCAATCGCCAAGGTCCCGGCAGCCCGGTTGCCCTGCATCCGTGGACCGTCGAGGTCCTTGCCGCCGCCGCCGCCCTGCGCGAGCGATCCCGGGGTGCATTTGACGCGGCCGTTGGACCGGGCGGCCGGCTCGATCTCAGCGGCATCGCCAAAGGTTTTGCCGTCGATTGCGCCATAGACGTGCTGCGCGCCGCCGGCGTCGAGCAGGGTCTCGTCAATGCCGGCGGCGACCTCGCCCTGTTCGGCGAGGAAGCCAGGCAAGTCGCCGTGCGAGATCCCCTTGATCCGACGCGTCTCGCCGCCATCGTGACCCTTCGGAACGAAGCCTTGGCGTCGAGTGGACGGGTTATCGATCCGCGCACGCTGCAATTGGTTCGATCTGTATCAGGCGCGAGCGTGCGCGCGTCCTCCTGCATGATCGCCGACGCGTTGACAAAGGTAGTCGGTGTGATGGGCGAAGCGGCACGTCCAATCCTGCGCTTCTACGGCGCTTCGGCGACCCTTTTCCGCGAGGGAAGCGCGGTGCGTCTTGCGGCTTGAACGCGGGCTGCGCTGGTCGATCTATACGATCGTGGCCGCCCTCTTTGCGACCGGCGTTGCCTGGTGGGTGCTCGACGAAGGGCCGAGCACGGCCCGCCTCTACCTGATCGCCGCGCACGGACTGGCGGCGATGGCCTTCCTTGTCGCTCTGGGCGCGATCCTTGTCGGGCATGTGCGAGAAGGCTGGCGACGCAGGCTTAATCGGGCCAGCGGCACGCTCGTGCTGACGATCGCGGGCCTGCTGATCCTGACCGCCTTCGGCCTCTACTATGTCGGCTCGGATGCCCTGCGAAGCCTGGCATCCACTCTTCACATCTTCGTCGGCTTCGCCTGGCCGCTCATGCTTGCCACTCACATCGTGTTCGGACGACGCGCACGGTTGCGGGCGGAGACCTTGCTGAACGGCGGCTAGCCAGCCGACGACGGCAACCGGCGCTGTTGGTGAAGGTCGTTGAGCATGACCGGCGCATTCGGCGGCTAGAAGAGCTCGCCGGAATTCCAAAGCACGCATATCGACCAGTCTAAATCGTTTAGCCCGGCGAATTCGCTTGATGCGGCCGTGGCTTGTTCATGCCGCAGACAGGTCTCGATCGCCGCGCGGATCTCCGTCCGGGCAGAGGCCTTGAGCCCCTTCGGATCCTCGGCAGTTTCCGGCGCGGACGGCGACGTTCGGTGCGAGGCGCCCGCGGAAGCATCGGCCCTATTCTTGCATGCTGCGCGGCAGCAGGCGCGGGCACGCGCGAACGAGACCCGACACGCGAGACCCGACACGATGGCGAGACGTCAATTCCATCTCTCCTGGTTCCTATCGCAGGGCTACGGTCCGAAGACCTGGCGGGGAAATTGGCCCGGCAGCGACGTCGCGCGCTGGATGATGCCCGATCTGTTCCTCGACCTCGCCCGCGGGCTCGAGCGTGCCTGCTTCGATTACGTTATCATCGAAGATTCGTCGATGGTGCCCTACACGTTCCGGGGCTCGCACGACACCTATCTGCGCTATGCCGCCAGCACGCCCAAGCTCGATCCGGCCGTGCTCGTCTCCTATCTCGCCCAGGGCACCACGCATCTCGG
>WNFJ01482094.1_pt1 | contig 16062 bp, 15 predicted proteins | sample 5400461 | NCBI WGS metagenome assembly WNFJ01 (sample SAMN13153349, study PRJNA577476) | soil metagenome | isolation source: 115 cm saprolite on Douglas fir-dominated hillslope | place: USA:California | collected 2013-09-17 | reverse complement strand
TGGTGGAGAAGTGGTCAGGTGTTGGCAAGAGGCACGCTCCCAGGCCTGCTCTTGCAAAGCCTAGCCCATCGGAGGCGGACTGACGTGAGAAGACTTATCGCTCTTTCCCTGATTATGCTCCTTGCTTCGGGCTGCGCTGTAGGGCCCAACTATAAGAGACCGAGCGTAAATGTTCCCGGTACGTACCGTGGGGTTATTCCGCAAGAGGCTACCCAGCCTGCGACGGAATCAATCGGAAACCAAAAATGGTGGGAGGTGTTCCAAGACAAGCAGCTTCAAGACCTGATCTACACTGCCCTTCAGCAGAACTACGATGTTCGCATTGCGGCAACGCGAATCCTGGAAGCCCAGGCACAGGTGGGCATCACGCGCGCCGACCAGTTGCCGACAGTCAACGCCGGAGCTGAGGCTGTTAATCAGCGCTCTGCGCGCACAAAGTTTTTTCCTGCGTTCGAAACGAGCTCAAATCAAGTCGATCTTTCACTGGCCTGGGAGCTGGATTTTTGGGGGAAGTATCGCCGTGCCACCGAGTCCGCGCGGGCAAATCTCTTGGCAACAGAATGGGCCCGTGAAGCGGTCATCAGCACGCTCGTGAGCGACGTTGCCGCGGCCTACTTCCAGCTTCGTGAACTCGACCTGCAGCTCGAAATCTCCCGTCGCACGCTTGTTTCGCGCAAGGACTCGCTGCGGCTCACACAAATGTTAGCAAACGGTGGGGCTACATCCATGCTCGATGTTCGGCAGGCGGAGCAGTTGGTGTTCACCGCAGCCGAAACGATCCCCGACCTGGAGCGCCGTATTGAGCAGCAGGAAAACTTCATCAGCACGCTTCTGGGAAACAATCCCGGTCCCATCGCGCGCGGAACGAAGTTGACCGATCAACCGCATGCGCCGGAGATTCCCGCAGGTCTACCCTCGAGCCTCCTGGAGCGGCGGCCCGACATTCGCCAGGCCGAAGCACAATTGATCGCGGCTAACGCTCAGATCGGAGTAGCAAAAGCAGCCTACTTCCCACAAATCTCACTGACCGCAACCAGCGGATATCAGAGCTCGGCGCTTACGAACCTGTTTACCGGTCCGGCCGGGATGTGGAATTTCGGAGGATCCCTGGTGCAGCCCATCTTTGCCGGAGGAAGAATTCGCTCCAATGTAAAGTTCACGGAGGCCCGGCAACAGGAAGCAGCGCTGGTCTATCAGCAGACCATCCAGCAGGCTTTTCGTGGGGTTTCGGACGCGCTGGTTGAGTACCGCAAAGACAGAGAGTTCCGAGAACAGCAAGAGCAACTTGCGTTTTCCGCTCAAGACGCGGCCCGGCTTTCGGAGATGCGCTATCGAGGCGGCGCCACCAGCTACTTGGAGGTACTGACGAACGAGACCAATTATTTCGATGCTGAGTTGGGACTAGCTCAGGCTCAATTGAATGAGCTCCTAGGCCTGGTTCGCATTTACAGAAACCTCGGTGGAGGCTGGCAAGAATAATGAATAGCACAAACTCAATGCCTGCGGCCTGAGCTCATTCGGATTGCCGCACAAGTCCCCGACGAACTCGTGGACAAAACACTTTCGGCCGCGATGAGGTGAACCGATGATCTTTGCGCGCGAAGCCGGCGCCGCAGTCGTTCTGGTAACGCTTACGCTTTCGCTGCAGTGCGCTGGGATGGCGGCGCTGATTTCCTTTGCGAAACCTAGTTTGGCACCCGACGATCTCAGATTAGGGCTAATCCGTTCCGCTCTGCTAATGGTGCGATTGATGACGGCGTTTATTGTTTTGCACATATCCGAGATTCTGCTTTGGGCGGCGTTTTATCGCTGGCTTTGTTTTCCATTGTGGGAGTCCGCGTTTTACTTCTCGGCAAGCAGTTATGCCACCGTCGGCTATGGCGATATCGTTCTCCCGCAAATGTGGCGGACCTTAGGCCCGGTAGAAAGCATCATCGGCGTGCTGATGTGCGGGTTGTCGGCGAGCTTCCTGTTCGCCATCGTGAGCAGGCTAGTCGACCGTGATGCGCGGGTCTCAGACCCTCCCGCCAGCGGTAACGCGAGGCGCCAACCCTGGAACCAGGATTCACCGATCAATCTCGCGGTTGTTAAACGCGAACTTTTGAAAACGGAAGGACAACTCCGCGGCGATGTCTATGGCCTGCCCCTCCGGCGTCAGTAGCATCGGAACTAACTCCAATTTTTGTAGGAGCGCCTGGAGATCCTCGGATTGTTGGGGCTGGATTGCCGCGACAACAACGTCTTCACCACGCTCATGCCGCCTGCGAGCCTCATCGAGCATGCGATAGGGCCAGGCGCGTAACCGAGAAAAATCTTAAGTCGTGCACCCCAACGCTTGTTCTCTTCCGCTTGTGCTTGCCGGAGGAGCCGTTCGGGACTAGGCTGCGGGAGTTCGGATACACGCATTGCGTAGACGTTCCAGCGACAGTGTAAACCTCAAAGGGAGGTCGGGCAACGTAACGCGGAAAGAGGTCAAGGCAGGCTTGCAATATAAAGCTAAGGAAACGGCTGCACGCGGCGCGCTGGTAAGTTGCAGGCGATTTGTCGTGGAGCTAATCGCGTCGATCACCTCCTGAACGCAGCGTCATGGAGTCTTACTCCAGTTGGCTCCTCCACAATCGCATGAACCGATACAATTTCAATTTGATTTTGGGCCGCGTCCACATGCGCCTTTACCTTGACGTGACGCACCTCGATCCCGCTGAAAGCCTCCGGATTGTTGACCTTCCAAATCTTGCTGTCCTTATCTGCGGTGAAGGTTTTGCCACCGCTGCCAACCTTGCCCGAAATGCTGGCTGGCTTCTGGGACTTTTTCTGCGCCGTAGAGTTGTGGTATTGCGCCGGATCGGCGTTCTGCCCACCTAGAGCGCTGGTCGGCACCAACGCTAGAACGGCGATCATCGAAACCAACACTGGGTTTTTCATGTTGCTCTCCTCCTTTAGCAGGAAGGTCCGGGGGGAACTAGCGGGGAACCAAGACACCTTGGAACACCCTTCTAGCGGGAATCCTGAGCCTCTAGCGACATCAAGGCAAACGCAAAATTTGAATATCATCTATCGCCGATTTGTATCGCTCTTGCGGAGCGGCATTGCGACGTGTTTCAAACTCGGGTGCCCAGTCTAGTCGAACGCGACTCTTATTCTGATAGGAAACCAGACAGAGACCGTGTCTGGTCGATTGCTAGAATTCAATCCGTAGGCCGAGTTGCCCCGTACGGTTTCCGCTGTTCTCCGCAGTCTGAACGCTCTGGACCACGCCAAAAGAAGAGGACGTGACGTTCGTCGGAGGCGGGGCAAAGGGGAATGATTCAGTATATTGATAAACGTGCCTACAAACCGCAGCCGCATTCGCTCTGTGACTCGGAAATTCTTTGCCAACCCCGTAGCGATTGTTGTTGTCCCGGGGCCCACGAGAATTCCAACTCCACAATTCCCAACTGGCCCCGATGGAATTGGATTGAAGGCAGCGAGATCAAACATGCTGCCGGTGGCAGGATTCGCCACATTTGGATTCCCGATGCAGTCCGGGCGCTGGAACGCCCCGCGATAGGAAAGACTCAGGTTCCCGGGATCAAAACTGTTGCTGGTCGTTGGCGTCAAATACGGACCGGTCTCCCACAAACTGACCGTGCTCACCGACCATCCCCCAGCCACGGTGTCGGCGATACGATTCATGCCTGCGAAATGCTTGCGATTCTTGCCTACGGGAAGATCATAAAGTGCCGAAAGCAGGAATCTGTGCCGCCGAGTCGCGGACATATTGCCGCGATTTGCGGCCAGGTCAAACCGATTGGCCACGGGAATCCCGTAGATGATTTCAGGATTGAACGACGTGGGTGCATCGCCGCCAACGTTGCCGAGACTCTTCGCCCACACGTGGCTCGCCTGAAAGTTCAGTCCCGCGTGCGAGCGCAGGTTCAGCTCCGACTGCAATCCTTGATATCCGACGTGTCCGGCGTTGTTGGTCGAAAGAATTCGGCCCCAGTTCGGATATGGCCTAGGATTCGGATTGGGTGAAATCGTGCTCGGCTCGACCTGGTTCAGATCGAAGGTTTGGCTCATGCGGTACGAGCTCATGCCGAGGTAGCTTTCGCGCAAGGTTAAATCGCGGACGAGTTCGCGTTCTACAGTCAAATTCCACTGCGCCGATTGCGGGTCGCGATAGTTCGTCAAAGTATTTTGGTAAAAGTCACCAGTGCCCGCGATCAGCGCCGGATTATCAGAAGTGCGCACGGAGGGGAACTGGTAAGTCGGCGCTTTTGTATTGGGATCCGGATTTAGAGTGGTGCGCACGACGGAAACGTCAATGTTCGTCGTGTTGAAGGAGAGTTGCCCAAGATTGGTCATTGTGGAGATTCCGAATCCTCCGCGCACCACGGTCTTGTTATTTCCAAACGGACGGTAGGCAAACCCGAGCCGCGGCTGAAAATTCTTTTTGTAGAACTGGCGAAGGCCGGGACCGAGACCAAGAGTGTTGGCGTATTCCACAGGCGCACACGGAAGCGAGGAAACAACGGGCGAACAGCTTTGCGCGGTGAAAGACGCTGTGTTGATGGTTTCGAGGAAACCAGGACGCGGGACATTGCCCGTTGTTATTGAACTGCGTCACTTTGAATTCGCTGATCAACTCGGAAGAAGGGTTCATGTTTCCCAGAGCCCCGTTCTGACGGATGTTGACGGTTGAAGAGCCGTCGACCGAGTATTGCACTTGGGACGGAAGTCCGCCGCCCACCGATACGTTTCCGTTCGCGTCTTGCTGCGCGCCGGGAACCGTGGCCAGCACAGCCAGGGGACTCGTCGTGGCGCCGCGATAATTCACTGGCAGATTGGTGATTTGCGAAAAATCTTTCGTATCTCCAATCGTGGCGTTTTCGGTATTGATCACCGGTCCCGCATCGCCGCCAACTTCGATGCTCTGCGATGCCGAGGCCAATTTGAGCGCCACGTCAAAGCGCAGGGTTTGGCGTGCGTCCAACTGAGCAGAAGATATTTTGAATTCCGCGAATCCCGATGCGCTGATTGCAAGGTCATAGTGGCCGGGTTTGAGATTCACAAAATGGAATGTTCCATCAGCGTCGGTCTTAGCCGGGTACTGCAATTTGTCCTCCACGCGCGTGAGGACGACCTGCGCTTCAGGCACTGCCCCCTGGCTGGGGTCTTTCACAACACCGACGATATCTCCGAAGGTCGATTGGCCGATGGTCCACGGCGCTGAAAACAAAATTGCGATCAGGAGTGCGGATGCTTTGCGCGACATTGCGAGGTCCCCCATTCTCCTGCGCGCAAGCCGCGCGCGCCCGGTAGTGAATGGAAAATACAAAAGAGTGCGTAAGAAAGTCGTGAGCCATTTCATCAAAGAGCTGATAGCTTGCATGGATTTCTTGAATCGCCGATTAGAGTCCCGACGTTGCAGAGGCCACTCTAAGTGCTTGCTTTTCTTGCGTCATACGTGGAGGCCCTTATGAAATCCTTACGAAGGCATCAGGACTTTCTCAGGCTTCATTCGCTAAGTTGTCCTTGATTGTGGGGGACGATTCCGTTCGTTGAATCGGTTGAAGTGAGACGAGCGAATTTAAATCGTACGCCCTGTCACCCTATGTGCCGTGACGATTACTGTTTTAGCGACGATTTGTTTTCTCGCATGTGTCTTCTACGTTTGCGTCCTCTTTCAATGGATGCGAGACGCGAAGGCCAACATGACGCCTCCCCCTGTGGCTGATAAGGAAGGCGGCGAGACGTGCGAGAAGAAACGGCCATTCATCGTTGGTTCCCGGAGGGTTGCAGAACGACATGATCGCACTACGGTCACCTCGCTTGACGTTCTGAGCATCAAAGAAGGGTCGCGCGGCCGCGAACCAGGTGCAATGGGTGCGAACGGATTGTGTACGAGAGGATCGCGGGAACGTTGAGACTGGCCAAGAAAAGATTAGGAGAGAAGAATGCACATTTTCAAGTTGAAGAGACTTGTGTCGCTCATGTTGGTCGCAGTGTCTTGCGGAAGTGCGGTTCCCGCTGTTGCGTTTGCCGACGACGGCAAAGATAATAGCCCCTCAAAAGCGGCGCCAATCAAGCCTGATGCACCGGCTCCCGGATTGACTGAGCGCGAACGATGGCTGCTCGACCGCGTGGAGAAGCTCGAAAAGCGCGTTGCCGACCTCGAGTCCAAGGGCAATGCCATTGCGGCTCCTGCTGCGGATGCGTCAGCCGCGCAGCCAGCTTCAGCGAACCCAGCCACGTCAGGTATCGGAGCGGCCAATTCGGGTATCACCCCCAGACCAACGCCAGCGAGCTCAGACTCGATTTCGAATGACCATGTCGCAGTGCTTGGGCCGCAAGCCACAGAAAAAGGGAAGAGCGGGGCGGCGAAGACATCAGCGACCGAGCCGTTCGCATTTGCGGACTTTACCTGGTTGAACGGCAACGCGCGGACAAAAGAGTCGCCAATGGACACGAAATTCTTCACGCCAGAAATCAGGGCCGACGTCGACTACATCTACGATTTCAACCATCCCAAAGACAACACGATCAGCGGGTCGAGCGAAGTTTTCAGGGCCAATGAAGTCCAGGTAACCCAACTGGGTGTTGGCGGCGACTTTCATTACGACAACGTGCGCGCGCGTTTGATGACGCAGTTTGGGTTGTATTCGCAGACGACGCCGCGCAATGATGCCAGCCCCGCGCGCGGCCAATGGAATCTTGATAACGCCTACCGCTACATTTCGGAAGCGTACGGCGGCTACCATTTCAACGCGCTGCATGGAATCAACGTCGACGCCGGCATCTTCATGTCCTATATCGGGCTGTTCAGCTACTACCAATTCGACAACTGGGCGTATCAGCCTTCGTATGTTTCCTCGAACACACCGTGGTTCTTCAATGGCGTCCGTGTCCAGATTTTTCCGACGGAGCACCTGAAGATCGAGCCTTGGTTCACGAACGGCTGGCAGTCCTACGGACGTTTCAACAGCCGGCCGGGTATCGGAGTGCAAATCTTGTGGCGGCCGAATGGTTGGCTGTCAGTACTCGGAAATCAGTACGCCTTGGGTGAGGACGCGCTGAATACCCCGGGCCGCGTGCGTTATCACACGGACGCAGCATTGAAATCAAGTACTACGACAACAAGGAGAAATTTCTTGATAAGGCGGCGTTCTCGCTCACCGGCGACATGGGGTGCGAGCATGGGGGCGGAGTCAGCTGCGCCGGTAATTCCGCGAAGGGTCCCAAGCAAAGCTTCCTGGGCTACATGTTTTACAACCGCTTTTGGTTCGATAACGACAAGTATGGCCTGACACTGGGGGGCGGGCAAATTAACAACCCGGGGCGGTATTTGGTTTTGCTGCCGCCGATCAACGGCGCAACTGCTGTTTCGGGCACGCCCTACTTCACCGAGAACCTGGGCGATCCGTATAAGGCTTGGGACGTATCGGGGACTTTTGACTGGATGCCGAGCCAGTACATTACTTTCCGGTGGGAGTACAACCATCGGGCGGCTAATGTGCCCTACTTCTCCGGCTCCGGCGGTGTGACGCCACCTGGCGGCAATACCTTCGGCGCACCTGGTTCAACGGTTTGCTTCAGCGGTGCGCCACCGTGTGGGTCACTGGCGAATACCTGGTTCCCGGATCTTCGCAAAACCGAGAACCGCCTGAACATGGCGATACTCGTTAAGTTCTAGATTTCCGGACCGGAGGAATGTGCCCATGCTAGACATCGTCTTCTTGGCAGCGACGGCGCTGTTTGTTGCCGTAGCTATCCTTTACGTGCGCGGCTGCGAACGGCTTAGATAGGAGCGTGCCATGAGTTTAGGGAATGCAGTATTGCTGTTCATTTGCGTCCTGCTCTGTGGGTATTTGCTTTACGCCCTATTGAAGGCGGAGAGGTTCTAAACATGACCGCAAATGGCTGGTTTCAAATCGGTTTCTATCTTCTGGTGATTTTCTTACTGACCAAGCCAGTTGGAATCTTCCTGACCCGTGTGTTCAACCGGGAGAAAACCTTTCTTGACCCGGTTCTCCGCCCCATCGAAAGGGTCGTATATCGACTGACTGGAGTCGACGAGAAGCATGAGATGCGTTGGACGGAATACGCCATTGCCATGCTCCTGTTTAGCGGTGTCTCCATGGCCCTCCTCTACGTGATCGAGCGCACCCAGAAATGGCTGCCATTCAACCCGCAGAAGTTTCCGAACGTGGAGCCCGGTCTGGCGTTTGGTACAGCGGCCTCCTTCACAACGAATACGAACTGGCAGGCTTATAGCGGCGAATCTACGATGAGTTATCTCACGCAGATGGCGGGTCTGGCATATCACAACTTTGCTTCGGCAGCGGTGGGCATCGTGTTGGCTATCGTAGTGATTCGCGGCATCGCCCGTAAGGAAACCGATAAGCTCGGAAACTTCTGGTTGGACACCACGCGCTGTCTGCTGTGGGTTCTGCTGCCGATTTGCGTGGCAGGCTCGCTGGTGTTCGTGTCGCAGGGTGTAGTGCAGAACCTGAAACCCTACACGACAGTGCAGTTGATCGAGCCACAGACCGTGCAGGTGACCGGAACAGATGGCAAGGTCACTACGCAAATTGTGACCCAGCAGGTCATTGCTCAAGGTCCCGTGGCGTCGCAGGAAGTTATCAAGGAGTTCGGCACTAATGGCGGTGGATTTTTCGGCGCCAATAGCGCCCATCCTTTCGAGAATCCCACCCCCTTTTCGAACTTCTTCCAGCTCGTGTTGATTTTCGCGATTCCTTCCGGTCTAACGTACACCCTCGGCCGTATGACCGGTTCACAGCGGCATGGCTGGGCGGTATGGTCGGCGATGACGTTTCTCTTTTTCGTCGGAGTTTCGACGGCGTACTGGGCTGAAGCACGCGGGAATCCATTGCTCGCCGGCGTGAATCAGAATGCGAGCGCCCTGCATTCCGGCGGCAACATGGAAGGAAAGGAAGTGCGGTTCGGAATTGCGAACTCCGCCCTCTTTGCGACCGTAACTACTGACGCTAGCTGCGGTGCCGTGAACAGCCAGCACGACTCGTTTACGCCCCTTGGCGGTATGGTGCCTCTGATTAACATCATGCTGGGGGAGGTCGTCTTTGGCGGAGTGGGTGCTGGCCTCTACGGCATCGTGGTGTTCGTCATCCTTGCGGTTTTCATTGCTGGGTTGATGGTTGGCCGGACTCCAGAGTACTTGGGCAAGAAGATTGAGTCGTATGACGTCAAGATGGCCATGCTGGCGATTCTCGTTCTGACGTTCACCATCCTTGGTTTTTCAGCCGTTGCCATCGTGAAGCCGTTCGGTACTTCAAGCATTTCGAACCCCGGGCCGCACGGATTTTCTCAAGTGCTTTACGCCTATGTCTCGTCGACCGGCAACAACGGCTCGGCGTTCGGCGGCTTGAACGCGAACACCATGTGGTACAACACAAGCACGGCCGTTGCGCAACTACTTGGTCGGTTCTTCATGATCATTCCGGTGCTGGCCATTGCCGGAAGCCTAGCAAAGAAAAAGACCGTTCCGGAGTCGGCGGGAACATTCCCGGTAACTGGCAGTCTGTTCGCAGGCTTGCTCGTATCCACGATTCTGATCGTTGGTGCGCTTACTTTTTTCCCGGCCCTGAGTCTCGGGCCGATTCTCGAACACCTGCTGATGTCCGCAGGCAAGGCCTTCTGAGGTTCCCATGGATTCAGTCGCCCAAGTTAGAAAACAGTCCCTCGCTGACACGAAGATTCTCGTTCGGGCAGTAACGGATTCGTTTAGCAAATTGGCTCCGCGCACGATGGTCAAGAACCCCGTGATGTTCGTGGTCGAGGTGGGCGCGGTATTAACCACGGTGCAGCTTGTGTGGAACGCCTTTCATCACGCAGGTCAGATTAGCTTCGGCCTGCAGATCACACTTTGGCTGTGGTTCACGGTGCTTTTCGCGAACTTTGCGGAAGCCATGGCCGAAGGACGGGGCAAGGCGCAAGCAGACACTCTGCGTAAAGCACGGGCTGAAACTCAAGCTCACCTGCTGACGTGCGATAACAAGATCGAAACCGTACCCAGCTCGAAATTGCGCTCAGGGGACATTGTAGTCGTCACGGCCGGAGACTTTATTCCGGGTGATGGCGAAGTGATCGAAGGAGTGGCCTCCGTCGATGAATCCGCAATCACCGGCGAGTCTGCGCCAGTCATCCGGGAGTCGGGTGGAGATCGTTCCGCAGTTACCGGCGGAACGAGAGTTCTCTCGGATGAGATTAAAGTTCGCATCACCTCGAATCCGGGAGAAACCTTCCTGGACCGGATGATCAAGCTTGTTGAGGGCGCCTCCCGTCAAAAAACTCCAAACGAAATTGCCCTTAACATTTTGTTGGCAGGCCTCACGATCATCTTTCTACTTGCTGTTGTGACGCTTCAGCCATTTGCCATCTATTCCGGTGCACCACAGAGCATCTTCGTCTTGGTCTCACTTCTCGTTTGCCTGATTCCCACAACCATCGGTGGTCTCCTCTCCGCCATCGGCATTGCCGGCATGGACCGCATGATTCAGAGAAACGTCATCGCCATGTCCGGGCGCGCGGTCGAAGCGTCGGGCGACGTGGATGTGTTGTTGCTGGATAAGAGAGGAACGATCACTCTGGGAAACCGGGCCGCCACGCAATTCTTTCCAGCGCGCGGCATCGAAGAACATCATCTTGACGATGTCGCGCAACTTTCTTCGCTGGCGGACGAAACTCCGGAGGGCCGATCCATCGTCGTGCTCGCCAAGGAACGTTACAACCTTCGCGGTCGCGACCTTTCGACACACGCCGCAACTTTCGTCCCCTTCTCTGCGCAAACCAGGATGTCTGGCGTTGACCTTGACGGCCGCGAAGTCCGCAAGGGAGCACTCGAGGCCATTACTCGCCTATGCGAAAACCGCGGTCACGGCATCCCTGCCGAGCTGCAGGTTTGTGTTCGTGATATCTCGAATGCGGGCGGGACGCCACTTCTGGTTGCAGAGAATGGCCGCGTGTTAGGAGCGATCGCGCTTACAGACATCGTCAAGGGCGGCATGAAAGAGCGTTTCGACCATCTTCGCGCCATGGGCATTCGGACCATGATGATCACGGGGGACAATCCGCTGACCGCGGCCGCGATTGCTCGCCAAGCGGGAGTCGACGATTTTCTTGCTGAAGCCAAGCCCGAAGACAAGATGGCGCTCATTAAGCGGGAGCAGGCAAAAGGGAAGCTAGTGGCCATGACCGGCGACGGAACCAATGACGCTCCGGCACTTGCTCAGGCTGACGTGGGAGTGGCCATGAATACCGGAACGCAGGCTGCCAAAGAAGCCGGAAACATGGTCGATCTCGATTCCAATCCGACGAAACTCATCGAAATCGTTGAAATTGGCAAGCAGCTCCTGATTACGCGGGGCGCGCTGACCACGTTTTCAGTCGCGAATGATGTGGCCAAGTACTTCGCCATTATTCCTGCAATGTTTGCCGCTGCGTTTCCTCAACTCGAAGTTCTGAACATTATGCGGCTCCGCACTCCAGAGTCAGCGATCTTGTCCGCCGTTATTTTCAACGCGCTGATTATCATTGCGCTGATTCCATTGGCTCTTCGTGGCATACGCTACCGACCGGTAGGAGCGGCAGCGCTGCTTCGCCGCAACCTGCTGCTCTATGGCGTCGGGGGAATTATTGCTCCCTTCATAGGAATTAAGCTGATCGATGTGTTGCTGACGTATCTGCGATTTGTCTGAGAGGCTTTTATGAAGAAGAATTTCCTTATTGCGTTGTGGTTCACACTGGCGACGACTGTGATGTTCGGCCTCATCTACCCACTCGGAATTACAGGACTGGCGCAGTTATTCTTTCGCGACCGTGCAGGCGGACAACTCATCACCAAAGATGGCCAGCTCGTCGGGTCGAGAATCATTGGACAAGCGTTCACAGGGCCCGGATATTTTCACTCGCGGCCTTCTAACGCGGGAACTGGATACGATCCAACGTCTAGCGGTGGCTCGAACCTGGCCCCTACCAATAAGAATTTGCTCGAGCGCGTAAAGGGTGACGTGCAAAAGCTTCAGGCAGAGAATCCAAATGCTACGATCCCGGTCGACTTAGTGACGGCCTCGGGGTCTGGTCTGGACCCAGATATCTCTCCTGCCGCCGCAGAATTCCAGATTCCTCGCGTTGCTCATTCGCGTGGCATGAAAGAAGAAGACGTGCGTGCGCTTGTACAGAAGCATACGAAGGGCCGCGACCTGGGACTCCTTGGCGAACCCCGGGTGAATGTTTTGGAGTTGAATCTGGATCTCGACAGTCTTCATACGGCGCGATAACGGTCACGACTTGCGGCGAAACTGAAACCGGTAGCCCATCCAAGGTTCGGTCAGGATGTAGCGAGGATGCGCTGGGTCTTTTTCAATTTTCTTGCGCAGTTGGTTTATCAGCACGCGAAGGTTCTCCGTTTGCTCGGCGTGATCCGGTCCCCAGACAACCTGTAAGACCCTTTTATGTGTAAGCGGCTTTCCTTGTTGAATCACAAGAAGACGCAATACCTCGAATTCTTTGGGACTCAGGTGGACTCTCTCGCCGCGGACATCGACAGTTCTTTTCTCAAGATCCACGCTCAATTCCGGAGTCTCGATTTTGGGAAGCGGCTCTTCGGAAGTGGAGCGTCTCAGCGCCGCTCGAATGCGCGCCAGCAGTTCTCCGATTGCGAAAGGTTTTACGACGTAATCGTCCGCCCCCGAATCCAGAGCGACAACCTTGTCATGTTCGGAGTTGCGGACCGTCACCATGATAATGGGCCCTCCAAAGGACAATCGAATCCTGCTGCAAGCTTCAAGCCCACTCATGCCCGGCGTGTTCACATCCAGAAGAATCAGATCGGGACGCTCCCGGATGACCATCTCGATGGCCTCCTGGCCGTCCCTTGCCTGCACCACGTCGTAGCCATTACTGGAAAGGGTAGCTCGCAGCACGCGTCGGATTTGCGGCTCGTCCTCGACCACGAGAATGGTTGCGTTGTTCATCGGTCTGCCGCGTCTCTGAGTACGCGCCGCAATGAGGTAAGCGCAGAACAGTTTGCGTTGGGCATAGCGTTCGCAAGCGTAAAGCACGAGCGGTAAGAAACGCCTGAAGGAATCCTAAGGAGTTCATAAGGGTATGACTGTTCTGGATCTACTTCTCGGGCGGCCTCTCGCCTCGGACGAAGCACGAGCCGAGTGCGTTGGTCCAGCCGCCGGGATTCCAATCTTTGGCCTGGATGCCCTCAGTTCCGCAGCCTACGGCCCGGAGGCCGCCCTGACGCTGCTTATTCCTCTCGGCGCGGCGGGAATTGCCTACATGGTTCCGATCAGCGCCAGCATCATCGTGTTGCTCACTATTGTTTATTTTTCCTACCGTCAGACGATCCAAGCATACCCCGGTGGCGGTGGATCGTACACCGTCGCACGCCAGAATCTCGGCGTCTCTGCGGGCCTCCTTGCCGCCGCTGCTCTGATGATTGACTACATTCTGGTGGTCGCCGTAGGAATTTCCGCTGGTGTCGGCGCTCTTGTTTCCGCCGTGCCCAGCCTGCAGCCGCACACACTTGCGCTGTGCCTCGGGATTCTTGTGCTCATCACTCTGATCAATCTCCGTGGGGTGCGGGAAACCGGCCTGATCTTCATGGCTCCGACCTACCTGTTTGTTGGGAGTCTGTTCGTGGCTATTGCCATTGGCGTTTTCAAAACTTTCATGGCTGGCGGCCATCCGTTGCCGGTTGAACCCCTTCCCAGAATTGCAGTGGCTACTGCCGCCTGGAGTGGATGGCTGATTCTCCAAGCCTTCGCGAGCGGATGTACAGCGATGACGGGCGTCGAGGCGGTGAGTAACGGCGTCAAGGCATTTCGCGAGCCGGTCATCCCCACAGCCCGTCGCATTCTAACCATCATCATTGCTCTCTTGATCGCGCTGCTCGCCGGGATTGCGTATCTGGTTCGGGCCTACGGCATCCAAGCCACAGACCCAGGCCTGCCTGGCTATCAAAGTGTGCTGTCCATGCTCTTGGCTGCGGTCACCGGCAGGAGTCTCTTCTACTACGTGTCGATCGGTTCGATTCTGGTGGTATTGGCGCTCGACTGGCTCGCCGACGCGCTGCTCACGCTGGCTGGGCGGCCACCGCTTGAAGGGAACTGGTACGACAGTGGCAGCCGGCTCAGGGTATGGATGCCGCCCGTGCGCCTCGAACGCCTCGCCAAGCTCGCGTTCGATCAGATCCGTCAGGCTTCCGCGACAACACCCGCGGTGCTCATATGCCAGCTCGACGCCATCCGCCGGCTGGCACCGCGACTTCCAGACGCCTGCCGTCAAGTTCTATCAGACCAAGCGGATGCGATCCTCGAAATCGCGAGCGCGCTGGTCGTGCTTGATCGCCGCGATGTCGAAGCCGCGTCCCACCGGGCACACGCCGTGCTCGAAGCGCTGTCCCCGCCCTCAACTGGTGAGCAGAGGGACGCGTCCGCATAGCCCCCGCTCTCCGACAACCTAGGGTGTCAGCAATGGCATGCGCGGTTTTTGAAGAGTATCCTTACGATGAACCGGTTATAAGCCGGGACCCAGGATGGAGAACGTCTTGAGCTCCGCGGAATCGCGACTCAAGCCGGACCACAAAATACAACTTAGTCACGCCGCGGGCGTGGTGCAGCCGGCCGGCTCTGAATCCAAACAAGGGCCGAATACAAGAACCGAATCACAGGCGGAATCCCTATTAGCTGCGGAGAAGCGAACGCTAGAGATGATCGCCGATGGCGCGAGCCTAGAGGACATATTGAACGACCTGTGCTGTTCCTCATCATACATTTGCCTGGCCCCGATCAGGCCGATAAATGGTTTTTGGTTATACCAATTCATGAAGCTAATAAGCAGTGAGGGTGTGATGCACTTGTCGTTCAGCCAGAATGAAACACAGGCCAAATGAGGCGGCCGGCAGACTCGGAATTTCGTTGCCGATGGGAGTCTTCGACGAACCTGGACGCGATTGAGAAAATATAGTTTGAGGAGGCTTTGACGTTATGAGCGGAACAGAAATCAAACAGCTGGAGGCAGGGAACGGCGCGGAGTACCAGGCACTCTTTCTGGAGGCGTTGCGGTCAGCGCCTGCGGCGTTTGCCGCGGACTACAATGAAGAGTCGGCTCGCAGTTCCGAGCAGATCGCCGAGCGGTTTCGGCGGGAGGTAATTTTCGGAGGATTCGTAAGCGGAAGGCTGTATGGGATCGCGACCTTTCTCCAGCAGATGCCTCTAAAGCGGAGGCACGTCGGGATGATCTGGAACATGTATGTGTCGGAGGAGCAGCGAGGGACCGGGCTTGCCGACATCCTCTTCAAGCACGTTCTCGAGGCGGCCAGTCTCAAGGTGGATCAAGGGGAGTTGTACGTCGCAGTTGATAACCCTCGGGGACGAAGGTTCTATCAGAAATTTGGATTCGAATCGTATGGCGTGATGCCGCGGGCACTGCGGGTTCAGGGCCAGGACTATGACGCATTGATGATGGTGAAGAAGTTTCGATGACAGCGCGCGACAACATCACGGGGCATTATGGCGGTGACGGCGAGATCGCTCGCCGCATTGATGAGCAACTGCGTTTGTCGGGTCTCACTGACGACCATACCCTGTCGCCGAGCGACCTAGAGGCTGTCGACCAGTTTCACGTAGGAGGTCTTGAGGCGACGCAGGAGCTTGCGCGACTGTTCTCGCCGTCACGCGGGTCTTACGTCCTGGATATTGGTTCAGGGCTAGGCGGCCCTTCGCGTTATCTGGCGGCCAATTACGGCTGCCGCGTAATCGGAATCGACATCACCGAAGAATATTGCCGCACCGCTTCGGTTCTCGCCGCACGCACGGGGCTCGAAGATCGAGTGGAATACCGTCGCAGCGACGCCCGCGAGTTGCTCTTTCCCGATGGAACATTCGATGGTGCGTGGACCCAGCACGTGTCGATGAACATTGCTGAGAAGAAGGAGCTGTACGAAGGAATATGTCGGGTTCTCAAGATCGGCGGGCGGTTCGCGTTGCACGATGTCGTCCAGCGCACGCCCGGGGCCATTCTATTTCCGGT
>WNFJ01397959.1_pt1 | contig 16062 bp, 13 predicted proteins | sample 5400461 | NCBI WGS metagenome assembly WNFJ01 (sample SAMN13153349, study PRJNA577476) | soil metagenome | isolation source: 115 cm saprolite on Douglas fir-dominated hillslope | place: USA:California | collected 2013-09-17 | reverse complement strand
CCAGAGACGAAATTTGGGAGCAACTCGCCGAAGAAATCGGAGGCAACTTTTATGATGGTGGCCTTTGGTTGGGTGATAGCAAAGTGCGCGCGCACGTTGGTGACTGGATAGTCACGCTCGACACCTACAAGGACGCCGGAACTATTTCCACTCGGCTGCGGGCGCCGTTTGTGAACAAAGACGGATTTGTTTTCTCGATCTTTCAAGAAAATAGTTTTGAGGACCGTCACTCGAATGATACTCAAGACCTGGAAGTTGGTTATGTCGATTTCGACGAAAGATTCGTTATCAAGAGCAACAACGTCGAAGAGGTGAAGAAACTGTTTTCCGATGACAAGATCCGAGAGCTTCTAAAGAAACAGCCGCAGGTATACTTTAGCGCGGCCAAAGACAGTGGCTGGTACTCAAAGGATTTCCCGGATGGAATTGGTGAATTGCTGTTCAAGGTGCGTAGCGAAATCAAAGATTTAATCAAAGATTTAGCTCGATTGAAAGAATTGTACGCGCTCTTCGGCGAAACACTCGATCAACTTTGCCGGATTGGCGCCGCAACTCATGACGATCCTGGCCTGGTCATTTGACCTCTAAAGCGTTTAAGTAACCATATGTTTCCCGATTCCAGAGTCATTGCAGTCATTTCGTTACTGTTAGCCTCTCTTCCCGAAGCAAACGCTTGGCTATGGAAGTCGAGCGATTTCAATTGCTCAGTCAATCTTCCAGATGGAACACCACAGGTCGAGCCTTGGTTGGTGATGACGCCGGCGGATCCGACCGGATTGACTGGCGCGCACCGGAAGGATTTCAGTGCATATGTCTACCTTGGCATGGTGACAGAGGATGATCCGCATTTTAAACTTGATGAAAAGAGCATCGACGAACTGCAAAGGCGCTTTTTCGGGCCGGGACTTGGTTTTCGGCATACGATCGAAGCGATCAATCATCACGGTGTGGCCGGATTTCGCTTGACCGGCACGCACCGGTTTAACGCGACCAATTACTCCATCGTCATCGATATGCTCGAATCGAAAGGCAAGGTCTTCGAAGTAGCAGGACTCTCGAAAGACGAGATAAATCCCATGAAAGATCCGGATATCAGATCCTTCATGGATAGCTTTCAAATCGGGAAATAGAGCGCACGGTAGGGCGTATCGCTCCGCGACCGCAGAATCATAGGCCTGCCATGACCCTGTTGGCCGTAGAGATACCAACAGCAATGTCAGGCCAGCGCACCCTCTTTTCGGCCTACTAAAGCCTGCTTGAGCGGTCGCGGAGCGACACGCCCTACCTAACGAGGCAGCCGCTTCAGATCCTCCACAAACTCTTCCACGTCCTGCTCAGTCGTATCCCAAGAACACATCAGGCGCGCCCCTCCCCCAGGTCCTACGTCGGTGTAAAATCGCCAACCGAGCTTATACATATAATTGATAGCAGACCGTGGAAGTTTAACGAATACGGCGTTCGCTTCGGTGGGAAAGAGAATGTTCGTTTCCGGCAACCGCTTCAGTTTATCAGCAAGATTCTTTGCCATCCGGTTAGCATGTTTGGCACGTTCCAGCCAAAGCCCGTCCTTCAACAAGGCCAACCAAGGGGCAGAAAGAAAACGCATCTTCGAAGCGAGTTGCCCGCTCTGCTTCATCCGATAGGCGAATTCCTGGGCAACCTCTCTTTCGAAAAAAACGATCGCCTCACCAAAACCGAGACCATTTTTGGTGCCACCAAAGCTTAAGGCATCGACCCCGGATCTCCACGTTAAATCGGCCGGAGAACAACGGATCGAAGCCAGCGCGTTGGCAAATCGAGCCCCATCAATGTGCAAAAACAAGCCAAGCGATTTTGCTAGCTGACTTATCCTCTCGATCTCCACCGATTGGTAAACTGTTCCCAGCTCGGTCGCGTTGGTCAGCGAAATCGCCCGCGGTTTTGATCCGTGTACTTCGCGCTGTAGATCGATTATCCGCTGGATTTGGCCGGGATCGATCTTGCCCATCTCACCACTGACCACAATTGTTTTCACCCCCGGTATGAAATGGCCGAGAGCATTACATTCATCGGTTTCAATATGCGAATGCTCGTGAACAATGACGCCGTGATAACTCCGTAGGACGACGCTCAGGGCCAGACAATTGGCGGCGGTCCCATTGGAAACGAAGAATACCGCACACTCCTTTTCGAAGACATCGGAAATCGCCTGCTGTGCTTTGAGCGTAAATTGGTCGTCCCCATATCCGGTCACATGTCCTTCGTTCGCTTCGTGCATGGCGGTAAGGACTTCCGGATAGATACCGGCGTTGTTGTCACTAGCGAAATGACGCAGGCGTTTATTCATAAACCGTTGACACTTTCGCAACCTCCCCTCAGCACTGCCAACTCTTTTTTGACGGCATATCATCTCTCTTTCCGCAACGCTGGCCCGCGATCGGCGCGTCGTTCTATCTATCGTACGGAATGGGTTGGTCTTCGGTAGCGGCGACTTACCTGTCCGACATAGTCCGGTATAGCCGAGCTAGTCGCCTGTTGCGAGTGGGACGACGTCGGATCCCAACGACGCCATCAACCGGGTCCGACCAAGAGTATCACCGAAGTAGCTGTTGCGCCCGGCCGCCAAGCGCAGTCGCCACCGTCGCGATAGCGAGCTAGCCGGCCGTTGAAATACCCTTGATATGTGATAATTGGCAGGAACGCGCCGCTCAGTTGATGAAAGAGGAAATGATATTGGTCGTCCGGCGAAGCCTTCTCGAATCCCTTGGAGTTTTTCAGGGCTTCACGCAGGAGGTCGATCGCTATTTACCCACCCTGCTGGCACGGGAAAACAATTTTTTCGCGCCACGATCTACGGCTGAGAATGATCCGAATCTCAAGCAGATCATTCCGTATGCACTCATCAGCGGCCAAGGAAAGGTTCTCCGCTACAAACGCGGAAAAGCGTCCGGAGAAAAGCGACTCGTAGCCAAGGCTTCAATCGGAATCGGCGGCCACATGAACGATCAGGATGAAGGACTGTTTGCTCTGGATCGGGCTGCTTATCTGGCGGGCGTCCAACGAGAGATTGATGAAGAGATTCAAATTCCAAATCCTCGATCACACCGGATCGTCGGTTTGATTAATGACGACTCGACGGAGGTCGGGCGGGTGCACCTTGGGGTTGTGCATGTGCTTCAGCTGCCCGCTGCTGGAGCCACGAAACGGGAAAGCGCCATCACCGAAGTAGAATTCTTGACACCAGCGGAACTACGAGCCGAACGAGAATCCCTGGAAACCTGGTCTCAGATCTGTCTAGATCACTTACAGGAAATTCTCGATTCCTGATTCGGGGTATCATTTCACATCTTTGGTAGTGGTCCAACTGCTGCCCATGCGCGCGAACATAACGGCTTGCGATCAGAAGTGTGAACGATTCCAGTCCCGAAGGGGGTTGTCGGGCTTTGAAATCGGTTCGTCAGCGGCGACTGTCCCACGACGCGTCTGATTTCGGCGCAACCTCGAAATTGATCCGGAGCTGCGCGCTTTGCGCTACCACAAACCGCAGTCACCATTGGTTGTCATGGCACCAGACGCGTGGCTCGGAATCAGCCTGAAGAGATGTTCGAGATCCAGACCTCACGTCGTCGAAGACCCCGTCGCTCCGGTTTTCATCGAGCAATCGCCAAGCAGCCCGATGGGTTCACGTGCCGTTTGAGCCGTCCAGGCAGGATGACGGAATGGCGACTGCGGTTTATGTAGCGCAAAGCGCGCAGCTCCGCGTCAACTTCTAGGCGGCGCCAAGCCAAATACATTTTTTGGACAGTCGCCGCTACCGAACGAAACCGGCTCCGACCTGACTAGTCCGTTCGGGACTGAAGAACAGCTATTCGCGCCGGCTTAGAAGTTGCAGCGTCGCCAAGGCAGTCCGTTTCCAATAAACCCTCCGCAATAAGATGTGGATGCGCTAGGCGTGTGCGGTTTTGCGGGCTACACCGAGATCATTTCACGCACTCGATCTTGTTCCATATTGCAGCCAAGTCCGGTCGCGACGATCTCGCCTCGGTCCATAACAACGTAGGAATCGGCGAGTTGATGTGCGAAATCGAAGTACTGTTCGACCAACAAGATGGTAAGCCCCCGATCAGAGACCAAAGATCGCAGCGTCTTTCCAATCTCCTGTATGATGGACGGTTGAATTCCTTCGGTCGGCTCGTCCAAGAGCAAGCATTCCGGATCACTCATTAAAGCGCGGGCGATCGCCAGTTGTTGCTGTTGCCCACCTGATAGATCGCCGCCGCGCCGCCGTCTCATGTCTTTCAAGACCGGAAACAACTCAAAAATCGATTCCGGTATCATTCCGTTACCACCACGACTGGCGGCACCGGTCAGCAAATTTTCTTCGACCGTCAATCGCGGAAAAATATCGCGACCTTGGGGTACGTAGGCCAGCCCATTAGCAACTCGCCGATAGGTCGCCAGCTTCTCCAAGGATTTGCCCTGCCACAATATCGAGCCGCTACGGATCGGCAATAGACCCATCAAGCAACGAAGCAAAGTCGTTTTGCCGACGCCGTTTCGACCAAGCAAAACCGTGAGTTTTCCGGTCTCAAAATTTCCGTGGATGTGGCGAAGAATATGGCTGCCGCCGTAATATTGATTCAGCGAACGAATTTCGAGCATCGACTAATCCTTCAGCGACCGAGGTAGGAAGCAATAACGGTTTCATCCTTCTTTATCTGATCCAGGGTTCCTTCCACGAGCACCCTCCCTTCGGCCATAACAGTGACTTGGCCGCGGTCGCCGGCGAGCTTGGCAACAAAATCCATGTCGTGTTCGACCACCACCATAGAACAGGTTGATCGCAACGACTCGATCAATTCGGCGAGTTGTTCAGTTTCGCGGTCGGACATTCCGGCAGCCGGCTCATCCAATAAGAGCACACGTGGTCTCTGCATCAGCAACATGCCAATCTCCAAACGTTGTTTTTCTCCGTGAGAAAGTTGTCCGGCTGCCCGAAATGCGACCGGCATCAACCCGGTCAGGTGCAATGTTTCTTCCACCCGATCCCGAGTTTCACTCGTAAGCTTCGCGTGCAAACATCGATACCACCGTCTCTCGGTCGTCATGGCCAGCTCAAGATTTTCCCAGACCGGATGCCGCTCGAACACTGTAGGCTTTTGGAATTTACGACCTACTCCGGCCGAAGCGATCATGGGCTCGTCGAGCCGCAACAGATCAAGATCCTTTCCGAGAATCACTCGACCGGAATCGGGTTTCGTTTTGCCGGTAATAACATCCATCATGGTTGTTTTACCGGCCCCGTTCGGACCAATCACGCACCGGAGCTCCCCCTCGTAAATTAACAGATTCACGTTATTGAGCGCTTTAATGGCGTCGAAAGCTACGGTGACACCTTCGAGATAAAGAATCGTACGATGGGGATCAGGCGTCGGAAAGTCAGGCGCCTTATCGACATCAAGTGCACCCGAACCGAAAGTCGTTGTTTGGATCACCACCGGCTTCATTTCGTCCGTGGCGGCTTAAACAAGCCGATCACTCCTTGCGGCAAATAGATCGGAACGATCACGAAGATCGCTCCGAGAAAGAACAACCAATACTCGGCAAACGAAGCCGTGAGAAAGCTCTTTGCACCATTCACTAAAAATGCGCCGACGATCGGCCCGAGCAAAGTTCCGCGTCCTCCGACCGCAACCCAGATCGCCATTTCGATCGAATTGGTCGGAGACATTTCGCTCGGATTGATGATGCCGACTTGCGGCACATACAAGGCGCCGGCGATTCCGCAGAGGACCGCCGACAAAGTCCAAACGAAGAGCTTGTACCCAAGCGGATTATAACCCAAGAACATGAGTCGCGACTCGGCATCGCGAATAGCAGTGACGACCCTTCCCAGTCTTGACTTCACCAGGAAACGGCAAAGAAGAAAGCTTCCGGCGAGCACCAGGAAGGTCAGAAGGAATAAACAAACCCGCGTGCCGGGAGCGGCAATCGGAAATCCCAAGATGCGTTTGAAATCAGTAAACCCATTGTTCCCACCGAAGCCTGTCTCGTTCCGATAAAAGAGCAGCATAGCGGCGAATGTCATCGCTTGGGTGATAATCGAAAGGTAAACGCCTTTGACTCGGGAGCGAAAAGTGAAGTAGCCAAAGATCCAGGCAACAACGCCAGGGACAAGAACGATCAACAAAAGCGCATAAAGAAAATGCTCGGTTCCCTGCCAGAACCAAGGTAACGCCTTCCAATCCAGGAATACCATGAAATCGGGGAGAGGGCTGTGGTAGACGCCATCAAGCCCGATCGAGCGCATGAGATACATGCCCATCGCGTAGCCACCCAGTGCAAAAAAGAGCCCGTGGCCCAAACTTAGTACACCACAGAAACCCCAAACCAGATCGAGCGAAAGTGCAACTAAAGCGTAGCACATGATCTTGCCTACTAACGTGAGCGCGTAGGTGGAAAGATAAAATGGCGAACTCGCTGGCGTGGCTAAAGCACAGATCGGCGTGGCAGCCAGGACGAAGCCCACCACCGCCCAAAACGCTATCCATTCTTTCCGACCGAATAACCGCTGACGGACGGGAAGGTGGAATGTCACCGGCGCTTCGGAAACAGCAACACTCATTCTAAGCCTCCAGGCTCCGCCCTTTCAGTGCAAACAGACCTTGAGGTCTTTTCTGTATGAAAAGAACGATGAGGACCAGAATGGCGATCTTGGCCAGCACGGCTCCCCAGAACGGCTCAATCAGCTTACTCAGCACGCCGAGCCCAAGCGCGCCTACGATTGTACCAATTAGCTGCCCGACTCCTCCCAAGACCACTGCCATAAAAGAATCGATGATATAGCTTTGGCCCAGATCCGGCCCGACGTTACCAACCTGAGAAAGAGCGCATCCGCCTAGTCCCGCGATGCCGGCGCCGAAGGCAAACGCATAACAATCGATCTGCCAGGTGCGAATACCGACGCAAGCCGCCATTCGGCGGTTTTGGGTAACGGCTCGGATATATAACCCGAAACGCGTTCTCTGGATAACGACCCCAAGTAATCAAAACCACTATCAACGCAAAGCCAATAATCACTATCCGGTTGAAAGGCAGGATCAGCTCCGGCAAAACGGTAATGCCGCCGCTCATCCAGCGAGGATTGGAAACCTGTACATTCTGGGCGCCAAATTTCGTTCGGACTGCTTCGATTAAGATGAGGCTGACCCCAAATGTCGCGAGCAGCGTCTCCAATGGGCGTCCATACAACAATCTGATTACGGATCTTTCCAGAATGAGACCGACAATCGCGGCTGCCAAAAAAGAAACTGGAACCGCCGCCAGCAGATACCAATCGAACGCTCCAGGCCAGTAGCTAATGAAAATATTCTGGACGCAGTAAGTTGCATAGGCCCCGATCATGAGAAACTCGCCGTGCGCCATGTTAATCACACCGATCAGACCGTAAGTGATAGCTAACCCAAGCGCAGCTAATAGCAGAATGCTTCCCAGGCTGATCCCGGCAAATAAGGTCCCGACAAACTGAATCTCCGCTTCTTCGCGTTCCAGACTAGCCAGAACTTGTTCGACCCGTTTGCGAACTGCCGGATCTGATTCGATGAGCGTGCCGTCGCTTTGCTTTCCTAACAGAGGCGCCAGCACAAGACGGATCTGCGGATCGTGGCGCTGCTCGAGCATGGCAACCGCATCTTGGCGGCGTTTTGGGTCCGGATCATGGAGCATAGTCGAAGCCCAAAGCTGATCTAATTCCGCGCGTAAAGAAGGATCGGTTTCGCCGCTCCTTGCCTTGTCAATAAGCGGCTTAAGCGCAGAATCAGCGCTCCCCAACAATGTCTGAATGGCATGAGCTCGAACTGCTCGATCGGGCGAAATTAACTGTAGTCCCGCTAGCCCGGTCGCTAGCTTTTCGCGCAATACATTATTTAATTCGATCGGTTGCAGATCGTCTGCTTTGGCTTCCACTTGGCCGTCGGTCAGAGCATCGTGATAGGAATCGCCATGCGAGATAAGAATCTGCCCGGCCTTATTGGCGTAAAGCTGCTCATCCCTCAGCGCATCCAGAATCCGCTGGGCGGCTTCGTCTCCTGACGCAATAACTTGGTCCAAGGCTTCCGCCTTGGCGTCGAAATCATCCTCAGCTAAGGGTTTGATTTGTTCCGGCGTAAGCGCCCAAGCGATGCTGCTTAGGCCCAGACAGAATCCGGCTGCAAGCAACCAGAAGAACCGTCGATCCATAAGGAGGGTATGTCTTCGACCGCGACGCTAACGAGCCGATGCAGCCAATCTGCCTAAATCCAGCAGATTCGGGAATTCTTTGCCAGCGGCGACTTTGTCCGGTTTATTTTCGTTGCCTGGAATAAATGGGCTCCAAGGCTGGGCTCGAATCGGTTCTTTCGTTTTCCAGACAACACTGAATTGGCCGTCGGGCCGGACTTCTCCGATCATCACCGGCTTGTGGAGATGATGGTTAGCATCCATCTCCAGGACGAAGCCACAAGGCGCTTTGAATGTCTGGCCGATCACTGCATCGCGCACCTTGTCAACGTCGGTGCTCCCGGCCTTTTCTACGGCTTGCTTCCACATGTGAATGCCGACATAGGTGGCTTCCATCGGGTCGTTGGTGACGCGCTTATCGCCGCCGGGAAGGTTGTGAGCAGCTACATATGCCGCCCATTCTTTCTTAAAGGCGTCATTCTGCGGATTCTTCAGTGACATGAAATAATTCCAGGCCGCTAAATGTCCAACTAGCGGCTTGGCATCAATCCCTCGCAGCTCCTCTTCGCCGACCGAAAACGCCACCACCGGAACATCGGTTGCCTTCAGGCCCTGATTGGCCAATTCCTTATAGAACGGGACATTCGAGTCGCCGTTGATCGTCGAGATCACGGCGGTCTTTCCGCCTTGAGCGTATTTCTTTACGTCGTTGACGATCGTTTGATAGTCGTTATGACCGAACGGGGTATAAACTTCGTTTATGTCCGCATCCTGAACACCTTTGGAATGCAAGAAAGCGCGCAGAATCTTATTGGTTGTACGCGGATACACATAGTCAGTCCCCAAAAGAAAGAACCGTTTCGCACCCCCTCCTTCTTTACTCATTAGATACTCCACCGCCGGAATCGCCTGCTGATTCGGGGCAGCGCCAGTGTAAAAAACGTTCCGCGACATCTCCTCGCCCTCGTATTGAACCGGATAGAACAGCAGGCCGTTCAGTTCCTCAAAAACGGGAAGTACCGACTTGCGCGACACCGAGGTCCAGCAGCCAAAAACGACAGCTACCTTGTCCTGGCTGATGAGCTGTCGAGCCTTTTCCGCGAACAGCGGCCAATTCGATGCGGGGTCAACCACGATCGGCTCGATCTTTCGTCCCGCTACACCGCCGGCATTGTTGATCTCCTCAATCGTCATCAGGGCGACGTCTTTGAGCGAAGTCTCAGATATCGCCATGGTACCGGAAAGCGAGTGCAGAATGCCGACTTTGATTGGTTCGGCACTGTTTTGGGCAAGGAGTGGATGCGCGGCGAAGGCCAGCGTGCCGGAGAGCAACGTGGCGTGGAGGAACAATTTTCTTTTCATGGGATCTCGGGGCAAAAACCGCCATGATCAATTGGCAGTTACTATTCAGGGAATCTCAGCAGCAGTTGTGCCACTTTTCCGGATCGCCCGACCGCTGAGACCCTCCCTTCAAACTGGGTTTAGGTCGATGATTACTGAACAAACTCAGCCACTTTATGGGACACTGTATCGTTTTGATCACAGATTGTGACCGTGGCGTAAACCAGCTTCCCAAATGTGTTTCCAATTGACGGTCGCCGGTTTGCCGTTCACGGTTCGGCAGCAGAGCCTTCCAGACCCCAAATTCCAGCTTCATCTTTGCCTCGCCCAGATGCTCCTGAAGATCACGTATTACCTCGATGTGATTTCTTCCTGGTGCCATTGGTCGGAACCAGCTTGGGCGTTGTTGAAGAGCCAATATAGCGGTAGCGCCGAATTTCAGTGGAAGATCGCGCTGATGGATTCGGCCTGCATGCCAAAGTCTCGGCGACAACTCGAGTGGTTTTATCGACGAAGTGGGGCAATGGTAGGAGCGGACCACACCATCCAGTCTGGCTGGTATGATTCTAACCTCGAAGAGTATCTTGCGCCGAATCTTGTGGCCGAAGCGGCAATTGACTTCGGCGTCGGAAGGAACGATGACCGGGTACGGTTAGCAATCGCGGAAGCTGGTTTACTCGATGGCCGGCCCACCTCCCAACTTGCCGAAGCAATTGCGGCGGCGCTTGCTGCTATGCCAGAGCTTGACGCTAAATCGCTCCGCGACCGCGCATGCACCGCCGAGATTGAGCAACGAATTCGCGCAACTACCGCCGAGTTCCACGCCTTGCAAGCGACCCAGCGACCCACTTATGTTCTGGAAAATCAGATCGGTGATCGAGTCGTCTTTTCTGGAATTGTCAAGCTGGAGCCACTCGTCATAACCATTGAAGCGATGCTAGCCGACACCAAGACCCAGCAAGCCTATGACCAAAGCCACGAAGCGATGCCTTCGTAAGGGGAGCCTTCGAAAATGATGGCGACGGATTAACGCGCCGACGAAACGAACAAAAAAGCCTTAGCCAGGAACGACCTCTTGCCGATACGGCATACCATCCTGGGCGCCTGGCCTGGTCACGGCCAGAGAAGCCGCTTGGCAGGCGCGTCGCACCGCCTCCTCCACACTTAGTCCTTCGGCAATCCCTGTACTAAACCAGCCAACGAAACAATCTCCCGCTCCAGTTGTATCGACCGCTTCCACTACCGGCGCGGCGACGCGAGTGATCGTCGTGCCGGTCGAAAACAGCACACCCTCCGCCCCAAGGGTTACCACAACCATTTTACAGCCCTGGCGCAAAAACCAGCCAACGCTCTTTTCGATCGACGATTCACCGCTTAAGCCGAGAGCCTCATGTTCGTTGACCACGATCGAATACAGGCTTTCATAGACTTGCTTCGGGAGCGTTCGCGTCGGTGCCGGGTTCAAAACGAAACGACGATTTAGTTCTTGGCACAAACGAGCGGTTGCTTCGATTGCTCCATCCCTGATTTCGAGCTGGGCGACGACCACATCAGCCCGCGCGAACGCATCGCGCGCCGCAGAAACCATCGCCGAATCAACCGCTTCATTTGCCGATTTCGCTACTGCGATCAGGTTTTCTCGGGTAACGCCGTCAACCATTATGAGCGCAACACCACTGGGAACGTTCTGAACACAATGAAAGTAATCAAGATTGATGCCTTCCTTGCATAACCGATCTCGAGCGGCGGAACCAAAGGCATCAGCGCCGAAAGCACCTAGAAAAATTACCTGTCCCCCCGCCCGAGCCGCCGCGACTGCTTGATTTGCACCTTTTCCGCCGCCGAACATCTTGAATTCTCCCCCTAGCACAGTCTCCCCCGGTCTAGGAAGGCGATCACAGAATACAACCAGATCGGTGTTCGAGCTGCCAACGACGAGAATCTTGGGTTTTGGCACCATGTCATTTATAAGGAGAGTCATCAAAACGAAAAAGGACCATCCAGTCAAACCGGTTGGCATCGGAAATAGATCGCATCTTGTAGGTTCAGCTGCGAATTTCTCGGCCGTTAGCTACAACTCGGTCGCGATCAAGCAATGCTTTTTCCGGTAGCGGCGACTGTCCGGCTAGGCCCGAGTATCTGGCAGTCCGGGAAGGTTGCACGAAGCGACTGAGTGAGCCCAACCACAAGGCGCAGTCGTCACCGTGTGGCATGCCAAGTGAGTGGTCGCGTTTTTCAAGACGTTGACCACGTTCCTTTCCCGCTCGTACCCTGGAAATCGTGCACATCTTATGTTGGTACAAGCAGCGACGGTCCCGTTACGCTCCATCGCGAGTGACCAATCCGGCGCGCACTGGATTGGAACGCACATACTGGCAATACGCGCTAAAGTTTTCGCTGTTCCGAATCCGATGTTCGAAAAAGTTGCGCTGGAACTTCAACCGATAGCTGCGTGTGAGTTCCTTTCGGAAGTACAGCGATATTATTACATAATGCATGCATGTTATGAAAATTGATTTATTTCAATGATGTGAGTCGATAAAGAGACGCGGCAACTCACTCGGCGTGCCACACGGTGGCGGCTGCGCCTTGTGGTTGGGGCTCACTCAGTCGCTTCGTGCAACCTTCCCGGACTGCTGGGTGCTCGGGCCTAGCCGGACAGTCGCCGCTACCGAAAAAGAGCCGCACGACGACTGCGGCATTTGATCGGGGCAACTCAATGGCTTCGTGCCGATACTCAGGACACATCACACGATGGGCCTAGCCGGACAGTCGCCGCTACCGGAAAAAGAGCCGCACCACTTGGATGCAGCGCAATGGGCGTATTGGGTAAGTCGCCGCTACCGAAAAAAGCTCCGCACGATTTCGAGGATACGGGTAGGAACAGGAGCGTGAACGTTCTCCGAGAGACACGCAAAGCCCTCACCAGCCGACCAGGAGAGAATCTACGCTCCATCTAACGGGGGACGGCATGGGCTGGAACGGCCTCACCGGTAACTGGTTGGCGAATCGTTCGCGTTCGAATCCCACGCCAGTACTTAAGCGGCAATAGTCCGATAGCCATAATGAAAAGCTGGCTCCCAACAAAAGCCAGCAACGGTCCGAATGCCTGATCCATGAAGCCATAGGAATGCAAACCAACACCAAGCATGTTCACGCCAAACCAAGAGAGACTTCCAATCACGTTACCGAATACCGCCAGAACCGCTAAACCGCGCTCCCGCGCAAAGCCACCCCAGCGCGCATGCAAAATAATCGCGTTCCAGAGCACGACCAGGAGAGCGCCGTTTTCCTTCGGATCCCAACCCCAAAACCTACCCCAAGACTGGTCCGCCCAAATCCCACCCAAAACCGTCGCAACCAAACTGAAGAGGGTAGCAAAACAAACCACTCCATAGATCATCCGACTCATCGCCTTGGCGGTAGTTTCCTCGAATGAGGTCGTGAACACGCCGCGAATGATGTAGACGATTCCGATGATGCCGGCTAAGAAGACAGCAGAATATCCGAGAGCTTCACCTACGACGTGAGTGGCGAGCCAAGCGTTGGTATCAAGCACGGCTCGAAGCATCTCCATCGTGTCACCATCGAACTGCAGATTCTGCGCAATTAACAGCGTTACGAATCCTACTACGGAACCACAAACACTTCCGATACCGTTGCGGTAAAACCGTTCCAGGACCAGACAGAAGAGAACGGAAGCCCAGCCAACAAAAATGGCGGAGCTATAAAGATTGGTGACCGGCGGCCGTCCTTGAATGTACATCCGGATTATCAGGCCGGCCGTATGAATCAGAAACGTGAAACCAAGCAGAAGCAAGGCAGTTCGGCCCAGTGTGTTCGGCCAGACCAGCCAGGAGAGCAGCGCCAGCACAAAGACCAACAGGTAGAGAACCAGCGCCTGATAAAACGGTTGAGCGCTGTTGAAGTAATACTCCAACACGGGACGACGCAGGTCATGCGAAACGTGTTTTTTCAAGAAGCTCTGGTATTCCGTCAGAGTCTGATTAAAACCGGCGACATCACCATTGCGGTAGCTCGAGATCAATCGGCCGTAGGCAATAACCGGATAAGGAATGTTGCCGGTTCCGATTGAACCAAGTAGCGCCTCCGAAACGGGAGACCATCGCTCGTTCTCCGTTTTTCCTTCGGGATTGGGAATCGCTAACGCGTACTTGGCCTGAACCAAGTTCTGATAACGTTGGGCAAAGAGCAGGATCCGTTCGAACGCTTGCTGATCGTACGACCTTCCGCCGTCCCGATCTCGCAGTGCCTGCAGTCCGGGTCCAATCACTTTTTGGAAGATCTGGATTTCTTTTCCGAAGTCGGGCGAATCTTGCGCCTGGATGGTATTCTTTAGTTGAACGTAAAGCCGCAATACATCTCGCAGCTTGATAATTCCCCGTTGGAACGCATTCCTGATCTCGGGCTCGGTTTGCGCCGCCAAGCCGGCCTGTTGCTCGATCTGTCCAAAAAACGGTTGCAGATCACTGAACGAATAGTTCCCCGCCTTCTGCCAGCCGAAAAGATCAAGGATGTCCGGATTCGTTACCTCGAACACTTTGGCGATATCCGCATGCTCGGGCATCATGAAGACATCCAAAAGCCACTGGCTTTGAGTCGCGACCTGCACCGAACTCTCGTTGTTCGCGGTTCCATCGATTCCATGATGATTCATTTGGGAGAGCGATACCCGCGCCAGAGTATCCAGCGGCATGACGCGTCCGCCCGCCAATACCGGCAACTTGCCGAAGCCGTTGACGTTAAGATCGGAGGTCGGCTTCCTCGGGAGCATATGGGAGACTGCCCAGCCCAAGAAGACGACACAGAGGATCCAGGGAACGATTCTTTTCATGTGACCACCCGCCTTCGAACAAAACTGGTCAGATGCATCCCAAACTGGATAACCAGCCCCATCGCCATCATTCCGCAGGATATGTAGGGCACAAGCCAGCTGGGATTTTTCATGATCTGGAGAATCGTTGTGTGGTCATTATTGCCGAATCCGGCCTGATAAAAGGTCAGGCCGGCATACCGCAACGGATGGTTCATGAAAATCAGCGCCTCGCGGTTTTCGTGAGCCGCCGCATCGACCAAACGGACCTTGCTCGAAAAATTCTTGGCGATTTCGGTACCGGCGTAGCGATCATGCCGAAATTCCTCCAATGTGATCGAAAACGGCCGATAGTAGCGCCTCGGCCGGAGCACGATTTCGAAAGGCTTCGATTCGATCTTGAATTGAATCGGTTGGGGAAAGGCACTAGCTAGATTCCAGGATCCAACTTGCTGGCCGTTCTGGAGTAAACTTACAGATGCGGCCGGCTGATTGCGTTCATCCTGTTTATAGGTCTTCGGGATCGCCACCGCGACCGCCATCGGACCAACTCGGAGGTGTGGGTAATTCTCGCTCGGCAACTGATTGGGCCCAATTAATGCCGCGTTCTCGTAAAAATCATTCACTTGCAGGGTCAATCCCTCGCTGGGCAGAGAGATCGACCCTCCTTTGGCCAGCTTCGACGTGGGAACAGAGATGACTTCATCGTCCTTAGCGCCGGCGCTGTGTTTAATCGCTAGCTCGTCCAAGTACGGGCTTTCGGAATAGTTTTTAGTTTGACCCTGATCGAGTTGGATCTGGCTCTCCTCTTCGAACACACTCGTCAACAGTTGGCCGACCAGCAATAGAATCAAACCCGAATGAAGAATCAGAATACCGGCTTTTTTCCATGAGAGTCTAAACCGGGAAAGGTGAGCAGCGATCAGATTCGCCAAAAGGACACCGCCCAGTGTGTAGCCGCCTGGAAACCATGGAATCTTGAGCTGACTCCCCGGCAATGAGAAATACAGAAAGAAGCTTTTGAAGTAGCGCAGCTGAGCCTCATAGACACCGATTTGTACTTGATCAAGCGTCCCAACGAAGATCAGAACCATGGCGCACGCCAAACAAACGATCGTCAGCTTCAGCGAGGCCAGCGGCTTGAAGACCTGGACGAGACTACTTGTCATTGGTCGATTTCGCCTTTCCTGAGCCGACAGATTCATTACTTGTGTCCGCTTGGTTCGGAAAGCGGAAAGAATTTACAAATTGTTTAAAATTCTCAGCTTGCGCCTGCAGTGTGGCGGGCGATCCGGTCATCTTGACGAACCAGGTCCGGTCGGCGGTTCGAAGCACCGCGCCAATGATGCGATCCGGCTTTTGCGTCCCTTCTGGTGTTTGCACGTCCACAAGAACGACCGGAACGCCGTCCACGGTTATTCGCTCCATCGTTTTAGCCAATGACTCCTCATCCAGAACGGCTTGATGCACCTGTCCCCGCCACCGATTAACGTTGGATCCGAGGCCACCCGCATCACCGGGAAAGGAGCTGATTGATATATCTGCCGGCTCGCCGTTTGATCCTTCTGCTTTAAAGCTGGCTAGCCGCATCTCGCTCAACGGCTGTTCCTTCCAGTCGGGCGGCACCGTCCATTTTGGCAAGATCGAAGGAGGTGCGGGCGCTAATGATCCGGTGCCGGTTTCTATTGCGA
>WNFJ01185397.1_pt1 | contig 16063 bp, 15 predicted proteins | sample 5400461 | NCBI WGS metagenome assembly WNFJ01 (sample SAMN13153349, study PRJNA577476) | soil metagenome | isolation source: 115 cm saprolite on Douglas fir-dominated hillslope | place: USA:California | collected 2013-09-17 | reverse complement strand
CTGACAACGCCGATCGGACAGAACGGTTCGCCCGAGACGGTAACCATTGATAAAAGCGGAGCCAATCTGGCCGCGCTTCATGCGGTGAATGCCGAGCGCAAAACCCCGATCAAGATTCGTCAGGTCAAGTATTTGAACAACATCGTTGAGCAGGACCACCGCGCCGTCAAGGGCCGAATCCGACCGATGCTGGGATTCAAGGATTTCAACTGCGCGCGCGCCATTTTGAGCGGCATCGAGCTCATGCATATGATCAAGAAAGGGCAGATGCAATACGCCGGTAAAATTGCGCTAACAGCCGCTCAGCAGTTCTACGATTTGCTTCCGTAAGCAATACTTTATAAATCGCTTCTGCACGCCCCGCCTTCCTTACTGCGACAGAACCTTGTGAAATACATGGCTCATCGCTGGCGCGCATACAGTTGAGTGCGATTGAACGCAGTCGGGCAAGGAGGCCTGGCTGCGCCCCAATGCGGCAGGCGTCTTGTCATTTTGTCGCGACTATTGATCCGAGAATATGTGCCGATACAACTGGCGACCTTTCTTAGTGAGGATGCCACCACCAATACTGAGCCAAGCCGCCATCACAAAAAGCAACCCGGACATAACGATCATGCCAATGAACCATGTGACACCAGCAGGCTCGATCTTCCTCATAGGTTCGCCTCCACCTTCTCAACGGCTATCGAGGATATTACGTCGGAAAGACACCTTCATGATGCATTGGAGCAAAAGGGGCCTGCTTGCGTTGGTGAGACGGCCCAGTCCGCACTGAGCTTCCTTCGGAATTTCGCCTTCAACCGATACCTGTGATTCTAGAAATTGATGAAAATCAGGAACGACATCTAGTGTGACTCGGGGTACGCCTCGGGGCCAATCCGAGCTAGTCCACGCAGTGGTGTCTCATCAGCTAGGCGTCGATGTGAGCAGTCGCCCCCACTCATAGTCGACCTTGTCCGGCCCGAACGGCAAGACGCCCGCGCCGGGCGTAAATGTTAGCTCGCCGAAATAGACCTCGTTGTCCGGGGCATATAGATCCACGCGAACGTAGTCGAAGTCTTCGGACAACACAGTCGCTGTCTCGAGGATCGATTCGAGATTAACCGGCCGGGGCGCTGGCGCCGCGCTGCGGGCGTAGTAGCCGATGGCAATGTCGAGATGACTCCAATGGACGTCGTAAACATCGCCATGCGTGTTGTTGCCGAAGCGGTCTGAGATCACGAGTATGTAAATGATCGGCCTACCGGGGTGGCCACCGAAACAATGCAGCTTATAGTCGGCCGGAATCTTGCCGCTCTGATCAAGAAGTAGTGTTTCGAAGAAAATACGCGGCTTGATTTCTCGATAGTGCCGCTCCCGCGCGATGCTGTGGAAATCTAGAGACAACCACTGTTGCGCAAGCTGCTGAAGTTTTTCGAACGATGTTTCAGCCTTGTTCCCAACCAGCTCGACGAAGCTGCTGCCGTGGTTCGCTTTCATCACGAACGAGCAAGGCAGCGCGTCAAAGACCTCTCGCGTAAACGCGTCTGGCGCCGCGATCAACGGAATTAGATGGTGTTTTCCGATCTTGTCCTCGACATACTTGCGCACCGCGAGCTTGTCGGTCAGTTCCGCAAAGCGGGGGGCCGGTCTCAAGCTGCGTTGCAGAATTTTTTCATTGAACGTTGTCGGCCGCAGCAGCTTCGGAAAACGTCCAATATATTTCCGATGCAAGAGGCTCAAGAAGACTGCGTCCGGCAGCAGTGACTTAGCGGAGTTTTTAATCCTTCTAGCTAGCGAGGGGGACGCAACGAACCCGAGTCCCGGCGCTTCAGCGCGATGAAGGGAGGCCTTCGCAGCATCGGCCATCAAAGCCGCTTGGCCCGAAATCTTGACTGCATCTGGCAGGCCCGTCGGCACCTTCGTCGAGTTAGCGGCATCGTATAGGCAGTCGATCGGCTTTAACTTGGTACTAGGCACGTTTTCCATCCGTCGTTGGCACGGTCCGAACCGGTCATTGCGATTGACCATCGGACGTTGCTGTTGTCGACGTTTGTCGGATGTCGGCGGAAGGAGTGCCTGGGCTGCCCGTCGTAACCCGGTTCTGCACCCGAAAGATCATCGGCGATACTCCAAACCTTTTGCGAAAAAGTCGTCCCAGCCGATTGCCGTTGCCCATGCCGCAACGCCTCGCAATCTTGTCTACGGGTAAATCGGTTTCCACTAGCAACCTGCAGATGATCTCGAAGCGGGTGCGAGTCAAATATTCAGAAGGTGTCACCCCGAGTTCGCTCTTAAAACGCCGAGGATAGTTGCGCGTGCTCATCGCAGCCGCCTCGGCCGCTTGAGCGACAGAAATGGGATTGCTGTAATTTTCCCTAATCCAGCGGGCCGACTCGTGAATTTTCTCGGTGGTGCCCGCACTAAGATCCTCGAAATCGAACTTGGCCCCCGTGACGACGTGCGGCTGCAGTACGCGCGCGATTTTTTGCGCGATGTCTGCATTGAGGTCGCGCTCAATCTGCGCCAGTGCCAGGTCCGCAGGGGGCGTACTGATCGACCATGCCGCAGTCGGTACATCCCTGAACCAGAATATCGGCACCGGCGGCGGTTCAATGCTTGACGGATTGTTGAGTAAGTTTGCCGCGTGTTGATGACGGACGTGCGCGTCACCGCCTGGCCCACACAGCCACGAGAGCAACTGATCGTCAAGCGCGTCCGGAGCGCCGGCTTCATGACAGGCGACGAAAAACGCATGAAAATCGACCAGACTGTAGCTCTCGAGCTTCTGCGTCCAAATGGAGATTGATGAGGAACTGGTAACAGAGCCGCCGTGACTCGACAACACAGAGAAGCGGTACGGAGCCGGCGCCCCCTCTGCCTGTTCAATTTCGTTGGCTATCCGGAACGCCTCGCCTATGACCCCTGCATTCGCTACGGAGCACTCGTCAGAGAGCAGAAGTCCAATGTGCTTCTTGGTATCGTCTGATCCAATCTTCTGTTGAATGCCATTGAGAGGGGAAAAATTGTTAATGATGTTCACAGTTTAAATCTCCAACGTACAAGTCCATTTACAAAGCACCACAATTCAACGTGAGACAGCTGAACATTGGCCAATTAAGGCGAGTGATCGGCGCATTTTGAAGATGCGCGATCTCCGTAAAACCTACTGGCGCGAGCGAGTACAAGTCCGCAAATAACTTGTCGCTGCAATCAATACCTATTTCGTCAGATTAATATAAACATGGGTGACTAAATTCGCACTGTCGTTTGAAAAAAACTCTGAGATGCCCGCCTGGTGGGCGTAGAGCCTAGTCTCGTTCATGCAGCGAAGTGATGTCAATGATCGGAAAAATTCGATTCAGCATATATTATTTCCAGCTTTTTTCCGGAAAAGTCGATTTTGTTACAAAGAATTGCATGTCGCAACAACCCTTTCAAGCCGGCTTTTACGCTGTAATTAACTTAACACTATCGGCCATTACGCTGTAATTAACTTAACACTATCGGCCAATACCTCTAGACTTTGGGCCACTTCTGGTCTCGACCGCTTTTGTGCGTCTATGCTCAACGCAACATCAGGAGTAACCCTTAATCGCTATGTCAATTGAACTATCTGCCCTTTGCATCGCTTCGCTCGTGAGCGTTCGAGTAGTCCGCTTTCCGAGGTCGTCTACTGACGCGATGTTTCGAAGCTAACCTCAGACTGCACTGGCGAAACAGGTGATTTGCCGGAAAGGTTCGTCAGGCGCCGTGGAGAGGCGTGCGTCGCGGTGTAGTGCCAGAGCGCGGCCAAGCCCCACATTCGTTCTATCGCTTCATGGAGCGATGGCTTGTCGGACCCCGCGTAGCGTCTTCAGCGTGCGGCTTCGGAACAAATTGGCCTTGGCGCCGTCTGCTAAGCGCCACGCATTGGCGACTCGCTCGACTTAGGGACTACCGGACCTTATTGGGGTCAATCGCCGCCTGCTGGAGAACATGGCCTGTGCTTCGCCGGCACATACGCTGCCGGAGGGAATTGCCCCCACCGGCAACTCGCTGTCGCCCATCCCGCAGGACGGCTCTCTTTGAGGGCGCGGGTAGCTGGATTCGGATCGCGCTGCATGACTTTGGGAGATCAATGAATACGTTAACTCTTGACCCGGAACACCAAGTCAATTACTTGCTCGATGCGCTTCCTTCACATGAATGGCAGGCATTGAAGTCTCATGTTGAATTGGTGCGTCTTCGAGAGGAACAGATACTTTGCGATGCCGGCGAGCACATCGAACACGCGTACTTCCCCCTTACGGGCGTCGTTTCGCTGCTATACAAAATGAAGGGCGGCGCATCGGTCGAAGTCGCAGCCGTTGGGCCGGAAGGGATGATAGGCGTACCGATACTCACCGGCAGGGAGGCCATGTCGACATGCGTTCAAGTTCAGTGTCGTGGCATTGCCTACCGGATCACCGCAACCGCGTTGCGAAAGCATTTCGATCGCTGCGACTTTCTCCGCCGGCTGATGTTGCTTTACATGCAGGCTCTCCTCATGCAAGTCGCGCAGACGGCCATTTGCAACCGCGACCACTCTGTTTATGAACAGCTTTGCCGCTGGCTGCTCGTTGAAATGGATCGAATGCCGACAAACGAAGTGCATGTCAGCCATCAATTAATTGCTGACATGCTTGGCGTGCGGCGCGAAGGCGTGACTGCGGCGATCGGCAGGCTGCAAGACGCAGGCCTCGTCGAGAATGGTCGACGTTCGATTAAGGTCAATGATCGCGCGGGACTCGAGGCACATGCCTGCGTGTGTTATGGACTGGTGAAGCGAGAGTTCGACCGGCTGTTGCCCGTTCACGCGAGGGAAGCGGTGGGCTGACCACGGCGCGGTTTTTGCACTATATGAGCGCCCGGCAGCACAAAACAACCAAGCCAATGTACCAGTATTTGGGAGTCCAAATTATGAACGAATCTGTAACCGCACTCGAACATATCCGCCTGTCAATCACGAGGGCCGAAGCGCTCAGGATGAGGTCCTCCGCCGTCCTCGTAGCGGATCTCAAAATTTTGCTCAAGATTGCTGAAAGCGCTGTGCAAGCGACACACACGGCGTTGCCAACAACTAAGCCACAAGCCAAAACCGAAGTTTCAGTCGGTGATTGACGTGTAAGTGTCAGCGTCGGACGTCTGCTGGGGTAAGGAAAACGCCCCAGCGTTTCCGAAAGGCAGCGCCCATTAAACGATGGCGCAACGCTGTTCATCACGAACCGACACCTGTAAGTACTCCGCAGGGTCGTTACAAACATTGCACATTGAAGGACTACGCCGATGGATTATTTCCCTTCACATTCGCTATCGCCCCCCATCGCCAACGAACATGGCCAGCTGACGGGCAAAGAGATGCTCAACTTGATGCATGATCACCTATGGGAGATCCTGAACGTCATTGGTATCGTCGTGGCGCTTGCTGTGGCGTACCTACTCGTGGCGACGCCCATTTATTCCGCCGATGTGCTTGTGCGTGTTGATCCGCCTGAGCAAAACGCGCTCGGCATTGCGATCCAGAACCAGGAAACGCTGCCACCACCTGCGCCGGCGCCCAGCGCCGAGATGGCGGTGATGCGCAGCCGGTCCGTGCTGGAGCCGGTGATCGAGCGGTACCGGTTCGATGTCTCGGTGAAGCCCCGCACAATTCCGCTGCTTGGTGATCTCGCGGAAAAATTGGCCACTCCGGGACAACCGGCGGCGCCATGGCTCGGTCTCAAATCGTTCGCATGGGGCGGGGAACGATTGCAGATCGCCACTCTGGACGTTCCCCAAGATCTTGAGGAAGAAAAGCTGAACATGGTCGTGCTCGATGGCGGCCAATACGAGCTCCGTGGACCATCGAATGAAGTACTGCTGCGCGGCGCCGTGGGCAAGCCCGCCAACTCAAATGGCGTTTCTATGCTCGTGGCTCAACTCGTTGCGCGGCCCGGAACCAGCTTTGAGGTAATTCGTTGGAATTCGCTCGACGCGGTCAAGCGTTTCGGTGACATCATAAAGGTCACTGACAAGGTAAAGGACTCGGGTCTGATTGAGATGGAGTACTCGGACTCGAACCGTGCTAAGGCGGTTGAAGTCACCAATGCGCTTGCGCAGCAAGATCTTGCGGCTGCGGTGGCAAGCCGACAGTCGAACGATAGCAAAACCCTCGCTTTTATCAACGGCGAACTACCGGGTCTCCTTGCGGACCTCAGGCGAAAGGAAGAGGCGCTCAGGAAATTTAGGGCGTCGTCGAACTCGATGCAACCAACTTCTGAGGCACAGGCCTATCTGCAAGGCGGCATCGACTTTGACCGGCAGATCGCTACTCTGCAACTGCAACGTACGCAAATGATGGAGAAATTTACGCCGGACAGTCGATGGGTGCAAAACATCGATATCCAACTAGCGCAGTTAAATAAAGCTAAGGCGGCGTTCGATGGGCGATTCAGCGCCATGCCATCCTCTGAGCGCAATAGCGTCGATCTCGCGCGCGATGCAAAGGTTGCCGAAACGATTTACATGGGCATGGTTCAAAAGGCGGAGCAGTTGTCGGTGCGGCGTGCCAGCACGACGGGTGGGGCGCACATCGTCGATGCTGCGATTAGGCCATTGCACCCGACGAAACCAAGTCGCCCGATCGTTCTCGGGGGCGCTGTTGCGCTTGGCTTGATCTCTGGCATGTTTTTGGTATTTATGCGCCGCCATGTAATGACAGGGGTGACCGATCCGCTTTTTGTTGAACGTCGGCTGAGCGTGCCGGTAATCGGAGAGATTTTATTTAGCCAGCAGCAGGTGCAGCTTGCCCGCGACCCCGACGGAGCGGCTCGCGCTTTGCCAGGCAACCGCCCGGCCACAAGCACAATGTGGCGGGATTCGCTTGAGGATCCCCCGTTTGATAGCAATGCCGGGGCCACGGCGCTGGATGGCGTTGGCACCAAGGTGCTCGCGGCGCGCTTTCCGAATGATCCCTCGGTTGAAGCCCTTCGCGAGGTGCGTACCGCGCTCGCGCGCGACCTTGCGCACGCGCCAAACAACATTGTGATGTTCACTGGACCCACGCCGTCCGCGGGGAAGAGCTTTGCCGCGGCCAACTTGGCCGTGCTGCATGCGGAGATCGGGTCCAAGGTGCTCCTGATTGATGCGGATATGCGCCGTGGTCACCTCGCCTCCTACTTCGGCATGAGTAATCGGGGCGGCCTCTCGGAGGTGCTCTCAGGCCGAATTCCCGTGCGCAACGCGCTGCGGCACGTCGGTGTTCACGGCATGTCGTTCTTAGCATGCGGTGAGCGCCCCAACAACCCTGCCGCGCTGCTGATGAAGCAAACCTTCCGGGATTTGTTGGATCGGCTCAGCAAGCAGTTCGACCTAGTCATCATCGACACCCCGCCGATTCTCGCCGTGACCGACGCGTCGATCATTGCGAGCGAAGCTGGCGCCACGATGCTCGTCCTGCGTTCGGGCATGCAAAGCGAGGACGAAATCGCCGATACCGTCAAAAAGCTTGAACGCACCGGGGGGCGCATTGCGGGTGCAGTTTTTAACGCTATACCGCTGCGACGGAGTAATCGCAACTACGAATACACGACGAACTACGCGAGCGACACGGGACATCTGAGTACGGCGAGCTGAACCCGCCAAATCATCAGCGAGCTCCCGGCCGGGAGCTCACTACATCGTTCGAGGGAAAAATGTCATGACTTTCGCAATCAACGGGAAATTCACAGCGCAACGAATTACCGGCGTTCAGCGGGTCGCCTACGAATTGACAAGAGCAGTGCAGTTGCGCGGAGCACCAGGCGGCGAGCTTGAAGTATTCATGCCGCAGGATGCGGTCGAACCAGGCACGCTGCTCAAACGGCAACGCCGCTTTCCGTGGTTTCGCGGCAATCTCTGGGAGCAAATTACGCTACCGATTGCTGCACGAGGTACGACGCTTGTCAGTCTGTGCAATAGCAGCCCACTCTTTAAACGCAGTCAAGTTGTAATGGTTCATGACATGGCGGTCTTCGACGTGCCACATGCATTCTCGAAGAAGTTTTTGCTCTGGTATCGGTTCAGGTTTTCGATGCTGCCGAGAAACGCACCGATGATTTTGACGATTTCGGCATTTTCGAAAGAGCGCATCTGTCATCACCTCAACATTGATGCATCGCGCGTTGCAGTCCTGCCTCCTGGCGCCGATCATCTCGACCGGGTCGTCTGCGATCAGGCAATCCTTCAGCGTCTGGACCTCGCAAAAGATTCGTATTGCGTGATCGTAGGCAGTCTCGATCCACGCAAAAACCTGCAACGCGTTCTGGATGCGGTCGATCGTCTCGGTCATCTCCAGGACGTCAAGTTCGTTATTGTTGGCGGCAGCAACGCCCGCGTCTTTAACGCGGGGCGCGTTGCGGAACAGGTCGTTTCGAAGCAGGTCATATGGGCGGGTTTCATTTCTGACGGTGAGCTGAAAGCGCTCTATGAGAGCGCTGCATGCCTAGTGTTTCCATCGCTGTACGAGGGTTTCGGTTTGCCGCCGCTCGAGGCGATGTATTGCGGCTGCCCGGTGATCGCGTCGAAACATGCGTCGATCCCCGAAGCGTGCGGGAGGGCAGCAATGTATTGCGATGCCACCTCTGTTGACGACATTGCCGAGAAGATTTCGCTGATGATGAGTGACCGGAAGGTGCGGCAAAGCTATAAAAGCCTGGGCCTGCGCCATGCGCAGAGGTACCGATGGGATCGGGCAGCGCGCGATTTGCTGAAGATCTTGTTTGGTGAGATAAATCACCGGACATTCAACCTCGCAGCCCACGCATCCACAGGCTAATGGGCGCCGCCATCGGGTCAAGCCGGTGTAGCGTTTATAGATGCTTTGACGGGCGCCGTTGCACCAAGCGAGAACGCGGGGTCAGCATGGGATGACAAAGGTTTAACGATTAGATTTAAGGTGCCGGCATTGGTCAATGGGCCGGCCAGGGAACGGCCTGCACATCTGGCCTATCTAGTTGTCACGCCGCAGCCATAGGAAGCGTGGATTGCGCGCCGTGGTCTGTTTGCGCATTCGGGAACTTGTCAAAACTCGAGGGCCGGCCTTTGGGTTTTCTGATTAATTTATTAATAGTTATGCTTAATTTCAACACAGACCGCTCCGCCAGCATCGAGGCCTTATGAACGACGTGACTATCATTATTTGCAACTACAACTATGAGCGATTCCTCGCCGATGCAATTGATTCGGCACTCGCGCAGGACTACGCGGCGACGCGAGTGGTCGTCATTGACGACGGTTCGACCGACGGCTCGCGCGAAGTGATCGGACGTTTCGGTTCGCGCATTTCAGCGGTGTTCAAAGAGAATGGCGGTCAGGTCTCGGCGTACAACCGTGCGGTGGAAGTTCTCGAAACTAAATATGCGATCCTGCTCGACTCCGACGACGTTCTCTACCCGAGCGCGGTATCAGAAGTGATGCGCGCCTTCAATGGCGGCGACTACGGAAAGGTTCAATTCCGCTTGGATGTTCTCGGTTCCGCAGGTGAACTCACGGGCAGCCACGTGCCGCATTCAGACCCACCTTTGGATTGTTCCAATTTGCTTCACCGCGGCTGGCTTTATCCTTCGCCACCGGCATCGGGCAACGCGTATCGCGTGAGCGCGCTGCAGCGTATCTTCCCCGTACCAGAGACAGAGGAAAACCGCTACGGCGCGGACTTCTACGCGATCTACGGCGTTGCCTTGCTGGGAGCGGTAGCATCAATCCGGAAGTCGCTTGGCGGATATCGCGTGCATAACACGACTAAGCCAAGTGCCTCCTTCGCTAACTCCGAGGACCTTAGCAAGGCACCCAAGGCATTCGCCGCGCGATGGACGATCCTTCGGAACATCGCGCGCTCGCGTCTCGGCGTTGAGTTGCCGCAAGCGTTTCACGACTTTTCCTATGAGAAGGCTCGTTTTAGCTCACGGGTTTATCAGGCGCCGCTCGCAACGCGCTGGCATTGGATGATGCGCGAGTCACGCAGCTATTTCCATTCCATTATTGCGAACCCATTTTGGAGCCTGAAGAAGAAACTTGGCACGGTCGTCTTTTCCAGCCTTTGCCTTCTGCCGTACCGGCCGCTTTCCGACTTTGCGGTTCGCTATATCGCCAATCCACTTGCGCGCCGTCGCGTAGCTGCACGCTGATGCGGGTTCTGTGCCGCAAAGCGGCTTGAGGGAGAGCGTTGTGGACAAGAAGGAAAACGCTAAAATTTTAGGGTTTGTCTACGGCGGATACGTGATGAGGTATTTGTACCTCATCGTCGTAATTCCGTTCTACGGAAGAGTGCTCGGCGTCACGGAATACGGACGGGTACTGGCGTCGATGTCGCTAATGAACGTGATTTGGATGCTCGCGAGCTACGGATTCACGTTCGTCGGCATGCGCGAGGTCGCGAAGTCATCCGAGCGTAGCCACCAAAACGCTGTCTTTTCGTTGCATTCTAGTGCGCGTGCCTTTACCTGCGCGGTGGGCGCCGCCGTCGGCGTGATCGCCACGATGTGTTCGCCGACGCTGTCCGAGCGGCCCGCCATGGGGGTGTTGGCGACCTTGCTCGGGCTTGTGTCGGCCCTGAACCTCGGCTGGCTGTTCCAGGGGCGTCAGCGCTTTCGCACGCCGATTATTATTGAAGTGATCGGCTTTGCGCTCAGCCTTGTTCTGATCTTATCCATCGTCAAAGGGCCACAGGACTCGGTATGGGTAGTGGCGAGCCTGTTGATAGCCGGCGTGCTCTGCTCGGTGATCTCATACGGGCTGACATTTGTTCATGTCGGATTGCCGCGCTTGAGAGTGGACGGCGTCATGGAGCTCATGCGCGGCTCGACGATGCTGTTCTGCTATTCGACAGGCTCGGCCGTACTGACTGCATCGTCGACGTACCTGCTCACACTGCTTTCTACGCCGGCCCAAGTCGGTTATTTCGGTGCCGCTGAACGTTTTGCGACGATAGGACTTAGTCTGATGGGGCCCGCTGCCCAGGTGTTTATTCCAACCATCTCAAGGCAGCTCGCGCAGGGCGATCACCACGGGGCGCATGCCACGAGCCGGCGGGGAGCCACTCTCTTAATGGCCTACGGATTACTTGCCCTGTGCGGCGCGCTGGCTTTATCGCCATTTGTATTGCCTCTCATTTTGGGCGCGGCGTTTGCGCCGAGCGCGTATGTCCTGCAGTGTCTGGCGTGGATGTTTCCGTTCGCGGCCTTCAATCAATTCGTCGCCTTTTACGTGTTCGTTCCGCGCAAAAGGGACCGGCTGCTTGCGGTAGCCGGAATAACGTCGGGGCTGGCCAATCTTGCGACCGCGCTATACCTCGCGCCTAGATACGGCGCGACCGGCATGGCGCTTGCGCGCGTCATCGGAGAAGCGACGCTTTCCGCGATGCTGATGGGTCTCATGGTTCGCTCGGATCTGACGAGATTACTACCAGGAGCGGGACGTGCGATCGCGATGTTTCGTTACGCTCTGAACGCCCGCAGCCGGGCCGGACTTGGGAAAGACTAGGGATGACTATATGACCCGCACACACGCGAAGTCGTAATCCCATTGCTAACAAGCTCATGACTTGGTCGGCGGCGTGTCCGTCGATCAGGTTGTTTTGTCGCAGCATGATCCGGAAGCGACTCGGGCGACCGTGTTCCTATGCCCTCGCCGAGGGAAGAACCACGGTGCGCCACGACGTTGCTTTTGGCCTACACGAAGTGAGGTAAGCGTGAAAATTGCTATTGTTCACGATTGGCTAGTGGTGTCCGGTGGCGCCGAAAAGGTGCTACAGCACATCATCGAGTGTTTTCCACAAGCTGACATCTTTGCGATCGTCGATTTTTTGGAAGACCGCGCCTGTCTCAGAGGAAGGCCGGTTCAGACCTCGTTCATTCAGAGGCTGCCGTTTGCACGCAAGCGCTATCGTGGATATTTGCCACTAATGCCGCTCGCTATCGAACAGCTCGACTTGTCTGGTTACGATCTGATTATTTCCAGTTCCCATGCCGTTGCAAAAGGCGTGCTAACGGGACCGGACCAGATGCATGTCAGCTACGTACATTCGCCCATTCGATATGCGTGGGACCTGCAGCATCAATATTTACGCGAATCGGGTCTCGCTAGCGGTATCAAGTCCGCTATGGCGCGTGCCATGCTGCATTACATGCGGGGTTGGGACGCGCGGTCGGCGAATGGGGTTGATCATTTGATCGCCAACTCGCAGTTTATTGCTCGGCGGATCAAAAAAGCCTACCAGCGCGAATCGACGGTGATTTATCCGCCAGTCGATTTTAAAGGCCTGACGCTTTGCACGGAGAAGGAGGACTTCTACATTACAGCGTCGCGCATGGTGCCATACAAACGCATGGACCTGATCGTCAAAGCCTTTTCCCAAACGCCCGAACGCCGGCTCATTGTGATCGGTGACGGTCCTGAAATGAAGAGGATCGCGGCGGTTGCAGGGAGGAATGTAACTATCCTCGGCTACCAATCGTTCGAAGTCTTACACGACCATTTGCGGCGGGCACGCGCGTTCGTGTTCGCGGCGGAAGAGGACTTTGGAATCTCAATTGTGGAGGCGCAGGCATGTGGGACACCCGTTATCGCGTTCGGCAAAGGCGGAGCGCTTGAATCCGTAGTGGGTCTTCCACGCGAGCGGGCGACGGGCGTCTTTTTCCGCGAACAGACGGTCGAGTCGCTTATCGAGGCGGTTAATCGCTTTGAAAAGAATGTTAGGTACTTTGATCCGCGGCAGTGTCGAAGAAACGCGGAGCGTTTCTCAGCAGAAAACTTCAAGGCAAAACTGACTAGCTTCGTTGAGGCGCGGCTACCTGGCGGACGCACGCAAGGGCCTCTGCTTCATGCCGTGAACGAAGTAGAATCGGCCGAGGAGCACACGACCGCCGCATAGAGCCAACAAAACAGGGTGCCGACGACGGCGCGAGCCGCCGGCCGCCGGCTTGCTTAGAATACCCGCGCGACGTCTGCCGCCGCGCGAGCGCGGATGGCAGGAGAATGACCATCGATCAATCGTTGGAATGGCGTCGTGTGGCCATATGCCAGTGTCGAGACAACTAATAGCGTGATTGTTACCGCCATTGGTCGAAACTGCTCTAGCTTGGCGTTAACGCACGCACGCAAGAACACAGCACCCACAACCGCTCCAACGACCCACCCGATGGCGACTTCTGACAGCGAGTGTGAATGGTCAAAAACGCGTGCAAGGCCCGTGCAGGCACCGACGATGAGACCCCCGACCACCCCCACGGTCGCAGGTAGACCCCAGCTACGCAGGAGCAAGGCGATAGTCACCGTCCAAACCGATGTCGCGAGCATTGTATGCCCGCTAATCACCCTAAACTCGATTTCAGGAAAAGAGACGCCCCAACCTGCGTACAGGATCTTGGTCGCGCCAACTAGGGCCATGCCGGCACTTAACACTAAACCCCAACGAAATGCCAGACGCAAGTTAGACATCGCGATCCAGCCGGCGCAGACGATCGCAACGGGAAGTGTGACGGCGGCATCGCCGATGTTCGTGAACGCGTGCCACATAAATTTCGAGTTCCAGTTGATTGCCGGTCCGTGCGATTACTCGCGGGTCAGGTAACGTGACGTAGAGACGCTTCTAGCCGACCTCCCTGGAAGGTGGTCAGGCGGCCGAACGGTGTGAGGTGCCGACGTCACATAGGGCTGGGGCGCGCGCGACGCCAGAACCAGGGACACTACCAGTGACAGGATCAGCACATTCGATGGCGATACCAGTCGGTGTTCGGTGGCAGCCATGACGAGCAGGCATACAGACGACAACTCGATGAACCTGAAGGCGACGAAATTTTGCCCCTGATCGTTCGTCGCGGCATTGGCACCCTCCTGGCCCCAGCGGATAAGTCGCCAGTAAAAGGTCAACATCAGCGTCAATCCGACCAAACCGAGTTCCGCAAGGAAATTTAGGTAAGAGTTGTGGGCATGCGAATCGCTATGCTCAACGGTTATCCCTGAAGGCACACCCAGGACTCCGAAATAGGAAGTCACCGTATGGATCTGATCATCGAACGAACCAAAGCCCAATCCTATGATCGGACTTTGCCGAAAATAAGTAAGCGCCCGCGGCCAGAGCCATTCGTAGCGAATGTCCAGGTTTGCGACTTTGGCGTCCCCGTTGCTAATGGCGAAGGTGTAGCCCATGTAGTTCACTGATGGTTCCGTATGGTAGATCGCCATCGCGATTGAGCCGGCGAGCAGACAGGCGATCAGCGAAGCGAGAACCCAACGTTTCCGGCCAAGGTACAGGTAGGGCAGTATCATCGCGGCACCCAAGAGCGATCCGCGGCTGTAGGTTGAAAGAAGCATCATTGCGTTTAGCGCGAGCAGCGCGAGAATCAGGCGGCTGCGCTTCTGGAGATAGCAGGTCACACCAAGACAGAACAGCATTGCAAGGAAACCGCCGGCGGCGTTACGGGCAATAAAGTAACTGCCAAAAGACGCGTCTGGGTTCGTGAAGATGCTCAGCAAGCCGCTGTGTGCCAAGTAAATCGCATATAACGGTACGTTCACGCTCACAGCGAAAACGAAGAAAGCTCGGAGGACCTTGTTGAGATCCCACCGATGAATATACAAACAGCCAGCGAGGATCGGAGCATAGGACACGAAGAAGTTCCCATCGCGTCGATAAAACTCAAAGTCGATCAGCGAGCCTGGGTCATAAAGCAACGTCGATAACACCGCAAAGGCGGTGAATGCCACAAGCGGCGTGATGAACGCAGGATAACGTCTCCCAAAAAAACGCCAGGCGCAAAGGATGATCGGCAGGAAACCAATCGCGCTTAACGGCACGAGGTTGGTGATCGTCAGAAATAACGCCAATAGCGTTACATAAGCCATTGTGGATACCTCTGAGTAATTGGCGTACGGCCGAAAAAACTGGCACACGTACAATGATGGCCGTGTTGATACGACCGTTAGCGTTGCTTGCAGGCGGCTCGAGGGTGCGCCGGGGAAGTGCGACGCAGCAAGAGGGCCGCAGCAGTCAACGGCGCAAACGCGCACAAATTGCCTCGATCATTCGGGCGTCATTCAAGCGTGCGTAGATGCGACTCCAGTGCAATAAGAATGCATTGTCGGCAGCGATGAACGCCAATGAACAAAGCGACGAATATGACGGCGCTGCGGCATTCGCGGCCCCGCCGAACCTCATTCGCTCGCCTTTATCGAGCGATGGTGATGGTCTAGGTTAAGACGTTGTTACTCACGCCCAGACATCGGCCTGAGTTCTTCGTCCTCGATTCGGGTGGCCTGCAAATTTTTGCCTTTGCACCCGGTTCGCGCACTTTCGCCAGGTCGACATCGACACTAGACAATTCCTCGGGTGCGCATATATCGACTCTATCGAGGCGCGATAGGTCGATTCCCGCCGCTATAGACGTGCTCGGTACTTGCCGGAGACCCTCGAGCAGGCAAATCGCAGGGTCTCGGCACCCGATGCTGATCAGGCCCCGCCGCGGCTCTCCAAACCGACACATGTCGGAAGCTACGTCCCACAGAATACCGCAAAACCTCCTCTCGTGGCAGGGGAGGGATGGCTTGGCACGCTTGCATCGTGCCGGGGGAGCTGACGGCCGTGTGGATTCCGGATGGGGCACTGGAGGTGTTGCGCGAGGTGCGCGACTTCAGTGTATAAACGAAGTTTTTTGGCCGTTGCAGCGCACAGGCGGGGATTCTTCAAGCAAACGCGGCTAGACACCGCGTGCCTTCGCGAAATTGAACATGCGTCGTACACCGTATGATATCGGCCGGACCTGTAGACCAATTATTTACGTTGAGACGTTAGCAGTTGTTCGACTGTTGCCGCACCTGCGACGCAAACTGACCCGAACGCGCCGAACTCGGAGAGACGAGATTTCGGGGGCAACCATGTCGGTTGTGGGCAGACGCCTTACTTTTTTTGTAGTGATGTCCTAATCTCAAGAGTGCCGAGTTTGACGTTACTTTCGCGCTAGGTGGCTAAGCGGAACATCTCGAGTTCGTCGGGATCTTGCCTTTCGACGATGAATTTCGCGAGGAAATTGCTTTCGGCGTTATTCAA
>WNFJ01617534.1_pt1 | contig 16069 bp, 13 predicted proteins | sample 5400461 | NCBI WGS metagenome assembly WNFJ01 (sample SAMN13153349, study PRJNA577476) | soil metagenome | isolation source: 115 cm saprolite on Douglas fir-dominated hillslope | place: USA:California | collected 2013-09-17 | reverse complement strand
GCCCCGGAGGCGATAGAAATCCCAAGCCTCGTAATATCCGCCCGGCATCACACCTGCCACGTTCTTCAGAGCGTCATCGAGTTTGTACACCCCTTGGTCGCTCAAAAGCTCGTGGTCCACAACCGTGATGGATTGCGGCACATCAAGCAACGATGAGTCCATCTTGCTACCAGCAGTTGTGTTGGTGACCGTGTATGCCGGAGCAGTAACAAATACGCGCGTTTGCACCGTCGCTAAGGCCAGTGTAACTTTCCATTCCACGACTGGACCTGTTGCGGCGAGTACGACTTCTCGTTCAGTCGGGTTATATTTGTCAGCTGTCACGCGCACATGGTAACTGCCCGGGGACAACTGCAAGCTGTACGCGCCAATCGAATCAGTTGTGACCGCCTGGTGGAACGAGCCGCACGAGGCGGTTATCAAAGCGCCCGAAATTCCCGTCCCCGAAACATCGGAGACAGTTCCTGATAGCGTTCCAATGCGGCCTTCCACCGCTTGACTCCATTCAAGCAGTGCCACACGATCGTCTGCCGCTACACTCTCCTGGAAAATCCCGAGCACTCCCAGAAGCGTGAGAACCGCAATCGATCTGCCTTCAAGGGGGCGCATTCTCGCCTGCACTTCTGCGCGGGCCGACTTAGGTGCCACGGCGCATCTGCGGGGGCTGACGTTTAAGACAAACCCTTAGCGAGCTTCAGACCATCAAAATGGTTTCGAGCCTCCATGAGTCCCAAGGAGCGGAACCAGCCGCGGGTGGGCACTTCAAGTGATAGAAGATGCCCCCGGCAATTTTCCGCCTCAGAAAATGTTGTGTCAAACGAAAATCTTTTTGGAAACCATAGCTTTGGTGCTTCAACACCAGTGAGGCGAATGGCCCCGCAGATACCAACTGTCGAGCAGTCTTTGGGGGTTAATGAAACATTCTCCGGCTCCTAAACTTCGGCAGCCCCGACAACATCTTAACCAGCCCACTGTTTGGCCAATCGACGCAGATGCTAGCAGGCTTCCTGGGCTCGGGCGGCGCCAATGGCGGCTTCAACCCTCTGTATCAGATTGGCGGACCGCGCTTGATCCACCTCGCCCTCAAGCTCCAATTCTGAGCAACCCACACGTTACGAGTCGCCTGCTTCACGGCGAGACAATCCCAGAAAACAGAAAGGCCAGCTCGCTAGGCTTGCGTCTCTTTGGACACCTGTCGGCCTGTGGTCACTCGCAGACTGAGCCAATTGGGGGCGTGTGTTCTCCGTTTGCCCATCCCTCCTTAAATCTCAGTCACTTCCAGTCATCACAATTCTGGCATCTGGGTTGCTTCTTTCCAGAGTGAGGAGGAACTCATGCGCTATTGGAAATTTCTTGCCCTTCCCATCCTGATTGCAGCTTTGCTGAGCATTCCGAGATCTGCAACGCCTCAGGTCTCTATCAATGTCGGAGCAGAACCAAATTGCCCGTATGGCTACTACGATTCCGCCCCATACACCTGTGCGCCATACGGGTACTACGGGCCCGAATGGTTCAACAGCGGCGTGTTCATCGGAGCCGGCCCCTGGTTCCACGGCCCCCACGATTTCAACGGCCACGTTGATAACCGTTTCGATCCACATCACGGCTACAAGGGTCCACATCCGGAGCGTGGAGACAAGCCCTTCAATCATTTCCACGGAAACGAGATGCGTGATGGGCGCGGCCACGCAGGCGGAGGCCATCGCTAGGAACAGCGACAAACTCAAGCAAATGGGTGCTACGTAACGGATCCGAGCGCAGTTGCCAGATGCCGGGGCGAGGAAAACGCGAACGAAGTGGCAGCAATTGGTACGACGGCTTGAGATTGAGTAAGAATTCCGTGATCGAAGCTAAATATGAACGGAAGAGACTACACAGTTAAAGGAGGAAGAGAATGTCGCAAATCAAGAACTCGGCTCCAAGAAGTCACCAGCTTGCGCTGGGCAGTTTGCTGATTACGGGTGTGGTGATCGTGGGAAGCACTCTCGCTTTGGCCGCTAACAAGCCAGAAACGATTGAGGCTACTGCCATGGGCACAAGCACACAGATGGGATCTGAATTCGGGGTCACGCTGGACATTTATGATTACTCTACTCGGGCGGACAGACAGATGCTGGTGCAGGCATTCGACAAAAGCAAGAATGAGGGCTTGGTCAACGCGCTCGGCAAGATGAAAGCGGCGGGCCACATCGCGGTCACAGGTACTCTCGGGTATGACTGCAGTTACATCCGAATGATTCCAACCCCAACTGGGCGGAAGATTCGCTTTGTCACCAACCGCCTCCTAAGATTCGGTGAGGTTTACTGGGACACCCGATCTACCGCCTACAACTTGACGGCTGGCGAGTTAGATTTGAACGACACGGACAAGAGCAAGAGCACGGGCGTGTTCTACCCTGCAGCCGAGTTCGAGATCGATAAACAGGGGGAGTTGCAAATAAATCTCATCGGGAACCCTTGGAAGTTGGTTGACGTTATCGATTGGAAGGGAACGTCCGGCGTGAACTAATACGCGCTTGAACTTCAACGGCCCGCCGCAATTCGGGCATTCTTCGTGGAGGGTTGAAATCCTCTTTCGGCACTTCGGACACTCTTTCAGGTCTGCATTCCTTGACTATACGGGCTGCGCGTCCGATTTCGTAAAGTGGCAGAGAAAATGGGTTGGATTGAGTATTCAACTACAGCGAGTTAAGGCAGCTAAGCCTAGCATCCAAGAGATGACTTCCCAACGCCTGGCAGCGCTTATCGTACAAGTGAAATCGTCCCAGAATCCAAATGTCCGGTAACGCGACACTCATTGGAGACGCAGGAGAACCGACCGTAGATCGCTGTAAGCTTCGGATTTTTATTCCGCGGAACATCGGCCTTCGTCGGAGTCTCCTTTCTTGACGACCGGTTCGCATCAGGCAAAAGCTACATAAGCCAGCCACATATTTGAACTGGCATTCTTGGATTCAATCACGGTGAAGGCGTTCGGAGTGAAGCACTCACGGGCAGGTTGTGCCATACGCAAATGCGCCGTGAAACAAGCACGTCAGGGAACACGCGGCACAGCACGATTCAGGTTGCGAGCAAGATCTGCCTTTGGAAAGTGTAGGACCTCGGCGGGATCTGTTGGAGTCACCGTAATGCGAATGCACTTAGAGGCGGGCTGATTGCTCTTGACGGCGACACTGCGGATCGGAATCAAAACATTAGTCTCCGGATAGTATGCGGCAGCGCTACGGCGAGCAATCGCATATGGGACGATCGCAAAGCCGGGTGCCTTGCGCAGTTCTCCTTCAAAGTGACTGCATATGTCCACGATCTGACCGGCTTGGAGATTTCTCGCCTCCATATCAAGCGGGTTCAGGAAGAGCACCCGGCGGCCACCAAAGACACCCCGATAGCGGTCATTCATTCCATAAATCGTGGAGTTGAACTGATCGTGGCTGCGAATCGTTGTCAAAAGGAATTCGTCAAGCTTCAGGTCATGCTTCGGGATTGGACAAACGGTTAACTTCGCTTTACCGGAGTCCGTTTTGAAGATGCGTTGCTTCGCTGGATTCGGCAGATAGAAGAATTTCTCCTTAGCAAGTCGCGCGTTGAAGTTCTCGAAACCCGGAATCACCCTGGAAATCGCATCCCGGATCAAGTTGTAATCCGCCGCAAAGCCAAGCCAATTTGTGGTCGTTCGAGGCCCTAAAGTAGCATTCGCCAGATTCGCAATGATCGCTACATCGCTCATCAGCTCCGGTGAAGCGGGCGGAAAGAAGCCTTCCGAAGGATTGATAATACCCATGGAATCTTCAATCGTCAGGAACTGCTTACCTGTGTTCTGGATGTCTTCCTCCGTCCGCCCCAGGCAAGGCAGAATCAATGCTCGCTCCCCTGTGATCAGGTGAGAGCGATTTAGCTTCGTCGAAACGTGAGCAGTAAGCTTGCAGCGCTGCATAGCGTGCGCGCTGTAGACCGTGTCAGGTACGTTCGAAAGGAAATTGCCGCTGATCGCCAAAAACACCTTGACGTCTCCATCGAACATCGCGTGCAAAGTCTCAACGGTGTCATAACCCCACTTCCGGGGTGGTTCAAAGTTGAACTCCTTCCCAAGGGCATCCAGAAAAGGTTTTGGCGGACGCTCCCACACACCCATTGTGCGGTCGCCCTGGACATTTGAGTGTCCGCGTACGCATACGGTGCCGGCCCCTGGGCGCCCTATATGCCCGCCAACGAGCAGAAGATTCACGATCATCGAAACATTGTCGACGCCGTTGCGTTGCTGTGTAACGCCTGTGCACCACGCGCATATGGTCTTCTTTGAGGCCGCGTACATATCGGCGGCGACACGCATCTGATTTCGAGTCAGCCCGCTGTTTTCCTCAATTTCTTCCCAGCTTGTCGCTTTTACGTCGGCCAGCAGTGCTTCGAAACCTTCAGTGAGGGTTTGGATAAACTCACGGTCAATCACCGAGATGTGTTCCGCTTGCTCCCGCTCGAACAGTTCCTTCAGAATGCCTTTGATTGCCGCTACATCTCCATTCACTCGCACGGGGAGATACAGATCGGCAAGGGCCTGGCCTTTACCAAGCAGCGCAAAGGGCAGCTGCAAAGGATTCGGGTAATCCTGGGGGTTAGGATTGATTACCCTCATCATGCTGACTTCAGGTAGAGGGTTGACCGCGATAATCTTGGCACCATGGTCCTTGGCCATCTGAAGTGAGCTCAACATCCGCGGGTGGTTTGTCCCAGGGTTGTTTCCAAAGATGAAGATGAGATCGGTACTCTCCATATCTTCCAGCGTGGCTGTACCCTTGCCGATGCCGAGCGTCTCTACCATCGCCACTCCCGACGACTCGTGGCACATGTTCGAGCAATCCGGGAGATTGTTTGTTCCGAACTGCCTCGCGAACAACTGCAGAAGAAAGGCAGGCTCATTGGTTGTCTTGCCTGAGGTGTAGAAGCTGGCTTGGTTGGGCGAATCCAGACCATTCAGCTCTTGGGCGATCATCGCAAAGGCATCTGACCATGTTGTCGGCTGATAGTGCGTTGCGTTTGCATGCCGTACCATGGGCGAAGTCAGACGCCCCTGCTGATTCAGCCAGTAATCGGATTTCGCCGCCAGCTCCGCTATGGAATACTTCGCGAAAAATTCCGCCCCGATGCGCTTCTTTATAGACTCGTCAGAGACGGCCTTGGCGCCGTTCTCGCAAAACTCAAAAATCTTCCTCTTGTTGTCGGGACTCGGCCATGCGCAGCTCTGGCAGTCAAACCCAGTTACCTGGTTGATCTTCAAAAAAGCTTCGGTCGATCGAACCGGACCCATTTCGCCAATTCCGTATAGCATGGTATTCCAAATGGCTGGAATGCCAGCAGCTTCTTCAGAGGCACGACCGATCCTGAGCTTGCCCAAATCCGTTGGATTTTGTGCTTGCAGGGAAGTCGAGTCATTCGGATCCAGTTCCACTGTGAGATCAGCGCCTGTGCTGTTCTCAGTCTTTGTGCGTAGGTCCAGCTTGGCGCGATAGTGCCCGTCTCTGCAGTGCTCGTCTCCATGGATTACGTCCGAACTGTCTGAGGTTTTCATCGTCTCCTCCGCTTCCACCTGCGATCGTTGGCTTGGATCGCGAATGTCGTCGAGTCGGCCGGTGTCACGTTACTTGAATAGCCTAGGCTACCGTCGCGCGAGGCCTTTCTCAATCCACACTATGCACGTCCGATTATTCGATCGATCTCGCGCAAGGTAGCGACGAGGCTAGCGCGGGAGAACGTCGTACACTTCTGCTGGAATCTTACGTAGGCTGTCTGCGTCCAGATTTAAGTGCGCCGTGACCGTCTCCGGAGGAAGACGCCTCATCCAGTTGTTAAGAGAGATTTCCTGAAATTCGCCCGTGGCGAACATTTCCAGAACTACCAGATCTGTGTCGCCCGTGTTCTCGACATAGTGGCCCGCGACCTTCGGTACAAAACCGACGTCATTTGCGTTGAAGTCCATTGTGTGCGCTCCTTCGTTTGTAAACACCGTCATACGGGCCTTACCGCTGATGTAGTACTGCCATTCGGAATCGCGCGGATGCCAGTGCAGTTCGCGCAGACCACCCGGCTTAATGGTTATTAGGACTCCAGTGATATTTTTTGCTGCCGTGAAGACATGCGAGTCGACAATCCGAACTTCACCGCCACTCGTGTGCTTCGTGGGAGCCATAGCCTCCATCTTAAAGGTGTACTGGTAGTGTGATTCGACCTGTCGCCCCCCAACGGCCGCCTTATCCTGTGCCAGTGATGCGGGCAGGTCTGCTGGAAAGATGTACAGATTCTTGTTTGGCAAGTTCTTAAGGGCGCTCTCCGGCAACCCAAAATTCTTGGACAACACCGATAGCGGCGTATGCCTCACCCAGTCGGAAAGCAGGAAGGTATTGTCTTCAGAAAACGTACCTTGATTGAATATCAGCATAAATTCAGAACCATCCGGTCCCAACCCTTGGATCGAGTGAGGGAATCCCGCGGGAAAGTACCAAAGGTCGCCTTTGCCCACATCGCCGATAAAAATGGTTCCATCGGGATTGAGAACGGTCACACGGGCATTTCCGTACAGCATGAAGGCCCACTCGTCCGACGTGTGCCAATGCAGTTCCCGAAAGCTGCCCGCGGTAAGCCGCATTCTGACTCCAGCGATGTCTTTGGAAGATGGCAACACCTTTTGTGTTACCTCGTTCGTCCAACCACCCGCTTGAACACGTTTGTGAGTTAGATCGAAGGAGTACCATAAGGGATCTAGGTTTCCGGAGTCTGTCGGCGGAGGAAAGTTTGAATTCGGATTTTCATCCAAAAGTGGCTTGTTTTCCGGGCCCGGATTACTTACAGAATGATCGTGTTCTCCTTTTTCAATGTCTGTTCTCTCCTGAGCATTGACCGCCAGGGAGGCCAGTGCCGCGCTCGCTAGACTAGCGGAACCAACCCCCAAAAAAGCACGTCTCGACAGTCCTTCCATGCCAGGTTTGCTTTCTTGCTGTTCACTCGTCCGATTCTCTACAGCGACGCCTGGGTTAGTTTCTTTTGGCGCACTCATTCGAGTATCTCCTTCAATTGATCTGCATCCGTCCCGAAGTCAGGGTCTTCTGCGTCGGAAATTCTCTGGAGCTCAACAGCTTCTCTTTCCAACGCTCGTTGCTCAGCTCCGCCCCAGCGAGAAACGCTCCTCACAAAAAACAGAAGCACTTGCCGTGCCAACCTGAATTCTCTTCTAATGTTTGGAAGTGTTGGAAACTAGTCATGAAAGGTATTGCATTCCCGAGCCCACACAACCATCCCAGAGGGACAAACCAAAAACTGTCGCTTTGTAAGCGTCCTCCGCGCCTGGGATGCGCGCGGCCCTGGGCGCGGGCGATGGCGTCTCCAGGACGCCAACGTTCTGACAGGTGTCAACCTGCCGACGGAGGCCTCGTTGATGTCCCCGTCTTCGTGTCGCTGATACCGGCTGCAAGCCCCTCGATGCACAGGAGATAACCGAAAGACGCGAGGGTCGCCCATTGGCGTGTGAGATGCACTTGCAGGAGTGCAGGCTGCGTCTCAATCGAAATGCGGTAGCCACTTGATATGGAGAGAGCACCAAAGACTCGCCATGGCAAAAAAATACAGGGGGAAATGGGGAACCGTCATCGGCCGAGTCATCGGCGTGCTTGTCATCGTCGCCGGGATACTTCTTGCTGCGAGTTTATGCACGGCGGCTCTGCGCGCTGACAATCCCGTTCCCAGCATCTTCCGGCCACACTCAACACCTGCCGATTCCATCGTTCATCTCTCGCGTTTCGTTCTCGCCATCACTGCTCTAATTTTTCTCGTGGTCGCCACGCTACTGACCTACGCCGTCGCGAAGTTTCGCAACAAAGCGGGCGATGCGCAGCGTGAGCCCGCCCAAGTTTATGGAAGCACCCAAATCGAGCTGGCCTGGACCGTCATTCCGATTTTGATCGTAGTCGTTCTGTTTCTGGCTACCGCGCGAGTGATTCACGCGATCCAGGATGCTCCCAAACCCGAGACGGCTGTGGAAGTCACCGCCATTGGCCACCAGTTCTGGTGGGAGTTTCGGTATCCGGCGCTCGGGGTTGTCACGGCGAACGAACTTCACATTCCCGTCAGCGATCCCGACCATCCTACGCCCACATTCCTAAAACTCCTCTCGGCCGACACCGATCACAGTTTTTGGGTTCCTCAGCTTGCGGGAAAGACCGACCTGATTCCGAATCGCATCAATGAAATGTGGATGGACCCGCATAGCACGGGCATTTTTCTCGGTCAGTGCGCACAATATTGCGGCACGCAGCACGCGAAAATGCTCTTGCGAGTGTCGGTGGACAGCCCAGAGGCGTTCCAGGTTTGGATCGACGCTCAAAAACAGCCTGTGATTCAGGATGAGAAAGAGACCGTCGGCAGGCGCGTCTTCGAAACCACCGCCTGCGTGAACTGTCACGCCGTCGGCGGCACAAACGCAACGGGGCGTTTCGGTCCCGATCTGACGCACCTGATGAGCCGCCGGACCATTGCGGCCGGCGCGGCCGAAAATACAAAAGAAAACCTTCGCTTGTGGATCCAGAACCCGGACGCCATCAAACCGGGTTCGCTCATGCCGGCCATGCAGTTGACGGACGCCGATCTGGACGCTCTCGTCCGGTATCTCGAGACGCTCCAGTAGAGAAGAATTGTGGGAGACCATCTATGTCATCGGATGTGATGGCCATTCAAACCGCGGGAGCCTCGGGCAAGCCATGGGTCGAAACGCTGCATGAGTGGGTGACCACAGTCGACCACAAGCGCCTGGGCATTCTTTACATTCTCTTCGCGCTGATTTTTCTCGTCATCGGCGGAATCGAAGCGACGATCATGCGCATCCAGTTGATGCGACCGCACAACGGCTTTGTTTCACCGCAAGTCTTTAACCGCATGTTCACGATGCACGGCACGACCATGATCTTCTTTGTGGCCATGCCCGTCCTGTTCGGTTTCGCCAACTATCTGGTTCCTTTGATGATTGGCGCGCGGGACATGGCGTTTCCGCGGCTGAATGCGTTCAGTTTCTGGCTGACGGCTTTGGGAGGATTTCTTCTCTATTTCAGTTTTGTTGGTGGAAGCGGCCTCTACGGCGCGGGAAATGCCCCGGACGTCGGATGGTGGGCTTACGCTCCGTTGACTTCCCGCGCGTTTTCCCCTGGGCATAGTACCGACTACTGGACTATCGCGCTGCTCATCTCCGGCTTCGGCAGCATCGGGACCTCCATCAACATCATTGCCACAATCCTTTGTATGCGGTGCCCGGGCATGACGCTGGGCCGCATGCCGCTTCTTGCGTGGCTCAACTTGGTGATGTCCGGCATGGTGCTCCTCGCCATCACGCCATTGTCGGCGGCGCAGCTCATGCTGATGGTCGACCGTTATCTTGGCGGCCATTTCTTCGATACGCAGGCGGGGGGATCCGCTACGCTATGGATGCATTTCTTCTGGATATTCGGGCATCCGGAAGTGTACGTACTGATCATTCCTTGCTTTGCTTTTGTGTCTGAAATCGTTCCCGTATTTTCGCGCAAGCCTATCTTTGGCTATCCCGTGATGGTGGGCGCGACGATGTGTATCGCCTTCGTGAGCCTAAGCGTGTGGGCGCACCACATGTTCACCATCGGAATGAATTCCTACGCCAACGCCTTTTTCACCATTACGACGATGGCCGTGGGCGTGCCGACGGGAATCAAGATTTTCAATTGGCTCGGCACGATGTGGGGCGGAAAGCTCATCTTTAAGACACCGATGCTCTTCTGTATCGGATTTCTGTTCCAATTCTTGATCGCCGGCCTCACGGGCATCATGCTGTCTGCCGCACCGTTCAATTGGCAGCTTAGCGGTTCCTACTTCGTCGTCGCGCACTTTCATTACGTGATCGTGGGCGGCATCTTGTTCGCCCTTTTCGCGGCCTTTTATTATTGGTACCCCAAGATCACCGGACGAATGCTGAACGAATCGCTGGGCAAACTGCATTTCTGGCTGTTCCTGATCGGCTTCCACATGACGTTTGACGTGATGCACATTCCCGGCATCCTCGGCATGCCGCGCCGGATCTACACCTACGAGCCAGGCCGCGGATGGGATACCTTGAACTTGATCATCACCATCGGAACATTTATCCAGGGCATCGCTGTATTGGTGTTTGTAGCAAACCTGATTTTCTCTTATTTCAAGGGACCCAGGTCCGGGAACGATCCTTGGGACGCCTGGACGCTTGAGTGGTCGGTAAGTTCACCACCGCCGGAGTACAACTTCGCATCCATTCCGACGGTCGCCAGCCGTCGCCCCTTGTGGGATCGCAAACATCCAGAAGATCCGGATAGCCGCTATGACTGACGCAATGAATGAAGGGACCAATCTGTGAGCGCCATCGCGAGCCCTGTCCTTCGGCCGCCGGTAGATTGGCGCCTCCCCAATCGGGGCAAGGTTGCAATGGCCTGCTTGATTTTCGCCGAGTCCGCCATCTTCACGATTTTTGTCGTGGCGTATCTTTTCTACGTGGGGAAAAGTCTCACCGGGCCGACGCCTCGCGAAGTGCTTGAGACGCCGATCTTCTTCACGATTTGTTTGGTGTCCAGTAGCCTGACGATTCACCTCGCGTCAAGATTTCTCGAGCGCGGCAAGCGCGGCGCATTTCTCGGCTTGTGGTTCCTTACGATTGTCCTAGGTGGGCTCTTTATGTACGGCACGGCCCAGGAATGGCACCGCCTGATCTACGAACACGGTCTTACCATTTCCACCAACCTTTTTGGAACGACCTACTACTCACTCGTCGGTCTGCACGCTTTTCACGTCACGGCGGGCCTGCTGATGCTGAGCATCGTGCTTCTCCTCGGTCTGGCTGGCCGCGTCGGCCGGGAGCAGTCTGTTCGTGTCGCCGTGCTCTCACTCTACTGGCATTTTGTGGATGCCGTATGGGTCGTTGTTTTCACAGTAGTTTACGTTCTAGGTCGCTGAGGAGAATGAATGGCAACGCTGCTACACGCGGAAAAAGTGGATCAAAATCCTCGCGCGCCCAGCGAGATCAAAGTGCCCGCGGGAACAGCTTGGCCTCTGGTTTTGGCCTTTGGATTTACGCTGGTGTTTGCGGGACTCCTGACAAGCGTCTCGGTGAGCATTCTCGGCGCGGTTCTGGCGATCGCGGGTTGCGTCGGCTGGTTCCGCGAAGTCCTCCCTCACGAGCATGAAGAAGTCGTGCCGGTCGTGCCAGAGGATCTTTCGGTGGCCACCGAGCGCCGCCTCGTCGAACGGCTGCCACTGGCTCCTGAACAAGTACGCGCGTGGCTTCCTATCGAAACTTATCCGATATCGGCCGGTGTGGAAGGTGGTTTGGCGGGAAGCGTAGCAATGGCCGTGCTGGCTTGTGCCTATGGACTGCTGAAGACCGGAAGCATTTGGTATCCCATCAATCTTCTTGCCGCGGTTGTGTATGCGCCGTCGGAGGTGCCTTCCGCTTCGCAATTGAATTCCTTTCACCCAGTCATCTTTTTGATTGCCGTGGTCTTACATCTCGTCACCTCGATACTTGTGGGATTGCTTTACGGTGCGATGCTTCCCATGTTCGCGCGCCGTCCCATTTTGCTAGGCGGGCTGATCGCTCCGGTGCTGTGGTCGGGGCTGCTGTACTCCATCATGGGCATTCTCAATCCTGTGCTCGGGAGTCACATTGACTGGATCTGGTTTATGGCCTCGCAGTTTGCCTTTGGCATCGTCGCGGGCCTTGTCGTCGTGCGCCAGTCGCGCGTGCTCACGCGCGAGAACATGCCCTTCGCCTTGCGCGCGGGAATTGAAGCTCCCGGCGTGATGCCAGCGCGCGGCGATGGAGAGAAACAGCCGTGATCCGATTTCGCCAGCTGTTCGCAACCGGGGCGCTTGCAGCGTTGCTGCTCGCGGGCTGCGGTTCGCCGCAAGGCCGGCCGCTGCAAGGCTCCGAGACTCTTGCGCCGAATGAGATTTTCGATTTTGAGACTCTGTACGCGCAAAACTGCGCGGGCTGCCATGGCGCGGAAGGGCGGGGAGGCGCCGCGATCGCACTTGCAGATCCAATTTACTTGGCGATCGCGGACGATGCGGCGATTCGCAAAGTTGTCGCCAGCGGCGTGCACGGAACCGCCATGCCGGCCTTCGCCGAAAGCTCCGGCGGAATGCTGACGGACAAGCAGATTGAAGTCATCACGACGCAAATCCGCTTGCGCTGGGGCCGCCGCGGTAACCTCGATGCAGCCAATCTGCCTTCTTACGCTCCGAAATCCGCAGGCAACATCTCGCAAGGTGAAGCTGCCTACAAGACTTACTGCCAATCCTGCCACGGCCCGAACGGCCGCGGCGGACCAAAAGGCAGCGCCATTACTGATGATTCTTTTCTCGCGCTGGTCAGCGATCAAGGGCTGCACACCGTCGTGATTACTGGACGTCCTGAGTTGGGCGCGCCCGACTGGCGAGGCAACGTGCCCGGCAAGCCGATGTCGGACCAGGAAGTCACCGACGTAGTTGCCTGGCTCATTTCGCGCCGTGTTCAGAACCCAGGACAGCCTTATTCGGTTTCGAATGACGCACAGCATCCTTAGGAGCCTCTAATGTCGGAAGAAAACACGGTCTCTCGCCGCGGCCTCCTGATGAAGTTGGGAATTTTGTTCAACGGCCTCGTGGCTACCGCGATTGCCGTGCCGATCGTACGATTTGTGCTCTCCTCGATTACTCGAGGGCGGGCGAACTCCTATCTTGCGTGGGTCCCTGTCGGATCGGTCAGCGAATTTCCCGAAGGCGAAACGCGGTTAGCCACTTTTCGGAATCCCAACGTGATGCCCACCGATGGCAAGACTGTCGACACGGCATGCTGGGTGCGCCGCGTCGGAGGCGATCAATTCCAGGTGTTTGCGATTAACTGCGCGCACCTCGGCTGCCCTGTGCGCTGGTTTCCGCAATCCGGTTTGTTCATGTGCCCGTGCCACGGTGGAGCGTATTACCGCGACGGCTCGCGCGCCTCTGGCCCGCCGGAGCGGGGTCTGTTCGAATACCCATACAAAGTAGAAAACGGGCTGGTCACGATTCAGGCAGGCGAACTGCCCACGCCTGGAGCGCCGACCGCTGCTCTCGTTGGAAAGAAACCGCCATGCGCCTGATCTCGCAAATTGGCGAATGGTTCGACCGGCGCCTGCAGCTTGCTGCTCCCATTCGCGAAGCCGCTGAGCATCCTGTGCCGCGCAACACGGCAAGTTGGTTTTATGTGTTCGGCAGCGCCGCGCTGACTGTCTTCATCCTGCAACTCGTCACTGGAATTCTCCTGGCAATGATTTACGTGCCATCCGCCAGTGAGGCTTGGAGCAGTCTTCAGTCTCTCAATCATGACGTGACTCTCGGCTGGTTCATCCGCGCATTACACGGCTGGGGCTCGAATTTCATGGTGGCCATCGTTCTCATTCACATGGTGCAGGTCTTCCTCTTTGGCGCTTACAAGTTTCCGCGGGAGCTCACGTGGATCGTGGGCGTTTTTCTCTTGCTGATGACTTTGGGCATGGCTTTCAGCGGCCAAGTTTTGCGCTTCGATCAGGACGCCTATTGGGGATTGGGAATCGGCGCGTCCATCGCGAGCAGGGTGCCGATTATCGGCCCGGCCGCCGTAAAACTGATGCTGGGCGGGCCCATTATCGCAGGCGCCACACTCTCTCGCTTTTTCGCGCTACACGTCTTCGTGATTCCAGGGATGCTGATCGGGTTCGTCTGCCTGCATCTCATGATGGTGCTGAAGCTCGGAATCAACGAATGGCCGATGCCGGGCCGCCTCGTCAAAAAAGCAACCTATATGACCGAGTACCACGAATTAACGAAGAAGGACGGCGCACCCTTCGTCCCTTATGCAGTTTGGAAGGATCTGTTCTTCGCCGCGTTCATCCTCCTGGCCGTCGCCGCGTGCGCCGTATACTTCGGCCCATTCGGCCCAACGGGCCGCCCGGACCCGACGATCATCCAGACAGTCCCAAAACCGGATTATTTTTTCCTCTGGCTCTACGCACTACTTTCGCTGCTGCCACCATCGATGGAAACGCCCGCGCTTCTGATCGGTCCAGTTGTCGCCATCATGGTTCTGCTCCTTCTTCCATTCCTGTCTGGCGAAGGAGAAAAAAGCTGGCGCCGTCGGCCAATCGCAGTACTCACGATACTGCTCCTCGCGATAGCGCTAGGGACCCTTACGCATCTCTCTGGCTACACGCCTTGGAGTCCCCACATGAACGCCTGGAGCGGCGATCCCGTGCCGGACCGATTCCTCCACGGCACTACGGCGCTACAGCGGCGAGGCGCACTCGTCTTTCAGGTTAAACAGTGCCGCAATTGCCATTCCCTCGGTGAGGCGGGAGGGCAGCGAGGGCCGGCTCTGGACAGCGTTGCCACGCGACTCACGCAGGACCAGCTCATCCGCCAAGTGATCCAAGGAGGCGGCAACATGCCAGCCTACGGCAAGAACCTGAGTCCGGCGGAGACAACGGCACTCGTGGCATTTCTCGAAACGCTCCATCCACCAAACCAAGCTCCAGCCCGCGATGCAGCCATCGCGGAAAGTCCGGAGAGTCACGCTACCGCGCAGCGCTGAGACTCCCATGGCCCATTCCATTCAAGCCGCATTCGAACCCTGGACGCTTCCGGTTGCGCTTGATTTGGTGCTGATTCTCGATGCCTTTCTCTATTTCCGCGGCTGGATTCGCCTTCGTATTGCTCGCGTGAACATCATTCCGGGTTGGCGCGCCGGCAGTTTTGTTCTCGGACTGTTTTTGATCTGGGTGGCAGTGGGCTCACCTCTCTCGGCACTCGACGAGCAACTGCTCACAGTCCACATGATTCAGCATCTCCTGCTCATGACGATCGCTCCTCCGTTGATCCTGGTCGGCGCTCCCCTAATGCCGTTGCTCCACGGTTTGCCGAGGCAATTCGTTCAAGCTGTCGTCAGTCCGCCGCTTCGATGGCCCCTGCTGCAATGGGTCGGGCGCGTAATTTCAAACCCCGTGTTTTGCTGGCTCGCCGCCGCTACCGCGTTGGTGGGATGGCATATTCCTGCAGCGTTTACGCTGGGGTTGCAGTCAGAGGCGTGGCACATAGTCGAGCATGCATGTTTCCTCGGATCCGGATTTCTTTTCTGGTGGCCCGTTGTTCAGCCCTGGCCAAGTGTCGCGGTGTGGCCACACTGGTCGATCCTCCTATACTTGTTTTTCGCGACGATCCCCTGCGACATTCTTTCCGGGTTTCTTGTGTTCTGTGACCGGGTCGTTTACCCAGTTTATCTCTCCGCGCCACGGCAGTTCGGGATCTCGGCTCTCGAGGATCAGCAGTGCGCCGCTGCGTTGATGTGGACATGCGTGACGATCATTTATCTGATACCGGCGATGATTCTGACCACGCAGCTACTCGCGGCACGGAGTTCCCAGGCGGATAATTTGGGGCAAGAGGAGCTGCCTGGCACGCTGGATCCGCGAAGAGATCCGCAAACTGTGGAGGCGGCCTGAAGATGGCAACTGAGCCTATTCTTGCGTCTTTCGATTTGGTCGCAGTCCAGTGTGGTCACTCCGTGCGGTCCAGCGTCTTCTCCGACTCGTGGACGCTAACCAAGCCGGAAGTAGACTTTTTGATTGCTATGGCTCTAAATGTTACTTACTGCTCCGAAAGTGCCTCGTAAGTTGTTGACGTTCCGTTCCCTGCAGACTTGCCAAGCTTCAGATATAGAGTTTGCCGGCTTGCCATCCGTGCCGTGAATCTTGGGCCCGAAGCCGACATTTGTTGCAAGCAGTGGATGAAGAGGTTGAGAGTAAGAATCTCAAGGACAAGGAAAAGCGAGGGAGCTTTGAGGGAGCAATAACAATTCCTTGCGTGCCTCATCGTTCCTTTTCAGCAACTTAGTGTTCCTCTGCATTCCTCGTAAGTCCTTGAAATTCCTTTAGTTGTTGTTTTCGATCCCCACCGCCCCTACCAACCAACTGTTTTAGAATGAATAGTGTAGAAGTTTTGCGAGGCGACAGAAGGCGACAATAAGAGCTTCAGGGGTGGCACCTTT
>WNFJ01690571.1_pt3 | contig 16072 bp, 16 predicted proteins | sample 5400461 | NCBI WGS metagenome assembly WNFJ01 (sample SAMN13153349, study PRJNA577476) | soil metagenome | isolation source: 115 cm saprolite on Douglas fir-dominated hillslope | place: USA:California | collected 2013-09-17 | reverse complement strand
CTTCCCATGCATCGCTGCGAAGTTCGTACGCGGCAGTAAAACCTGTCCTGGAAGGGCGTGGGATTCTAGTGCTAGGTCAAGGGGTCGATGGCTCGCCGCGCCAGCTATGGCAGCTATTCAGCAGTCAGGAGCGCGTCATAGTGCTTGGCACAGGCAATTTCTGGGATAATATCGGAGAGATCAGTCGGGTACCTGTCTGCACATTCATTACGCGTCTGCCTATGCCTGTACTCAATGACCCGCCAGTTGCCGCCCGCGCCGAACACTATTCAGACCAATTGCATCAGTTGACTGTGCCAGTCGCGTCTCTGCGACTACGCAGAGCGTTGAATAGACTTGTCTGGAGCGAAGCCAGGCGCAACGTGGTCATCCTCTTTGATCGTCGTGTTCTATCTAAAGAATATGGCTCTACCATACTACATTCCCTTCCTCGCAGTTCACAGCGTCAGGCGGCTGTTTCGCATATGCCAGAAACTGTTCTTGATTGGCTAACGGCCTCTGGCTCCTGGGAATAGGCCAGTCCTCGCTCTTTCCCTGCCACTTACCAATCATGAGCGAGCAACAATTGGGATCCCTCTGTGAACCGTAACTTGTCAACGTAATGATGTGTATAATGCCGATCTTTCGGTAAGCGCCCACCATTATTAGATATTATGAAAGTAGCTGCGGCCCTAAACGAAGTATGGGGCTGCAGCTACTTCTTTTCCTGGTTGTACAACATGCAACGTTTTTATCGGACTCTTGACGGTCCCTTTAAAATAATGCACAGTAGAAAGAGTATAGTGGATAGTTCGCGCTCTGAGAGGTTACATTATGTCGCTAAAAGCCATTGAGCATACAAATCTTCGTGTTGTCTACGGTGCCTGTCCGCATGACTGTCCTGATTGTTGTGCTCTTGAGACACAGGTGGATGAACAGGGACGAGCTGTTTGCGTCCGTGGTCGAGCTGACCATCCAATAACACGGGGATGGCTTTGCGCCAAGGTTAATCGTTACCTGGACCGTGTCTATCACCCGGCACGTATCTTGTATCCTATGCGACGTGTTGGCCCTAAAGGGAACGGTGAATTTGCGCAAATTACCTGGGAAGAGGCGATTGCGGAGATTACTGTCCGGTGGCGCGATATCATTAGTCAACAGGGAGCAGAGAGCATTTTACCCTATAGCTATGCTGGCACGCTTGGTCTGGTCAATGGTGCCGTTACCGACAGTCGATTCTGGAATCGTTTAGGTGCTTGTCGTTTAGAGCGTGCAATCTGTGGTCATGCTGCGGAGGAGGCCGTGTTGCTGACCGTTGGTGGGCGCCTGGCCCCTTCGCCGGAGATGCTGCTTCGCAGTAAACTCGTGCTCATCTGGGGTAGCAATCCTGCCAGCACAGCTCCACACATCATGCCTTTCTTACGGCAAGCTCAACGAAATGGTACACGCGTTGTTGTCATTGACCCTATCCATACACTCACCGCCCGATCCGCTGATCAGCATATCCAACCTTATCCGGGTACCGATGCCGCGCTTGCACTTTCCGTGATGCATGTAATAGTGGAGGAAGGACTTCACCACCCTGAATGGATTGCGGCTCATACACTAGGTTGGGAGCGCTTATTAGAGCGAATAATGAAGTTTCCACCTGAACGGGTGGCCCAGATAACAGGACTTTCGATCGAGACAATTGTTGATCTTGCGCGCAGTTATGCTACGACGACGCCGGCCCTTTTGCGCGTGACAGACGGTATCAATCGCCACACTAATGGTGGTCAGACCGTCCGTACCCTTGCTTGTCTGCCTGCTCTGACCGGGCAGTATGGCCTGCCTGGCGGGGGCCTGATGTATAGTACCACTGACTGGTTAAAATGGGATAAGGCAGCGGTGGCACATAATAATGATCCTGCCTGTCCAGCAGCGCTTCGCACTTTAAACATGAATCGCCTGGGGTCCATCCTTACTGGTGAGGCCATTCCTCCAATCACCTCACTTTTTGTCTACAACGCCAACCCCGTTGCTTCTTCACCAAATGCAGGAAAAATCGTTGAAGGGTTAATGCGTGCAGACCTGTTTACTGTTGTACATGAACTCTTTGAGACCGACACCGCTCGCTATGCTGACATCCTACTACCGGCGACCAGCCAGCTTGAGCATGTGGACCTGCACAAACCCTACGGTCATCTCTCGCTCCAATACAATATGCCCGCGATTGCTCCTCTAGGTGAGGCGAAGAGCAACTGGGATGTTATGCGAGCGTTAGCTGCAAGCATGGGATTTGACGATGCATGGTTAAAGGAGGATGCCAACGAGGTCATTCGTAGCATTCTCGAGGTCACTGCTCAAAGCAATCCTTTGCTTGCTGGTATTACCCTGGAACGCTTACAAGTTGAAGGTTCGATTCCGCTGGCGATACCTGCTGAGCAACAGGTTCCTTTCGCGAATGGGATCTTCCGCACTCCTTCAGGCAAAGTCGAGTTTTATTCGGAACAGGCTGCAGCAAAAGGATACGACCCCGTTCCTGGTTGGGAGCCTGAAGTAGAGTCTGGGGTAGAAGAATCTGCACAAGATTCTGCCGATTCACGTTTGCCGCTACTGTGCCCTGCGGCGCATCATTTTGTAAGTTCGACATTTGGCAATCAGGAGCGAATGATTGCCAGGGAAGGCGCCCCAACGCTGTGCATACATCCGCTAGACGCTGAGCCTCGCGGTATTCACCATGGTCAACTGGTGCGCGTGAGCAATGAGCGAGGGGAATGTTACCTTGTTGCTGACGTGACGGGGGACGTACGTCCTGGTGTATTGGCCACAACCACAGTATGGTGGCCGAAGTTTAGCCCGGATAAGCGTAATGTCAACTGGACGACTTCTGACCGGTTGGCCGACTTCAATGGCGGCAGCACGTTCTATACGAACATGGTTGTGGTCGAAGCACTTTCGTAAGTTCCTGTTCCGGAGCGTTTACCGTATCGCTTTCTCCTCGACGTTCGGATTTTTTAGAGAAGAGTACCGCCAGTGTATGTTATAATAGGGCCAGTGTGTAAAAAATAAGAGGACTTAGTGTGTGAAACAAAATGATCTTTCCCCTGTTTCTTTGACGAATAACCAGTCCGATGTGGTCCAGTATGGTGAAACAAATATAGAATATCAGCGGAAAGTACTCAAATACATTACTGAGATCGGCTCTTCGCTTCGGCTGGATATGAATACGGACACACTCTTCAAGCGTGTATCTGAGGCCATTTGTAAAGCTTTGGGCTTTCGCTATTCAGTGCTGTACATATCTGATGGCATCGGCCATTTTCGTGCCTGCGCAACCGCAGGTGAGGGTCCTGAGGAAGAAGAGTACCTACGACAGCATCCGTTACCTGACACTGTGGTCGCCCAATTGATTAGTGAGGAGTACCGGATGAGTGAATCGTACTTTATCCCCGCTGAGGCTCCTCTCTGGAAAAATGACCATATTAATAGTTTCTTTGTCTTGCCAGTTGAGCTAAGTGAATGTTCTATACAGTATGAGGAGCGACAAGCCTCATCTAACCGCTTTTGGCAAGCAGAAGATCTGCTGGTGGTTCCGCTCGTCAGCGGCGATAACACCCTTCTAGGATTTTTGACACCTGATGCTCCGCTTGATGGCCTGCGCCCAACTTTTGAGACCCTATCTTTTCTTGAGTTGTTTGCCAATCAGGCGGCAGTTGTCATTGAGGGGGCACGCCTGTATGAAGAAGCGCAGCGGAATAGCGAAGAGCGCGCAGCGCTTATAGAGATTGGCCGGGTGCTCTCGTCGCCTGAAGCATTGCGGGACCTTGAAACGGTCTACCAGACAATTTATGAACAGGTGAAGCGGGTCATGCCTGCAGATGCCTTTTTTGTTGTACGCTATCTCCATCAAAAAGATGCGCTGATGATAGATTACTTTATCGACGAAGAGGTCAGCTACCCTCCTTTTGAGTTTCAACATTTTCCAGCCAATATGAAGAAACTCCTCTTTGAGGAGGGACAAGGTTATATGTTTTCTTCTGAAGAAGAATATACGCACTTTCTCAATGAAGAGGCGCCTGAAATTGATGACAATTTGTTCGGGAGCATGCGCCCTTCGCAATCCCTTCTCTTCGTGCCGATTCATTATGGTGAAACCCCTATAGGATTGCTTTCAGCTCAAAGCTATCAGCCTGATGTCTATACCAGGCGACACCTGGAAATGCTCAAAGAGATCAGCATACAGGCCGGTATCGCGATTACCAATGCTCGTTTGAATAGCGAGTTACGCGATGCGCTGAAGCAGGCGCAGGAATCTGATCAACTCAAGAATCATTTTCTGATGACAGCCTCTCATGAGCTCCGAACTCCCTTGACGGCCATTCAGGGTTACCTCGAACTTTTGGGTGCTTTTGGTGAGCTAGTCGATGAGGAAGCGAAATTGCGTTTTCTCACTAATGCCCGTCGAGCCTGTGAAGAATTAGTCTTGCTGTTGGGCAATGTGATGGATACCAGTCGTGTTGACCAGGATGGGGTTTCTTTGAACCTGGGACCTGTAAAAGTGATCAATGCTGTGCAGTTGATCCTTGAGATTTTAGAGCCGACGACCACACGTGAAAAGCGACCTGTTGAGGTCAGGATACCTGATGAACTGTATGTTTGGGTAGATGATTTGCGGCTGCGTCAAGTATTGCTCAATCTAGTAGGCAATGCGCTGAAATACACTCCGGCCTTTTCAAAGATTGAGATCACTGCAAAAGGAGTGGATGGTGACACGCTGAATGAGCAGCCGCTATCCTCTCATGGCCACCATCTCGACATGTCCTGCGACCAGTTCGTGATCATTGCCGTCAAAGATTGGGGGCCAGGGATAGGAGCGCAAGATCAGGGCCGACTTTTCACCAAATTTATGCGTCTGGATAGCGCCTTAAACAGTATACAACGGGGAGCAGGCCTTGGGCTTTATCTCTGCCGGCAGTTGACAGAGGCAATGGGTGGTCGCATATGGATAGAAAGTCAGGGTATCCCAGGCGAGGGGTCGACTTTTGTTGTTGCCTTACCTCGCTATACAGATCAGGCCAGTTATGTAATCTCGATTTGACGTGATCGAGCGTACTATGCTACCATACTCCTAGCGGTGGACCATCCACCGTCGGGAGGAGAAATGTATGAACCTTTATCAACAGTTATTGGTGGTGCGTGAGCGTCTTGAAAGTATCGGCGCGCATGATGATAGTATAGATCTCGTTGATAAGCTGTTGCAAAGAACGTTGATGGCGAAGGATGATAAAACCAATATCACGCAGGTCAATGTGTTGCGCCATATGTTGAGGATGCGGGAAGCCAGCGATAACTATAACATCTACAACGATTTACAGGAACTCATCAGTGAGCGCGATGAGTCGGAGGTTGCTTCACGGGAAGATGCTACTTTAGAGGCGTACGTTGATACGGAACGGCACCCAAAGCCGAAATCGTATTACAAAGCACAGAAGGCTCAGAAAGAGAAAAAGAAAGGCTAGCCTTTTAAAAAATGCTTGACAATTGGTTGCATGTCAGATATAATCCCTTTTGTTAACAGGTTTTGTGCGGGTATGGTGTAGTGATAACATGCAACTTTCCCAAAGTTGAGACCACGGGTTTGAATCCCGTTACCCGCTCCAATGCTAAATCCCCTGGCTTCTGCCAGGGGATTTTATGTTGCTGCAACATTTCCTTTCATCTTTTAAGCGTCTGCTTTAATGCTGCTTACGTAGGAGATCTTGCATGCGCTGCATGTCTCGCCCAACCGTTCGTAGACCGAATTACTCAACGTCAAAGACGCCAGGCTATAATTTGACCAGAGTCAAGCCAAAGATATCTCCTGCTGCGCCGATCTCCTGTAGGGCCCAATCGGGGATTGGATCATCTACAGAAACGATCATCAGTGCGGTATCTGGCTGCTGCTGTGGGTTGTGCTGTCGTGGGGTACGCACAATAGGGCCAACATCCATATGGCGGATATTGACGTGGGCTTTTCCTAGTACAGTTCCAACCCGGCCGATCATACCCGGCCGATCGGGGTTGCGGCAGAAGAGAATATAGCCCTCCGGTACAAATTCAACCCAATAGCGGCCGACGCGAACAATACGTGGTTCTCCGTGCATGACCGCGCCGCTGATCACCTCCACGTGTTCATCGCCAGAGCCTGGCTTTCCCGCGAAAGAGGATGGATAACCGTTAGCATTCATCATGCGCAGCGTTATCAGGTTGGCAAACTCAGCTGGTGTAGTGCTTTTCTGCTCAATGATCTCCAGGCCCCACTGTTTTGCCAGTGTAGGCGCATTAATCATATTGACATGAGCGTCAGAAACCGACTCTAGCAGCCCCTTAACGAGTGCAGCTTGCAGGGGGCGCAGGTCGTAGCTGGCAATGTCACCGCTACAGGAAAACTCAATCTTATGCAGCGGCCCTGGCTGCAACTGAGTGTACAGGCGCCCCATCTGTTCCACCAGGCGCATGTAGGGTTGAAGCACCTTCAAGGTTTCCGGCAGGATTAATGGTGCATTGACCGCTGAACGAGGGAAGTTGCCTCGCAGTACCGTAATGACTTGTTCGGCGACGTCTGTCGCCACCCCTATCTGTGCCTCTTCAGTCGAGGCGCCGAGGTGAGGCGTGGCGATCACGCGCTCATCGGCCAGAATCTGTTTCAAGACGGCACTGTCGCGTATAGGTTCCTGGCTAAAGACATCAAGTGCAACGCCAGCCAGGCGGTTCTCATTGAGTGCGTCGAGTAATGCCTTCTCGTCGATTAACCCGCCCCGGGCGCAGTTAATCAACCGGGCGCCAGGCTTGAGCAGATGTAGCTCGTGGGCGCCGATCAATCCCTTTGTACCACTTGGTCCGCTGGTCAATGAGGTATGCAATGTGACAAAATCTGCTTGTTTGAGCACCTCTTCAAAACCCAGCATTGATACCCCGAGCTTACGTGCCTGTTCAGGCGCTACGTAGGGATCAAAGGCTATAACCTGCATTTCCAGGCCCTGCGCACGGCGTGCAACCTCTGTGCCGACCTTCCCCAGCCCAATGATGCCCAGTGTCTTATTGCGCACCTCAATGCCCAAAAAGCGACTCTTTTCCCATTTGCCCGCCTTGGTGCTGCTATTCGCAGTGGGAATCTGCCGTGCGAGAGCCATCAGCATAGCGATGGTATGTTCCGCTGCCGCGACGATATTGCCGGTGGGAGAGTTGACAACCATGATGCCTTGTCGTGTCGCCGTTTCCGTATCGATATTGTCTACGCCAACGCCTGCGCGCCCTACGATCTTCAAATGTGTTGCAGCCGCCAATATGTCTTCCGTTACCTGTGTCTCGCTGCGCACAATCAGTGCGTGATATTCTCCGATGATTGCCTTCAACTGGTCAGGTTTCATTCCTGGACGTTCATCGATTTGTGCCTGCGGAAGCTCGGTCCGTAAAAGCGCAACGCCTTCTTTTGCTATGCGGTCGGTAATCAGTATTTTAATAGTTTCTACCTTCTCATCTTGCGCCACCGACATATTCCACTGTTCCTCTCTACTTTTCTGCTTGCCCTATCTCTTAAATCCAAACTCAGGCAGTCGCTTTTCCACCGCGTCCATTGCCTCGGCCAGATCAGCCTCCTGGAAAAAGCCGAGGTGACCCACGCGAAATATATTGCCGTCCAGGTGTTCCTGCCCTCCGCCCAGCACAACCCTGTCCTGCTCGCGCAACTTTTTCAACATCGCTTTTGTATCGATGCCTTCGGGTGACAAAATCGCGGTAACTGTGTTCGATGCATTAGCATGATCGGCGAGCAGCCGTAATCCCATGTCTTTCGCTCTTTGGCGCACGTAATCACCGATACATTGATGCCGTAAAAAAATCGCTTCACGACCTTCAGCAAGCATCTTTTCCAGCGCCAGGTCCAAAGCATAGAAAATGGAAATCGGAGGAGTGGTCGGATGCTGACCAATCTCAAGCTTTTTGCGTGAACTGGCCCAATCAAAATAGAAACGTGGCAGTTTGGCCGACTTGCTGGCCTCCCATGCTCGAGGGCTGGCGGCAATCATCATCAGTCCGGGAGGAGTCATCCATCCCTTTTGCGAACCCGTGAAAACAACATCGATATCCCAGGGGTCCATTTCCAGTGGCACGCATCCCAGTGAACTGACGGCATCAACGCCAATCAGGGTGTCAGGGGCGAGTTGCCGCACAAGTGTTGTCAGGGTCTGTACATCATTCATTACCCCTGTCGAAGTTTCATTATGCGTCATCAACACACCCCTGTATGCTTTGAGTGTTTTCAGACGGGCCTCGGCGATGTTTGGATCAGCTACCTGTCCCCAGGGAAACTCAATACGCGAAACCTGTAGACCGTAAGCCTCGGCAATTTTTGCCAGGCGGTTGCCAAAAGATCCAATGGTGATGACTACGACATGATCACCAGCCGAGAAGAGGTTGGCAATAGAAGATTCTTGTCCGCCTGTACCTGAAGCAGGGTATGTTAGAACTGGTGAAGAGGTCTGGAAAAAGTATTGCAGGCGTGCCGTGACGCGCCGTACAATAGCGGCAAACTCTGGCCCGCGATGGTTAATCATTGGACGCGCCATTTCCGCCAGGATCACTGGTGGTACAGGTGTTGGTCCAGGGATGCGCAGATTTTGCTGCGGAATAGGTTCGCGAGCTTCAACTTGAGGAACAGGTATCGCTTTTTTTTGTTCTTGAATGGTCATATTTCTTCTCTCCATCTATAATTGGTTCAAAAATTCATGTATCACTATGCTTGTGATCGATGTTGCCCCATCATAAAAGAAATAGCGGTGGATAACACTTCTGTTATCCGCCGCGCTGCTTGATAACTTTATTCCAGAGTATAGCATACAGTGGGATGATGTCAAACTGGCCAACTTTTGATTTATCAGCAACTCTCACCAGGGAAGGCAGGCAAATGAAGTGTGATATGAGGAAGACAACTTGCAATTGTCTAACTTTACATTCTACAATCTCGAAGAGAAGCAATTCGGCGAATGAACGATCACACTTGTACTTGTTTGTATTGCACACCAGTTGCGGGCGCACAGAAAATATCTAGTGTTGGCCTGATATGTGGTAAAGGATATCGTATGCGACGTACAAAAATTGTTTGTACTATTGGGCCTGCTACCAATAGCGATGAAAAGTTGGAACAACTCATACGTGCGGGTATGAACGTTGCTCGCCTCAATTTTTCACATGGCATGCAGGATGAGCACGCTCTTGTCATTGAACGTATTCAAGCTATTTCTGCTCGTCTCGGTTGTTCAGTAGCCATCTTGCAGGATCTGCAAGGGCCGAAGATTCGTACTGGACTGTTACAAGGTGGACAGCCGGTAGAGCTGGTTGATGGCGCAAGGGTGACCATTACTACCCGACCTGTGATAGGTGATGCTCAAACCTTTGCAACAACGTATGAGTCACTGCCGCAGGATGTGAAGGCAGGCGATCGTATTCTCCTGGACGATGGACTTATAGAACTGCGTGTAATTGACCATACTCAGACTGATGTGCACTGCCTGGTAGTACATGGAGGCCTGTTAAATGAGCATAAGGGTATTAATTTACCGGGTGTTGCCGTCAGTGCACCGGCGTTGACAGAAAAGGACCTGGACGATCTCAGGTTTGGAGTGAAGCATGGCGTTGACTACGTCGCGCTCAGCTTTGTGCGTAGGCCAGAGGATGTGCTGGAGGCTAAAAACCTGATTCGGCAGTTACAAACTGAGCAGAAGGCTGGTAAACGTGTGCAAGTGCCGATCTCTTTGATAGCCAAATTAGAAAAACNNNTTGACGAAATCCTTGAAGTGGTGGATGGTGTCATGGTAGCACGAGGTGATCTTGGCGTCGAGATGGCTCCTGAGAAGGTACCGCTGATCCAGAAGCGTATCATTAGTCGATGCAATGAGCAGGGACTACCGGTGATCACGGCCACACAGATGCTCGAGTCGATGATTACTAACCCGCGCCCAACACGAGCGGAGGCTAGTGACGTAGCTAATGCGATCCTGGATGGTACAGATGCCGTTATGCTTAGCGGTGAAACAGCTGTTGGCGCTTATCCAATTGAGGCTGTAGGGATGATGGTGCGTATCGCGCTGGAGACAGAAAGTAGCGAACTCATAGCTCTTCAACCTCAGTGTAAGCGGCTTAACCAGGCACATGCTGTTAGCCACGCGGCTCGTGCCCTCTCTGAAGAGGCTAGCGTTCAGTCCATTGTGGTATTCACCCGTTCTGGTGCCTCGGCCCATCTGATCTCAAAAGATCGTCCTCGAACACATATTCTGGCCTACACTCCCTCTGATCGAGTCTACCGTCAGCTTGCACTCTGGTGGGGGGTCTGGCCTCACCAAATTGAAATGTATGGAACGACCGAAGAACTGATTGCCGTTGTAGAGCAGCGCCTGCTACAAGATAAGCTTGTTCAGCTTGGAGAACATGTGGTGATTATGGGTGGGCTGCCTATTGCTAGCCAGGCACGGACAAACTTTGTGAAATTGCACAGAATCGGCGACGGACGCCAGACCGCTAAAAATTGACATTGACAATTCCCACCTTGCATGCTATCCTATTGAAGCCGTAGTTCAGGGGCGCTGTACGCGCCGCGCTCGAACGTGGTGCTGCAATAAATACAGACCCCAAAGTGGGGAAGAGGTGAGAATAACAAAGTATGACTGTCAAAATTCGTTTAAAACGTATGGGCATGAAGAAGACGCCCAGCTATCGTGTAGTCGTTGCCGATTCGCGTTTTCCGCGCGACGGTCGTATTATTGAGAATCTTGGTTGGTACAATCCCCTGGTAGAACCATCCATCATCAAAATTGATGAAGAGAAGACGCTTGGTTGGCTGAAGAATGGCGCTCAACCGTCTGACTCTGTGGCTCAACTCCTTAAACGCACGGGACTGCTGGCGCGTTTTGAGCAGACGAAAACCGCTGCCAAATCAGAAGCTGAATAATATCATTAACAGTAAGGGTTGGATTGGATATGCGTAAACTGGTTGAGTACATCGCTCAGTCGCTCGTCGATGATCCGTCCGCTGTACAGGTGCGCGAAGTGCGCAATGATCGCAATGCCCTGGTATTGGAGTTACATGTTGCACCAGATGATTTCGGCAAAGTGATTGGTCGCCAGGGGCGAGTTGCCAGGGCGATGCGTACACTGCTGCGTGCAGGCGGAGCTCGTGAAGGTCGCCATACCTCATTAGAAATTTTGTAGAGGACATCGTCTGTGGCAAAGCCAAATGAAACAGAGTGGGCTACTATTGGAAAAGTGGTAGCCCTTTTTGGTATACATGGTGAGATCAAAGTTCTTTCACTGACTGATATCCCCAATCGCTTCGCGGAACTGGAAGTGATTTATCTTGGCTCTGATCATATCCGTCACTCCATCAAAAGCGTTCGCCCTTATAAAGGGGATATGGTGGTGATGAAATTAGCAGGCATCGACGATGCTAACACTGCCGAGACAGTACGCAACCTTGACCTCAGTATTCCCCTGAGCCAGCTGGCACCATTACCCCCAGATTCCTACTACCAGCATGATATAATCGGGCTGGAGGTGGTAACGATAGATGGCCAGAATGTGGGGAAGATCGTCGATATCATGGTGACGGGAAGCAATGATGTGTATATCATCGAGGGGAAGACACCTGGGCAGGAGATCCTGATTCCTGCGATCAAGGACGTGATCAAGCAAATTGACCTTATCCGTAGGATGATGTATATTGAACCTATGAAAGGTTTGTTGGATGATGTTGAAATAGTTTCCAGCGCTGAAGAGGAGGATGAGCAATCGGTAGCAACTACCGATAGTTGAAATAATACGACCAGGTTCTGTGTTCTCTATAGTGGAACTTAATGAAACTCATGTACGCTTAGAGGCGTATAGGTGGTAAATAACATGTAATGAGGAACCATGTATATATCATGGAAACTCGTTGCTATAGTGAGGCATAGATCTTGTAGGGAGGTTATCTCATGGCTGACCATACCCCAACTTTTGCTGACATATGTAGCGCAATAGCCGATGGCCAGGTTGCTGCTACGATTGAGGACTCGATGTATGAGTTGAACGCATATGAACTGCGTCGTTACCTCAATAAGTTTCGTTCTTTACCCGTTATTTCTACCGCAGATGGCCGGGATTCCTCTCCACATTCCGATATACAAAACTGGTCTGTTCCGATCCAGTCTTCCGTTGCGTAGGGCCCAGTGGCCGTTTTTTTTTAGGTTTTTTCGGGTTTGAGCGGTTGCGCAAAAGGCAAAGAAGAACTATAATTGATAAAGTCTGGAGGTTAAAGGCTTTCGGACGAAGGAATCAACTACTATGTTCGAGTTTTTTGCCTTACAAATCAACGCGAGACCGCGTACACTACAGGTGTAAAACTGGCATTATGCCTGGCGATGTAGAAAGGTTGTTCATGGAGCCACTTGATACAGACATGGAAGATACTATGCGTGAACCGCGTCAAACAACTCCTGGTTCACGGCTAAATGCATTATTGATTCTCCCATCGCTTGGAATACTCCTGATGCTGCTCTTTATTGCTGCGGCCGTCTTCCAATTCGATGTTTCTGGGCTGGTAGACACAATAATGGGCCTGATGATGCTATTCTTTATCGTGTTGGTCGTAATGCTGTTCTGGGCATTGGCACCGCGCGCGAACAAAGCATAACTGTTTTTGCTGTTAGAATAGGCCAGTAGCATATTTATAAATACTGGCCTATTCTATTTGTTTCCATCCTTGTGCATCGACTTCTATACCAAATTTCTCTCCCCACATTACTCGCGCCAACAACTCAGTGGATTCCACCAGTCGTGGCCCAGAACGGTTGAGATATTGGTTGCCGTCTATGGCGTAAACTCGTCCCGCCTGTACTGCTTGTAGCGATTGCCACAGGGGATGCCTCTGCAACAAGGGGAGATCCATCATCGTCCGTTCGATTGTAAAACCGCAAGGCGAGAGGACCAGGATGTCGGGGTCAGCTTGGCGCAGCTCTTCCCAGCTGAGCCAGGGTGAATGCATTCCAATTTCACCGAAGATGTGCTCGCCTCCAGCGCATGCCACAAGTTCAGGGGTCCAGTTCCCTGCACCCATCAATGGATCGAGCCACTCTAATACAGCAACCCGTGGCCTAGTTCCGAAGCTAGAAGTAACGTTACTCACCTCATCCAGCCTCTTCTTATAGCCATTGACTAGTTGTTCGGCTCGCCTGAGGTTACGCAGTGCCTGACCAACGCGCAAAACATCATGCCAAACGTCACTCAACTGATAGGGGGACAACGAGATGATGCGAGGTTGAAGCCCTATCAACTGTTGAACGGCTTGCATGACATCGCGTTCACTTACGGCACAGACTTCGCATTGTGTTTGGGTAAAAATTATGTCCGGCTGCAAAGCTTGCAACTGTTCAACATCGATAGCGTAGATACTGAGAGCTTTGAGAGCAGCGCTTTCTGACGCAGGTAACGCGTGTGCAAGCTGCTTGATTTGTTCATCAACCTGAGCACTACTACCTTCAGTATCGATCTGCACCCTGCTGACCACAGGTAACGAGCGTACCTGTGGAGGAAAATCACACTCGTGCGAGCGTCCTACTAGTTGGTCCAGGCAGTCCAGTTCATAGATCATCTCAGTCGCGCTCGCGAGTAAAGAAACGATTCTCATGCTTGACCCTTTCACTGGAAGCTTATTCTTTATCGTGGGACCATTACTCGTAGCCGCTCGCTTGCCAGGCGGACATGCATCGGCGTTTGACCTCGCACCTCTCCATCTAATGTCACATCCTGTGGATCGGCCTCTGTCGAGATAGTGATACCTTGAGCCTGTAAATGATGAATACCTGGGATATGACTTAAATCGGCAGAATTGTGCGCAAATGAGGAAGAGTCCTCAGATGATTCAGGAGCTATAGACTGCTTTTGCAGATCAAAAAATTGTGCGAGCTTTGTGCTAAGCTTCCTCGTTACTACCTCCTCAATCACCACGATATCCAGCAGCCGGTCATTCACTTGTGCGCCTGGAATGGATAGATGCCATGCTCCGCCAAATATGGGGGCATTGATTACGGTAACCTGGAGGGCCCGACAGCGTAACGTAGTTTGCTCCATGCTCGTTGATGGTTCTGCTGCGCCCTGCTGCTGCGAAAATTGCTTTGTTTGTGGTAGTGCCAGTCCAGTAAATTGAATATCAACGTCAAGTGATCGGTGATTTCTTAGTACCTCAAGAGCTGCTAATGAATAAGTGAATCGTCCGTAACGCTGGCGTGTCACAACATTAGTAGCCAGGCGAGCGAACTGCACATTGAGACCGGCAATCAAAGCGTGGACAAAATACCCGTGCTTTTGCAAGGGAATACGTGAAAGTACAGGACCTTCGGACGATGGATTCGTGAGATGTGGGGCCTGTTCTGCCGGTTGCGCTGCACCTATATCAATTTCCAGCTCTTTACCAGATATAAAGAGCTGGGCTGTTTGTGCTATATCAAGAGGAATATTTAAAGTGCGCGCTATGTCGTTAGCCGTGCCAAGCGGCAGTATCCCGAGAGGTAGGCCACTTTCAGCAATATGGGTGACGACTCCTCCTACCAACCCGTCACCGCCTGCCGCTATCGCGATATCAATGCCTTGTGCTCGCCATGATGCTCCCTGTGCGGGTAAGCCATCTAGTTCTGCGATCGAGATAACCTGGGAGATATGAGCCCCTGCTTCTTGAGTATGTGTCAGTGCTTGTGAAAGAAGTGCTGACCTTCCCGAATACGGACTATGAACGACAATTGCATTAACGGGTTTCGCCAATATTTTTTCCCTTCAGGTTTTCCATAGACTCCTCATTATTACATCTTACTACACACCAGCCTTGAGGGAAAGCTTGTTGCAACAGCAAGCCACCACAGCTTCAGGAGGGATACATCGATTGGGGCTTGTTTACCCCTGGATGGCCTAGAAGTTGGGGATGAGGAACAACACTTCTAGCCATCTTCACTTTATGGGGGATAATCTGTCTGCTTGAAATCAGCTTACAGGGCGTAATCGGCCATCTTTCACATCATAAATGAAACCGCTAATCGCTATGTTCTGTGGGATAAGTGGTGACTCTCTGAGGAATGCGACATCGTCGCGAACGGACTGTTCCAGATCCTTGAAAGGAAGAAAATCAATGTGGCTTGCATCAGCTTGCAATTCCTGCTTCACCTTGTTGTGCAGGTCCTCATTGCTAAACGTGAGCATGCCACAATCGGTGTGGTGAATAACCACAATCTCAGTGGTGCCGAGCAACTGCTCTGAGATGACGAGTGAACGTAGCGCATCATCTGCTCTTCCACCCGCATTGCGGATGACGTGGGCGTCTCCTTCCTCGAGACCGAGGGCGCGTGCCGGATCTATACGCGCATCCATGCAGACCAGTACAGCGACATGCCTTGCTGGGGGCATGGCAAGATCTCCTTTATGGAATGTTGAAGCATACGCCTCATTTGCCTTGAGAAATTCCTGAACTATTGCCATAAAGCTCCTCCTTGTGGATACAACTTATGCTTACCGGGTAAACTCCTGTTCCCTGATAAAACCATAACATATTTCTTTCATGCTTTCAAATGATCTATTTTATTCTAATTTGTAGGGAGGCAGGTGATGGAAGCACGAGTCACGCCAGGTGTGGAGACCAGATCCCACGTGGATGTCTGTTTTCAAGCGCTCTCTTGCGATCAGCCATGGGAAACGTCTGAAGAGATGAGGGCTTCAAAGGAGGGTTGACAGACGCTTTTCGTTTTGCTATCATCAGAACACCCGTTCTGATTTCACGAGGAGACGAGCGATGACCCACAAAAAGAGCCCATCCTGGGTCCTTGATCTGCCCCTGGCGATTCGGCCTGATCAGGCCAAGCGTCTGCAAGCGCACCTGGAAGCCGCTCGCTGCCTCTATAATGCCCTGCTTGGTGAAGCGAAGAAGCGTCTCAACCGCATGCGCTCTGACCCCGCATGGCAAGAGGCTCGCGCCATCCCACGCACCCGCAAGCAGGAACGCAGCACCTCCTTCTCACGCTTACGCAAGCAGTACGGCTTTACGGAATACGCTCTGCAC
>WNFJ01162994.1_pt1 | contig 16092 bp, 15 predicted proteins | sample 5400461 | NCBI WGS metagenome assembly WNFJ01 (sample SAMN13153349, study PRJNA577476) | soil metagenome | isolation source: 115 cm saprolite on Douglas fir-dominated hillslope | place: USA:California | collected 2013-09-17 | reverse complement strand
CCTGCGCGAGCGCCGGTAACGCGGCGAAAAATACTGCTGCGATCAGGAGGGTTAGGATGCGCGCAGGGGCGGGTGCTCGATGTCGTTTCATGGCGCGAAAGGATACCTCAATACCGGCGCGCCTGCGTTACAGCGAATTAACAAATACTTAGGCGCGGTGGATTCTCCGCAACGGTACCTGCTAAATCTTTGAAACGGTCTATCCCCTCGCGTCTGGATGTTGTAGAGTCTAATGCCAATAAGCAGCGTGCTGGCGGGCCGCTGCATCTTAACAAATTTGCGAACTTGCCGGGGTCCCCGGGAGTTCCGCGTCCATAGGCAGGGGAAAAATTGAGTACAAATCAGACGGCCACGCACGCGCCGTCGCAGCAGGCCAACTCGACACACTGCTCCATCGCGGCAACAGCTACGGCGCTTCCTCCACACACCATCACCCGCGACGACGTGAAGTACTACATGGGGCGTGTCTTTGACATTCCGGCGCGCAAGCTCGAAGCCATGATGAGCATTGTCGACAATGCGCAGGTGCACAAGCGCCATGCCATTTTCCCGATCGAGTACACCGTCGAGCCGCGCGCGCTGTATCAGACCAATCAGGAATACATCGAGCACGCCGTCAAGCTCGGACAAGAGGCCGCGGAAAAATGCCTGCAGCGCGCGGGCGTGCGCCCTGACGAAGTCGATCTGATCATCACCGTTTCTTGCACCGGCTTCATGATCCCGTCGCTCGACGCGCATCTCATCAATTTGATGGGTTTCCGCTCGAACGTCCGCCGCATGCCGTTCACCGAGCTGGGCTGCGCCGCCGGAGCTATGGCCTTGGGCCGCGCAGCGGATTTTCTAAAGGCCCATCCCGGCGGCAATGTTTTGATTATCGCTGTCGAGCTCCCCTCGCTAACGTTTCAGCGCAAAGACATTTCCCAGGCCAACCTGATTTCGTCCATTCTGTTCGGCGATGGCGCCGCCGCAGTGCTGGTTACCGGGAAAGAATCGGATGGCCCCAAAATCATAGTGTCCGAAACCTACACGTTTCCTGATTCGCTTGGCGCCATGGGCTTTGACCTTCGCGATTCCGGCTTCCACATCCTGCTCGCCAAAGACGTTCCGGAAATGATCGGAAGCAAGATCCGCGACCTAATCTACGGATTTCTTGAACGCCACGGCAAAAAGTTTCAAGATATCAAGGGATGGATCCTGCATCCGGGAGGCGCGCGCCTGCTGGGCAATGTCGAGATAGCTCTCGGCCTTACAAAATGCCAGACGCAACCCTCCTGGGACATCCTCGGCAATGTGGGCAACTTGTCTAGCGCGACGATCCTCTTTATCCTTCAGGAATGGCTGGAAAAGCGTCCACTGAAGTCCGGTGAGCATGCGCTGGCTGCTGCTTTCGGGCCCGGTTTCAGCGCGGAGTTTTTGCTGCTGCAATGGACATAACTGTTATCGCCTTCCTCGCCCTTTTGCTTGCCGTAGCGGTGTTGCGCATCGTCGAGCTTCGCGTCTCGACCCGGCACCAACAGCAGATGATCGCTAATGGCGCGACGAAAGTGAAAGAGCCACGGTTTCGTTGGATTGTGCTGCTCCACATCGCTGTTCTTGCCGGCGCCGCCCTTGAGGTTGTTCTTCTGCGCCGGCCGTTTATTCCCATTCTCGCCACAGTGATGTTCTTGCTGTTCCTTGCGTCAAATGCGGTCCGCCTATGGGTCGTGCGAACGATGGGAAAGCATTGGAACGTGCAAATAATGAATTCCACGGGCCTTGGGGTTGTTACGTCCGGGCCGTTTCGTTTTGTCCGGCATCCAAACTACGCGGCGATCTTCGTGGAAATATTCTCACTGCCACTGATTCACACAGCGTGGATAACGGCCTTGCTCGGCTGCGTTGGTTTCGTGGTCACCATCTCGCAGCGTCTCGCGGTCGAAGAGAGCGTGCTTTTTGCCAATCCGGAGTATCGTGCAGCTATGGCCGGTAAACCGAGATTCTTGCCGGGTCTGTTCTAATTTGGAAGTGAATAGTGAACAAGCGTATTTGCATCCTGACTTTCTTTGCGCTGCTTGCGCCGGCGATCATTGCCGCACAAGAACCCGCCGCGGGATCGACACCGGCTTTCTACCCTGTCCCGGAGCTCGTCGCCGGGTTCAATCTGCTCTACCAGCAGAAGTTTACCGAGGCGCGCGAAACCTTTAGCGATTGGCGTTCGCACAATCCAGATGAGCCTTTTGGTGAAGTCGCCCTAGCTGCCTCCCACCTCTTCGAAGAGCTCTATCGTCAAGGCGTGCTGACCAGCGATTTTTTCCTGAATGAAAAGAGATTCCTGCATGGCATCGACGGCAAACCCGATCCCGCGCGCATGAACAACTTTCGCGAAGCATTGACTCAGGCGCGAGCTCTAGCCAGGCAGCGCCAGAAAACAAACGCGAAGGACCCGGAAGCTTTGTTCGCGCTCGCCCTCGCCTCTGGAATGGAATCTGACGCCGACGCGATCCTCGAAAAGAAACAGCTCGACGGCCTCAAGCGCATGAAGGAAGCCAACGAGTACGCAAAGCAGTTGCTCGCGCAGCGCCCTGACGCCGCTGACGCCTATGTCGCGCCGGGTATCGCCAACTACATCATCGGCTCGCTGAATCCTGGGTACCGCCTCGCTCTTTGGTTCGGTGGGATTCACGGCGACAAAAAGCTCGGCATGGAGCAAGTTGCCAAGACCGCGGAGAATGGCCGCTATCTTCGTCCCTTCGCGAAAATCATGCTGGCGTTGGCGGCTCGGCGGGAGAAACAGAACGCCCTGGCGCAAAAATTACTACGCGAATTAAAAGAAGAATTTCCCTCCAACGACACATTTGCAGCCGAATATGCAAAGGCCATGGGTTTGCCGGTCCCCGCGGTCATAACGCGCTGATTCACTTTCGGCGATTTGCGCGCCGAAATCCGCAGCTTCTCATAGCCGAATGCACTAGAATCCCCTTACGGCAAAAATCGATAACGGCACTTTCAGGTCAAGTGGGGGACGCTTGTTTCAACAAGACATGTTGAAGGGTCGAGCGATTTTCTTGACAGGCGGCGGCACCGGCCTGGGTCGTTCCATGGCTTTGCACCTCGCCATGCTGGGCGCGCGCATTTTTCTGATCGGCCGTCGCGAACAGCCCCTAAAGGACGTCTGTGACGAAATTCACCGCGGCGGCGGGGCCGCGGCGTTTGCCACCTGCGATGTTCGCGACTACGGCGCCGTGGAAGCCGTGGCGACTCGCGCTTACGAGCAATTCGGCCGCATCGACACGGTGATCAACAACGCCGCGGGAAATTTCATGGCCCGCACCGAAAAGCTCACGCCCAACGCTTTTAATGCGGTGGTCGGCATCGTGCTCAACGGCACCTTTAACTGCACGCAAATCTTTGCGAAAAAATGGATTACGGAGAAACTCGGCGGCAACGTGCTCAACATCGTCACCACGTACGCCGCAGCCAATTGCGGCTCCGCCTTCGTTGTGCCGTCAGCCTGCGCCAAGGCCGGTGTGCTGGCCATGACCACGTCGCTGGCCGTGGAATGGGCGAAATATCACATCCGGCTCAACGCCATCGCTCCCGGTCCGTTTCCAACCGAAGGCGCGTGGTCGCGCCTGATGCCTTCCAAGCAATTCGAGGAGCACGCCAAGGATTCGCATCCGATGAAGCGTTTTGGTCGGCACGAAGAACTCACCAGCCTCGCCGCATTTTTGTTGAGCGACATGGCCGAATACATTAACGGCGAATGCGTGGTCATCGACGGTGGCGATTGGCTGCGCGGCGCCGGCGAATTCAACGACTTGCTGTTGATTCCAGATGCCGCCTGGGAAAACATGGAAGCCGCGCGCAGCAAGAAGTAAAAGATGCCGCTATTTCTGGCTGCGCGGCAATCGCAGCTATTGTGTGAGCAAAGCGCGCCGAGACCTACTGCGGCAACGCGCTGGAACGCAGCAAGACCTTTAGTCCGGCCTCGCCAACTGATTTTTCTCCGACCGTTCCGTTCACCAGGATCGAATCCGCCTGCCGGCCTTTCAGCTCTTTTTCCGGGATTTCCGGTGACTGCAACTCTACGCGCAAATAGGTTATCTCTTCGTCGGGCAAGAGAAACTTGCCAGCTCCACTGAGGATCTTCCAGCCGTTCGGCGCCGTCACGTTCACCGTAATTTCTCGTGTTGCTCCGGGTTTTCGAGTGACGATCAAAGGAACCGCGACAACGCTCCCCGCTTTCACCGCGATTTCCGGGTTGCGCGCCGTGGGCAGGTTTGTCAATTTGTGCGCTTGGCGAAATTTCTCATAAAAATTCCAGGGGTCTCCCAGGCCCAGGCGTAAAGGTTGCGCAACATCAACAACAGGTCCCGGGCCTCTGTCGCTTTCAACCGCTAAGGGATGCTCTTTCTGTCGAGGTTCTACGTCGGGAAAAATCGCTTCCCAAGGCTGGGTTGGGACCGTGGCCTTGCCAAAAATAAGCGTCATCGGCTCCGACCACCATGCATGGCTCGGGTCGGTCATCAGTTTTTCTAACTGCTCGTCACTCAACTTGGAAACTCTGTGGATGTCCTCTGGGAATTGCGTCAGATGCGGTTTCGCCGCCTCCAGAGCGATCCGCCAGTATGGCTTCTTTTGCGACGGTGAAATTTCCCTGACCGAATACGCCGGGCCCTTTCCCGCGAATTGCTTTTCGTCACTCGCGTCGCTGAAGAAATAAATCTTTTTCGGCTCCCACGGTGTCAGATTTTCCAAATAGGGCTCTAGTCGCTTGGAAGCGCCCGCCACCTGCGCCGGGAACGCCACAGGATCCCCGGCAAGGTCGAATGCTTCGATGGCAAGCACGCCGGAAGCTTGATGGTCGCCGTGGTTTTCGCCGATAAAGATGCTGGGCAGCCAGCTTATGATTACCTCCGGCCGGGTCAGTCTCACGATTCGCACGAGCGCCTCTAAATTTGCGCCGTGGCCCCAGTTCGCCAGGGAATTCAAGACGTTCTGCGACGCGGTGTCCTTCCCATCGAGAAACCATACGTTCGTGATCCCCAGCGTCGCGCACGCCTGCCGCGCTTCCTGCTCGCGAATATCCGCCAGGGCCGGACCGTGCTCTCGCGAATAATCGTTTCCGCCGCTGCCCCCACGCGTGGTAAAGACCACCGCAACCCGCTTATGCTCATCGTAAATCGCCCGCGCGAGATACGGTGTCGCCCCGCCTTCGTCATCCGGGTGCGCCACCACTAAGAGAATGTCCGCCTTGTATCGCTCATCCGCCGAAGGCAGCGGCTTCCCCTCTTGCGCGCGGCCATTGAGCGGAGCCAAGAGCAAAGCAAAAACAAATATCGCGAGTCGCTTCATCAGTTGGCCTCGAAAACTGTTGGGATAGTCCCGCCGCAGACAGATGTTCGCACAAGGGAAAGAGTGTACCCCGCCCCTCCCACTACGACGAAATTGCCAGCGGGCTGTCGTCCTCCGACACAATGATCGACCATGCGATAGTAGGCGGGACTTTGGCATCGATAGGTATATTGACATACTGACCTGGTATCGATACGATAGCCAGGGAGAATGCGCAACAATGGAAATGGTGAAAGTGTCTCCAAAATTCCAGGTGGTCATACCGAAGAAGGTTCGCGAGGCGTTGAAACTCGAGCCTGGACAGCAACTGCACGTTTATGTCTTGGACGATGTTATCCGTCTGCAGCGGCCTCGATCCATCAAAGAGCTTCGTGGAATTGCGAAGGGGATGAAGTGGAAGGATGACTACCGAGACCACTCAGAACGCTTCTGACTCCGTAATACTTGATTCCTCCGGTTGGCTCGAGTATCTCACCGCCGATACCAAGGCGGACCTTTTTGCCCCGTATTTCGAAGGCCACCGACCAATTCTCGTCCCAGCCATTGTGCTCTACGAGGTACGGAAGGTTTTGCTCCTCCGGCAGACGAAGGACGTCACCGACATTTTCATGTCTGAAGCCTTGCGCCGGACGATCATTCCCATTGACGAAGAAATCGCCCTTTCCGCGGCAGCAGTCAGTATCCAATTCCGACTCGCGATGGGCGATGCCTTGCTGTATGCAACTTCCGAACGCGAAAAAACAGAATTCGTCACTTCAGATCCGCACTTTAAGGATTTGCCGCGGGTCACGCTTCTTTAAGCGAGCGCTCCGCCTTGACCCTGCATCGCTGCGCCGATAAGCTTTATCTTTCTCCTTCCAGGTGGAAAGCGCATGGAACCGATTCACATCACATTGCCGGACGGCAAAGTCCAGGAGGTGCCCAAGGGCACCACGCCAGCGGACATTGCCAGGAATATTTCGCCGCGCCTTGCCGACGCAGCGTTGGTCGCGCGGGTAGCCGCGCCCAATGATGGCGCGGGAGAATTGATTGATTTGCGCCGCCCGCTCGAGCAAGACGTCAAGCTCCAGATCCTCACAGAAAAGGATCCCGACGCGCTCTTCGTCTTCCGCCATTCCGCCGCGCATCTTCTCGCCGCCGCGGTCATGGACCTTTATCCCAACGTCAAACTCGGCATTGGCCCGCCCATCGACACCGGTTTCTTTTATGAATTTTTACGCGACGAACCTTTTACTCCGGACGACCTGGCGAAGATTGAAGCGAAGATGCACGAGCTGGCTGCTCAAGATCTCCCCAATGAGCGCAAGCTCATTCCCAAGCCGGAAGCCTTGGAGCTCTACAAAAAGTCGAACCAAATTTTTAAATGCGAGCTGGTCCAGGAAAAAGCAGTGGAGCCCATCGTCTCCTTCTACACGACCGGCAAGTTCATCGACTTCTGCCGCGGTCCGCATATTCCTTCCACCAAGCGCATCCAGGCTTTCAAGCTGATGAGCGTTGCTGGCGCGTACTGGAAAGGTCAGGAAGGGAATCCACAGCTCCAGCGCATTTATGCCGCCTGCTTCTTCACCAAGAAGGAGTTGGACGAATATCTCCATCGCCTCGAAGAAGCCAAGCGCCGCGATCATCGCAAGCTCGGCACCGAGCTAGAACTCTTCAGCATTCAAGACGAAGCCGGACCCGGCCTGATCTTCTGGCATCCCAAGGGCGGGCTGATCCGTAAAATCATCGAAGACTGGCTGCGCGACGAGCTCCTCAAACGCGGCTACGACCTGGTCTACACCCCGCACATCATGCGCCTCGACCTCTGGAAGACCAGCGGGCACACCAATTTCTACAAGGACAGTATGTTCGGGCCGGTGGAAGTCGAGAAAGCCGAATACCAGCTGAAGCCCATGAACTGCCCGGGCCACATCCTCATTTATAAATCGAAGCTCCACAGCTACCGCGATCTTCCCGTGCGCCTCGCTGAACTCGGCACCGTCTATCGCTACGAGCGGAGCGGCGTCCTGCACGGCCTGCTTCGCGTGCGTGGCTTCACGCAAGACGACGCGCACATTTTCTGCACTCCATCGCAAATTGAAAAAGAGGTGGAAGCCTGCGTCGATTTCGCTTTCGCGGTAATGAAAAACTTCGGCTTCGACAAATTTGAAGTCGAGCTCTCCGATTGGGACGCTTCGCATCCGGAAAATTACGAGGGCAAGGCCGAAGACTGGTGCCGCGCCTCCGCCGGCCTGGCCAACACCTTGAAGCGGCTCAATATCCCTTACAAAACGATCCAAGGCGAAGGCGCTTTTTACGGCCCGAAGATCGACATTAAATTAATCGACGCCATCGGGCGCCCCTGGCAGCTCACCACCGTGCAGTTCGATTTCAATCTTCCCGCGCGTTTCGGCCTCGAATACGTCGCCGACGATGGCGCCCGCCACCAACCGCTCATGGTTCACCGCGCGCTGCTCGGCTCCGTCGAGCGCTTCTTCGGCATTCTGGTCGAGCACTACGCCGGAGCCTTCCCGCTCTGGCTCGCTCCTGTGCAGGTGGAAATCTGCCCGGTCAGCGAAAAAGTTTCCGACTATTCGAAGCACGTCGCTGAAACGCTCAACCGACACGGCATTCGCGTTCATCTCGACGACCGCAACGAAAAACTCCCGGCCAAGATCCGCGACGCGCAAATGCAAAAAATCCCCTATATGTTCGTCGTAGGTGCAAAAGAGGCCGAAGCCGGCACCGTCTCCGTCCGACACCGCAGCAAGGGCGACCTCGGTCCCAAGCCCCTAGCAGACGTCGTTACCGCGTTGCAGCAGGAAATAGAATCTCGCGCGACAAGCTGAACCGATTCCCGATAACAGCCCAGCCCTAGCTGAGGCCTACTTCTGCAAGCGTGGCCAACGCATCGCTTCGGTAAGCGTCTAATCCTCATTTCTTTTAGTTCGGATTCGACCGTGATCTTATTCGACAGGCACGGGTGCGGCGGCGACACGTTCCAGCGGTTTCAACGGCTCACGATCGGAGAGCTCCATCACAGCCTTCCTCAGCTTCCAACTGAAGAAGCCAAGGCCTAAGAGTTCGAACAACAGTCCGCAAGCGAGAACACTGTGTCTCGCACCGGCTTTAGCCAGAAATACAAACCAGCGGTCGTAGCCAAGACCCAGCCGTGCTGGTTCCGAAGAGCTCAAATAACGAAGCAGCAACTTACCTTGGCTCGTGATTGACGAATAGTCCATTCGGTAGTTCCAATGCGAATCGTAATAATTCCCCCAAACTTGATCCTCCACAAAACTGGTCGAGATGCTGACAGCCTGGACGAGCACGCCCGCCGCGAACAAAACGATCGCCAACTTACGCGTGCGCGGTCCCGCGTCAGCGAGCAGTGGTCCCAGTCCCAGACAAAGCAACGTGATGGATGGCACCAGATAGCGCGGGCCAATGCAAAATCCGCCCTCCCACTGCGTATATCTTGAAAAAAACAAAAGGGAAACCAGCGGCATGCCTCCAGCCAGAACGCCCAGCCCCAGGTCGCGCTTCGCCAGTTTCCAGACGCCAGGAATTGCCAGAAGAATCGGAGGCGCAAATACAAATACTGACTTCCCAGGCGATAGGAGAAGACCGAACAACCCCGTCGCAATCGGCGTTTCGAACGAGATAATACGCTTCCCCCCCTCCGCCAGCTTTGGATAGCCAAAGTCCAACGCGCCGCCGAAATAGATCTGGTTGCGCAGGAGATAGGCGCCCCCAAAGATGCCCGCAATCAACGCAAGGGTAAGTGCGGCGGATGCGGTTCTTTCCCGGTCGCGAATCAGCACGGCCAGAAAAAAAACCGGCACAGCGATCACGTGGGTAGGCCGTATCCATATCATGGTGCCGAGAAAGAGACCCGCCAGGGCAGCCGCCCCCAGCGGATAACTCCTCTGACCAATAAAGAGCGCCAGCGCCGCCGCCAACATCAGCGACGCCACCAGCGGCTCTGAGAAGAGCCAAGCCGAATATGCAAACAGCTGCGTGGCCAGCGCAATCATCAACGCAGCCGCCAGCGCTGTTCTCACTGCGATTCCCAGGTGACAAAAAATCAAGAACGCCAGCGTTGCGGAAAGTGCGGAGAATGCCGCGCTGCTCGACGTCACCACCGCATCCATAAAAAGATACTTGGAATCAGCCGGCACGCTTCCCTGCGGCAGGAGCATCCACAACACCCGCGCGGCCACATGCCATGGGACCTCCAATAGCGCTTGCGCCTCCCCGTACGGCGCGCGCGGCTGTCCCTGCCGGTCCAGCTTCCCATAAAAGCGGCCCGCCGCCACGGCCTGGGGCACTGCCGTCGTCCCGTGCGTGATCAGGCTCTGCCCCTGAAAGTTCACGGCCAGCTCATCCACTGTTCTCACGCGGCCGCTGGAGGTCACCAAAAAAAGAAAAGTCAGGGCGAGAAAAAGGAATGACGCTATTCGAATGCAGCCGCCGTTAACAGGCGTTTGCTCCATGGAGACATCAAAGCACGCGCCCTCATTGCCCATCTAAACGTTTACCTCCCTTCCGTGTCCTGTGAGTTACATTTTCTCCGATCTCCCGCGAAGCCATCGCCCCAGCTTAAACTTGGGGCCAATGATTTTCGTCTCCTGGCCCATTTTCTCAAAAGGCGTTAGTCTCGTGTGCCTGCGTTCATGAGAATCGATGACCATATCTCGCGCCGTTCTTTTTTCGCTCTTGCCGCAGGCGCTGCCTTCGTCCCGCGCCTTGCGTTGGCCGAGGCCGACAGCGATTTCCCGGCTTTGCTCGATCACTTCATTCTCGGCTGCGATGATCTGGACCGCGGAATCAACTTCGTCGAGCAGCGTACGGGTGTGCGCGCCGCATTTGGCGGCGTCCATCCCGGCCGTGGCACACGCAACGCCCTGCTCTCCCTCGGCGCACGCAAATACCTGGAGATTATGGCCCCCGATCCTGCGCAGCAAGTTACGCCTCAGATTCCGCGACTGCGCGAACTAAAGGAACCAAGGCTGGTGGGCTGGGTCGCGCATCCGGGTGATCTTGAAAAATTCTCGGCGCATCTGCGCGAGGCAGGCATTCCATTTGAAGGGTCGCGAGCCGGTTCGCGCCAGCGCCCCGACGGTAAAGTCCTTCACTGGAAGAGCCTTACGCTCAAGGATGACCAAGGCGGTTTGCTTCCGTTCTTCATCGAATGGAGCGCGGACTCGATTCACCCCTCTGCGGACGCGCCGCAAGGTTGCAGGCTCGCTCGTTTCGGCGCGGTCAGTCCCGATACAGATGCCCTGAAGAAAATTGCCGACCTGCTTCAACTCGACATGCCCGTGTCGCCGGGGGCAAAGGCCGCGCTGCGAGCAACCATCGTCGGCCCCAACGGCGAACTAACCTTGACGTCCTGAAATTTTTTTGCTGCGCCTCCGACCTCCACCCGCCCGCGGACATCAAACCACTTGTCGACCGAACGTAGGCGCATGCTATACTTTGTACCCCGTCCCCAACAGGTCTCTCACCGTGGGCCGGTGTAATAAATTCGGGCCCGTGCCCGGCGAGGCGGGCAATTTGGCGCCTTACGTTAGTTAGGGGGAAATATCGCAGAACGGAGCTTCCGGCAGAGCGACCGTACCCGCGTCAATGAGCGGATTCGGGCGCGCGAAGTCCGGGTGATTGATGAAGAAGGCGCCCAGCTTGGGGTGATGCAGCCGTACGAGGCTGTTCGTCTGGCGCGAGAACGAGGACTCGACCTGGTGGAGATCTCGCCGACGGCGGACCCACCGGTTTGCAAGATCACCGACTACGGCAAATTTCTGTACCAGCAAAATAAACAAGCGCATCAACAGCGCAAGAGCAGCCGTGGCTCGCAGCTTAAGGAAGTCAAATTCCGGCCGGCCACCGCGGAGCACGACTACCAGGTTCGCAAGAACCAGATCATTCGTTTCCTCGGGGAAGGCCACAAAGTGCGCGCCATGATTTTTCATCGTGGACGCGAGATGGCTCACCAGGAAGTGGGCCGCGCCAAGATGACTCGCCTGCTGGGTGAAATCGGCGAGCACGGCCAGATCGAAACGATGCCGCGCATGGAAGGCAATGTTCTAGTCGCGCTGCTGGCGCCTAAAAAAGGCGCCCCGGTGGCAAAACCAACTTCGCAGCAAGCCGCGCAGCCTGCATAGAGCGGTTTTGGGTCGACAGTGATTTTGTAGGGGCGCAGCACTGCTGCGCCCCATTTGAGCAACCGTAAGAACTACTGGAATTTGGAGCGGCTTCAGCCGTAAATGACTCAGGAGACAATTTCAGCAATGCCAAGAAATTCGACTAAGCCAAAAAAGAAACTGAAAACGCATCGCGGCGCCGCCAAGCGCTTCAAGATCACCGCGACCGGCAAGATCGTTCGGATGCACTCCGGCAAGCGCCACTTTACCGGCACGAAGAAGCAGGGCCGGATGCGCAAGCTCAAGAAATTGACGCTCGTGAGTCCGGCCGATGTTCCTGCAATCAGGCAGATGATGCCCTACGGCCGCTAGATTTTGCGCTGAATTTCAGCGTGATCCTCAGCTTGGTTTTCACAGAGTTGAGGCGCAACATCGCGGGGCGTAAGCTCCGCAATCGTGCCAGGCAGCGCTTCACGGGTGCCTGCCGGCCGATTCACAGCCCGCGAATCTGCGAGCTGTAGCGGCCACCTTCAGGTGGCCAATTCCGGAGACAAACCCGTTGCGTGACGCGTGTTTTCTCACGCGTGTCCGCACCTCGCTTGTCTCCTGCAAAGACCTGTAGCTCAGGTCCGCCTTTTGGACCTGAGGCCTTTCCGATCGCACGGCGATTTGTTGCCGTTCAGTTCGGATCGCAAATATAAAGGAGCAATCATGGCACGCGTAAAACGCGGCACAAAGCGCCGCGCTCGCCGAAAGAAGTATCTCAAGCGCACTAAAGGCTTCTTCCTCACAAAAAGCAAGCTCTACCAGTCCGCGCAGGAAGCCGCCAATCGCGCCGATCGCTACGCTTTTCGCGATCGTCGCGTAAAAAAGCGCGAATATCGCAAGCTTTGGATTCAGCGCATCGGCGCCGCCGCGCGCCAGAATGGCCTGACCTACGGCCAACTTATTCACGGCCTGAAAGCCGCCGGCGTGACGCTCGACCGCAAGGTCCTAGCCGACCTCGCCGTTCTTGACGCCGCCGCTTTCGGCCAGCTCGCGGCCAAGGCCAAAGCTGCCGCGCCTCCGCAGCTCAAGAAGACGGCATAACCCATTCGACGTGGCGAGCAGGGGGACCTGTGGCGCAGGGCGGAGTCTGCGACCTGGTCCGGGCAGCAGCCGGACAGCCCTGCGGCTTCTGGCTCGGTTCGGGCGGACTCATACCCGCGCACGAGCACAACGTCGAAAACAAAACGGGGCTGCCTCTGGTCCACCTGGGCATCACTCGGCCCGAGGATCTCGCGCCGCTCTTCGCTGATCTTCGCGGACGCTTCGACGAGGAATGCGCGTGCGCGTGCGACGAATCTTCCTGGAAGCAATTCCGCGACGCTTGGCTGGGCCGCAAGTCCGGCTTGTTGACGCAGATCACCGATAACTGGCTCAAGCCTGCCACTCAGGAACTCAAGCGCGTCGTCGGCCAAGAGCTGAATCAGCTTCGCGCCCACGTCGAATCCAAAATCGAAGAGCGCCGCAAGGCAATCGAAGCCGGCACCAGTAAAACCGCCAGCGCTCGCGAGCGCGTCGACCTCTCCCTTCCCGGAGTCATCCGTACCATCGGTTCGCACCATCTCATACGTCAAGTCTTCCAACAAATCGAAGACATCTTCTTCTCTATAGGCTTCTCTGTCGTCGAGGGCCCGGAAATTGAAACGCCCTATTACAACTTCGAGGCCCTGAACATCCCAGAATTCCATCCCGTCCGCGACGACATGGACACCTTCTATCTCGATCTCCCCAAAGGCGCTCCGCAGCCGTTGCTGCTCCGTACGCACACATCGCCCATGCAGATTCGCACCATGGAGAAGCGCCAGCCTCCAGTGCGCGTCATCGTGCCGGGCAAGGTCTATCGCCGCGACAACCCCGACGCCACGCACTCCTTCATCTTTCACCAAGTCGAAGGTCTCGCCGTAGACAGCGACATCACCTTCTGCGATTTCACCGGCACCATCGAATATTTCGTGAAGCAATTCTTCGGCCCGGGAGTGAAGACGCGTTTCCGCCCCAGTTATTTTCCATTCACCGAGCCGAGCGTCGAATTCGGCGTCTCCTGCATCTTCTGCGGCGGCAGCGGCTCAGCGGCGGGCGGAGGCACTTGCTCGAAGTGCAAAGGCTCCGGCTGGATCGAACTCTTCGGCGCCGGCATGGTCGATCCCGCGGTCTACGGCTTTGTGAAATACGATCCAAAAAAGGTCAGCGGCTTCGCTTTCGGTATGGGCATCGATCGCCTCGCCATGCTGAAGTACGGCATCGACGACATCCAAGTCTTCTTCCAAAACGACGCCCGCTTCCTCCGCCAATTCCCATGACCTTTGCGGACTCCAAACAGCGCTTCTCCAGCCGCGTGGCCGACTACGTCCGCTACCGCCCGAGCTATCCGTCCGCTCTGCTCGACCTTTTGCGCGCCGAATGTCGTCTTCGGCCCGGCCACGTGATCGCAGACATCGGTTCCGGCACCGGCTTTCTGAGCGAGCTCTTCCTGAAAAATGGCAATCGCGTCTACGGCATCGAACCCAATAAAGACATGCGGCAAGCAGGCGAAGAATATCTCGCCTCCTACGATGGTTTCTCCAGCATCGAAGGCTCCGCCGAAGCCACCACGCTCGACGACGCCAGCGTGGACTTTGTCACCGCTGGACAATCCTTCCACTGGTTCGAACCGGACTCTGCCCGCCGCGAATTCGTTCGCATCCTCAAGCCCGGCGGCTGGATGGTCATCGCTTGGAACGATCGGCGAATGGAGGAAGCCCCTTTCACGCGCGCGTACGAAAATATCCTCGAGCGCTTTGGCATCGACTACAAAAACGTGAAGGATTCCTATCCCGAAGCGGACCGCATCCGAGATTTCTTTAGCACTTTCTCACAGCGCGACCTGCCGAATCACCAGATCCTCGACTGGGACTCTCTGCGCGGCCGCCTGCGCAGCAGTTCTTTCTCCCCCACCGAAGGCCATCCGAATTACGCGCCCATGATGGACGAGCTTCGCAAGCTCTTCGACGCCCACAAGCAAGACGGTCAAGTGCGCATGGACTACTTCACCCGCATCTATTACGGCCATTTGAAGGCCGGCGCATGAAAATCGTCTACAACTGGCTGAAAGATTTCGTCGACGTGAAAGCGACCCCTGACGAACTCGCTTCTCGTCTCGCCCTCTCCGGCACCAACATCGGCGGCATTGAAAACGGCACGCACGGCGCGGTCATCGACGCGGGGCACTACGGCATCGCCCGCGAAGTCAGCGCCGTTTACAAACTTCCGCTGAAGCCTGTCTCGCCGAAGCCGCCGGAAAGCGCAACCGCGAAAGCCAGTGATGTCGTCCGCGTCGAAATTCAGTCTCCCGATCTCTGCGGCCGCTTCACCGCCCGCGTGATTCGCGGCGCCAAAATTCAGCCCTCGCCGCAATGGCTAAAGGATCGCCTCGAAGCCTCCGGCGTCGCCAGCATCAACAACGTCGTCGACGCCACCAACTACGTCATGCTCGAGCTAGGCCACGCGCTTCACGCCTTCGACTACGACAAGGTGCGTGACCATCGCATCGTCGTTCGCCGCGCCACGCCCAGCGAAAAGATTCGCACCCTCGATGGCATCGAGCGCGCGCTCGACCCCGGCATTTGCATGATCTGCGATGGCGACGGCTCCCGCGCCGTTGGCATCGGCGGCATCATGGGCGGCGCCGAAACAGAGATATCCTTCTCCACCAAAAATGTCTTGCTCGAGTGCGCCTGGTTCGACCCCATCGCCATTCGCCGCGCCACGCGCATCCTCAAACTGCACACCGAAGCCTCCACCCGCTTCGGCCGCGGTGCCGATCTCGAAATGGCCGAGCTCGCTTCGCGCCGTTGCGCCGAGCTCATCCTGCAGCTCGCCGGAGGCGAACTCCTCGCCGGAGTTGTCGACGTCTATCCCGGCAAGCGCGCGCCCAAGAAAATCCTCCTCACCCGCGCCGAGCTTCTCCGCGTCATGGGCGCGGATGTCCCTGACAAACAAATCGAATCCAGCCTCAGCGCGCTCGGTTTCGCTCCCGTGCGTGTCGATCTAAATCGTGGCGCGGAAGGCTCGCTCCTCGCCGCTTGGGAATGCACGCGGCCTTCCTGGCGCGCCGAAGTCGAGCGTGAAATTGATCTCATCGAAGAAGTCGCTCGCATCTACGGCCTCGACAAATTTCCCCCACGCCTGCCCGCTGCCCGCCAGGGCGCCGCGCGTCTCCCGCACTTCGACGCCGAAGCGCGCCTCCGCGAACGCCTCATCGGCCTCGGCTACCGCGAAATTCTCACCATTCCTCACGTTGCAGAAGATCGCGACGCGCTCTTCCGTCCTCCAGACGCCAACCCCGCGCGTCTCGCCAATCCGCTTTCTGAAGAAGCCGGCGTCCTCAAGTCCACCGGCATCGTCACCATGACCGCGGCCCTCGAATGGAACCTCAATCGCGGGCAGCGCAACGTTCGCCTCTTCGAGATCGGCCGCCACTATCGCCTGCGTGGCAGCGAATCCGTCGAGACGCCCATCCTCACTATCGGTGCCGCCGGTCAGGCTCGCGAAAAAGGTTTGTACGATGCGCCGCGCGATTATTCTTTTGCGGATTTGAAGGGCGACCTCGATG
>WNFJ01180730.1_pt1 | contig 16093 bp, 15 predicted proteins | sample 5400461 | NCBI WGS metagenome assembly WNFJ01 (sample SAMN13153349, study PRJNA577476) | soil metagenome | isolation source: 115 cm saprolite on Douglas fir-dominated hillslope | place: USA:California | collected 2013-09-17 | reverse complement strand
CCCGCCGTAAAACGGCGTGCCGTCGGGCGTGAGGAAGACGGTCATCGGCCAGCCGCCCTGCCCGGTCATCGTCTGCACGGCCTGCATATAGATGTGATCGACGTCGGGGCGCTCCTCGCGATCGACCTTGACGTTCACGAAGTGGCGGTTCATCACGGCGGCGGTGTCGGCGTTCTCGAACGACTCGCGCTCCATCACGTGACACCAGTGGCACGCGGAGTAGCCGACGGAGAGCAAGATCGGCTTGTCCTCGGCCTGCGCGCGGGCGAACGCCTCCTCGCCCCACGGATACCAGTCGACCGGATTGTGCGCGTGCTGCAGCAGGTACGGGCTCGTCTCGCGGGCCAGGCGATTTTCGCTGACGGGCTTGTCGCTCACACTCAGCGCGCGAACGGCAAGTCGCTGACCGTCGCCGGCAGCGTGTCGGCACCCGTGCGTACGTCCACGTGGGCGCCGGGCTCCTGTTGACGCTTGATGAACGCCAGCGCGATCGGGCGTCGCAGACCCAGCGACCGCGTCGCGCTCGTCACCTGGCCGACGACGGTGTCGCCGGCGACGACCTCGGCACCGCGCGGCGGTACGACCTCACCCTCCAGCAGCAGGCCCCGCAGGTGGCGGTTGACGTGCCCGCGGTCGCGGATACGGACGACGACCTCCTGGCCGGGATAGCAGCCCTTCGTCTGCGAGATCAGGTGCGCCGACGGAATCTCCGGCAGGAGCACCGTGCCGTCCACGTCCTCGCCGAAGCGCGGCGTGCCGGCCTCGATGCGCAGCGACTCGAGCGCCGCCGCGCCCAGCGGCCGGGCACCCGCCGCCAGCGCGGCCTTCCACGCGCTCTCGCGCGCCGCGGCCGGCACGAGCAGCCACACCTCTGGCTGGCCCGTCTCGCCGCCGCCGCGGACGACGCGCATCTGCCGCCCATCGAGCGGCGCCGCCACGTGCGACCACGGCACCTCCGGGGGGGCGGCGCCCGTCAGGCGCTTGGCGCTCGCAGCCGCGGCCGGCCCGACCAGCATGAACAGCGCGCGCTGACCGGTGACGTCCTCGAGCGCCGCCTTCTCGGCGAACAGGTAGTGGTCGAGCGCGGCGACGGTGGACTCGCCCATGCCGGGCGGCGTGAGCAGCAGCAGGCGATCGTCGAGCGCCAGCACGACGAGCGTGACCTGCACCTTGCCGTGCACGTCGAGCAGCGTGGCCGCGCAGCCCTGCCCCGCGGCGAGCGCCGCGATGTCGTTGCTCAGCAGCGCGTGCAGGAACTTCGCGCGGTCGCGGCCGGTCACCTCGACCACGCCGAGGTCGGAGCGGTCGGCGATGCCGACGGCGTCCCGCGCGGCGTGATACTCGGCGAGCGCGTCGTGGTCGGGCACGCCGTCCATTGTACCCGCCGCGTGCTAGACTGCGCGCCGTGTCGCCGCCGCAGTCCGCCGTCCGCGCGTTCCAGCGTCGCCTGCTCGCCTGGTACGCGCGCCACGGCCGCGACCTGCCGTGGCGCCGCACGCGCGTGCCCTACCGCGTGCTCGTGTCCGAGATCATGCTCCAGCAGACGCAGGTGGAGCGGGTGATCCCGAAGTATCGCCAGTTCCTGCGGGCCTACCCGTCGCTGCGCGCGCTCGCCGCCGCCGACGTCGACGAGGTGCGCAAGCTCTGGTACCCGCTCGGTTACAACATCCGACCGGTGCGGCTGCACGCCATCGCGCGCGAGACGGTCGCGCGCTACAACGGCCGGCTGCCGGACGACGGCGAGGCGCTGCGGGCGCTGCCCGGCGTCGGCCGCTACACCGCGGGCGCCGTGCTGTCCTTCGCCTTCGGCCGCGACGCGGCCGTGCTGGACACCAACGTGCGCCGCGTGCTGGGGCGCGTGTTCTTCGGTCCGCGGCGGCTCGGGCGCCTGCGCGGTGAGGCGCGCCTGTGGGACCTCGCGGAGTCGCTCGTGCCCGCCGGGCGCGGCTACGACTTCAACCAGGCGCTCATGGACTTCGGCGCGACGTGGTGCACGCCGCGCCGGCCGCGCTGCGCGCCGTGCCCGATGCGCCGCTTCTGCGCGACGTTTCCCACGCTCGCCGCCGCCGACCGAGCGTAGCAATGCCGCTCGTCATCGAGGTCGCCGCGGCGCTCATCCGGGACACGGCCGGCCGCTATCTCATCACGCAGCGCCGGCGGGGCAGCCACCTCGCCGGCCTCTGGGAGTTTCCCGGCGGCAAGCTGGAAGCGGGCGAATCGCCGGCGATCGCGCTGCGGCGCGAGCTGACGGAAGAGCTGGGCGCCACCTTCCATGTGGGCAAGCTCGTGGAGACGGTGCGCTGGGAGTATCCCGACCGCATCGTCGTGCTCCACTTCCACGACTGCCGCGTGGAGTCGGGAACGATCGAGCCGCGCGAGGGCCAGGCGATGGCGTGGGTGGAGGCCGAGCGGCTGGCCGCCTACGACTTCCCGCCCGCCGATCGCGCGCTGATCGAGCGCCTCGCCGCCCGCGGTTAGTCAGGAGCCTGTCGGGTTATCGAGCGGTTTAGAGGAGCGACCCGGCTGTGCCGGGGCGCTCCGAACGTTTGGGGGGGTTGGGGGGCCATCTCGGGGCCCCCCATGTCACTAGATCTTCTCCCACATGACGTGCCGCCGGTTCTTCGTGTACGGTCGCACCTGGCCGGGCCAGCGGCCCTTCTCCACCGCGGCCGCCCACTGCGGCGTCACCAGCACGCTCGGGCTCTCGACCTCGTAAAGCGCCGTGTAGGTCGGCTCGCCCTCGATCACGATCTTCTTACGCTCGCCGCCGATGAACATCTCCAGCTCGCGCCGCTTGAAGCGCGCGACGGCGATGACGCCGGGCACCTCGAGCAGCGAGGGCACGTGCTCCTTGTCGTAGACCTCGTTGAAGATCGCGTCCTTCCCCGGCTCGACGTCCATGGCGGCGGTGAAGAGATAGCGGCTCTTGATCGGCATCACGGCTCTCCTTGTCTCGGTGCGGTTCAGTACCAGATGGCCATCGGCAGCCCGCGCGCGTCGCGTGGCGGACGCGCGGGCAGGCAGACGGCGCGCCGGCGCGCAATGCGCGCCGCGGACCAGCAGACGGCGTGGGCGTCGATGACGTCGTCGGCACGCGCGCCGCGCGGCGGGCGGGCGGCGGCCGCGCGCACGTGCGGAAAGCGCCGCGCGAGCAGCGCCAGCCGCCGGGCGCGGCCGGCCGGCGAACGCTTGGGCGGCAGGCCCTCCGGCGCGTCGGCCATCTCCCGAAACGCGAGCTCCGGGTGGACCTCGCTCACACGCTCGGCCAGGGTTGGCTCCGCCGCGAGCACCTCGTCGACCTCACGGAGCTTGGCGAAGAGCCCGAAGCACTCGATCGAGATGCCGAGTCGCGCGGCCGAGGAGGCGCAGTTGGCGGCGAGCGCGGTCCGGTAGGCCCGCGCCGACAGCGCGGCCCGCACGGGGGGCGTGAACACGCAGCAGCCGCGCCGGCCAAGCAGCCGGCGCGCCAGCCGGTCGCAGTCGCGACCACCGGGCACCGCGCGGTCGAGAAGGCCGATCGGCATGTCGAGCCCGATCACCGCCGCGTCGCACGCGGCGGCGAGGACGTCGGCGAAGGTCGGCGCGACGAGCGTGGCGCCATCGCTCCGGGCGATCACCCAGCCCGCGCGACAGCCGTCGACGCCGGCGACGAGGGCGGTCACGCGGCCGTCGTCAGGCGCGCCGCGGTGGCTGGCCCGCGACGAGCGCGTCGTGGACCATCGTCACGAGCGTGACGATGTCGAAGACCGGGCGTCCGGTCTCGCGCTGGATGTCCGCGGTGTACGGCGGCATGTTGGTGCACTCCAGCACGATGGCGCCGACGTCGGGGTGCTCGCTCACGAGCCGCCGCGCGACGCGCACGTGCTCCTCGCGCGCGAGGTCGACGTCCAGCTCCAGCTCGTTGTCGAGCAGCGCGCGCGTGAACTCCTTCTCCGTCTCCATGCCCACCACGGCCAGCGGCACCTCGGGCCCGATGCCGGCGCCCGTCAGGTGCTCGGGCGTCAGGCTGCCGGCGTTGACGGTCATGATGCCCACGCGCACGCCGGGGGCAAGCATGCGGTGGACGAGCGGCACCAGGAGCAGGCTCGAGGTGAACACGGGCACGCGCACGGAGCGTGCGAGCGGGGCCTGGTACTTGATGAGGAAGCCGCAGTTCGTCGTGATGGCGCCCACGCCCTCGCGCTCCAGCGCCTGGGCGCCCTCGACGAAGGCGGGCAGCAGGCCCTCGGCGCCGCGCCGCACGACGAGGTCAGGATCGGCGCCCGTCACCCGCTGGTAGCGCACCGGGAACGGGAACGTCTGGGCGTTGCCCATGTCGCCCCGGATGCGCGGAAAGCGCGTGTCGAGCATGAGGATGCCGACACTGAACCCGTACTGGTTGAAGCCGCCGCGCACGCGTCCGGTCGTCACGGCCACCTACTCTACCGCAGCCGCCTCCCGGCGCGCTTTTTTGCCGCGCATCCGGCGGCGATACCGATATAAAAGAGGCGGTGAGTCGTCTGTCCGCGCTTCGCACCCACGCCGGGTTGGTGGTCGTCCTCGGCGTGCTCGTCTCGTTGTTTCTCGGGCCGCGCATCTACGCCGATCGGGTGCTGCTCGTGGGCGACGTACTCTTCTACAACGATCCGACCTTTCGCGTCGCCGGCGGGGACGCGTACCGGCGCGGCCCGCACAACTCGCTCGCGCACATCGACCACACGTACGGCTTCTTCCCGCTGCAGCACCACGTTCAGGGCGCGCTGTCCGAAGGCGAGCTGCCGTGGTGGAATCCGTACGTCGCGATGGGCATTCCCGCGGCCGGCATCAGCGCGGCCGTCTTCGAACCGCTGGCGCTCGTCCTCGGTCGACTCATGTCGGTGGAGATGCTGACGAACGTGCGCGCTGTCCTGTCGCTGATCATCGGCGGCTGGGGCGTGTTCGTCCTCGCCACGGCGCTCGGGGCGAGTCGCGGCGCCGCCCTGTTCGCGGCCGTCGCCTGGGCGTTCAGCGGCTGGTCGGTGGCCTGGCTCGGCCGCACGAACTCGATGGCCGAGATCTGGATGCCGTGGCTGCTGTGGGCGATCGATCGGCTGCTCGGTCGTCCGACGCCGATCGCCCTGGGCGCGGTGGCGCTCTTCAGCGGCTTTGCGTGTCTCACCAGTCATCCTCAGACCAGCGTCCAGATCCTCGCGGTTGCGGCCGTCTATGCGGCGGCTCGCGTGCTGAGCGCGGAAGACACCACGACCGCGGCGCGCCGACTGCCGATCGTCGCCGGGGCGCTCCTGCTCGGCGTGGCCGTGGCCCTCGTGCAGCTCGTCCCGATAGCCGAGCTGATCCGCTACGCCGACGTGCCGGCTTCCGGCCGAGGCCGCGTGCGGGAAGCGGACAATGTCCTGGTCGCGATCTGGTACGGCCTGATGGGCGACTGGATCGTGATCCGCCGCGACCTGCCCACCGCGGTGACGCTCGTGTCGCCCGATTTTCTCGGCAGCCCGGTGAACGACACATACTGGTGGAAGGGCTACAACCTCCTCGAAATGATGGTGTACTCGGGCCTGCTGCCGCTCTTCTTCGCCGGCTACGCGGCGGTGCGGCGGCGCGGCACCCCGGGCGTCGGTATCTGGCTGCTCCTGACCGCCCTCGGCTTCGGCGTCGCCTATGCGCTGCCCGTGTTCAATATCGTCAACTACCTGCCGATCCTCCGACTCGCCAACAACGGCCGCCTGCGTTTCGTCTTCCGCTTCGCCCTCATCATCGCCGCCGCGTTCGGCCTCGACCGTTTGATGCGCGACGTGGCGGCGCGTCGCCTCAAGCCCTGGTCGTGGTTCGGCGCCTTCGCCGCGCTCGTGCTCGCCGTGCCGATCATCGTGTGGGCGGCGCTGATGTGGACGGCTCACGCGCCGCCGCCGCCGTCGGCCATGCTTGGACGTCAGGCGGGCGTCGTGCTGGTCGCGGCCGCGCTCCTGGCGCTCGGCGTGCTCGCGACGCGCGGCGTCCTCGGCCGCCGGACCTTCGTCGCGGCAGTGGTCGCGCTGGCGTTCGTGGACGCGCTGTGGCACCTGGGCAATTTCAACGCGGCGATCCCGCGTCGCGACGTCTTTCCCGAAACGCCGGTCGTCAGGTTCCTCAAGGCCGATCCGTCGCTCTTTCGGGTGTCGTCGGGGCCGGCGTTCATGGTGGCGAACGTGAAACTGCCCTACCGGCTGTTCGACGTCGATCTGTTCGACGTCCTCAACCTGCGCCGATACATCGCGCTGCAGCAGGTCGTGAACGGGCAAGTGTTCGGGGCCGACAACACGGCGCACTTTTTCATCTTCCGCCGGCCGGGGGAGTATCGCGGGCTGATGGACCTGATGAACATCAAGTACGTCTTCATGCCGCCGCGGGGCGCCGTGGCCGGCGACGCCTACGCGACCGTGTCGTGGTACCGGCCCGTCTACGACCGCGAGGTCCTGATCTACGAGAACCTCACGGTGTTGCCGCGGGCGTTCCTGGTGGATCGCGCCGAGGTCGTCACCGCCGATGCGGCGCTGGCTGCCATCACGCATCGGGATTTCAACCCTCGCGCCGCCGTCCTGCTGGAAGACCGGAGCGCTCCAGCGCTCACCGATGGCGGCGGTGCGACGACCGGTACGGCGGAGGTGAAACGGCTCGCCTCCAACACTGTCCTCGTGGACGTGATGGCCGCGGTCCCGGCATATTTGGTGCTCTCGGAAGTCAACTATCCGGGCTGGCACGCGCGCCTGGACGGCGGCGACGTGCCCGTGTACCAGGCGAACTATCTGTTCCGCGCCGTGTACGTGCCCGCCGGGCGCCACACGATCGCGTTCTCCTTCATGCCGGCATCGTATCGACTCGCCGTGGGTGGCAGCCTGGTGGCGTCGGCGGTGGTGGTCGGCTGCCTCATCTGGGGCGTGGGCGCGCGCGGCCGCCGCTCAGCCGGCCGCTTCGCAGCGCACGACCCAGCGTAGCGCGCAGGCACGGAACGGCACGCCGATGACGCGCGTCACTCGCAGCGCGGGCGGAATGATGCTGCGCAACATCGCCAGATCGAACGCGTGCAGGTGCCACTCGTCTTCCATCCGCTGGGGCATCGCGTAGTCCGAGCGCCGCATGACGAGGTTCCAGGCACCGAGACGGCGGAGCGTCGTCTTCACACCGTTGATGAGCCCTTCGTTGGGCACCGACAGCACGGCCACACCCCCCGGGCGCAGGACCCGGCCGATCTCGCGGACGGCCGCCGCGGGGTCCACGATGTGCTCGAGCACCTCGGAGCAATACACGCGGTCAAAGGCGCCGGTCGCGAAGGGGAGAGCGCCGGCGTCGCCCTGGGCGAGCGCGGCGCGGCGGCCGAGCCGCCGGGCTGCCCGCGCGAGGAGCGACTCCGCGAGGTCGAGGCCGACCGCGCGGCCGGCGGGCAGCCGCTCGAGCAGATGCCCGGCGCCGCAGCCGACCTCGAGGACACGGTCGCCGGGCCCCGGCGCGAGCAGGGCGAAGATACGCGCCACGCGTCGCGACTCGACGAGGCGCACGAACGGGCTCGGGTGCGCGTGGAAGCGGTCCAGATCATACCGCGCGCCCATCTCGTCGTTCCACGTCTTGACATCCGCCATGTCCCGAAAGCGCCGGCCAGTCATCACTCTTGAGTTAAGCACATGAGCCGCGATTCCGGAGAGGCGAGTTGGCGGGCATCCTGCCGGCCTCGAGCGGCGAGGCGCTGCGGCGCGGCACGCTGATCGTCGGCCCGCGGCCATGCGCCATGACTCTACTCCAACTTCGCGGTCGTGCCTTACCATGGTCCGGATGACCCGCACCCGCGGGCCGAGGGAACGACGTAATTCTTCGCCGAGCAGGGCCTCTCTTGCCATAATGGATCGCTGGCAACTCCGCCAGGCTCTCCGACCGAGGAGACCCGAGATCGTCCTGGTGCCGAAAGAGTGAGCGACCACGCCGCGGTGACCGATCGCCGCGACGCTGCACCCTCCCCGCCGGCGGTGACACACGCCGGCGGCGTTTTCGATGATCCAGGCCGGACTGGCGGGAGCCGACCCATGCGTCCGGCCGTCGTGTACCTGCTGCTCGCGCTCGGTCTGGCCACCGTCTTCGTTCCCATATCGATGGTCCGGTTCATCGATGCCGACGAGGGCATGTATTTGCTCGCCTCGCGGCTCGTCGTCGAGGGCCGTGTGCTGTATCACGACTTCTTTTATCCACAGATGTATCTCCTGCCGTATCTCTACGGGTCGTGGATGATGCTCGCGGGCTATTCCTGGTACGCGGCCCGGCTGCTGTCGGCCGTCTTCTGCATCGGGCTGGGCCTGCTCGTCTGCCGTCAGGTCACGCTGTCCGCGGGCTCGCGGGCGTGGGGCGTCGGCGCCGCGCTGCTGCTCGCGTCCTCGGGCTTCGTGTTCGGCTGGTATCCGCTCGTCAAGGCATATGCGCCCACGACCCTCATGATCTTCGGCGCGTATGCGGTCCTCTCCACGCGATCTCGCTGGCGATGGGCCGTCAGCGGGCTACTGCTCGGGCTCGCCGTCGCGTGCCGCGCGTACGTCGTCGGCGTGCTGCCGGCGTTCCTGCTGGAGCTCTATCTGACCGAGCCCGACCTCCGCGCGAGGTTGGTGCAGCTCGCCCGATTCACGGTCGCGTTCGCCATGACGCTGCTGCCGGCCGAGTTGTTGTTTCTCGCCGACCCCGAAACCTTCATGTTCAATATCGTCGGCAACCAGCTCCTGCGCGACCAGGTGTTCCCGATGCCCGAGTCGGGTGGCTGGTGGACTCAGAAGACGCGACCCGCCCTGGCCCTGTTCGGCCTATCCGGCACCGCGACCGCGACGACGCGGCAGTTCGTCCTCCTCGCGCTGCCCTGTTTCGCCGCCTGGGTCTCCTGCGTGCGAGCACGCCGGGCGCTCCCGCTCGCCTCCATGATCGCGATCTGTCTGTTCGCGGCGAGCCACGTGCCGACACCGGTGTATGGCCAGTACTTCTGCATGTTGGTGCCGTTTCTGCTGGTCGACGCGGTCACCTTCATCGCGCGAATCGTCCGCGAGGACCCGACGTCACGAGTCCGCCATCTCGTCGCGGTGGGGGGGGTCGCCTACGTCCTGTTCGCGCCGGCCGACGTTTACCGCTATACGGTGACCGCCGAACTGATCGAGGGCCACGGCAATCCCACCGACTGGCGCATTCCGACGGTGCGCGCGGTGGGACAGTCGATCGATCGGCACCTGCGGCCGGGCCGCCCGTTCGCGATCACGTTCTGGCCGGGGTATCTCGTCGAGACCCGCGCGGCGATCCTGCCGGGAATGGAAACCCACTTCGCGCTCTACTACGCGAATCACCTCCCGCCGCGGCAGATCGCGCAGTTCAAGCTGATGTCGTCGGGCGAGCTGATTTGGCAGCTACGCAGCCGCAACGTCGACGTCGTCGCGCTCGGTAATCGAACGCCGAATCGCGACGCCCTCCGCGATCAGCTCCTCCAGAACGGCTTCGTGGCGACGGAGACGATCGGAGGCGCCGAGATCTTCACGCTGTCGCCGTGATCCACGCCCTCCGCGATCCACTGCTCTGCGCGGTACCGCTCTTCGCGATCCTCTACTACCTGCCGATCCTCCGCTGGCTCTTGTGGCTCGGCGACGAAGGTGTCGTGCTGAACGGCGCGGTACGGATCCTCGACGGCCAGGTCCTCTATCGAGACTTCTTCGAGATGCTGCCGCCGGGTGCATTCCTCATCCCGGCCGCGTGGATGACGGTCTTCGGAAGCGACTTCCTCTCGGCCCGCACCTTCTCGGCCGCCGTCATCGCCGCCATCGCCACCCTGCTCTATCTGGCCGCCCGGCTCGCCTCGGGCCGCCGCGCGCTGGCCGCGCTGCTCGCGCTCCCCTGGGCGGTCCGGGTGTCGATCGAGGCGAACCACCACGCGCTGACGACGGCCGCGTCCATGGCCTCGGGGGTGAGCCTGCTCCTCGCGCTCGACGGAGCGCGGCCCCGACCGGCAGCGCTCTTCGGCGCCGGCCTGTTCGCGGGGATTGCGCTCACGATCACCCAGACGCGCGGGGCTGCTCTCTGCGTCGCGGTGATGGCGGTGCTGCTGGGCGTGCGGGGCGCACGGCGATGCGCGCCGGCGCTCGCGGGGACGGCCATCGTCCCGGTGGCGATGTTGCTGTATATCGCGATGACCGGCGCGCTCATGCCGGCCTTCGACGGGTTGGTCCGCTTTCCCCTCACAGGCTACGCGGCCATTCAGGGCGTGACGTTCGGCCGCTTCGCGACCCTCGCCGATGCCGCGGTCGTCGCATTCTTTCCGCTGACGCTCCTGCTCACCACCGTCGGCGTGGCGGTGGCCGGCGCCGCACTCTGGCGGCAGCCGCGCTTTCACGCCTGCCTCGCGCTGGCGATCGTCGGGGTCCTCGGTGCCTTTCCCCGTCCCGACACGCCGCACCTCGCCTACGTGACGCCGCTCGCCGCGCCCCTCTTCGCGCTCGTGGTCGCCGACCTCCTCGGTCGGCTGCCGTCGCGGATGGCCACGGCCGCGGCCGCCCTGCTCATCCTCCTCGCGCTGGGCCAGCTCGGGTACGCGGCCAGCCTCAGGGCGCGCGTCCTCGCGCGCCCCACGGCGCTGATCGCGACCCCGCGTGGACTGGTGGAGCACCCGCCGAACCCGTGGGCCCGGGACCTCTCAGCCCTCATGGCACGGATCGGGCGTACCGGTGCGAGCGACGGCTTCTTCTTCTATCCGTATGCGCCGATGCTTCCGTACCTGACGGCCCGCCGGCACGTCGGCGCGCTCGACGTCCTGACCCCCGGCTACACGACGCCGGAGCAGTTCCGCAGCACGTGCATCGGCGTCGTACGTGATGCGCAGTGGGTCGTCATCGACCGCCGCGGGACCGAGGCCGCCACGCTGCGCGTGGTCTTCCCCCGCCTCGCCGATCCCGACCCGCCCGAGCGACGGGCCTTCGAGCGCGTCGTCGGCGACGCCTTCGAGACCGTGTACGTGTCGGCCTTCTTCGAGCTCCGACAGCGGCGGCCGTCGGGCCCGTCCCCTGCCGCGTGCGACGCGATCGGAGCGCCGGGCTAAAGCGTAGTGCTCCGCCTCGCAACGTCGCCGCCGGCGGCGGGTGTACACTCCTCGCTCGCATGGCCGTCGCCACCGAAGCGATTACCGTTCGCAATCTGTCGAAGACGTACCCCACGCGCGATGGCGCCGTGGCCGCGCTCGAGCGCGCCAACTTCGGCATCGGTGAGGGCGAGTTCGTCGCCGTGGTGGGGCCGTCGGGCTGCGGCAAGTCCACCCTGCTGAAGATCCTGGCGGGCATCCTGCCGGCCTCGAGCGGCGAGGCGCTGCTGCGCGGCACGCTGATCGTCGGCCCGCGGCGCGACATCGGCGTCGTCTTCCAGTCGCCGGTGCTCTTTCCCTGGCGCACCCGTTCTCGACAACGTGCTGCTGCCCATCGACGTGCAGCGCCTGGGCCGCGAGCGGCATCACCAGCAGCGCGTGGCCATCACGCGCGCGCTCGTCCACGACCCGGCCATGCTGCTGATGGACGAGCCCTTCGGCGCGCTGGACGCCACATGACCCGCGAGCGCATGAACCTGGAGCTGCAGCGCATCTGGCTCGAGCGCCGGAAGACGGTGCTCTTCATCACCCACTCCATTGCCGAGGCCGTCTTTCTCGCCGATCGCGTGCTCGTCATGACCGCGCGCCCCGGCCGGCTGCTCGACGACGTTCGGGTGTCGTTGCCGCGGCCACGCTCGCTCGACGTCATGAACACGCCGGCGTTCGGCACCCACGTCCGCCACATCCGCCACCTCTTCAGCGTGCGGGGCGGGATCGACGCGTGAGGAGCGCGCGCAACGTCGCCGTCACCGTGGCGATCTTCGCCGGCAGCCTCGGCGCGTGGGAGGCGATCGTGCGGGCCTTCGCCATCCCGCTCTTCACCCTGCCGCCGCCCTCGCAGGTGGCGCTGGCGCTCTGGCGCGGCCTCGTGAGCGGCGTCTACGTGCAGCACCTCGGCTACACGCTGGTGGAGACGCTGCTGGGCTTCATCGTCGGCTCGCTGCTCGGCTTCTTCCTGGGCACGGCCGTGGCCATGAACCGCTGGGTCAAGTTCTTCCTCTATCCCTACATCGTGATGGTCCAGTCGCTGCCCAAGGTGGCGCTGGCGCCGCTCATCGTGGTGTGGTTCGGCCTCGGCCTCACGTCCAAGGTCATCAACGCGGCGCTGGTGGCCTTCTTCCCGCTGCTGGTCAACACGATGGTGGGGCTGAAGTCGGCCGACGAGGACCGCGTGAGCCTCATGCGCTCGCTGGCCGCCAGCGACGGTCAGATCTTCTGGATGCTCCGGCTGCCCAACGCGCTGCCCTTCGTGATGGCGGGCCTCGACGTGGCCATGATCTTCGCCCTCATCGGCGCCATCGTGGCCGAGTTCGTTCTGGGATCCGTCCGAGAAGCCGGCGATCGAGACCTCGCCCGAGGAGGCGGCGCCCGCCGCCGGCCGTCACGTGGTGACGCCCGCCAAGGAAGGGGTCGGTTCCTAGAGGTAGCCGTGCGCCGCCCAGCTGTTGGCGTGATGCCAGCGCAGCGAGGCGAGCCTGAGTCCGCTCTCCGCGAAGCAGCGCTCGATCTCGCCGCGCGGCATGTAGTGAGCCACCGGCGCCAGCAGCTGGTCGAAGGCGATCGAGTGCACCTCGCGGAACGGAAACGGCACGAGATCGCTCAGATAGCTTTCGTATGGCAAAAACCGCCGGAGACCTGGCCGCGTGAGCGCGGGCGCATAGAGCGCCCGCAGCGCCGTCCACAGCGGCAGCGTCACCGCCGCCGCCAGGCCGCTCACGACGCGCAGCGGGAGCCGGCTGGTGACCCGTCGCGCGGGATCAATGAGCGCCAGCACCCAGCCGTTGCCCTCGCGCGCGTAGCACCACGCCACGAGCATTCCGCCCGGCACCAGCAGCTTCGCGAGCGCGCGGAAGCCGTCGGCCGGTCGCGGCAGATGGTGCAGCACGCCAACCGAATACACGACGTCCATGGTCCCCGGACGGATGGGGGGCCGCGTGAGATCGCCCTGCACGACGTGAACGGCCTCGAGCCCTTCCGTGTTGCGCGCCGCCGCCTCCACCGCCTCGCCGAGGTCGAGGCCGATCACGTCGCGCGCGCCGAACTCGGCGGCCAGCCGCAGGTGCCGGCCCTTGCCGCAGCCGCCGTCGACCACGCGCCGACCCGCGAACGCGTCCGGGCCCACCGGCGCGATCCAGCCGAGGAACTGCTCGCGGTACTGCGGCCGGATCTCGGCAAAATGCGTCCACTCGTACCCGAAGCGTTCCGCCGTCGCCGCCGCCTCGGCGGCCACCGTGCCGGGGACGAGCCGCGGGACACTCCGGAGGATCGGATAGCGCGCGCCGCAGCCGGCGCACACGAGCGCGCCCTCTCGGATCTCTCCTCCCCGCCCGACGGCGTCGCGCAAGCCGAGCCTGCCGCCGCAGGCGGGACAGGCGAGCCACTCGAGCAGGCGCTCGCGCATCAGACCACGCGGTGACGCCGCGCCCAGAGCAGGAACACGAGCAGCGTGTAGAGCTTCTTGCGGTGGTCCGCCTCGCCGCGCATGTGCTGGCCGATGAGGTCGGAGACCACCTCGGGCCGGAACAGGCCGGCGCGGCGCAGCGTGCCCTCGTCGCACACCTCGTGCATCAGCGGCCGCAGCTCGGTCCGGAACCAGCGCGCGAGCGGCACCGCGAAGCCCTTCTTGCGCCGGCGCACGATGTCGCGCGGCAGCCGGTTGCGCAGGAGCCACTTGAGCACGTGCTTGGTGGTGAGCCGGCGCAGCTTCATCTCCGGCGGGAGCGACGCGGCCACCTCCACCACGCGGCGGTCGAGCAGCGGCACGCGCACCTCCAGCGAGCACGCCATCGACGCGCGGTCCACCTTCTGCAACACGCCCTCGCCGAGGTAGCCCTTGAGGTCCAGATAGAGGATGCGGTGGAGCCAGGGCTCCGACGGCGCTGCGGCGGCCATCCGCTCCCACTCGGCATAGGACGGGCCGTCGGGGAGTCGCGCGAGGGCGCCCGGCGTGAGCAGCCCGCGCTGCTCGTCCGGCGTGAACGAGCCCATCCAGACGGCATGGCGCGTGACGGGATCGAGGTCGGCGGCGGCCACGAAGCGCTTGAGGCGGAAGTCGAGGCTCAGGTTGTCGTGCGAGACGGGCATGCGGTTCACCGTCGCCCGCGCCATCGCTCGCGCCGCCCGTGGCGCGCGCGCCCACGCGTGCGCCACCCGGTGGGCCTGGTAGGTCGGATAGCCGGCGAACAGCTCGTCGCCGCCGTCGCCCGACAGGGCGACGGTCACCGACTTGCGCGCGAAGCGCGACAGCAGATACGTCGGCAGGATCGAGGCGTCGCCGAGTGGCTCGTCCACGAGGTCGCCGAGACTCTCGACGAGGTCGAGGGCGGCGTTGGGCCCGACGCGCTCTTCGTGGTGCTCGGTGCCCAGGATGGCCGCCACGCGCCGCGCATATTTCGACTCGTCGAACGAGCGGTCCTCGAAGCCGATGGAGAACGTGCTCAGGCGGCTTACGTGGCGGCGCGCGAACATCGCGACGGCGGCGGAGTCGAGCCCGCCCGAGAGGAAGACGCCCAGCGGGACGTCGGAGAGCAGGTGCTGGCGGACGGAGAGATCGAGCACGGCGCCGAGGCGGGCCGCCGCCTGCACCTCCACCACGGGCTCCCCGCCGTACTGCACGTCCCACCAGCGCTCGACGCGCGCCTCGCCACCCGCGTAGATCAGCCGGTGGCCCGGCGCCAGCTTGCGCACGCCCTTCACCATCGAGCGAGGCGCCGGCACCCACTCGTGGGCGAGATACGCGGAGAGCGCCTCGGGATCCAGCTCGCGCGAGACGCCGGGATGCTCGAACATCGCCTTGAGCTCGGAGGCGAACGCGAGGCCGTCGGGCAGCACCGCATAGTAGAGCGGCTTGATCCCGAGCCGGTCGCGCGCCAGCACCAGCGTGCGCGTGGCGTCGTTCCAGACGGCGAGGCCGAACATTCCCTCGAGGTCGTTGAGGGCGTCGGGCCCGCGGCCCTCCCACGCGTGCACGATCGCTTCGGTGTCCGAGCGCGTGCGGAACACGTGTCCCGCCGAGGTCAGCCGCGTGGTCAGCTCCCGATAGTTGTAGATCTCGCCGTTGAACGCGACCCAGATCGTGCCGTCCTCGCCCGTCATCGGCTGGCGCCCCGTCTCGAGGTCGATGATGCGCAGCCGGCGGACGCCGAGCGCGGCGGGACCGCGGACGACGAAGCCCTCGTCGTCGGGGCCCCGGTGCGCGATCCGATCGGCCATGCGCTTGAGGACGCCCTGCTCGGGGCGACTGTCCGGTCGCGCCAGCACGTAGCCGACGATGCCGCACACGGGCGCTACTCGACTCCCTGCATGCCGTCTGTCTCGCGGACGTAGAAGGCGGGCTTGCGCTCGGTCTCGTAGAGACCGCGGATCAGGATGTCGGCGAGGAAGCCAATGAAGAGCGACATGATGCCCGTGAGAACGAAGAGCACCATGAAGAAGACCATCGGCGTGGCCTCCACGCGGTGCAGCACGAGGACGCGGTAGGCGACCACGAGGAAGGCGAGCGCGCCGAGGGCGAGGCTGGCCAGGCCAAAGCCGCCGAAGATGGCGTTGGGGCGCGTCGCGTAGTCGCCGAGGAACTTGATGGACAAGAGATCCACCACCACGCGGAAGGTCCGGAGCAGCCCATACTTCGAGGTGCCGGCGGCGCGCGCGCGGTGGGCAACCTCGATCTCGCCGATGCGGCCGCCCACCCACCCCACCAGCACCGGCAGGTAGCGATGCATGTCGCCATAGAGGTGGACGTCGGCGAGCACGTCGCGGCGATACGCGCGCAGCGTGCACCCCATGTCGTGCATGCGCACGCCGGTGAGCCGGCGGATGAGCCAGTTGGCGAGCGTTGAGGGCAGCCGACGCGTCAGCCACGGGTCCTGCCGCTCGCGGCGCCAGCCACAGACGACATCGTCGCCGGCGTCGAGGACGGCCAGCAGGCGCGGGATGTCCGCGGGATCGTTCTGGAGATCCGCGTCGAGGGTGACGACGATCGGGTGGCGCGAGTGC
>WNFJ01133182.1_pt1 | contig 16094 bp, 13 predicted proteins | sample 5400461 | NCBI WGS metagenome assembly WNFJ01 (sample SAMN13153349, study PRJNA577476) | soil metagenome | isolation source: 115 cm saprolite on Douglas fir-dominated hillslope | place: USA:California | collected 2013-09-17 | reverse complement strand
CGGTCCACCACCATATTGACCGTGATGAAGTCGCGATACCCGAGTGCGTCGGCCGCAGCGCGCACGATCGACGGCGCGGTGGGCTGCAACTTCGCGATCAACTCACGGATCGGCATCGTGCTGATGAACTCGCTTCCCAGCACGTCGAGCGTGTTACCCGCACCATCGCGCACCGCGACCGAGAGCACGCGTCCGCCCGCATGGCGCACCGCCATCACCTCTTCGCCCAGCCGCACCGGGTGGCCCGCGGCCTTCAGTCGGGCCGCCACCGACTCCCACATCTGCCCGGCGCCGAGTCGCGGATAGCGGAATGAATCGACGAGCGTCTTCACGATCGCGTGCTCGCCGCCACGCCACGACGCCGGCAGCAACGCGTTTCGAATCACTTCGACCAGGTTCAGCCCACGGATTCGCTGCCCCGCCCAGTCGGCGGACAGCTCGCTGGTCGGGATCCCCCAGACCTTCTCGGTGTAGGTCTTGAAGAAAATCTCGAACAGGCGCCTGCCAAACTGGTTCGACACCCAATCCTCGAACGACTGAGGGTCGACCACCGGATGAAGGCGTGCCTGCGCGTAGCTCAGCAGGCAACGCGCGGTCTCGTACGGACCCAGGTTGAGAAAGGCGTTCGATGCCCGGATCGGATAGTCGAAAAACTTCCCCCGGTAGAGGATCCGCGTCAGCCGCGACACCGGCCGGATCTGATCGCCAAGGACCTCGGTCCAGAGCGCCTCGATTTCGGCGCTCTTGGAGAAAAACCGATGCGGGCCGACGTCGAAGCGGCAGCCCATGAACTCGAGGGTTCGCGCGATCCCACCGACCTGGCGGGGATCCTTCTCGACCACGGTGACCGGCGCCCCGTGCCGGGTCAGCTCGTAGGCGGCCGACAGGCCTGCCGGCCCGGCGCCCATGACGACAACGTGATCGGTCGATCGGGGCGTGGTCGGGTCAGCCATGCGGCCTAAGAGCAACCTTGGGAGGCGCCGCCTCTTGCGGTCCGGATACCACCTAGCGCGACGTGTCGATTCTCCACGCGATCCGGCTCATCCGGACGATCCCCGCGGCCACCAGGGCCAGGCTGACCGCCAGCAGCGGCCCGAGCCTGACCCACACCGGGTCGACGATCCCGTGCAGCGCGAACTCGATCTGCATGGGGATCGGCGCGTAGATCCAGTTGAAATCGATGATGTTGTTGACCGCTTGGCTGGCCGCGCCCGGGATCGGCGTCCCGTCTGGAGCGGCCATCAGATGGTAGGCGCGCACCAGCCCCGCCGCGACCGGCCCGTAATACATGCCGAACGGCACCGCCTGCCCCAGGAGCTGGACGGCGGCACTGATGCCGGCGAAGCTCCATGCCAGGATCCGAATCGCGCGCCGCGCCGGGATGAAGGCGATCGGCACCAGGAGCAGCGCGATGACCGGCAGCAGGTAGCGCGGCCCCCAGGTGGTGCCGCCCTCCCACGCCCACCACCGGCCGTACACCAGTAACCGCACCAGCAGCAGACCCCCGATCAGCAGCGCCTCGGCGCTCCACCTCCGGAAAAATGCGGGCGCGCCGACGAGCGCCATCACCAGCACCGGGACATAGATGAGCAATCCCGCACCCGGGCTGAGCAGCAGGCCAAACACGCCCTTGATCAGCGGCGTGGTGAAGCCATAGCCGTTCGCCCCCTGTGGACCCCCGAACGGACTGCCCCAGCGAAACACGTCCCACCACAGGTTGATGACGATGGCCGCGGCGATGGGCGTGGCGAAGGCGACCCCATCCCCAAGGCGAGCACGCCACGTGGGCCGCGTCCGGAGCACGCCCCACCCGGCGTAGACCCCACAGGGAATCGCCGTGAGCAGCAAGGCGTCCCATCGCATCAGCACCGCGGGACACGCGGCGACGCGATGAACCGATGCAGCCAGAGCACCGCCAGCGTCGTGCACAACCCGACGGCCGGCTCGGCGACCAGCAAGCCGCTGTAATGCCAGGCCAGGGTGGCGAAGGCGAACACCAGGGCCAGCCAGAGCGCGCGGCGCCAGGTCGACCCCAGGTCGACCACCAGGATGGCCAGGGCGATGGCGGTGCCGGCGACCACCGCCGGCTCGAAGAGCGTGACCAGCGCTCTGGGATCATGCAGCACGACCCAAGCGAAGAACACCAGCGGCACCAGCAGCAGCGAGAGGCCGATGCCGTAGGGCGAGTACGGCTGGCTCACGTGGTAGATCGGGTCGCTGATGACGACGCTGTGGCGAAGCACCAGGCTCTCGCTCATCCGGTAGGTGATTTCGCCGTCGTACCCGAAGAACGTCTTGCCCGACAGCAGGTAGACGCCGGCGGTGATGGCGAACAAGAGCAGCAGCAGCGGCGTCGCCCGGCCCATGCGCGTATAACTCGTCGCCTGTCGGATTGCCTTCAGGCGTGCGTTGTATTCGGGACCGGCCGATGATCCGCACCCTGGTGGTCGTGCCCACCCGTAACCGCGCCAGCCTGGCCCGCGCCGCCATCAGCTCCGTGTTGGGCCAGGTGGCCGACGGCCACATCCTGGTCTCGGACAATTCGACCGAGCCCGCCGAGGTCGAGGCCCTTCGGCGCTTCTGCGCGAGCCTGGATCCGGCCACCGTCACCTACGTCCGCCCGCCTCAGCCCCTCGCCATGACCGCGCACTGGCAATGGGCACTTAGGCGTGGGCTCCAGCGGCCCGGTCTCACGCATGTCGTCTACCTGACCGACCGGATGGTGTTCAAGGCGGGCGCCTTGCTCCGTCTCCTCCAGCTGACCGCCCAGCACCCCGACCGCGTGATCAGCTACAACCACGACCGCATCGATGACGTCGGACGTCCGGTGAGGCTCGAGCAACGCGACTGGACCGGGTCGCTCTTCGACGTTCCGAGCGGGCACCTGCTCAACCTGACCGCACGGGCCATCGTGCCGCCGTGCCTTCCCCGGATGCTGAACTGCATCGCGCCGGTGCAGACGCTGGAGCAGCTCGAGCGCCGTTTCGGCAGCGTCTTCGCCTCGCTATCGCCGGACTACGCCTTCGCCTACCGGCTGCTGGCGACCGTCGACGGCATCCTCTATCACGATGCCGCACCGCTGATCCACTACGCACTCGACCGGAGCAACGGCGCCAGCTTCGCCCGCGGGGTCGCCTCGAAAGACAGCCTCGACTTCATTGCGAACCTCGCGAACGCAACGATAAATACACGTGCCCCTATCCCCGGCTTCCGCACGGCGACCAATCCCATCTTCCATGAGTACGGCGTCGTCGGAGCCGAAGTCGGCGGGCTCCCCCCCATCGATCGCTTTCAGTACCTCGGCATGATGGAGTTCGATTGCCGCCAGCTCCGCGACCCATCCCTGAAGCGGGCGATGGCGTCGTTGCTGCGCGAGGAGGGTTGGAACCCGCGCAAGCGCGCGATCTGGGTCCTCCAACGCCTGCTTCCCTATGCCCGCCACGATCCGACCGGCGCGCTATCGGGTGTCATCAGGCGTGACCGGACCTTCGATGACGCGTCGGCCGCGATCGCCTATGCCAACCAGCATCCACGCCCGCCGCGGCCGCGCGCGCAGCACTTCTATCTCTGGCCGCTGACGCAGCCACCCACCGCGGTGCGCGAGGTTCAGGCGGCGGGCTCGATGGCCGAACGGACCTCGCGAGCCGCGTAGCGCCACTCGCGACGGATCTCCGGCCAGGCCAGCGGGTAGCCGATCACGGCGTACAGTGCGGACCCCAGCGTGAACGCGATCAGGAGCCCCGCGAGATTGACACGATGGGAGGCCAGCAGCAGGATCGCCGCCACCCCATAGCTCCCCGCCACCAGGAGCGCCGCCTTGCCGGCCTGCCGGTACCACGAGATCGCGTTCACGTGCAGGCACTCGCGGCAGATGCGGGGCACCGAGTAGGCATAGGCGAACAACTGGTAGAAGACCCAGGAGAACGCCGCGCCGCTCAGACCAAAGCCCGCGGTCGCCACCACCGCCACCGGCAGGACGACGCCGAGCGCCAGCAGGTTCTGCCGCGCGGCGATCTCCGGCTTTCCCGCAGCGAGCGAGAAGTAATACGGAACGCTCAGCGTGCCGTTCATGTAGAAGCCGACGCAGAGCAATATCGCCGGCACCAGGAGGCTGGACGCGACCGCGCTGTCGAAGACGAAGGTGAACAGGGGAAGCGCGGCGAATCCCATCGCGGCAAAAAGCGGCGCGGTGCCGTAGACCACCACCGCCTGCAGCAGCCGGTACTGCCGCATCAGCGGCTCGCGCGATTGCTGGTGGGCGAGTGTCGAAAAGGATGGAAAGGCCGCCTGCACGACGGATAGCGTGACGCGGCCGACGCCGGCGACCAGCGTCGACGCAAAGGCATAGGTCCCGAGCACGCCAACCGGCAGCAGCTTGCTCACCGCGAGCTTGTCGGATTGCGAATGCAGCATGCCGGCGGTGGAGATCGTCACCATCTGGAGGGCGTAGCCGGCGTTTCGCCGCACCACCGCCGGGGAGTACCCCGGGAGCAACGCGCGCGCGCCGACCACGCCGGCGGCCATCGCGACGTAGGCAACGACACTTGCGAGATAGCTGATGCCGATCCACAGCGCGACCGTCGTGAGGCTGCCGCCAGTCGCCACGATCGTAAGAATTCCCAGCTGCTGCAGCACGATGGCGCCGACCTCGATGACGTTGACGATCGCCATCCGCTGCAGGCCGCGGAACAAGCTCGCATAGAGCGCCCGCGGTAGCAGCAGCAGCGATCCGAGGCCCAGGATGCGGATCAGGAGGGTGGCGTTCGGCGGGCTGAGGGTCGTCAGGTTGATCCAGTGTTCGACCGCGATCGGCGCGATCAGCAGCAGCCCGCCGCCCAGCACCAGGTACGCGCCCCAATAGAAGGCGGCCGCTGTCCGCAACAGGTCCTGGGCGTACGACCGATCGCTGGCGAAGTGCGACGCCACCTCGCGCACCGTGATCGCGACGATCCCCAGCTCGAGCAGCGAGACCAGCACCAGGTTGAGCGTCTGGGTGAAGAGGATCAGGCCGACGGCGTCGGGGCCAAGCCGCCGGAAGACGACCCGCACCGCCAGCAGGGCGAGCAGCGACAGCACCACCTGGCCCGCCAGGTTGTAGCCGATGTTCCGGGTCAGCCGCGACACGGTCAGGCGGCGGCGCGCCGTTCCAGCAGGCCGCGCAGTTCAACACAGACGAACTCGACCTGGGCGCGGGTGAGGTTGAGCGCGCTCGGCAGGTTGAGCGCCCGGCGGCTGATGTCGTAGGCGTGCCGGTTACGGACGGCAGCCGCCTTCGCCTCGGGGCGGTCGACATACGCGGGCAGCGAGCTCAGCGGGTAGAAGAATGGCCGGGTCTCGATGCCGCGGCGCGACAGCGCCTCCATCGCCGCCTCCTTCTCGAGGCCGAGTGCCTCGTCGAAGACGGCCGTCACCATCCAGTACCCGTTCATCACCATCGGCCCGGCATAGTTGAGCGTAACGCCCTCCGCGCCGTCCAAGCCCTCGCGATACCACCCGAAGATCGTTCGCTTCCGCTCCACGAGTTCGTCGATCCGCTCCAGTTGCGCCAATCCGAGCGCCGCCTGCAGGCTGGACATCCGGTACTTGAAGGCGACCTCCTGGTTCCAGAACTGCTTGCCCCCCGCGGCGCGGCCATGGTCGCGGAGTACCAGTGCCCGCTGGTAGAGCGCCTCGTCATCGGTCAGCAGCATGCCGCCCTCACCCGTGGTCAGCGTCTTCGATCCGTGGAAGCTGAAAACGCTGGCATCGCCGAAGCTGCCGGCGCGGCGCCGCCGGTACTCCGCCCCCACCGATTCCGCGGCATCCTCGATCACCGCCAGCCCCTCTCGCTCCGCGATGGCGAGCACCGGGTCCATGTCGGGCATTCCCCCGTAGAGGTTGACCACGATCACGGCGCGCGTGCGGCGCGTGAGGCAAGCCTCGAGCGCGGTGGGGCTCAGGCACCACGAACGAGGCTCGATATCGGCGAACACCGGCGTGGCGCCCACGTAGCTGATCGGCGCCGAGGTCGCGATCCAGGTTGCATCCGGCACGATCACCTCGTCGCCCTCGCCGACGCCGAGCCCGGCGAGCGCCAGGTGGATGGCTGAGGTCGCGGATGGCAGGGCCATCGCATACCGGCGCGAGACGTAGGTTTTGAACGCCTCTTCGAAGCGCCGCTGGTAGGTGTTGGCTTCGCCATACCAGGCGGTCTTGACGGCGTCGGTCACGTAGGCGATCTCCCGATCGGTGATCCAGGGCCCGGCGACGGAGATCCGTTCCATCCGATCGGGCAACGCCTTTGGAGCGCGAAAGATTGCGGCGAGTGACGCGTTTGACCTGATTGAGAGATGCGTGTCCTGGTGGCCGGAATCGGCGGTGCCTCCCTGGGGACCTAGATCCTCAAGTGCCTCCAGATGGCCGGAACCTACGAGAGCTTCGGCTGCGACGTCTCACCGTACGCCTTCGGGCACTACCAGGGGGGGACCCTGAAAACGTTCGTGGTTGCACCGGAGGGCTATGCGGATGCCGTCCTTGACCTCTGCCGGCACAACCACATCGACGCGGTGATCCCGGGCGGCGAGGAGCCGCTCCAGCTGCTGGTAGGCGCAGTGGAACGCTTCGAACGAGCCGGGGTTTGGCTCGCCACCAACGCCCCAGCCGTCGTCGCAACCTGCTCCGATAAGGCGCGCCTCTTCGATCGCCTCGCAGAGCTCGGCGTGCCCGCCCCATGGACCGCGGCGGTGACGGACGCCGTCGGCTTCGCCGGCCTAACGGACATCCCCGTGCCGTGCATCGTCAAGCCGGCTACTGGGAGTGGCGGAAGCGCCTTCGTCTACCTGGCGGCAAGTGTTCCTGAAGCCCGCGCCCACATCGCCTCACTGTTGAAGGATGGCCGGACGGCTTTGGTGCAGGAGTACCTGGCAGAGAACGAAGGCGAATTTTCCATCGGGACTCTGTCGCGCCCCGACGGTACGCTGATCGGCTCGATCGTGATGAAGCGCTTGTTTCATGCCAAGCTGTCGGTGCAGCTGCGCAGCCGCACCGGCCTCATCTCCAGCGGCTACGGCCAGGGATTGATCGACGATTTCCCCCAGATGCGGGCGCAGGCCGAGCGGATCGCGGCCGCGCTGAATAACGCCGGACCGCTTGACATCCAGGGTCGCGTGCGCGACGGCGTCCTCTTGCCATTCGAAATCAACCCCCGCTTCTCCGGGTCAGTCTTCCTGCGCGCGATGGCAGGCTTTAACCAGGTGGACGCCTTCCTGCAGAGTTTCCGGACCGGCTCGATGCCCGCGTTCGGCCCGGTCAGGCCTGGCTTTTACCTCCGTAGCCTGAGCGAGGTCTTCGTGCCCAAGACGGCGGTTATGGCGGCGTGATCCGTTGGATCCGCCCGGATTCCCCCGCCGCTGACGTGATGGCGCTGCCGGACCTTCAGCTCGTCGATGTCCGCGAGCTCGTCGATGGGCCGGGCAACTCAGCGGGTCTGGTTCGCGCCAAGATCGACGAGGGCGTCGCTCACCTGCGGGCCGGCCGTCGCGTGGTGGTGGGCTGTGAATACGGCATCTCGCGCAGTAACGCGGTCGCCGCCGGCATTCTGCGGCTTAGCCAGCGCATCCCATTCGACGCGGCAGTGGCCGTCGTCCTCGCCCGTACCGGGGAAGTGGCGATGGACCTGGATGTCATTGAATCCGTCCGTTGCGCCGTCGCTGGTCCACGGTCGGGGGACGCCGGGTCAGGCTTGCGTCGCACCATGCTCGTGACCGGAGGTTCAGGCTTCATCGGTTCGGCACTGCTGCCCCTCCTCCGGACGGCGTACACGGTTCTCGCGCCTTCGTCAGAGGCGCTCGATGTCAGTGACGAAACCGTTCGGATGGATCTGATCGTCAAGCGTGCGGGCGTCGACGCCCTGATACACCTGGCGCAGCCGGGGGGGCCGGCGACGGCCAGCGCGATGGCCCGTGCGTTGCAAATGCTCAAGAACGTGCTCGACGTCTCCAGCGCCAACCGGCTGCATTTCGTCTTCCTCAGTCGGCCGCCCGGCACAGCGGGAATTGCTGGGATGACCTCCGTTTTAGCCGAGCGGCTGGTTGCCGCCTTCGCCGAGCACCGTGGCGTGCCGTCGACCGTCCTGCGCTGCAGCACGGTATACGGGCCGCCAGGTGACCGCCCCCGGTTCCTCCGGACCTTTCTCGAGCAGGCCAGGCGCCACCAGGAGATCGTGACCCACCGCTACCGCAACGGGTTCCCCCTCGTCGACCTGCTTCACGTCGATGATCTCTGCTCGGCTATCCTGCGCGTTGTCGAACAGCGCCATCCTGGCACTCTCGAGATCGGCAGTGGGCTCGCGATGACGACGGCGAAGATCGCCCAGGTTCTCGTCCGCCGGCTGGGCTCTCGCAGCACGCTGCGCCAGGTGGACGTGGATACCGAGGCGCCGGATGTTTGCGTTGATATCGAAGCAGCGGGCGCCGCGCTCGGGTGGCGCCCGGCGGTGACGCCGGTTGAGGGGCTGCACGCCCTGGTCCGGACCCCAAGCATGGAGCGCATCGCGGCATGAAGCAACCGAGCTCTGACACTGAGGAGCAGTTCTTGACGATGGACCCTCGCCATCAGACAGACATCGAGCGCGAGTACAGCGCAGCGATGGAGCGCTACTTTCCCCGAAGTCTCGGCAGCAATTTGGACAAGCTTCGCCACTTCACCAAGTTCGTGCCACGCCAGGCACTCAGCCTCTTCCTCGCCAAGAACGCCATTTTTCAGCAGGTGGTTGGCGTCCACGGGCACATCATTGAGTGCGGCGTCTTCCTCGGAAGCGGCTTGATGACCTGGGCTCAGCTGAGTGCCATCTACGAGCCGGTCAACCACATGCGAAGAGTGGTGGGGTTCGACACGTTCACCGGCTTCCCATCAATCGACGCCAACGATCTGACCGGCACCCTGCTCGACTACACGACCGCGGGTGGCCTCTCGACCGGCGCGGAAGCGGACGTCGCGGAATGTTTGCGGCTCTACGACATGAACCGCCCGTTGGGGCACATTTCGCGGACCGAGCTCGTGGTTGGCGACGCACTGCAGACCATCCCGGAGTACCTCGAGAAGAACAAGCACCTGGTCGTGGCGATGCTCTACCTCGACTTCGACATCTTCGATCCCACGAAGGTCGCAATCGAGACATTCTTACCGCGGATGCCCAAGGGGGCGGTCATCGCCTTCGACGAGCTGGGCCAAGAATACTGGCCAGGAGAAACGCTGGCCCTTCTGCAAACCGTCGGCATCCGTGGTGTCCGCCTGCAGCGTTTCCCTTTTACCCCATCACTCTCTTACGCGATCCTGGAGTGACACCGGCGCCCGTCAGACCTCGAACGATTTGACACAGCGTAAGTAACCTCCGGGAGCGACCGTGAGCATCACCTTGCGTTCAATCGTTCGATCCACTTCGAAGCGATCGGTCGATCGCAGGAAATCGGCGACCGCGGTTGCCGGACTGTTGCCCCGTTTCCACGGCCGGTTCGGGAAAAAGTCATCAGGCAATTGCTCCACGGCGGTGTCGAAGACTACCAGGTAGCTTCCCGCGGTGATTAGCGGGCCGTAGAGAGCCAGTTCACGGCGGACATGGTCGTGCGAGTGGCTTGAGTCGAGCATCACCATGACGGCCTTTCGGTCACGGGCTAAATCCCGAACCCGTTCCATGACCTGTGGGGCGACAGAGGAGCCCTCGATCATCGTGATCCGCTTAGCCAGCGGGTGCGCCTCGATTGCAGCCCGGTTGTGCGGCCGGATCTCGGTATCGATACCAACCACCTGTCCGTCCCCGCCGAGCAGCTCCATGAGCGATGACCAGAGGATCAGGGAACCGCCATGGGCGATCCCAGTTTCGATGATCAGGTCCGGCTTGACCTCCCAGATGATCTCTTGCGTCGCCACGATGTCCTGTGGCAACTGGATGATGGGCCGGCCGAGCCAGGAGAAGTGATAGGTGTATTGAAAGCGACAGCTCCGCTCGAACCAGGCGCGCGTCAGCCGAGCGAGCTCCGGATCCTGCGCCATCCGCTCGATCATCGCGGCGTGTTCGTCCCCGCCAGTCGTAGGGGATCTCGTTGTCGAATGGGTCAAGCCGCTCGGACCCGGACGGATCATGCGGGTGGGACGCGCAGTTGGCGACGATGGCGTGCGGCTCGGTCATTCCCTTGAATCCGTTCCAGATCCCGGGCGGGATGACGACTAGCGCGTACTCGTCCGGTCCCAGGAAGACCTCGTCGAGTGCCCCGCGCGTCGGAGATTCGGGCCGATCGTCGAACATGGCGAGCTTGATGCGCCCAGAAACGCAAGCGTAGTTCAGCGTCATCTGCTTGTGGCGGTGCCAGCCCTTGACGACGTCCTTGTAGACGGTCGAGAAGTAGATCTCGCCGAACTGCGTGAAGTGGGGGTCGGTGCTGCGCAACATGTGCATCACGGTGCCCCGCTCATCGGGGATGCGTCGCAGCGGCACCACCTTGACCCCGTCGATCATCAGGCGACCTTGAGCTCCGGCACCGGGATGATGAAACGCCCGCCGAGCTTTCGGTAGGCCGCCTGCTGCTCGAGGATCTCGTCCGCAAAGTTCCAGGTCAGCAGCAGGACGTGCTCCGGCATCGCCTCCAGCAGGTGCTCGGGCGCGTAGATCGGCACGTGCACGCCCGGCATGAACCGCCCCTGCTTGTGTGGGCTGCGGTCGACGACGAAGTCCAGCGTCTCCGTCCCGATGCCGGCATAGTTCAGTAGGGTGCTGCCCTTGGCCGCAGCGCCATAGGCGGCGATCCGGTCGCCGCGCTGCTTGAGCCCCTTGAGCATCGACTTGAGCGAGGACTTGAGATGCTCGACGCGGGCACCGAAGTTCCAGTAGGTCTCGACCCGCCGCACGCCCCAATCCGCTTCGTCGGCCAGCAAGCCCTTCACCGCCTTGCTCGGCTGTGCCCTCGCGGCCTTGCCCGCGAACAGCCGCAGCGAGCCGCCGTGGATCGGGATGCGTTCCACGTCCTGGACTTCCAGGCCGTGCCGACGGAATAGGGCGTCCAGTGCCGTGAGCGAGAAGTAGCAGAGATGCTCGTGGTAGATGGTGTCGAACTCGCAGTGGTCGAGCAGGTCCTTCACGTATGGCACCTCGACCACCGCGACGCCGCCATCCTTCAGCACCGCCTCCATGCCCTGGACCACGCCGTTGAGGTCGGCGACGTGGGCCAGGACGTTGTGCGCGTGCAGAACATCGGCCTGCTGGCCGCGACGGCGAAGGCTGCCCGCCAACGCGATCCCGAAGAAGTCGCAGAGCGTCGGGACACCGCGCTCTTCGGCGATGCGCGCGACGTTGCGCGCCGGCTCGATGCCGAGCACCGGGATCCCACGCTGCCGGTAATACTGCAACAGGTACCCGTCGTTGCTCGCGATCTCCATCACCAGGCTTGTGTTCGCGAGCTGCCGCTCGTCAGCGAGCCGCTCCGCCAGCAGCTTCGCGTGGCGAAGCATGGTGTCCGAGTAAGAGGAAAAGTACAGGTAGTCGCCGAAGAGCTCGGCGGGCGGGACGGTCTCGGTGATCTGCACCAGGGTGCAGGCGCGACAAAACGCCAGGTCGAGGGGATAGCGAGGCTCGGGAAGGCTGAGCTGCTCCCGGGTGAGGAGGGCATTGGCCAGCGGCATGCGGCCGAGTGACAGCACCACCTCGAGATCGGCCGCGCCGCAGGAGCGGCACCTGGAGGGCGTCATGCCGCCGCCTGGTCGCCGAGGCTTTGCCGGTACCAGGCGATGGTCTCCGCGAGCCCGTCCTCCAGGGAGAAGCGCGCCGACCAGTTCAGCACTCGCCGGGCTTTGCCCGCGTCCAAACACTGCATGGCGATCTCGTTGCGCGCCTCGTTCCGCACATCGGGTTCGAGCCGCGACCCCATCTGGTCGAGGATCCGCTGCACCAGATCGAGCACGGTGACCGGCGTCTCGTTGGAGAAGTTGAAGGCCTCACCGCGCAGCTGCGGATCCGCGTGCAGTCGTTCCGCCAGCAAAAGGTAGACGGCCGCGCCGTCCTCGACGTAGAAGTAGTCGCGCACCGCCTTGCCGTCGGATCGGATGACCGGGCGCTGTCCGCGCAGCACCGCGCGGATGGTGCCGGGCACGATCCGATTCCAGTTGAGGTCGCCCCCGCCGTAGAAGTTTCCGCAGCGTGTAATGGCGACTGGCAGCTCGAAGACGCGCGCGTACGTCTGCGCGATCAGGTCCGCGGCCGACTTGCTGACATCGTATGGATGCAATCCCTCCAACGCCATGGTCTCGTCGTACGGACGCCCACCGTGATCTCCGTACGCCTTGTCGGACGATGCCGTCACCACCTGCTTGACCAGGGGGCTCCGGCGGCACGCCTCGAGCAGCGTCCAGGTCCCGCCGATGTTGCTCTCGAAGGTCGACACCGGGTTGCGGCCCGCGATGGGCACGATCGTCTGCGCCCCGAGGTGGAGCACCGTGTCGATCTCATACTCGCCCAGGGTCCGCTCCAGCAGCGCCTGGTCCCGGATATCGCCACGCACCACCTTCACCCGCTCGAGCAGGTGGCTGCGCACCAGCTCGCTCTGCGGCACCCAGTCGCGGACCAGGCAGATGACGTCCGCCTCCGAATCGTGGAGGCGCTTCACCACCCAGCTGCCCACCAGCCCGGTGGCGCCGGTGACCAGCGTCGGGCGATCTCGCCAGAAGCTCACGCGGCTCGAGCCTGCCGCTCCCAGGTCTTCCAGGGAGCCGTGCCGTCTTGCCAGAGGCTCTCGAGCAGGCGCAGGTCGCGGACCGTGTCCATGCACTGCCAGAATCCGTCGTGCCGGAAGACGGCAAGCTGGCCGTCGGCGGCCAGCCGCTCCATCACATCTGACTCGAGGCTCGTGCCGTCGCCGTGGAGATAGGCGCGGATGCCCGGCTCGAACACCAGGAATCCACCGTTGATCCACCCTTCGCCGGTTTGCGGCTTCTCGGTAAAGCGCGACACCAGGTCGCCGTCGAAGACCAGCCCACCGAAGCGAGCCGGTGGACGGACCGCGCTGACGGTGGCCAGCTTCCCGTGCGAGCGGTGAAACGCCACCAGCGCCTCGAGATCGATATTCGAGACGCCGTCGCCGTAGGTGAGCATGAAGCGCTCGCCCTTGAGCAACGGCCACAGCCGTTGCAGGCGACCCCCGGTCAGCGTGGGCACCCCGGTGTCGACCAGGTGCACCACCCAGTCGTCCGCCTGGTCGCCGTGCGCTCGGACCTCGCCGCGCCCGAGGTCAACCGTCAGGTTGCCGCTGAGGTGGTGATAGTCGAGGAAATAGTGCTTGATGACCTCGCCCTTGTAGCCCAGTGCGATGCAGAATTCGTTGAACCCGTAGCCCGCGTAGTGCTTGAGGATGTGCCAGAGGATCGGCCGGCCGCCGATCTCCACCATCGGCTTGGGCTTGGTCTCGGTTTCCTCGGCCAGCCGGGAGCCGAAGCCACCGGCCAGGATCACGGTCTGCATCAGGCGGTTACCTCGATTCCAACGGCTCACCGGGCCCAATCCGGCGCTGGAGCCCGTGTTGGACGCAACTGACGGGCAAGAGCGATTCGGGCAGGTCGTTACTCCGTGTGATGGCCCTGCGCAACCCGACGCCCCCCGATCGAGTCGGGCCGATCGTGCCGCTCGGGCCGGCCGGGGCCGGCTCGGCCCGAGCCTGGACGCTCCGAGCCGGCACCTGCGTCCTGATTCCGTGCCTGAACGAGGCGACCACGATCGGCCGGCTCGTCGCCGACTTCCGCCGGGACCTGCCCCAGGCCACGATCGTGGTGCTGGATAACGGGTCGACGGACGGCTCCGCCGATCAAGCGGCCGCGGCGGGCGCCACCGTCCTCACGGTACCGCGTCGCGGCAAGGGCTACGTTCTCCGAGCGGCACTCGACCGGGTCCGCGCCGATTGCTACGTCATCGTCGACGGCGACGGGACGTACGCCAGCGCCGACGTCGTGCAGTTGATCGACCCGGTCGCGCGGGGTGAGGCCGACATGGTGGTCGGCGCCCGCTCCCTGCTCGCCCGCCCCAACGCCATGCGCCCGCTGCACCGCTGGGGGAATCGGATCATCGTCAACTTCCTGAACCTCTGCTTCCACACCGACCTCAAGGACATCCTTTCCGGCTATCGCGTGCTGTCCGGCGAGGCGGTTCGGCGTTTGCCCCTGCTGGCCCCCGGCTTCGAGGTGGAGACCGAGCTGACGCTCGAGTGTCTCGAGCGCGCCTTCCGCATCCTCGAGGTCCCCATCTCGTATCGGGCCCGACCTGATGGAAGCCGCTCCAAGCTCAACTCCTTTCGCGACGGCTATCGGATCGTCATGACGATCATGGCGCTGCTCCGCGACTACCGGCCGATGACCTTCTTCACCGCGCTGGCCGGGGTCATTCTGCTGGCCGGGTTGCTCGGGGGGTTGGTCGTCGTGCTGGAATTCCTCCGCACCGGGCTGGTGCAGCGCTTTCCGCTGGCGATCCTCTCCTCGGCTCTGGTCTTGCTGGCGGCCGTCTTTCTGGTGACCGGCTTCGTGGTCAGCGCCATCAACCGGCGGTTCGCGGAGATGGAGGTGCTGACGAATCGCTGGCGCAGCGACTCGATCGACATCGACGTCTCGAAATGAGAATTGCGATTCTCTCCGACGCTATCCTTCCTTACCACCACGGCGGCAAGGAGACGCTCCAGCACGAGCGCTCGATCCGACTGGCTCGCCGCGGACATGCCGTCCGCATCCACACCATGCACTGGTGGCCGGAGCGCGAGCCGGAAATTGTGCGCGATGGCGTCGCCCTGCATGCCATCGCCCCGAGGGTCCGGATGTATACCGCCGACGGCCGCCGCTCCATCTGGCAGTCGGTCGTGATGGGCGTCGCCAGCCTACGCCTGCTCTGGAGCGAGCCGTTCGATGTCCTCGATGTCGACCAGTTCCCCTTCACGCCATTTTTCGCCGCGTCGATCGTGTGTCGCCTCCGCCGTCGCCCGATGGCGGCCACCTGGTACGAGGTCTGGGATCGCGCCTACTGGCGCCGCTACATGGGCTGGCTTGGCCCGATTGGGTTCTGGATGCAGCGCATGGCCGCCCGGCAGGCAGACCTGCTCTTCGCCGATTCGGCCCTGACCGCCGGGCGGCTGACGTCATCGTTGGGGGTTGATCCGCGCCGTGTGATCGTTCTCTCTCCCGGCGTCAGGCAGGAGCCGGCGCCCGATCAGCCGCCGGCGAAAGAGGTCGATTGCATCTTCATCGGCCGGTTGCTGGCACACAAGAATGTCAATGTCCTGCTCCGTGCGCTGGCGAAGCTTCCGGATGTGACCGGCCTCATTGTCGGCAAGGGCCCGGAGAAGCAACGACTGATGGCATTGGCCGCGGACCTCGGGCTCCGCGATCGCGTCAGATTCGAGTCCGTTGATGCTCATGAGGCCGCTCAGCAGCGCCTGAGCGCGTCGCGCCTCCTGGTGTTTCCCTCGACGCGCGAAGGCTTCGGGGTCGCGGTGCTGGAGGCGAATGCCTGTGGCGTCCCGGCCCTCGTGGTCCGCCACGAGGACAACGCGTCGCTCGAGCTGGTCAAGGATGGCGAAAACGGCTTCATTGTCGAGCTCGACATCGATGCCATCGCTGCACGGATCCGCGCCTATCTCGCCGACGATCTCGGCCAGGCCCGGATGAGTCGAGCGGCACGCGCGAAAGCCGCCGCCTTTTCCTGGGACAGCTACGCCGACCGGATGGAGGCTGCGCTCGTATCGCTCACATCGGCGGCCACGGAGAAGGCCGCGTGAATCCGGTGCGCTACCTTACTATTGCGCCTCATGGCAGCCAAAGCTCGTAGCCACCCGTTCCTCGAACGGCTTCGCCGTGGCCCCCTCCTCGGGGACGGCGCCATGGGCACCCAGCTCCATGCCCGGGGCGTCAGCTTCGAGCGCTCCTTCGACGAGCTCAACCTCACCGAGCCCAAGATCGTCGAGGAGATTCACCGAGCGTACATTTCGGCGGGCGCTGAGCTGATCGAGACCAACACCTTCGGCGCCAACCGGATCAAGCTCGCCCGCCACGGTCTCGACAACCGGGTGCGCGACATCAACTTCCGGGCCGTCAAG
>WNFJ01307176.1_pt1 | contig 16102 bp, 16 predicted proteins | sample 5400461 | NCBI WGS metagenome assembly WNFJ01 (sample SAMN13153349, study PRJNA577476) | soil metagenome | isolation source: 115 cm saprolite on Douglas fir-dominated hillslope | place: USA:California | collected 2013-09-17 | reverse complement strand
CGTCGCGTCACCCTCCGCCAGGCGCACCATGCCCCGAAAGCCGGGGCCGCCAAGGTTCGGATCGGCAAACGGCCGCACGGTCCGGGCGTACGCGATGCTGATCGTGAAGGCCAGGTGGCTGAGAAACGCCATCTGGCGGTCGTGCGCCTCGGGGGAGAGCAGGTGCGGACGCGCGCCAATGGCCCGGACGAGGCGGAACCATTCGTCGAACGGGGTCAGCTCCTGCCCATCGTCCGGCGTGAAAATCCAGGTCTCTCCTCGGAAGAGCGTGGCATCGCTCTCGCCCAGGCCGCTCCGCTCCTTGCCGGCGACCGGGTGGCCACCCAAGAATCGGGAGGGATCGGGCAAGCCGCGCGCCCACTCGAGCACCGGGCGTTTGACACTGGCGACATCGGTGACGATCGCACCTCGCCGGACGACAGCCGCAAGGTCCTCTAGCACCGGCCGCATCTGGTTGATGGGGGTGGCGACCACGACGATGTCGCAGTCCGCCAGGTCCTGAAGATCGGTAGAGGCCTGGTCGACCACGCCGCGCTGCCGCGCCGCCAGCACGCCGTCTGCGTGGTGGGCGACACCGCGGACCTCGATGGACCCGCCCAGCCGGCGCAATGCCAGGCCGAGCGAACCGCCGATCAGGCCGAGGCCGACGATGCCGACCCGCATCACGCTACCCCGACGGTCCGGCTCAGCGCTGCGGCGACTGCGTCGACCTGTTCGACCAGGTGGGCGAACGCTTGCGGGGTCAGCGATTGGGCACCATCGGAGAGTGCGACCTCCGGCTGTGCGTGCACCTCGACGATGAGCCCATCCGCGCCCGCCGCGATCCCCGCCAGCGCCATCGGGGTGACCAGCGAGCGCCGGCCGGTGCCATGGCTCGGGTCGACGATCACCGGAAGGTGGCTGAGCTCCTTGATCAACGGCACCGCGTTGAGGTCCAGCGTGTTGCGCGTGTAGGTCTCGAAGGTCCGAATGCCCCGCTCGCAGAGGATGACATCGTAGTTGCCCTGGCTGAGGATGTACTCGGCTGAGAGCAACCACTCCTCGATCGTGGCCGACATGCCTCGCTTCAGCAGGACCGGCTTGCGCAGCTTACCGACTTCGGACAGCAGTGGGAAGTTCTGCATGTTGCGCGCGCCGATTTGCAGCACGTCGACGATGTCGGCGAGCGTTCCGATGTCCGCGGGCTCGAGCACTTCGCACACCAGCGGCAGGCCGGTCTCGCGTTTCGCCTCGCGCAGAATGTTGATGCCGTCGCCGCGCAGCCCCTGGAAGCTGTAGGGGGAGGTCCTCGGCTTGAAGACCCCGCCACGGAGCGCGTGGGCCCCCGCCGCCCGTACTTTCCGGCAGGTCTCGAGGTAGAGGTCCTCGCCGTCAACCGAGCACGGACCGGCCACGATCCACGGGCGCTCACCCCCGACCTCGTGGGCACCAACGGTGATGCGGGTATCGCGTGATCGGAACTCGCGGTTCGACAATTTGAATGGCTTCGTGATGGGTACCACCTCGGCTACGCCCGGGGCCTCGATGAAGAGTTCCCGCAGGGCGAATGGATTCGTCCCGATAACGCCGATCACCGTTCGCTCGTCGCCGTCGCTCAAGTGAGTCCGGCAACCGTGGGCCTCGACCTGCGAGACTATCGCCGCCACCTGCGCCGGGGTCGCGTCGTGTCGCATCACGATGATCATGCGGTCACCCTCAACATCTGCGCACCGCGCAGGTAGACGAAGCGCATCGCCGACGACGGCCGGTCGGTGTTGACGAGGAGCAGCACGCGGATACACCGAGCGAGGCTGCGCGGGTTCGAGGAGGGCACGGCCATTTCGTGAGCGCAGAGCAGGGGTACGTCCCCCCAACCGAAGCGCCGGGCCGCCGCCGCGGGAAACTCCGCCGTCAGGTCCGGCGTCGTCGTGAACCAGGCGGCAGCGATGTCGCCCGGATCGAGCGCGTTCTCGCGGGTGATTTGCGCCAGCAACTCGATCGTGGCGTCGACGATCGCCCTCTCGCTGTCTTCTTGCGTGGTCGTCGCGCCGCGAATCCCTCGAACCGCCATCCTTGTTTGCCTCCTGGGCGCGCCAAGTTAGTTATCTGGTTGGGAGGAGGCCGGTGAACGGGTGGCGGCGGGAGGGGCGGCGCTAGCCCATCCCGAGCCGGTCCCGGGCCGGCCCGAGGGAGGCGTAAAAGTAAAAGCCCGCGAAGCGAACCCGCCCCGTCATGTGCCGGACATCGTACAAGAGTTCCCCGGAACTGGCAAGGGCCGATCGTAACCTCGGATGCGTCCTAACCCCCCACCGTGCCCTCCCCCGCGAGGCGGGGGAGGAAATTGTTTGAGTCTTAGTGCGAGGCGCCCGGGATGGGCGCTCCCGGCAGCGGAGCGGTGGCCGGAAGCATCTGCAGCGGGTCGACCGGGCTGTTCTCGATGCGGACTTCGAAGTGGGTGTGCGGCCCGGTCGAGTTGCCGGTTGAGCCGACCAGGCCGACCAACTGGCCTCGGTGGACGATCTCACCTTCCTTGACCCCGATCGTGAGCAGGTGGGCGTACAGCGTTTTCAAGCCCGCATCGTGCTGGACGACGACGTAGTTCCCATAGCCGACCAGGAGTCCACTGGTATCGGCCATCGGCCGGGCAAGCACGACGACACCATCCGCCGCGGCGAACACCGGGGTTCCCAGCGGCACTGCCAGATCGATCCCGGTATGGAAGTGGGGAAACCCGGCGTAGGCGGCTTCAAAGACATACGACGTCGGACCGAAGCCCTGCGAGATGGTCGCGTGCGGGATCGGCCAGAGCAGGCGTCCGGTGGCCGTCAGTACCGGGTCTTGCGCGATCAGCTGGGCAGTCTGCTGGAAGTTCTGCTGGGCGAAGACCGCCTGCTCGATCTGGCTGAGGACACTGTCGGTCTTCATCTTGAGAAGGTTCGCGCGCCGCGCCGCCATCTCCGGCGAATCGGTCTGCATCGCATCGAGCGCCGCCAGCCCCTCGTCGATGGTGGCTTGAAGCTGTATCTGAAGTGACTGCTCGTTGGCGATCTCCTCGGCCAGTGTCGTCCGGAAGACGACCAGCCTGGACAAGGTCTCTTTCTTGCTGTTGCGGCTGCGCTCCAAGGTGGTCTGGGCATGCGCGATGGCGACGTCGTCGGCCTGTACCGCGCGAAGGAGATTGCGCTCACGGTCGACGACCACGTCGGTGTATCCGATCGTCTCCAGCAATCCGCCGAAGCCGCCCGCCCGGACGAGGCTGACGAAGAAGTTGTCCTGGTGCTTGTAGAGGCGGCGAACGATGTCGGCGAGTTGCGTCCGGTCTGACTGGAGCCGGGCGCTCACCTGGTCGTGAAGTGCGCTGACCGCGGTGATGCGGGAATCGAGGTCGGCGACCTCCTTTTGGGCGTCAAGGATCTGCTGGCCGAGGGCGATCAGGCTCGATTCGGATTGGTTCAGGGACTTTTCCAGCATCAAGGCGTGCGCCTCCGACGCGGTCAGGTCGCCGATCAACTGGGCCTGGGCCTGGCGGTTTTGGAGCGTGAACGGCGACGGGCTGGGCGCCGGCGAGCGGGAGGGTAGGGGCGCCAGCGTCGAGGCAGGCGGAGCGCCGCTCGGGCTGGGCGAGGGCGACGCTGAGGGGGTTGGGGTTTCGGCGAGGACCCCGGCGGGGGCCAGGAGCAGGGCAAGCAGACCGGCAAGACTGAGCGCGACCGCCACTCTCCGACCCCGACCCGAGCCGCGCGCCACCGAGGGTCGCGAATTCACAGTCCTACCAAACTCTTTACAACTGTTAAGAATCGGCCGCCTGCTGTCGGCCCTGTCGAACCCCAAAGAGCTGCCTCCGCGGGCCCCTTCCTGCCCGATTCGTATTCGCCAGCGGCTCAGTCCGCCTCCCCGAGCGCCTATCCCTAACTCTGACGTATTTTCACACTTTTGTCACTCCTTACCCGTTTCCAGCTTTCTCCGAAGGGAATTTTGGGCACTTGCAGCGGCCTAACCTGTGCTACCATCCTGAAAAACCAACTCGAGCTATCACGGGGGAAGTGATCTGCCACAGAGCCGGTTTTTAACGCACACGCTTGTTTTGTTAGCGGCGGCCGTGATTCCGGTACTAACAGCCTTCGACCGACTCCACACTGACACTGCCTACGGCGCGAATCCCACCCCTTCGGTTTCACTGCGGACCACGCACGTCGATGACGTGGTGCTCAGCCAGGGTGGGTTCATCATGAAGATGAGCGCCTCCAGTGTGGACACTCCGGTCCGGCGCGACATCGCCTACTACACCCTCAAGCCAGGCGACACGGTGCAGAGCGTCGCCGGCCGGTTCGGGCTCACGCTCGATACCCTGCGCTGGGCGAACAACATCGCCGACGTGACGAGTATCGTCCAGGGCCAGTGGCTCGTGATCCCGCCGGTGAACGGCATCCTCGTCAAGGTCCAGTCGAACACTCAGCTGAGCGCGCTGGCGATCCAGTATCACGTCAAAGTCCAGGACATCATCGACTTCAATCTGATCCGGTCTCCCGACCATTTGAAGGCCGGCACCATGCTGATGCTGCCGGATGGGGTCGGGCCGGCGCTCGACGATCCCGGGATCGGTAAGAAGACGGTGCGCTCCGTGACCTGGAACCGCTTCGGCTCGCAGGTGACGAATTACACGATCGTCTACAGCAACGCCCCGGTGACCGGCTCGGGCGGCAAGTTCCCCTACGGGTACTGCACCTGGTGGGTGGCTCACAGGCGTTACGTGCCCTGGAACGGTGACGCCTGGCAGTGGTGGTACAACGCGCACCAGTTCGGCTTCGCCGAGGGCCAGGTTCCGATGGTCGGCGCCGTCATGGTGCAGGGCATCAGCTACGCGTCGCCGGTCGGACACGTCGCGTACGTCGAATCGGTCAACGCCGACGGTTCCTTCACCGTATCGGAGATGAACTACGGCGGCTGGGGCCGGCTCGACTACCGGACCCTCCGTTCCACGGCTGGACTCGACCTGCTGGGCTTTATTTACTAGCCCCCACCCCACCCTACCCTCGGCAGTTTCCTAAGATAGCCCGCAGTGTCGACGCCTGACGAATTTCTCGAGCAGACGCGCGAGCAAGGCCTCCGCGAACTCGAAGATTTTCTGCGGATCCCCAGCATCTCGAGCCAACCCGATCGCGCTCCCGATCTCCGACGTGCCGCTGGCCACCTGGCCGAGCAGTACGAGCGGATTGGCCTTGCCAACGCGGAGGTCATCGAGACGGCCGGGCATCCGGTCGTCTACGCTGACTGGCTGAAGGCGCCGGGCAAGCCGACAGTACTCCTCTATGGCCACTACGACGTCCAGCCGGTCGACCCACTCGACCTGTGGACGTCACCGCCCTTTGAGCCGCGCCGGGAGGACGGACTGCTCTTCGGGCGCGGCTCGTCGGATGACAAGGGACAGATCGTGCTGCACTGGCAGGCGATCCAGGCCTGGCTGAGCACGACCGGCGAGCTGCCTCTCAACCTGAAGGTGATCGCCGAGGGCGAAGAAGAGATCGGCAGCCCGCATTTCGAGGAGTTCGTGCGAGCCAATCGTGACCGGCTCAAGTCCGATTACTGCGTGGTCAGTGACACGGCAATGGTGGCCAAGGGATTTCCCGCCATCACCTACGCGCTGCGCGGCCTGATCTACTTCGAGCTCCGGGTTGAAGCGGCCAACACCGACCTGCATTCCGGGAACTTCGGCGGCGTGGCGCCCAACCCGGCCCAAGCGCTCGCAGAGATCCTGGTGCGGCTAAAGAATTCGGCCGGCCATATCCTGGTCCCCGGTTTCTACGACGGCGTGCGACTGCTGAGCGACGAGGAGCGCCGCCAGTTTGCGCGCGTGCCCTTCGACGAGGCGCGGATCAAGCGGATCTATGGGCTTACGGCCCTGGACGGTGAGGCGGGCTTCACACCGACCGAGCGAAATTGGGCCCGACCGACGCTCGATGTCAACGGAATCTGGGGCGGCTATCAGGGCCCCGGCGCCAAGACCATCATCCCGGCCTGGGCCGCAGCCAAGCTCAGCTGCCGTCTGGTGCCCGACCAGGATCCGAAGGCGGTCAGCCAGGCGCTACGTCAGTATGTCGACGAGGTCCACCCAAAGACGGTTCGGGTGAGCCTCACCGAGATCAGCGGGCATGGCGATCCGTGGATCACGCCCGTCGACCATCCACTGATCCAGGCCGGTCAGCGCACCCTGAGTCGGGTCTACGGCAGGGAACCAGCGCTGATCCGTAACGGTGGTTCGATCGGCGCCGTCGAGGTCATCGGCCGGCTGCTCGAGGCCCCATGTCTGCTGATCGGCTTCGTGTTACCCGATTCGTTTGCCCATGCTCCGAACGAGCGGCTGGACCTCGATAGCTTCTACCTGGGCCGGAGGGCGGCGCTACGTCTCTGGGACGAGATCGCCACCATTGGGATTAGGTGATCAGTTGTCTTTTCGCGCGGCTTGTTGCGCAAGGTCGGTCCGGAGCTTCACGAAGCTCGCGCGCAATTCGGCTTGACGCGTAGCTGAGGCTGCGCGCTGCAGGCGCTCGGAGCGGCGGTTTCCAAAGACAGCCTCCCAGCCGACCTGTAGCAGGGCGCCCGCATACTGATCAAGAGGAATACGCTCCGCCTGCGCGGCGGCTTCGATGTAGTCCTCGAGTAGGGGATCGACGTCAGCAACAAGCTTGCCCAAAGTCCCTCGTAGATCGACCTTCCCGCTGCTACGAACGATACCCCAAATCAGCCACCGTGCACGAATGCGTAGGAGCGGATTAGGTCAGCGACGAAACGACCTAGTCCGCGACGAAGCGGTAGCCGATGCCCGGAACCGAGTGGATGTAGTGCGGCTTTTCGGAGTCGCGCTCGATCTTTTTGCGCAAGCGGTAGACATGGGCATCGACGGTGCGCGTCTCGATCTCGACTTCGTAGCCCCAGACCTTTCGCAGCAGTTCGCCGCGGCTCACGACCTGACCGGCCTGCGAGGCCAGCAGCGACAGGAGGTTAAACTCGGTCAGCGTCAGGGCGACTTCCTTGCCCTCGCGCCATACCTGGCGACTGTTCATGTCGATGATGAGGCCGGGGAACTCGAAGCGCGTCTTGGGCTGTGCCTGCGAGACCGCCTGCTCGCTCCGACGCAGATGCGCGCCCACCCGGGCTAAGAGTTCCCGTACCTCAAACGGCTTCGTCAGGTAGTCGTCGGCCCCCACCTCGAGCCCGACGACGACGTCGATCGTGTCGTTCTTCGCGGTCAGCATGATAACGGGCACCTGCGTACCGTCCGCCCGAAGCTGGCGGCAGACATCCATCCCGGAAACACCCGGCAGGTTCAGGTCGAGGATGACCAGGTCGGGCTCCGACTTCTCGATCATCTCCATGCCCTTCTCCCCTGTCTCCGCCTCGATGAGGGTGAGGTTTTGACCCACGCACGCCATGCGGACGACCTCCCGGGTCGGGGCATCGTCCTCGATCATCAGAATCGTTTTCGGGAACGACATGGGTCGCGCCTACTCCTTCTCCAGAAAGTTCGTCACTTGTAGCATGAATTTCTTGAGTTCGATTGGTTTCGCGATGTAGCCACTGCACCCCGCGGCCAGCGCCTGCTCCTCGCTTCCCTTCAGCGCGTTCGCCGTCAGGGCGACCACTTTTATGCTCCTTGTGGCCGGGTCAGCTTTGAGCTGGCGGGTGACCGCTAATCCATCAACGCCGGGGAGCTGGGCCTTCTCCAGGCCCTCCTGGCCGTTCGAGGCGGTGTCCACGGTGAAGCCGTTGCCCTCCAGGACCATCCGGGCCAGGTCCAGGTTCGAGGGGTTGTCTTCCACGACCAGCACCCGGTTCCGCTTGCTCGGGCCGGGCCGGAGGGGGAACTCGACGGTGAAGGCGGTCCCCTGGTCGGGCGCGCTCTCGAAGTCGATCGAGCCGCCGTGGAGCTCGACCAACTTCTTGGTCAGCGCCAGCCCGAGCCCGGTGCCTGGGTACTCCCGATTGCTGGCGCTCTGCACCTGGTAGAAGGCGCCGAAGATCTTGTGCTGGACGTCCTTGGGGATGCCGATGCCGCTGTCCTTGACCGTGATCGCAAGCGCAGGGCCCTGGACGACCGCCTGGAGATCGACTTTTCCGGACGGTGGGGTGAACTTGATGGCGTTCGACAGCAGATTGTAAAGGACCTGCTTGAACTTGTTCTTGTCCGCAATCAAAAGCGCATCAAGCGGTTCCACGCTGGAGGCGATCTCGATGTCCTTCTTCATCGCCAGCGAGCGCACCACGTTGAGCACCTCGCGGACGGCGGAGTCGACGCCGAACTCCTCGTAGACCAGGTCCATCCGCCCGGCCTCGACCTTGGTCAGGTCGAGGACGTCATTGATCAGGGAGAGCAGGTGCCGGCCGCTGTTATGGATGTTGTCGAGGCAGTCCTTGCGCTGTTTTTCGGTGATTTTGCCGGCCAGGTCGTCGCGCAACAGCTCCGAGAATCCCAGGATGGCATTGAGGGGCGTGCGCAGTTCGTGCGACATGTTGGCCAGGAATTCGGACTTGAGCCGGCTGACCTCGGCGATCTGGGCGTTGGCGGCCTCGAGCTCCCCGAGATGGTCCTGCAGCTGCTCGTAGAGCCGGCCGTTCTCGATCGCAATCGAGGCCTGGTTGGTGATGACCTTGAGGATGGCGACGTCGAGCTCGGTGAAGGGATCGACCCGCTGGCGCGAGATCGTCATGGCGCCGACCACCCGCTGCGGGGTCGCCAGCGGCTGGACCATGAGCGAGCGCGGGGATCGGCTCTGGTCGAGCATCTTGAAGCGGGGGTCGAGGGTCGCGTCGGCGATGTTGAGCGTCTCGAGCTGCTCGACCGCGTAGCCCAGAATGCCCTCACCGAGGACGAAGCGGGCGATGTGTGGCACGTTGTCGCGGTGCGGGTAGGTGGCGGTGGCCGTCAACTCCCGGCTCCCCTCATTGAGCAGGAAGACGGTAGCCGCGTCGAACTGCACCATCTGGGAAGTTGCCCGCAGCATCGCTTCGATGTTGTCCTTCAGTGACAGCGAAGCGCTGAAGAGACCACCGAGCCGGTTCAGCAATTGAATCTCGGGGTCGGCAGTCACGTGGGCCACATTATAGGTCATGATTTTTGACACAATCGCATGCGCGATTGTAGGTTTCGATACTGCAACGTCACGCTCTGTGACTTTCTTTCGGGGAACTGACCGGGCCGGTGCGCCTCGTCGCGGCTCGCGGCGCGCTCGCGCGAAAAGCCTGGATGCGCTCGCATGCTCGCACGAGCCGCGTTCGGCGCCGGCCCTATTACGCGCGAAAGCGCGGCGGCCTCACGGCCGCTGGACGACGCCATCGCCCGGTAAGTGAGTAGCATGACGCGACGTGAAGGCGATTCGGTTTCACGAGCACGGCGGGCCCGAGGTGCTCCGCTACGAGGACGCCCCCACGCCGGAGCCGGGACCCGGCGAGGTGCTGATCGCGCTTCGCGCGGCCGCCCTCAACCACCTGGACGTGTTCACTCGAAACGGTGACGTCCCTAAGGTACCCCTTCCCCACATTGGCGGGGCCGACGGCGCCGGCGTGGTGGCAGCGAACGGCCCGGGCGCGACCCGCTATGCGGTCGGAACGCGCGTCTTCTTCGACCCCGGTCTGAGCGACGGCATCTGTGACTTCTGCGCACGCGGCGAGCACAGCCTCTGCGACCGGTGGGAGATCCTTGGCGAGCATCGCGACGGCACCTTCGCGCAGGCGGTCGTCATGCCGGAGATCAACCTCCGGCCCATCCCCCATGGCCTGAGCTTCGAGGAGGCCGCCGCCTTCCCGCTGGTCTTCTTGACGGCGTGGCGGATGCTGGTCACCAAGGCCCGCGTGGTCCCGGGCGAGTCGGTGCTCATCCTCGGCATCGGCGGTGGCGTGGCGCTGGCTGCGCTGCAGATCGCCAAGCATCTGGGGGCGCGAGTCCTCGTGACCTCGAGCAGCGACGCGAAGCTCGAACGCGCCAGGACGATGGGCGCCGATGTACTCATCAACCACAAGTCGACGGACTTCTCGAAGGAGGTCTGGGGCATCACGCAGAAGCGCGGCGTCGAGGTCGTGATCGAAAACGTGGGCGCGGCGACCTGGGCCGGCAGCATCCGGGCGCTCGCAAAAGGCGGCCGGCTCGTCACCTGCGGCGCCACGTCGGGCCCGAAACCGGATGAGGACATCCGCCGCATCTTCGTCAAGCAAATCACGATCTTCGGTTCGACGATGGGCACCCGACACGACTGGGAGCAACTCAACCGGCTGCTGGCAGCCAAGGCCGTGCGGCCCATCGTCGACCGCACCTTCCCCCTCGACGAGGCCGCTCAGGCGCAGACGCTGCTGGAGCACGGGGAACACTTCGGCAAGATCGTCCTCACGATCCCCCCGCTGTCGTGAGGCGCTTGGCCTCGCTGGCCGTGGTCGCCCTGCTGCTGGTTGGTTGCGGCCCGACGACCGCCCGATCGACGCCCACGGCCCCTCCGCGCCACTCGCCGAGTCCGACTGCGATCCCGACGCCTACGCCGCTCCCACCGCCCCCGAACCTCGCGCCAGCAGGGGGAATCAATTTGGCGGCGGGATTTTCGGGTTACGTCTATGCCCGTGGCCTCGGGACGACCACGGCAATGGCGTTCGGCCCCGACGGGCGGCTCTACGTCGTCACGCAGGGGGGCTCGCTGGAGGTCGTCCCCGCGCCGGGCGCCGCGCCGCAGACCCTCGTCTCGGGACTGCCGGTCGCTCTGGGTCTCGCGTGGCGAGGGAACGAACTCTTCCTGTCCGTGCGTGGGAGCGTCCGCCGGTACGTGCTCAGCGGCAGCAGCCTGTCGGGCGGAGGCGCCGTGGTCAGCGGCCTTCCGGCCAATCGCCATCAGAATGACGCGATCGTGTTGATGCCGAACGGCGACTTCCTGCTGGGCGTCGGCTCGACCTGCGACGTCTGCAACGAATCCAATCCGAAGAGCGCGACCGTCCTCCGATTTCACAGCGACTGGAGTTATGCTGGTGTTGTCGTCCGAGGCAGCCGCAATCCCTACGGTCTCGCGCTTCGCCCTTCGACGGGCGACGCCTACGTCACCATCAACGGCCAGGACAATCTCGGCGCGCAGCCGGCCGACCATCTGCTGCGCGTATCGGACGGCGAGGACGCCGGATGGCCGCGCTGCTGGCCGGCCTATCCCGACGGGAGTCTGCAGGGCAACTGTGGCGGCGTCGCCCCGCCGATCGCCGTCTTTACCCCGCATTCCTCCGCCGATGGCATCGTCTTCTACGACGGCAACGAGTTTGGCGCGGACTACAGCGAGAACGCCTTCGTGACCGAGTGGGGCGCCAACGCCGGCGGTTCAACGGGACGTCGGGTGGTCCGAGTGGTGCTTTCAGGGTCAGGTGCGAGCGAGCATGGATCGGTCAGCGACTTCGCCACGGGCTTCTCGCATCCATTGGCCATCACGGAAGCCCCGGACGGCGGCCTGCTGGTCGGGGATTATGGGACCGGGCAGATCACGGAGATCTTCCGAACGAGCTAACGCCCAGACCCTACACTCCACCGTCAGCCGGGGGATGTTGAAAGAAGGCCGCGACCTCCCGCGTCGCACTGACTATCGGCCTGTTCGATCGGTTCAAAGACTTGACCAACTGGCTCACCGAAGGAGAAGCGGCGGCCAGTCAGGGTTATCTCACGTCCGCGGGCGGCCCCCTCCATCGTCCAACCCGCCGGTGGTATGGGCAGGTCATGTCAGGCTCGTGGGCGCCCAACATCGACGGCGACGGGGTCGATGGCAAGCGCGGCGGCGTCACCGCCATCCGTTCCCGCGATCCGGCATTCGATGAGAATGTGTTTCTCGCGCAGGTCCAGCGACTGTTCTTTGCGGTGCTGGAGGCGTGGACTTCGCTCAAGCCGGCGCTCAGCCAGGGCGTCATGGCCCCGCTCATCTGGGAAGAGCAGAAGGCTCAGATCGCCGCGTACCGAGGACGGGGCTGGCACAACGTGCTCGGCAAGCTGACCTTTACGACCGCGGTTGTGGCCGGAGCGCTGAGCGACACCGGCTTCGACACCCTCACGGTGCGCATCAACGCCAACTCGGCGGACTACGACATCGACGCCAACGGAGCCGTGATCAGCGGCGATACCAATTCCTGGGACTGGACCGAAGACTGGATCTTCCAGCGCCCTTCGACGGCGGAGACCGGCCGCCCCGGGACGATCACGTCGCAGAACTGTCCGAACTGCGGCGCCTTGGTCAACGTCGACATCACCAGCATCTGTCGCTTCTGCGATGCGGCCGTCATCAGCGGAAAGTTTGGCTGGCTCTTGACGCGGATCGATCGTGTCTGGCCCCCGTTCATGGACATCCCGGCGCTCACTACTGCGCCGGGAGAAATTCGCGAGCCTTGTCGCGGCTCGCGAATTTCAACGGCCGAGCTCTTTCCGTTCCAGAAACGTGCGAGGCAGAGGCGGTCGAGGGAATCACGGAAGGCAGCGCACGTACCCTGCTGCCACGGATCCATACGGAAAGAACTCGGTTTCAGCCGCTTTTCGCGGCTGAAAACAGAAAACCGACCATCGCTCAGTGGTCGGTTTTCCTGCCCCGTCAGGGCCGTGCCCGCCGGCAGGCGAGCCCCACTATTCTCTCATTGCCGGGCCCCCTGTGGCCGTCGAGTTGTGCCGGGAACTCATCCTGTGACAGCGTCGCTATAAGGTCTAGAGAGCGCCAGACTCCCGAAGGCTGCGAAAGCGCTCGGCGCACACCACCAGGTGATCAAGGACTTCCACGCCGAGTAGCCGGCCCGCTTCCTGAAGGTGGCGGGTCACCGCCAGATCCTCGGGGCTGGGGGTCGGGTCCCCCGAGGGGTGGTTGTGGGCGAGGATGACGGCGGCGGCTCCCAGGGTCAGCGCCGGCCCAAAAACCTCGCGCGGCTGTAAGGCAGCCACGTTGAGACCACCCACCGCTACCTTTTCGCAGCCGACCGGCTGGTTGCGCGTATTGAGGTAGAGCACGGAGAAGCACTCCTTGAGGCTGGTCCGCAGTTCCTGGAACTGCAAGAGGGCCTCCCGGGGCGAGCTGACGGCTGGCGCTGCGCTGTCGGCCGGCACGTGCCAGCGCCGGGCGAGTTCGCGCACCATGAACAGCCGCCGGACCTGTGCCGGCCGGAATCCGTGCTTGCGGGCCGACGCCCGCAGATCGCCTGGTGGGCGCTCGACGATCCCCCCTTCCGCCAACAGCGCTCGGACCCCCGATAGATCACCCCGCTGCCCGACCAGGGCGGCCAGCAGGCCCGGCTCGTCCGGCGCATCCATCCCCGTTATCCTACTACAATTCTGTGTAGTAGTCTACGCCAAAAAACCTCTAGCGGTGTGCGAAGGCAGCGATGAGGATGATCACCACGATGATGATGAGGACCACGGCGCCCGCGCCGAGCAGCACCACCGACATGTTGATGGTCGTGTCTTTGATCGGCGACTCGACCGAGAGCGGCGGGCCAGGCTGCACGGGCGAGCCGGCGCCAGGTGGGAGCGGCGCTCCGGGCGGCGCGGCCGGACGGTCAACGAAGGCACCGGGCGGGCCGGGCGACTGGGGGGCGGGAGGCTGCGACCAGCCGGTTCGGTCGCTGGCGGTCGGTGGCATGCTCTCCGGGGCGGGCGTGTCCTGTTCGTTCATCCTTGCCACTCCGATGCTTGTGTGATGTTGTCGAGGACCCAACCGAACTGTCCGCTGGTCACGGTCGCCTTGCAGTAGCTGCAGACGCCCGATTCGTTGATCGACAACGGCGCGCCGCAGTTGGGGCATTGGGTAACTTCTGCCGCTTCGCCTGCCTTCGTCCGGGCGGCGCCGCTTCGCGTGAACGTCCAGTATTCCGTGAAGGGTTGCTCCTGGCGGGAACCGAAGATCACTTTGTCTGGGTTGGCCTCCTCCACCTCATAGTCCGCGGCGCTGGCGTCGATGCGGACGGTGATCGAATCGAAGTTCGGATCGGACTGCACCTTGATGATCTGGACTCCACCGATGACCAGGTTGTCGAGCATGTTCTTCTTATGGGCCGCGATCATCGCATCGATCTGGTTCTTCCACCGGTGGTAGATACCGTCGGACATGTACACCCGGGCGGGTTCGAGGTTGCGGTCCATCCAGGCCTTCTGCAGCGCGAAGAAGGCGGCCTGCGCACGGTCGAGGAACATCTGCTGGTTGAAGTTCGGGTCCTTGGCTTGCAGCGCGGCGAGATCCTCGCTCAACGTCGAGCGGATCTCCGCCATCGGGGCGTAGCTCGGGCCCCAGTTCGAGGCTTGCACGGGATTGCCGATGCTCATCCGTCGGTACAGCTGCCACAGGCCGAACAGGATGAAGATGAAGAAGATCAGCCCACCGCCGCCTCCCCCGAACAGGAAGAACGGCAGGAGGAAGGCGCCACCCCCAAATCCACCGCCCCCGCCATAGCCGCCACCACCAAAGCTCCCACCGCCACCGCTGAAGCCGCCGCCGCCACCACTGAAGTGGCCGCCGCCACCGGCCCGCGCAAACGCCAGCAGGGGGCTGGCCAGCACGAGCGTCAGCGCCAAGAGCGCACCGAGGACGAGTCGCCGACGCCAGCTCACGCTTGCGCCGGTGCGCCTCCGCCGGTGAGTGATTGGCCGCAGCTGGTGCAGAACTTGGCGTTTGCGGCGTTCTGCGTGCCGCACTTCGGACAGGCCACCGTGGCACCGGTTGGCGCGGGTGCCGGCGACAGTGCCTGGCCGCAGCTGTTGCAGAACTTCGCGTTCTCGGCGTTCAGCGCGTGACAGTTGGGGCAGCGGACCTGGATCTGGCCGCCCGCGGCCACCGTCTGACCGAGTTGGCCCGCAACCAGGCCGCCCACGCCGAGGCCGACCCCGAGAAACGCCGGGTTGACGCCGCCACCCTGACCCGGGCCCTGCGCCAGCCCTTGCCCGGCGCCGATCATCGCCGCACCGGCCGCGTATTGCTGGAAGCCCCCGGCCAGCTTCGTGTACTGGACGTCCTTGAGGAAGTTCTTAAGCTTGTCTTCGTCCTCGGGCTTGAGCGTGATCGTGAAATTCCCGAGCCGGACAATCTGCAGACCGTAGGTGTTGATGTTGCGCTGAACCTGGGCGATCGTTTCGGATTCGATCTCGTCGGTGTGGGCCGCGATACCGAGCAGCGGCCAACCGTTGGTGACGACGTGGGATACGACGTCGGTCCGCAAGGTCTTGAGCAACTGCTCACGCATCCAGTCGGTGATTTCGTCGTTGGTCGACAGGTTCTGCGTGCCGACCAGGTTCACGATCAGCGACTGGGGCTCGATGACCTTCAGCGAGTACTCGCCGAACACACGCAGTCCGACGCCGAAGTTGGTCTGAGGATCCACGACGTTGTCGATCGCCCCGCCGAAGGGCAGGTTGGGGAACTCTCGCGTCGAAATGAAGTAGAGCTCGGTGCGGAACAGGTTCCCGCCGCTGGCGGCGTCGACCAGGATGCCGAGGAAGGGAATTTCGGACGAATCGAGCGTCACCCGTCCTGGCTGGATGGTGCCCTGGACGCGACCGTCGCGGAAGAAGACCGCCAATTCATCCTGTTCGACCGTCAGCTGCGTCAACTTGCGAATGTTGGTGTCGGGCCACTTGAAGAGAATCTGGCCCTTCGCCGTATCCGGGCGCGCGATGAACTCCCGCCGGACCTCCTGGCCGAAGATACCCATCTAAACCTCCATTACCGGATCCGGGCGGTGCGCCGCCAATCCGCGTTATAGCAGAAAAACGGCGGATCCAATCAAGTCCTTCCCTCACGGAGGGAGCGCCAAACCACTTTCGGCGACCGCCATTGTGCGGATCGGCGAACAGGATGTGTCGAGAAAGAAGAAAGGGCCCCGCGGGGACCCTTTCACTCTTTCGGAAATTGCCGTCGCGCTCTCACTGGCCAAGACCGCCCGAGATGTTGCAGAAGACGTTCTTGACCTGGTTGCCCAGGACGATGAGGATGACGATGACCACGATGGCGATCAAGACGAGAATTAGGGCGTACTCGACCATACCCTGCCCCTCCTCGCGGTTGAGCAGGTCGCGCAGACGCTGATAAAGGCCGGCCAACATGAACTTTCACCTCCTTGTTCGGAGGTCCGTTGGTGCCAGTTTCGCAAC
>WNFJ01029453.1_pt1 | contig 16103 bp, 13 predicted proteins | sample 5400461 | NCBI WGS metagenome assembly WNFJ01 (sample SAMN13153349, study PRJNA577476) | soil metagenome | isolation source: 115 cm saprolite on Douglas fir-dominated hillslope | place: USA:California | collected 2013-09-17 | reverse complement strand
GCAGGAACAGCGGGACCGCGCGATCGTGAGCATTCAGGAAGAGCTTTGGTGGTGGAAGAAAGAAATGGAGAAACAGGGAAAATTCGTGGAAGCGCAGCGCGTGGTGCAGCGGACGATGTTTGACATCGAGATGATGCGCACCATCGGCTACTGCCACGGCATCGAGAATTATTCGCGGCATTTGAGCGGGCGTTTGCCGGGGGAAGCGCCGCCGACGCTGTTGGATTACGTGCCGCAGGACTACCTGTTGTTCATTGATGAATCGCACCAGACGGTCGGGCAGGTGCGCGGAATGTTCAACGGTGACCGCGCGCGCAAGCAGACGCTCGTGGATTACGGCTTTCGAATGCCTTCGGCTCTGGACAATAGGCCGCTGACGTTTGAAGAATTCGAGCACCGCATCAATCAGGTGGTGTACGTGTCAGCAACGCCCGGCCCGTATGAACTGACCAAGGCGGGAGGAGTGATCGTCGAGCAGGTGATTCGGCCAACGGGCCTCGTGGACCCCCAGGTGGAAATTCGTCCCGTGAAAGGCCAGGTGGATGACCTGCTGGAAGAGATTCGCGTGCGCGCGGAGAAAAACGAGCGCGTGCTGGTGACCACGGGCGGAGGATTTGTCCGAGTATTTTACGGAGATTGGCGTCAGGTGCCGCTATCTGCACTCGGAAGTGGAAACGCTGGACCGCATCAAAATCTTGCGCGACTTGCGACGCGGGGAATTTGACGTGCTCATCGGAATCAATTTGTTGCGCGAAGGTTTGGATTTGCCGGAAGTTTCGCTGGTGGCCATTTTGGATGCGGATAAAGAGGGATTCTTGCGCAGCACGACGTCGCTCATCCAGACGATTGGACGCTGCGCCAGGCACATCGAGGGCCGCGCTATTTTATACGCGGACCGGCGCACGGATTCGATGAATCAAGCCATCGACGAAACCAACCGCCGTCGCGCGAAGCAAGTGGCGTACAACAAAGAAAACAACATCACCCCGATGTCCATCATTAAGTCTGTGGATATGGAGCTGGCGAGAATCGTCGAGGCGGATTACGTGACCGTGCCGGTAGACGATGCCAGCCTCGATGCGGCCACGGCGAACATCAAAAGCGAACAGCAACTCGCGGAGATGCTGCAGCAACTGGAAACGCAGATGCGCGAGGCCGCCAAGAAGTTTGAATTTGAAAAGGCCGCCCAGCTCCGCGATCGCATCCGTTCATTAAAGCAAAGGGATGTGGCGGGACTTTTTTCAACGGCAGCCACTCCCGCAGCGGCAGAGTCGGCCAATTAAACAACGCCGCGTTTCAGGTCGTCCAGCGGGTAGAAGGTGTCACGCCAAATAATGCCGCCCTGCTTGAGCGTAACGACGGTCGAGCGAAGAAGCATGTAGCTGAAGAGAAGCGCGCCGAGAGGGTGCGTGAATGCATAAAAAGGCGAGACGCGCATGCCGATGTCCACGCCGGCATGGAAGCAGAGCGCAATGACCAGGGCGATTGCGGCGAAAATGCGAATCCAACCATGGCCGAACAAAATGCCGAAAACCGGCGCGACGTTCATCAGCAGAAGGCCGGTGACGGCAATCGCCACGAGCGCCACGCTGTAGCCCACGCTCGCAAAGAAATTTTTCGTCACCCCGCGAACCAGATTGCCGAGGCCGGCGTGCCACCGGACAACGACAAAATCCTGCGCAATACCCGCGCCGGAACGAAAACCCGATTGCTTGACGATTTTTCCCAATTTCATGTCATCCACAACTTCCATCGCCAGGCGGCGGTGCGTGCCGCTGGCTTCGTAGGCGGCGCGCCGGAGAAGTTGGAACGCACCAACCCCGATATAGGCGCGCGAATTCGGTTTAGCCACGCGATAAGGGTCGGTAGCAATGTTAAACGCCATTCCAAAAAAAGTGATAAGCACGGTCTCCCAGAAGCCAACCATTTCGACATCGCCCATGAGCGTGAGGTGCTCCAGGTTGCGCGCTTTCGCGAGAGCGATGGCGCGGCGCAGGACATCAGGTTTGAAACGCACATCGGCATCCGTGAAGAGCAGCCAATCGCCGGTGGAGGCTTCGTAGGCTTTCTGGAGGGCATGAGGTTTGCCGAGCCAGCCGGAAGGTAATTGCGTGATGTGGACAACGCGAAGCCGCGGATGCGCGGCCGCGAACTCGTCCAGGATGCGGCCGGTCGCGTCCTGCGACCGGTCGTCCACAGCGATGACCTCCAGATCCGGGTAATCGATTTCCATCAGCGTGGCGAGTGCGGCGGGCAGTTTTTCTTCCTCGTCACGCGCCGCGAAGAGCACCGAGATGCGCGGACAATCCGTGTCGGGTGCAGGTGCGAAATCCTTGATCCAGGGGAGGCGGATGGCGCCATAGGCAACGCGGAGGCCGTGGGTGAGCCAGAAGAACGCAATGAAACCAAAGAGAACCAGTCCAAAAAGATGCATGGAAATTGGTGTCAGCGTTGCCCTCGGGTTATCCTAACACGGGATGCCAAATAGCCTGGCCATCATCGGGGCGGGACGCGTGGGACGAGCGCTGGGACGCCGCTTGCGCGAACTGGGCTGGAGGATTGACGCGGTCGTTACCCGCAGCGAGCCAAGCGCGCGGCGGGCTGTCCGGTTCATTGGAGCTGGGAAAGCTTGCACCGGAATGACGCGGCAGATCCTGGCGTCGCGGGTGATCCTGATCGCTACACCCGATGACGAAATCGCAGTTGTTGCGCGGGAACTGGCGCGGATTGGCGAAGAAGAGTTGCGCGGGAGAGTGGTGCTGCACACCAGCGGAGCGATGGACTCTGCTGTACTCGATGCCGTCCACGAGCGGGGCGCGATGGTCGGATCGATGCATCCGCTGCAATCGTTCAGCGGAGTCTCGGTGCCTTCGCTGGAAGGCAAGGTTTTTACGATTGAAGGCGAAACGCAGGCGGTCCGGGTGGCGCGGCAGATCGCGCGATCGCTTGGAGGATCGCCCGTGCACATCGCGGGAAGCAAGAAAATCTTGTACCACGCCGCAGCCGCGATGGCCGCTGGTCATGTGCTCGCGGTGGAGGAAGCCGCCACGCACTTGCTCCTCTCGCTTGGGATGAGCCGGAGCGAAGCCCTGCGCGCATTGTTGCCCCTGACGCGCCAGGTTCTGGAGAATTTCGAAACGCTAGGGCCACGCGCGGCGTGGACTGGGCCGCTCTCTCGGGGCGATTACAAAGTGGTGCGGGCGCATTTGGAAGCACTGCAGGAATCGCCGGAGGAATTTGCTCAAACTTACGAGGCGCTAAGTCATCTGGCGGCGCGTGTGCTCGCAAAAAATCCTGCCGGAGTGCTGGCCGAATTGGAGAAGATTTCCGTGGAAAAGAAACCAACAGCAAAGGCGATAGGGGGCAACGGGTGAAACGACTGCAGATTGCGATGGAAAGTACGAAACTGGCAAACGGATTAAATGTTGTGGTCGCGCCGGATACCACGGCGCCGGTGGTCACCGTGGGCGTGTACTACAAAATCGGATTCCGCCTCGAACCGCAGGGGCGCAGCGGGTTTGCGCACCTGTTCGAACACATGATGTTTCAGGGCTCCGCGAATGCGCCGAAGATGCAACACATCAAGCTGGTCAATTCCAGTGGTGGCACGCTGAACGGCTCGACGAGTTACGACGTGACGAACTACTACGAAGCTGTCCCTTCGAATGCGCTGGAGCGCGTTTTGTGGCTCGAAGCGGACCGCATGCGCGCGTTGAAAGTCGATGACGAAAATCTGAAAAACCAGCGCGACGTCGTGAAGGAAGAAGTTCGCGTCAACGTGATGAACCAGCCTTACGGCGGTTTCCCGTGGCTGGACATGCCGCCGGTGGCTTTTCGTAATTGGGCGAACGCGCACAATTTTTACGGTGATTTTGCCGATCTCGATGCCGCGGATTTGGCTGACGTCCAGGCATTTTTCAAAACGTACTACGTGCCGAATAACGCCGTGTTGCTGATGCTGGGCGATGTGAAGGCGGAAGAAGGCATCGCGTTGGCTAGGAAACATTTTGGCGAGATTCCGGCGGGAGCGCCGCCGCCGTTCGCCGATCCCAGCGAGCCCGAACAAGCAGAGGAGCGGCGCGGAAACGTCGAGGAGAAATTCGGGACGCTCCCCGCGATGGCCATCGGATACCTCATGCCGAAAAGGCGCACGGCCGATTGGTGCGCGATGGCGCTGCTGGATCAAGCGCTGCACGGCGGACGCGCGGGACGAACGCACCGCGAATTGGTGATCGAAAAGCAGATTGTTGTCGAGGCCAGCGGTGGAATCGACGACATCTTCGGTTACAACGGGCCGACGCAAATGACCACGCGCATTCTGCACAAGCCGGAGTATTCGAGCCAAGCTACACTGCAAGCGTTTGATGCCGTCATTCGCGAAGTGCAGGAAAACGGCATCAGCGCGGACGAATTGGAACAATTGCAGGTGAAGTGGCGCTCGGATTATTACGCCACGCTCGAAGGTGGCCGCGGCGGATACATGCCGAAGTATGGCCTGATGCATCTCCTCGCGTGCTTCACACTGTTTGATAGCGAGCCGCAACTGGTGAACACCATTCTGGATGGGTTTCTTGCCGTCACGCGTGAAGAGATTCAGGCCGTGGCCAAAAAATATCTGCGAAACGAAAAACGCGCGATTGTGTTTCGCACGCCGGTCAAGGCCGGAGTACCGGCGGACGCGGGCGCGAAGGAGGCGGCGTAATGGCGACGCGCGTTGTGGAAGTGGCCAACGGAGTGCCGGGACTAGCGGCGGAACGCGCGGTGACGTGGCCGAAACGGACCAAAGCGCGGCTTTCGAACGGCCTCGAAGTCATTCTCGCGGAAGCGCACTCGATTCCGAAGTTTCATGGCGAACTGTTTTTCCGTTCCGGAAACGCGGCTGCGATTCATCGCGCTCCGGGCCTCGCGGAAATGACCGCAACGGTGGCGCGCACGGGAACGGCGAAACGCGTGAGCCGCCAGATCGAAGAAGATTTGCGGCGCATCGGCGCGGACCTCTCTTCCGGCGCGGGCGCGGATACCAGCGCGATTTCGTTTTCCGGTCTTTCGGAATTTGCGGAGCCGCTGCTGGCGTTGGTGAATGAACTGGCGCGCGAAGCGGCGTTTCCGGATGCCGAATTTGAACGCGAGCGGCGGCAGAAGCTGGAAGAAGTAAAGTTGGAGCGTACGCAACCGGGATTTTTGGCGAGCGAGCGATTGCGTAAAGTTTTATTCGGTGCGCACCCCTACGGCGAAGTGTCGCCCAGCGAAGCGCAAGTGGCCGCGTACAAGCGCCAAGACTTGCAGGCGGCCTACCGCGAATTTTACACGCCGGAGAATGGGTTGTTGCTGCTCGTCGGGGATTTCGACGCGCAGGCGATGTTAAAGACCATCGAAAAGGTGTTTGGCGCATGGGCCGGAAAAAAACCGGAGCTGACTGCGGCAGCGGCTCCGCCAAATCCGCGCGGGCGGCGCGTGTATCTTGTGCACGTGCCGGGAGCGGTGCAGACGCAGATCGTGGCGGGCTGCCACGCTATTACGCGCAAGCATCCGGACTGGGTCAAGCTGGGCCTCACGAACAGTTTGTACGGCGGAGCATTTAATTCCCGTTTGGTGATGAATATCCGCGAAGACAAGGGCTACACCTACAGTCCCCGCAGCGGCGTGTACGCGCTGCGGCAGCATGGCTACTTTTCGGTTTCGGCCGCGGTGCGAAATGACGTTGTTGCGGCGTCGCTGACGGAGATGTTTTATGAAATGGACAAATTGCGGTCCGTCCCGGTGCCGGTGCCGGAGCTGGCCGATGCGCAGAATTATCTGAGCGGCGTCTTTTCTATGGGGTTGGCGACGCAGGATGGGCTGCTGTCGCAACTCTCCACCGTGGCGCTGAACGAATTGCCGGACGACTATCTCGAAACTTATCGCCAGAAAGTTCGCGCGTTGAAGCCGGAAGATCTGCTCGCAACGGCACGCAAATGTCTGGACTCCGCGAACATGCAAATCGTCGTGGTCGGCGACCGCACGCAAATCGGGGAACAAGCGGCCCTCTTCGGCGAAGTTGAAGGTTACGACGCGCAGGGGAAGCGCATGGACTAAGTGCGCCTTTTGTTGTTGATTTGTGCATCTACTCGGAACAATATATTGCCGTCATGGCGCGGCGATTTCCAATCCGGCTCCTTTCCTCCTTTCTTTTTGTCGGTTTGATATTTGCCGCGTCCGTGGACGCGGGGAAGAAAAAACCGCCTGCGAAACCTGTAAATCTGAACACCGCCAACTCGGAAGAACTGCAGCAAGTGCCGGGAATCGGGCCGGCGACGGCGGACAAGATCTTGCAAATGCGCAAATCGTATGGCGTATTCAAAAGCGTTGACGACTTGCTGGCGATTCGCGGGCTCGGGCCGAAGCGGCTCGATAAAATGCGCAAGTATTTGACGGTTGGGAAGCCGACGCCGAAGAGCAATGCTTTCCCGAACCAGATGTCGGGCAAACAGCCTCGAGCGAATCCAGAGCAGACCCTTTCCGCAGAGTAGTCTTTACGTCACACTCTCCGATAGCGCGACAGGTTGAGATCCTTCGGCCCCCGATCGAAACTGGGAGTGCGCAGCATAGTCACAGGGTCTGGTGAGTGGGGCGGAGCTGTTCGATGCGCAGGGGGACCTGGTCGGCGATGCGGATGCCGTAGCCTTCGAGGGCTTTCGGGTGATTGGTGAGGACGCGAATGTCCTTGAGGCCGAGGTCGATCAGGATTTGCGCGCCGATGCCGCTTTCGTGCTGGACCATGCGCTGGCGCGCGGGTTCGCGATCGAGCTGGCCGCGCTTGTGGAAATGAATCTGGGGGAGTGCGCCAGGCCCTTCGACGGTTTCGACGCTGAAGCCGCGTCCCGTGTGGTGCAGATAGAGTAAGACGCCGCGGTCTTCCTTGGCGATGGCGGCCAGCGAGCGTGAGACGAGTTCGCTGCAATCGCAAGCGGTTGACCCGAAGACGTCTCCGGTGAGGCAGTGCGAGTGGACGCGCACCAGCGCCGGCTCCGCGCCTTCTAGATCGCCACGCACGAGCGCAACGTGCTGATCGTGGTCCACGTCGCTGGCATAGGCGATCATGCGAAAATCGCCGAAGCGCGTCGGCAGGACCGCTTCCGCGACGCGCCGGACGTAGCGCTCATGCTGCATGCGGTAGCGAATCAGATCCGCAACCGTCAACATTTTCAGGTTGTGCTCCTTGCAAAATTCAATGAGCTGCGGCACGCGGGACATGGTGCCGTCGTCACCCATAATTTCGCAGATGACGCTCGCGGGAGTGAGGCCGGCGATGCGCGCGAGGTCCACGGAAGCTTCCGTCTGACCGGCGCGGACGAGGACGCCGCCGTTGCGCGCGCGCAGCGGAAAAATGTGGCCGGGGCGCGCGAGATCCTGCGGTTTCGTTTTCGGGTCGATAGCCGTGAGAATCGTAATGGCGCGGTCGGAAGCGCTGATTCCAGTGGTGACGCCTACGCGCGCGTCCACCGCTTCTGTGAATGCGGTGCCGTGAACGGAAGTGTTGATGGGCGACATGAGCGGGAGGTGGAGTTCGTCGCAGCGCTCCTCCGTGAGAGGCATGCAGATCAGGCCGCGGCCGTTCTTGGCCATGAAGTTGATGGCGTCGGGGGTAATCTTTTCGGCGGCCATGGCAAGGTCGCCTTCGTTTTCGCGGTCCTCGTCGTCGACGAGGACGACCATGCGGCCCTGGCGGATTTCTTCGACGGCTTCTTCGACGGTGGCGAACATTTTAGAGTTCTCTCTCATGGGAAAAGAATAGAAGTAATGAGGTAACGATGTAAAGAAGCATGGGAGGGGACATGGCGATAGACCCGAGCATACTCCTGAACCTCCCAACGTCCGACGCGAGGGGGTGCCCCCGGCATTTTGTATGAATATCAAAACAAAGGTATTACGGAATTTGCAATTCGTAAGCTGTTGATTCTAAAAGGTGCGATTTTGGTTGTTTTGGGTCTGCAAAGGGGTTAGTGCCAGCTTTAAATAAAAAAGCGGGAGCAACTCCCGCACTCCGAACAGAGCATTATACAAAAGTAAGTGTACCAAAGAATTAGGGGAAAGTCAAGCAAAAGTTTGGCGAATTATTGGAGATCGTTCAAGAAAAGGGGGAAGGTGTTGAAAGTGCGCGATCAGGATGCCGCTTTGAAGTTTTTTACGGAGAAGCTGGGTTTCAAAGTGACCACGGACCAGCCGATGACCGAGAAGCAGCGGTGGATCGAATTGATGATTCCCGGGGCAGACTCGGGGCTGGCGCTGTTCACTCCGGAGGGGCACGAGAGCCGTATCGGAGAGTTTCAATCTTTGTCGTTTTGGTGTGATGATGTATTTGCGACGGCAAAAGTGATGAAATCGAAAGGAGCGCAGTTCGAGGTGGAACCGAAGAAGGAGCCGTGGGGAACAACGGCAATCTTCAAGGATGCAGACGAGGACAAATTTGTGCTGTCGAGCCGGTAGGGGGGCGGGCGATTGCCGCCAAACTTGGCTCGCGGACTGGTCCAGGATCACTGAATTTTACCCGTGGTAGTAACCGAGATCGGAAATGTCCCGGCCGGGAACGGCGAATTCGTAATCGCCGTGAGTGACCCACTGACGGCGTCAATGTTGTAGCCAGAAACATTGTTGGTAATTTGATTCGCTACATAGGCCAACATGCCGGAGGGATCCACGCTCATCCACCTGGGACCCGTACCAGCCAAGAACGGCGAAGCGGGGGTCAGTTTGAGGGCTCCGGAAATGGGGTCGACGGCAAACGCCGAGACGCTATTGGAACCCGCGTCTACTACGTAGGCGAACTTACCGGATGGTTCTATCGTGACGAAGACCGGGATCGTTCCCGCCGAAAATGGCGAACCGGTGACAGGATTCAGAGCGCCGTTGAGCGCATTAATTGTGAACGCCGAAACGCCGCCACCCTGATTGGCAACGTAAGCAAATCTGCCGGAAGAATCCACTGCTACCGCGAGAGGGCTCGAGCCACCTGGGAAGGGTGAGCCCGGAACGGCAGAGAGGGAGCCGTTGGCCGGATCAATGTTGTACGCAGCGATGCTGTTGGAACCGAAATTGGCTACGTAAAGATGTTGGCCTGTAGGATCGACCGTGAGGTGGCTCGGGCCCGGAGGATTTGGGAATGGTGAACCTGTCATAGGCGTGAGTGCGCCCGAGGTACGATCTATCGTATAGGCCGACACGTCATTCGATCCGGAGTTCACAGCATAGGTGAAGCGTCCTGAGGAATCCACGGCTGTAGCGAAGGGAGCCGTTCCTGCGGAGAAGGGGGAGCCTGTGGCCGCGGTCAGCGCCCCATTACTGGCGTTAATTGCGAATGCCGAGATATTGCCTGAATTCGTGTTTGCGACGTACGCGAATTTTCCCGTGGGGTCTGCTGTCACCCCGAGCGGGCCAGACCCTGCAGGAAATGGTGAACCTGGGACAGCGGCTAGCAGGCCACTTCTTGGATCGATGCTGTATCCGGTGATGTCGTTGGAACTCTGATTTGCCGCATAGGCGAACTTCGGTGTGTAGGTGACGGCGGCAGTGCCGCTACTTATGGCGATGCCGCGAGCTCCGGGACGCGCCCTGACCGCTCCTAAGGTGGAGAGGACGCCTGAAGTGCCATCAATGCTGTACATCGTCACGTCATTGGAAAGTTCGCCCGAGACGTACAAGAATTTTCCCGAAGGATCGACGGTTAGCCAGGCCGGTTCGATTCCAGCCGCGAAAGGCGAACCGGCCACTTCCTGTAGGGCGCCGGTCGTAGGATTCACCGTGTAGCCGGAAACATTATTGGAAAGACCGTTTGCGACATACGCGAACTTCCCGGACGGATCCATTGAAAAATGGAAGGGCTCTGCCCCTGTCGGAAACGGCGAGCCCGAGGCGGGCGTGAGGGCGCCGCTAGCTGCGTTGATGGAGAAAACCGAGACCGAGTTGGTGTTTTGATTGATGACATAAGCGAAGTGGCCGCCCGGGTCCACAGTGATCGACTCAGGTTGAGTTCCAGCTGCAAAGGGCGAGCCCGCGATGGGCGCGAGCGCGCCGGTGCTTACATCGATGCTGAAGGCAGCGATGTTATCTCCACCAAAGTTTGCCACGTAGGCAAACCTGCCTGTGGGGTCAACAGTTAGGAAATCCGGGACTCCACCGGAAGCAAAAGGCGAACCGGGGACAGGGGTCAGGGTGCCAGCAGAGGCGTCGATGGTGTATGCAGAGATGTTATTCGACCCGGTATTCGTCACGTAAGCGAAAGATCCCGAAGGGTCCACGGTTACTGCGAAAGGAGAAGAACCGGCTGCAAAAGGAGAGCCAGTCACAGGGCCAAGCGAACCGGTGGCGGGGTCAACGGTGAAGGCGGAGACGTCATTGTTCAGATTGTTTGTGATGTAAGCGAATTTTCCGGAAGGGTGTAGACTGACGGAACCCGGATGGCTGCCCGTGAGAATATAACCGTGCGGACGGAGCTGCCCGGTGGAGGCGTTCACGGAATAAATCGAAAGAGTGTCATCACTGAGATTGGTCACATAAGCGAAGCGCGGTGTTGACGTTCCCGCAGCCGCCACGATGATGAGGCGAGTAGAGCCGGTGACGAGCGCGGCCGTTCCTACGCCTGTGTCTGTCGTGGCAGTGATTTTCGGGCGTCCCAAAGAGTGGGTTGTTGCAAGGCCTGCGGAGTCGATGGTCACAGCGCTACTGTCAGACGAGCTCCAAGTCGCACGCCTGGTAAGGTCCTGAGTGCTGCCGTCGCTGAACGTGCCAGTGGCTGTGAATTGCTGTTGCGAGCCTTCGGCAACGCTGGGATTGGCGGGCGTGACCTGCAGAGAGACTAACGTGGGCGGCAGCGTGTTCATCCCGGAGCTGCAGCCACCCAAAGCGAACCCCGTGAATGTGAATGCAAAAAGAATGGCCAGGAATGAACCGTCGAATCGAACTCTCTGAAGCATAGCCGCCCCCACCGAGCCAATTGGAAGTTCGCCAGAGACCGAGTATTGTGGGATTAAGCCCACAACCGCAAGCGACATGAGGCGACACTCATGCTATGTCGTTGCTTGTCACAGCAGCTGCGGGGCAAGCCCCGCCCCTACACGCATTACGAGCCGCGGGCTATTCGAAGTTTATTCCGGGACACAAACACTAGATTGTGTTCCATGGTTTGCGGTACTGCTTGGTTAGGAGCTTGTTGGCTTCGGGGTCATTTGGGAATTGCTCTTCATCGCGATTCCAGCGCAACTTGCGTCCCAGCTTGAAGGCGATGTTGGCCACATGCGGGGCGCTGGTCGAGCGATGCGTGGTTTCCACGTCGGAGTTTGGCTTGCGGCGCGAGCGCAGGCACTCCAGGAAGTTCAGCACGTGCGGATAGTGCTGCGCGGAGCCTTCGCTCTTAGTGACGCCGGACGACAAGACGCTCTCCCCTCCGTTGGGTTTGCGCTCAGGCCATAGCGTGTAACCTTCGCGGTCGATGAACAGCGTGCCCTCGGTGCCGTAAAACTGGACACCGTAGCTGTGGCCGTCCGGCCCGTGCGAATTGGCGTGGCGATTGCTCCACGTGACGACAAATTCCTTACCGCTTACGGGCGAGGCCGGATACTCGAAGACCACTTTGAGCGTGTCTGGAATTTCACCGTTGTCCTCGATGACGTATTTTCCGCCGAAGGCGCTCACGGTCTTGGGCGCATCAACACCCATCGCCCAGTGGACGACGTCCAGCAGATGCACGCCCCAGTCGGTTAGCGTTCCTCCGGAATAATCCCAAAAGGAGCGAAAGCTGCCGATGCAGCGGTTGCGGTTGTAGGCGTGATAAGGAGCAGGTCCAAGCCAAAGGTCCCAGTCCAGCCAGGAGGGCGGATCGCTGTCGGGAGGGTTGCCCATTCCTTCCGGCCAACCGTTGCTGTGAATCCACGTCTCGGCAAGCGTGACCTTCCCGATTTTTCCGCTATGCACCAACTCCACGGCCTTTTGAAAGTGTTCGCCCGAGCGCTGCTGCGTACCGACCTGCACGACGCGGTTGTGTTTTGCCGCCGCCTGAACCATTTTCCGGCCCTCGGCCAGCGTGTGCGAGAGAGGCTTTTCGACGTAAACATCCTTGCCAGCTTCGCAAGCCATGATCATGGGGATGGCGTGCCAATGGTCAGGGGTCGCGATGATCACCGCCTGGATGTCCTTGTTGTCGAGGATGGCGCGAAAGTCCTTGAAACCTTTGGCCTTCCCGTCGGTCAGCTCGAGGGCCCGGTCCAGATTGGGCTGGAACGGGTCGGCGATGGCTATGGCATCGACCTGGCCGGACCGCAGGAAGTCCTTGAGGTCGAATTGACCCATTCCGCCAGCGCCAATCAGGCCCACGCCTATCCGGTCGTTGGCTCCCAAGACGCTCTGCGCGAGCGGGCCCGCCGAGGCGGCAATGCTTACGGCGGCGCCAGCCAGGCCCTTGTTGAAGTCTCTCCGAGTTATCTCAAAGTCGGCCATTTTCTCTTTTACCTCCTCATGCATTTTGCGTGCGGCCGGAGCGGTGCCGAACCGAGCGCCCCGCTGGCGGCCTAGTATATTCCCGCGCAGCATGCCGCCGACAGCGGAATCGAAATCGAAGGAGAGGGAGATTGTATGTGGAGATTGCAGCGAAAAGCAGCCGTACGCTTTCGAGCGCCGAAGGCATGAGCCATGGTCCAACGCCAATCGCGATGGACGCGGACCTAGAGGTTACGGAGGGGAGCGGGCAAGGCGCTTCGGAGCGAATAGGCGCCTGGGCCGGTCAGTAGCAAGGCGAAGGCGAGAAGGAGTTCGGTGAGAGCGAATTCGTACCCGCTGTGATTGATGTCGAAACCATGCGGCAGGTGAACAAGAAAGATCGCGCCGAGCATGACGATCATCACGCAGACTGCTCCGATGCGAAGAAAAGCGCCGGTGAGAATGGCGAGGCCACCGGCGAATTGAGCCAGGCCGACGAGATAGCCGACGGCCGGCGGCGCGTGCATAAATGCGGCAAAGGTCACCGGTCCCGGTCCGCCGAGAACGCCAAAAAGAATGCCGCTGCCGTGATAGAGAAATGGGAGCGCGCAAGCAACGCGCAGGACCAGCAGAGCAAAATTGAGCTGCGGCGACTCCGAAGGGGGCATTTCTGGTGTCGCATTCATGGGTTACTCCCTCAGACTGTCAGCTGGCTTATGATGTCACAAAGCGCGAAGAAAAATCACGGCCGGGGGGGAAGCGGCCCGCCTCAGAAGGCGGGCCCTACGAGAGCAAGTGGCGGAGGAGTTGGAAGAGGGCGGCGCCGAGAGGGCGGAGCCGGGTGTGCCGACTTGGCTGGGGTGCTCATCTAAAGAAGTGAGCATCGGAATGACCGCTGGACCAGTCCTACCGCGTCCGGCTCAGGAGCTCTGCGTGATCCCATTCTCAGTTCTCGATCTGGCGCCCATTGCCGAGGGCGCGACTCCGGCGGACGCTTTTCGCAACTCCCTGGAACTGGCGCAGCGTGCTGAAGAGTGGGGGTATGGACGCTTCTGGCTGGCCGAACACCACAACATGCCGGGCATTGCCAGCGCGGCGACGGCGGTCATCATTGGACACGTAGCCGGCGGCACAAAGACCATTCGCGTGGGAGCCGGCGGGGTGATGCTGCCAAATCATGCGCCGCTGGTGATCGCAGAGCAGTTCGGCACGCTGGCGTCGCTTTATCCCGGACGCATCGATCTCGGCCTGGGCCGGGCGCCTGGAACGGATGTGCCGACGACGCGGGCGTTGCGCCGCGACAGCAAATCCACCGGCGAAGATTTCCCGCGGGATGTACTGGAGTTACAGTCGTACTTCGAGCCCGCGGAGCCAGGGCAGAAAATCCGCGCGGTTCCTGGCGCAGGTCTTCGTGTACCCATCTGGTTGCTGGGATCAAGCTTGTTCGGGGCACAGCTTGCGGCGATGCTGGGATTGCCGTTCGCCTTTGCGTCGCATTTCGCACCCGCCGACATGATGCAGGCGCTCCACCTTTATCGAAGCGGCTTCAAGCCGTCGAAGCAGCTCAACCAGCCTTACGCCATGTTGGGCGTGAATGTCATCGCGGCTGCCACCGATGCGGAGGCGCGCCGGCTTTTTACGTCGCACCAGCAAGCCTTCACGCTACTCCGGCGGGGAACGCCGGGACAAATCCCGCCGCCCATCGACGACATCGAAACGTATTGGTCACCCGCGGAAAAGGCCATGGCCAGTCAGTCGCTGGCCTGCTCGGTCGTGGGGGCAGCCAAGACGGTGGAGCGTGGACTGAATGAATTCATTGAAATTACGAAGCCTGATGAACTGATGATTGCGGCCCTGATCTACGACCAAGCCGCGCGCTTGCGATCCTACGAAATCGCCGCGGAGGTCCAAGAGCGGCTGGGTGCGGAAGAACGGAAAGTGAGGGTGCCGGCCGGCGTTTAAGAGGAAAGCCAGCCGCGTTGCTGGCGCTCAGCGTGTGGCAAAACCAAGGGCGTCCAAGGTGAGGGTGACCTTTCAGGCTTGAGACTACAGACAGTTCAATAGATTAGGTCGTCCCGCCCAGGGCCTTCCGGAGAGAATTGCGAGATTGCTCGAAATTCTTCAGGAGAATCTGCGCTAGCTGGGCGACACGGGCGGGGGAACGATCACGCTGGACCGCATGCTGCATATTGGCCATGATCGTGTGGCCGGGCATGACCTGCGCTATCCGCTTCTCCGACGCGGCCCTAGCTTCTTCTATGGTGGCCATCATACGCGTGGGCATCGGAGGCTGGAGTTGCTGTGCGGCGGTGAGATACTCCTCTACAGTCCAATTCTTATCCAATCCGGTTTGCAAGGCGGCGATTGCGCGATCATAGCTGTCGGCAAGCGCCTTGCGGCTGTCGGATATTCGGGCGAGCAAGTCGTCCGGGCCAAAAGTGCTGCCATCTTCCCAAACGGCGGCGACGAGTTTGGCGTCTGGCACCAGTCCGCCCACGATATGGGGAATGCCGATCTTGTGGCTCAGCCCCTTGGGAATAGGGGCCAACAAGCCCCCCATACGCGTTAGCGCGTCGTAAATCAACGTTTGTGGGCTGTCGTCGGCGGATTTTGGTTCCGTTTGGACTGCATAAGCGGTTAGCGCGAATTGATGTGAATTGGTGATGATGATGAGCGGTCTGTGATCTGCGTCTTCCGCAAGTTCAAGTAACGCCGGCGGCTTTTCGGGGAAATGCCGGGCGTGCCGGCGCTCGAGGTCCGTCGGCTCGTGTGAGACTTGTCCCAAGATGGGAGTCGGGCAGAAAAGAAGGAAGGTCCAAGCGACAGGTGAAAGAAGTGAATTTCGAAGAGTTCGCATAAAGAGAACTCCTTTTTCCGGGTATCGAGGCCACCATTGTAGTTCAACAAGAGCAAAAAGGGCGTCCCGGTTTGCACCGAGGACGCCCTTTTAGGATTGAGGTTACGGGCGAGCTGGCAAACTTAGTACATGCCGCCCATGCCGCCTGCGCCGGGGGCTCCGCCGCCGGCTGCCGCTGCCTTGGTGTCTTCCTTGATGTCGGCGATGAGGGCTTCAGTGGTGAGCATGAGGCCCGCTATGGACGCTGCGTTCTGCAGCGCGAGGCGGGTGACCTTGGCGGGGTCGATGATGCCCATCTTGATCATGTCGCCGTACTCGCCGGTTTCGGCGTTGAAGCCGAAGTTTTCTTCCTTGGAGTCGCGGATCTTGCCGATCACAACGGCGCCTTCGTGGCCGGCGTTGAGAGCGATCTGGCGGGAAGGCTCTTCGAGGGAGCGCCGCACGATGCCTGCGCCAACAGCTTCGTCATCGTGAAGCTTGAGCTTCTCGACGACCGCGATGCAACGGAGCAACGCCGAGCCGCCGCCGGGGACGATACCTTCCTCGACAGCCGCGCGGGTGGCGTGCATGGCGTCTTCGACGCGCGCCTTCTTTTCCTTCAGTTCGGTTTCGGTGGCTGCGCCGACTTTGATGACGGCAACGCCGCCGACCAGCTTGGCAAGGCGCTCCTGGAGCTTTTCCTTGTCGTAGTCGCTGGTGGTGTTTTCGACCTGCGAGCGGATTTGCTTCACACGGCCTTCGATGTCCGCGGACTTGCCGGCGCCTTCGATGATCGTGGTGTTGTCCTTGTCGATGGTGA
>WNFJ01052372.1_pt1 | contig 16111 bp, 15 predicted proteins | sample 5400461 | NCBI WGS metagenome assembly WNFJ01 (sample SAMN13153349, study PRJNA577476) | soil metagenome | isolation source: 115 cm saprolite on Douglas fir-dominated hillslope | place: USA:California | collected 2013-09-17 | reverse complement strand
CCTCGCGACTACGACGTTCTCTGCTGCCCCAACCTGCACGGCGACATCATCTCCGACCTTGGGGCGGGCATGATCGGCGGGCTAGGCCTCGCCCCCGGCGCAAACATCGGCACCAACGGCGCGGTGTTCGAGGCTACACATGGCAGCGCTCCCAAGTACGCGGGGCAGAACAAGGTGAACCCGATGGCGGTGATGCTGTCCGGTGTGCTGATGCTCCGGCACCTTGAGGAGATGGCCGCCGCCGACGCGCTCGAGACCGCCATCGCCGATGTGATCGCTCTCGGCAAGAGCGTCACGTACGACCTCAAGGAGATGCGCGACGACCCCACGGCGGTGGGTACCAGCCAGGTCGCGGACGCGGTCGTGGCGCAGCTCAAAGCGGGTGCGTAGAGTTTCCGGAGCTGGACGCTCACAGGAGGGCGCTGACGTCAGGCGCTTGCGGCGCCTGTGGGACGAGCACATTCACCGTCCGTTTCCCGCCTCCGGCGATGATCCCCGCTCGCAGGAGGTGGCGCTCTACGCGTCCTGGCTCGGCGGCATAGTCGAGGCCGCGATGAGGCGGGGGTCCCTTGACCCCGTCCATGCCGGCATGCTAAGGGTCCGCCGGGCCGAGGGAAATCGGGAGCTTTTCCGAGCGGGCGGAGAGCTCGGCGATCAAGTACGCTCGTACGTCGCTCGGTTGATCGCCATCGAAGACATCCTGGCCGGCCTTCCCGTCGATAGATGAACAAGGGGTCCCCGCGAATTCGCGGCGAAGCCTGTGAATTCGTGGGGCTCAGATACGCCGCCGCGCTGCTCGCGGCCGGACTGCTGCTGGCCGCGTGCTCCAACGGGCCGGCGCCGGTCGCCGTCGCTAGCCCGGCCTCGGCCGGACCGATCGTCGTCGGCCCGGCGATTGATCGAGGTGACCAGCCGTCGTTCGCGTATCGAACCGGCGAACCGCCGGCGCTGAGCCTCCAGGAGCTCTTCCATCCCACCTACAACGTTCCGATCGATCCATCCAAGGTGCGCACCATGCTGGTGACCGGCGACATCATCCCGGCTCGCGGGGTCGCGTACTTCGCCGCCGTCCGCCACGACTACCTGTGGCCGTTCCGGCCGACAGCCGATTTCACGAAGAACGCCGACATCACTTACGTGAACCTCGAGGCGCCGCTGTTCGCGGGCTGCCCGGTGAGCCCGGCCTCGAGCTTCACGTTCTGCGGCGACCCACGGTTCGTCGGCGGATTGACGTTGATGGGGGCGAAGGTGGTCAACCTCGCCAACAACCACCTCACCAACTACGGCCCCGCGGGCGTCGCCGCGACCGACAAGCTCCTCAACGACCACGGGATCCTCACCAGCGGGCTTGGCCCCGTGGCGGTGATCGACGTGCGCGGCATCAAGTTCGGGTTCATCGGCTTCAATGGCGTCGGTCGCGCCATCGACAAGACGGCGCTCAAGCAGGGCATCGCTCGGGCACGCCAGCTGGCGGACGTGGTCGTTGTGCAGTTCCACTGGGGCAAGGAGTACGAGCGGCAGCCAAAGTCCGACCCGCACGTCCCGACGCCCGACGATCCTGTCGTCATCGGCCACCACGCCATCGATTGGGGCGCGGACATCGTGATCGGCAATCACCCCCACTGGTACCAGGGCATCGAGATCTATCACGGGAAGCTCATCACTTACGCGCACGGAAATTTCATCTTCGACCAGATGTGGTCGGAGGAGACGCGCGAGGGAGTGATCGGGACTTATACGTTCTACGGAACGCAGCTCGTCGCCGCTTCGTGGAGGGCCGTACGCATCTACGACTACGGCCAGCCCGTGTTCATGAACGCGAAGGACTATGGAGGCGGCGAGCGATCAGCTGGCGACGCGCCTGGGCGAACCGACCACCAAGCCCGTGCCCGCCCTGCCGCCGCCCCCGCCATATGCGCCGGAGCACGCCCCCTAGGCACCGCCCCGCGGTTAGTATCTCCCCAACCTAACCAGGGGGTCGCACCGTTTCAGCTCACGTCCCAGCAAGCGATCTGCAGCGGATACGCGGGCGCCGAAGGCGCCGTCGCGACAGGTTCGTCTTCTTCGCCACCATCCTCCTGCTCGTGGCCGGCGGCGTCACGAGCGGCTTCGTCCTCGCGACCAGACCGGAGGGCGTCATCTTTGCGGCGCAACGCACCAGCATCGCTGCCGCCGCCCATGCCACCTCTCCTGCGCCCACCAACTTCGATCACTTCCTTTTCTCCAACCTGTGGCTGGCGATCAACCGGCAGCCATCGCTGCCGATCCACGGCAAGGCCGCGTACCTGGTCGACCTCGACACGCGCCAGGTGATGTGGGTTCGCGATCCGGAAACGGCACGCGCGCCCGCGAGCCTCACCAAGCTGATGACGGCGATGGTGGCCGTCGACGACGCGGGTTCACTCGATCGCACCGTTGTCGTGGCCAAAGAGGCGACGCAGGTCTCACCGAGCCTGATGGGAGTCTCCGCGGGCGAGCGCCTGACGGTCCGCGAGCTCATCGAAGGGCTGTTCCTCGACTCCGGCAACGACGCCGCTGAGGCGCTGGCTCGAGGCATCGTGCCGCGGGATCGCTTCATGAGGCAGATGAACCAGAAGGCGAAGAGCATCGGGCTGGTCGCCAGCCACTTCGTCACTCCCAGCGGGCTGGATGCACCTGGTCACGTCATGTCGGCCCACGACCTCGCCCACCTCGCCGCGTATCTCGACCAGTACTATCCCGCGCTTGCGGCGATCGCGGGCACGAAGGCGATCGCGATCCCGGGCACCGCCGACCACAAAGCCTTCTATCCACGCAACCTCAACCCGCTGCTGTGGAGCTATCCAGGCGCGACGGGCCTCAAGACAGGGCTCACCGACGATGCGGGCGGCTGCATCGTCGCCACTGCGACCCGGGGCGGCCGGCATCTGATCGTGGTGGTCATGAACGCCACCGGCCACTCGGCGGCGGACGCCACCATGCTGCTCGATTACGGCTTCAGCACCGTGCCGCGCCTGCCCATGCCGCCATGGCCGCAGCCCTCGTCCAACGCGGGGAGCGCTTAGACTTCCCGGACGTGATTCGGCTTCTGGGCCTCTCCGCGCAGGAGGTGCTCGACTCGCGCGGCAACCCCACCGTGTCGGTCACCGCTCGCACGGAGGCCGGCAGCGCCACGGCGATCGTTCCCTCGGGCGCGTCCACTGGCAAGCACGAGGCGCTCGAGCTGCGCGATGGGGATGGGAGCCGCTACGGCGGAAAGGGTGTGCTGAAAGCGGTGAGCAACGTCGAGCACACGATCGCGGCCCATGTCGTCGGCATGGACATATCCGACCAGGCGGCATTCGACGCCGCACTGATCGGTCTCGACGGCACGATCGACAAGTCGCGTCTCGGAGCGAATGCGATTCTCGGCGTGTCGCTCGCCGCCGCGCGCGCGGCCGCGCAATCGCTCGGGGTGCCGCTCTATCGCTACCTGGGTGGCTCACAGGCGCACCTGCTTCCTCTGCCGATGGCGAACATCCTCAACGGCGGGGTGCATGCCGACACGTCGGTCGACCTGCAGGAGTTCATGGTGTGCCCGGTCGGCGCCCCATCCTTCGCCGAGGCCTTGCGCGCGATCTCAGAGGTGTATCACGAGCTGAAGCAGGTGCTGAAATCGCAGAACCTCGTCACCGGAGTGGGGGATGAGGGTGGATTCGCGCCCGACCTCCCCTCGAACGAAGACGCGCTCAAGCTGATCGTCGCCGCGATCAGCCAGGCGGGCTACAAGCCGGGGGACGACATCGCGCTCGCGCTCGATCCCGCCGCCAGCGAATTCTTCAAAGATGGGAACTACCAGCTCGCGGGCGAGGGCCTGGCCCTCACTTCTCTCCAGCTCGTCGACCTCTACGAGAAGTGGATCAACAGCTACCCGATCATCAGCATCGAAGACGGCATGGCCGAGGACGACTGGGACGGCTGGAAGCTGCTCACCGACCGGATTGGAAGCAGGGTCCAGCTGGTCGGAGACGATCTCTTCGTCACCAACGTCAGCCGGCTCGAGCAGGGGATCGAGAAAGGGATCGCCAATTCGATCCTCATCAAGGTCAACCAGATCGGAACGCTGACCGAGACCCTGCACGCGATCGACACGGCCCGAACCGCCGGCTACTCCGCGGTCATCTCGCACAGGTCGGGCGAGACAGAGGACACCACCATCGCCGACCTGGCGGTTGCCACTGGCGTGGGCATGATCAAGACCGGGGCCTGCGCCCGATCGGAACGCGTGGCCAAGTACAACCGGCTGCTTGCCATCGAGCGTGAGCTGGGGCCGGGAGCCTATTACGCGCAGGGCTCGAGCCTTCCGTGACGCAGGAGTGAAACAAGCATCGCGGGCGGTGCACGCCGGCCGCGAACTCGTCGCCCGGAGCCCTCTCGCGCCCGACCTGAGCCCCGCCGCGGTGCACGTCTACACCGACCTCGAGGACTATGACGCCGTCGCCCGAGGCGACCGACCGGGGCACTACTACGGCCGCAACTCCAACAGCAACCGGTCGATGCTCGAGCAGGCGGTGGCCGAGCTCGAGGGCGCAGAGGCGGGCGTCGCCACGGCATCCGGCATGGCGGCGCTGCACGTGGCGATCCTCGCCTTGGCACCCCGGCCGGTGACGATTCTGGCCACTCGCGAGCTCTACGGCGGCACGCTCGCTCTCATTCGCCAGGACCTCGAGCCGGCCGGATACGAAGGTAGCTTCATCGACATGACCGACCTCGAAGCGGTCCGGCGCGGAATCGACGGCGCGGGTCTCGTCCTGATGGAGACGATCACCAATCCCTTGTGCCGGATGCCCGACGTCGAGGTGATCGCTACGCTGGCCCGCGATCGGGGAGTGCCGCTGCTTGTCGACAACACGTTTGCGACGCCGATCCTTCTGCGCCCGCTTTCGCTGGGTGCGACGGCGGTGATGCACAGCGCTACGAAGTACATCGGCGGACATTCCGACCTGGTCGCCGGAGTCGTGGTTGGGAGCGCTGCGACGATGGCCGCCGCGCGCACAAGATCCGTGCGCACCGGCTGCACCCTCAGCCCTTTCGATGCGTGGCTGGCCCTGCGGGGGCTCCGCACGCTGGACGTGCGCATGCGCCGCCACAGCGACAACGGCATCGCCCTGGCTCGCGGGTTGAATGCGATGCCTGGAGTGGCGCGCGTCCATCACCCTGCTCTCGAAGGCTCGCCGTCCTACGAGGTGGCGCAGCGGCTGATGCCCGATGGGACGGGCGGCATGCTCGCGTTCGACCTCGACGGCGGTCGTGACGCGGTGCAGCGCATGCTCACGCGATTTCAGATGGTTCGCTTTGCCGCCAGCCTGGGCGGCCTCGAGACGACCATCTCGTACCCGGAGATAACCTCACATCGCGCCCTGAGCCCCGAGGAGCGGGCCGAGCTGGGAGTGGGGCCGGGGACGGTGAGAGTGTCGGTCGGCATCGAAGCGGCCGAGGACATCGTCGCCGACTTCGCCCAGGCCCTCTCTTAGCTGACTTGTCGGCCTACACGCTCCTACAGCTCGTCGAGGTCCTGGCTTTCAGCATCGTTCTACTGTTCGGCGTGCTCGTGCGCTCGCCGTCCCTCGCCATCCTGGGAGGGGGTTTCCTGATCGGCAAGGCAGTGCTGAACATCCTTGCGCCGGAGGGCGGGAGCGTTTACCGGCGCTCGCTGATCGGGTATGCGCTGGGTGGGATCTACACCGTCATCGGCATTCTCGCCGCTCACTTCCTTACCTAGCTGCGGAATCGACGAGAGGAACACCTGGGTTCCTATCCTTTGACTAGGTGATCGAGAAGACTGTGAGCGCGGGCATCATCGGCCTCATCGGCAACACGCCGCTCTTGCGCGTGAAGCTCTTCGAGCCTGAGTTTCCGAACCTCGAGGTCTACGCCAAGGCCGAGTGGTTCAACCCGGGAGGGTCGGTGAAGGATCGCGCCGCGCTTTCGATGATCGAAGACGGCGAGAGGCGAGGCGCGCTCACGCGCGCAAAGACCATCATCGACTCGACGTCGGGCAACACCGGCATCGCGTACGCGATGGTGGGCGCGGCCAAGGGCTATCGGGTCAAGCTGGTCATGCCGGGTAACGTGAGCGCCGAGCGCAAAGCGCTGGTCACCGCGTACGGCGCGGACATCGTGTACAGCGATGCGGGCGAAGGCTCGGATGGCGCCATCACGATGGTGCGCGACATCGTCTCCCTCGACCCAGACCTCTACTTCTACCCCGATCAGTATTCGAACCCGGCCAACTGGCGTGCGCACTACGAGGGCACGGGGGTGGAGATCCTCGCGCAGACTTCCGGACGCATCACGCACTTCATCGCGGGCCTCGGCACCACCGGCACGTTCGTCGGCACATCGCGCCGACTGAAAGAGCACGACGCCTCCATCCACACCATCGCGGTCCAGCCCGAGGACTCGTTTCACGGCCTCGAGGGCCTGAAGCACCTGCCCACCGCGATCGTTCCGAAGATCTGGGATCCGAGCGTCGCCGACGAGGTCTGGGGCATCCCGACGGAGCCTGCCTACGATCTCGCCCGCGCCGTCGCACGCACCGAGGGTCTCCTGGTCGGGCACTCGAGCGGCGCCGCGCTGTGGGCCGTGCGCCGCCTGGCGGAGAGAATCCGCGAAGGCGTGGTGGTGACGGTGTTTCCGGATTCGGGCGATCGATACCTCTCGACGGGCCTCTACGGGGACAGGTGAAGATCCGCGGGCCCGCGTTGGAGGCGATTCGGGCGCATGGCGCCGAGGGTTATCCCGACGAGATCTGCGGCATCATGCTCGGGCCCCGTGACGACGACCATGTCGTCGGCCAGGTTAGGCGGGCGCGGAACATCATCGTCGAACGGTCTCGCGACCGCTACGAGATCGATCCGCTCGACCACATCCGAATCCAGCGCGAGGCGGACAACTCCGGGCTCGAGATCGTGGGGTACTACCACAGCCATCCCGACCATCCGGCGCAGGCATCGCGCTTCGACACGGAACGCGCCTGGGCGGGCTAAGCGGTCGACGCCAACGCGTTCGTCGCCGACCTGGACGGCGGGCCGTTCCATCCGGAGCCGCTCGAAGTCACCTGACCTCCGCGGCCAGCTCCTTGACGAGTGGGGTGCTGAATCGCGGCAGCACCCGCCTGGTCTCGCCGAGCCAAGCGCGCAGCCGATCCGCCTCTGCCGCAATGGCGGCCGTCGCCTCGCGGCCGACATCCTCGAGCATGCGAATGCGGATCTCGCCGTCCCGGCGTTGGGCCCACCCGCCGACGATGCGGCCGTCCCACCACACGGTCGGGCCGGCGTTGCCGCTGCGGTCGAACAATGCCGCGCGGTGCTCTCCCAGGTACCAGTCGCGCTGAGACCAACCCATCACCGTGGGATCGAGTCCCGGCAGCAAAGATGCGAAGGGTTCGGGAGGGCGGGTCGGACCGAGGTCGCCGGCCAGCACGATGCCGGTGGTGCCGCCGAGGTCGACTTCGACGGGCCTGATCTCGGTCAGCGCCCGTCGCACCTCGCCGAGCGTCCAGCCGGTCCACCACCGGACATCGTCGACCGTGGCGGGCCCGAAGCCCTTGAGCCAGGCCTTCACCAGCTCGACTTGCGCCTCGTGGATGGTCCACTCTCGCATCTCGTGGCGCAGCCAGTTTTGGGTGGTCGCCCATGACCACTGAGTGCTCAGCCAGCCGCCGCGCGGCCGCCCGCGGACCAACCGGCCGTCGACCGCGAGCAAGCGGAGGACGAACGGGGCGAGGGTGACGGTCGTCTCGTTCCTGGTCCCGACGGCCAGCCGGAGCTTCCGCTGGAGCAGCGGCACGTCCGACGAGACCTGCGCCGCCGTGGCGGTGCCTCGGGCCTCGACTGCCTCGAAGGTCGCCTCTTCGAGCTTCTTCAACCAGGCCGCCGCGTTCTTAGCGATTTCCGCCTTGCCGATCCATTGCTCGAGCTGCTTCCGCTGCACACGCCCAACCGATCGCGAGCATGCCGCTAGGGCGATGGCGGCGAGGTCGGGTGGGAGGACGAACGCGGTGCGGCGCATCACCAGAACACGGACGAGAGTCCGGTCGTCGTACAGCTCGCGCTCGATGCCCTCGACTTCCGCGTTCTTCATCCGCGCCCAGGCGGACACGAACACGGTCGCCGGGTCGGTGCTGTGCAGCCCGACGATGTCCCGCGCCACCTGGGTGGCCGTGGCGACACGGTTTCGCGGAGCGAGGTGGTGGCGCCTAGCGAGCCGCGCGCGTCGTTCTTCGGTGGTGAACTTGCGCATCGCGTTCATAGGTTCGCCGAAAGGCGGGGAGGAGGGTGTGGTGGTAAGGCCGGGAGACGGAAAGGTTTGCTGGGTGGGGCTAGTCTCGGAAATTAATTTCGTGTAAACCTTGACCTGACAAACAAACGTTCGTACAATGTAAAGCATGGAAAGTGGGGAGGGGGCTTTTGTACCCGAGACTGGCGCCGAGATGCTCGACGAGTTGATCCGTCGTCGTCTCAGGATTGATCAAGAAGAGCTCGAGTTCTCGTGGCTGGCAGCCAGGTTCGCCAGGACCGATGAGTGCCACCGGGAGGGCTTCGACACCCCGATCGAGTGCATCAAGGCAATCTGCCACATGTCCGGCGGCGCAGCCGCTGATCGGGTATGTGCCGGCGTGCAGGTGGAGCGCCTGGAGAAGAGTGTGGCCGCGATCGCGGAGGGCGAGATCGGCTTCGCCCATTTCGCGCACATCGCCCGGACCTCAGCCAGGGTCGGCGAGAAGCTCGACGAGGCCAAGCTCCTGCGTCACGCGCGCGATGAGAGCGTGGCTCGCTTCCGCACGACCTGTCTGCATGCGCAGCACGCTGCCGATCCCAAGGGCTTCGTGGAAGAAGAGAAGCAGGGAGTCGAGGCCAGAAGCCTCGAGCTGCGCACGACCGACGACGGCGTCGTCTTGGTCAACGGCATCCTCGGCAAGGCCGGAGGCGCGGCGCTGAAGGCGGCACTGGAGCCGTTGGCCAGGCGGGCGGGCAAGGACGACGACCGCAATCGCGAACAGAGAGTCGCGGATGCGCTGGTAGATCTCGCCATATATGCGCTCGACAACGGAGCGCCTGGGAACCGTCCTCACCTGCAGGTCACCACATCGCTCGAGACCTTGCTGGGTCTCGATGGTGCGCCGGCGGGAGAGATGGAGTTCTCGCTGCCGATCTCGGCCGAGGCGGTGAAGCGATTGGCGTGCGATTGCAACATCACTCGCATCCTGCTCGGCTCGGACTCGACCGTGATCGACGTCGGTCGTGCCAAGCGAGTCATCTCCGGCCCTCAGCGCAAGGCGCTCCGGGTTCGCGACCAGGGCTGCGTGTGGCCTGGATCCACGGCGGAGCCACCGACCTCTCCAACCTTTGCCTTTTGTGCTTTCGGCATCACTGGATGGTGCACGAGGGGGAGTGGCAGATCGTGCGCGCGGATGACGGCCGCATGCTCACGATTCCGCCCGTCACCGAGTACCAGCCGCTGGCGCGCGGGCCTGACTAGGTCTCGGCCTTGGGGTCCGCCCGACCTTCTTCGAGGCAGCCTGGGCATCGGCCGTGCATCCCACCGAGCGGGTCGAGGGCCCATCCGACCATCGCGTGCCCGCGCCCGCACAAAGCGCAGGGACGAGAGGAGAACGGTGAGGCGACGACCCGGCGCACGTCACGGCTCAGGCGAGACCACACACCGACTGGCTTCGTTGTCATAAAGCAGCCCTGACTACGGTACTCCACAACGCCGTGGAGCGAAAGCTGGCCTAATTGAAGGCATGTCCAGGCCGATCGTCGCCATCGTGGGCCGCCCGAACGTGGGCAAGTCCACCCTCTTCAACCGCATCCTCGGCTGGCGCAAGGCCATAGTCGACCCGCAGTCCGGCTTGACCCGCGACCGGCTGTATGGAGTCGCCGAGTGGAGCGGTCGCGAGTTCACGGTCGTGGACACCGCCGGGCTCAACCTCTGGGGTCCCTCCGGCGAGGTCGCCGAGGAAAGTGAATCGCGCGAGGCGATCGAGGCGCAGACGAAGATCGCGATCGAGGAAGCCGACGTCATCGTCCTCCTGCTCGACGTACGAGAAGGGCTGACGTCGATCGACCGGGATATCGCGCGCCTGCTGCGCCGGTCAGGTCGCCACGTGCTGGTGGCGGCCAACAAGGCCGACTCGCCGAACGACCAGCATTTCGCTCACGAGGTCCTCGAGCTCGGGTTTGACGAGCCGAGCCTCGTCTCGGCGCAGCACGGACTCGGAGTGGGCGACTTCCTCGATCGTGTCATCGCCCAGCTTCCCCCGGCAGGCGAGCAGGAAGGCGACTCGAAAGCAGACCGGCTCGCCATCATGGGCCGCCCGAACGTCGGCAAGTCATCACTCTTGAACGCCCTGCTCGGGGACGAGCGCGCGCTTGTGAGCCCACGGCCCGGAACCACGCGCGATCCCATCGATACCGAGCTCGTGTTCGACGGGGTTCCGGTGGTGCTCATCGACACCGCGGGCATCCGCCGCAAATCGACCGCCCGCGACCGGTTGGAGCGATACAGCCTGCTGCGCGGAATCCATGCGATGGAGCGGGCGGACGCCGTGCTCTTGGTAGTCGACGCTTCCGCAGGCGTGCTGGCGCAGGACCAGCATGTCGCGGGCTACGCGCTCGAAGCCGGCAAGGGCCTCGTCATCGTCGTCAACAAGATCGACCTCGTCGAGCCGGCGGAGCGCAAGCCCGCCCACTGGCGGGCAGTGATGGCGAGAAGCTTCAAGTTCGCGCCCTTCGCGCCGATAGCGACAGTGTCGGCGAAGACGAAAGAAGGCATCCACTCTGTGATTCCCGCGGCCCTGGAGGTGGTGGGCCAGCGCCGGATCAAGATGCCGCCCAACGAGCTCAACAAGGTGCTGCGTCAGGCGTTCACCGAGCACCCGCCGCCGAGCTTCAAGGGCCGCCGCCTCCGGCTCGGGTACGCCACCCAGGCCGCGGCTGAGGCGCCCACGGTGGTCATGTTCGTCAACGACGTCGGGCTGCTCCATTTCTCGTACCGCCGATACCTGGAGAAGGCGATCCGAGAGCGGTTCGGCTTACAGGGCAACCCGCTCAAGCTCGTGCTGCGCGCGGGTACGGACCGGCGGGACTCCGCAGCCGGCAAGCGTCCCTACAAGGTTGGGAGGTGACAGAGGGCGTTTACATTTCCCTCACGCCGTTCCGACATCGGGATGACGGGATGGTGATGTATTGATGCTATGGCCCCATTGAGCTCCAAGATCCTGGTCGTCGACGACGAGGCGCACATCGTCGAGCTGGCGCGTCTTTACCTGACCCGTGAGGGATACGACGTGGAGGGAGTGGGGGACGGGACGCAGGCCCTGGCGCGATTCGGCCAGGTCAAGCCCGACCTCGTGGTGCTGGACATCATGCTGCCAGGCACGGATGGGCTGACCATCTGCAAGGAGATCCGCAAGCAAAGCCAGGTGCCGATCATCATGCTCACCGCCCGCGACGAGGTGACCGACAAGGTGATCGGCCTCGAGGTGGGCGCGGACGACTACCTGACGAAGCCGTTTCATCCGCAGGAGCTGGTCGCCCGGGCCAAGGCGCTGCTGCGTAGGGCCCGCCTGGAGCCCGACCAACCCAAGCTGATCAGGGCCGGCAAGCTGGAGGTCGACCTCGAGCGCCATGAGGTACGCCAGGGCAGTGCCCGGGTTCAGCTGCGGCCCAAAGAATTCGACCTGCTCGCGCTTCTGGCGCGGCATCCAGGCCGGGTGTTCCAGCGGAGCGAGCTCCTCGACCTCGTGTGGGGCTACGACTTCCCGGGCTACACGCGGACGGTCGACGTCCACATCCAGCAGGTGCGCGAGAAGCTTGCTGCCGCGATGATCTCCGACCCGAGCATTCAGACGGTTTGGGGCGTCGGCTACCGGTTGGAGCTGGCGGCGAGCTGAGCCTCCGATTCCGGCTCCTGGCCGCGGCCGCCGGCATCGTGGCCCTTAGCCTGCTCTTGAGCGGGGCGCTCACATGGTTTCTCGTGCGCGATCTCGAGCTGCAGACGGCGCAGGAGCACCTCGACCGCTCCATCGTCGCCGATCGGCCCCTTGTCCTCCACCAGGAGTGCTTGTTGCGCACCGGCGCCGCCACCAACGCTGGTCAGGCCACGTGCCGGCTGGACGATCCCATCGATTACCAGCAGCGCCTGGCGGTCCTGGCGGCCCAGCTTGGGACCAACCGGCTCTTGCTGCTCAACCGGCAGTTCAGGGTCGTCTTCGACAGCGGCAGCCAGGACACCGCCGGGCAGGCGATCTCGGTGTCAGCCTCGAGGCGCGTGACAGGAGTCGCCGAGGCCCGCACATCGCTCGAGGGCCAGACCTACCTCATGGCGGCGACCACGATGTCGCCGGCGCGAGACCCGCTCGGGGCGGCGTACGTGGTGTTTGCGCTCCCCCAGAACGCCCTGGCGGCGGCGGCCGCCAGCGAACTGCTGCCTCGCCTGTTGCTGGCGGGCGGCGCTGCGCTCCTGCTGGCGATGCTGCTCGTGCTGCTCGTGAGCCTCTCGCTCACGCGGCCGCTGGCCAAGCTCGCGGCGGCCGCCGAGGATATCGCCGCCGGCCACTACTCGCGGCGGGTGGGGATCCGCGGCACCGACGAGATCGGAACGTTGGGGTCGGCCTTCGACCGCATGGCCGAGGCGGTGGAGCGGGCACGCCGTGTGCAGCGTGGGTTCCTCGCCAACGTCTCCCACGAGCTGAAGACCCCGCTCACGAGCCTGATCGGGTTCAGCCAGGCGCTTGTGGACGGAAGCCTCGCGACCGAGCTCGAGCGCACGCGGGCGGCCACCATCGTCCACGAGGAGTCGGAACGCGTCCTGCGCATGGCCCAGGAGCTGCTCGACCTCGCGCGTGTGGAAACCGGGTCGATCTCCTTTCACATCACCGCTGTCGACCTCGGCGCCCACCTGCAGCAGGAGCTCGCCATCGTGCGGCCCCGCGCGGATGCTCGAAACATCACCCTGCAGATGGGCGTCGCCGGCGATATCCCGCCCGTCGCCGCCGATCCCGAGCGGCTCCAGCAGATCCTCGACAACCTCCTGGACAATGCGGTCAAGTACGCGCCGTCCGAATCAACGATCACCGCCGGCGCGCAGCTGGCGGGCGGCTCGGTGGAGGTGGTCGTCTCCAATCCCACCGGCGAGCACGCTCCCGACCCGGACCGGATGTTCGAGCGCTTCTACCGCGCCGATCCTTCGCGCTCGGGAGCGGCGGGCGGGGTCGGCCTCGGGCTCGCCATCTCGCGCGAGCTCGCGGCCGCGATGTCGGGCCGCCTGTGGGCCGACATTGTGAATGGCGTCCTTCGCGTACACCTGGCGCTGCCTGCAGCGACACCCCGCCTGGCCTCCCCGGCAGCGGCCTCGGTCGCCGGCTAGATCTTCGCCGGCGTCATTGCGTGGGCGGAACCACCAGCGTCACGGGGTTCTCGATGAGGCGCTTGACCTCGGCCATGAACTGTGCGGCGGTCGCGCCGTAGAACACGCGGTGGTCGACCGACAGGGTCATCCGCATGACCTTGCCGGGCACGATGCGGCCGGCATCGACGACCGGAACTTCCTTGATCGCGCCCACGGCGAGGATGGCGGCCTCGGGCGGATTGATGATGGCGACGAACTCGTCGACGCCGTACATGCCGAGGTTCGAGATGGAGAAAGTGGCGCCGGTCAGGTCGCCTTCGGCGGGGCGGCCGGACCGCGCGCGTTCGATCACCTGCCGAGACTCGATGGAGATCTGGACCAGGTCCTTCAGGTCCGCGTCGTGAACGACAGGGACGAGCAGGCCCATGCCTTGCGACGGCGCGACCGCGAGGCCGATGCTGATTCGCCGCCTGCGCTGGAACTTGCCGTCGGCCCACGAGCTGTTGACCTCGGGGAACTTCCGAAGCGCCAGCGCGGATGCCCGCACGAGGAAGTCGGTCATCGTCACCTTCTCGGCGCCGGGCACCGAGTCCTTGAGCTGCTGGCGCAGGCTGACCGCGAGGTCGACCCGGGCTTCGACGGTGACCGTGAACTCGGGCACCGTCGACTTCGCCTCCGCCATCCGGCGCGCGATCGTCGCCTGCATCCGGGTGGGCTCGACCACCTCGACATCCGGCCCCGATGGTCGAGGGGTGGGGACAGATGGTGCGCGCACAGGGGCCGCCTTCCCGGCGGCGGCGGCTTGAACGTCCTCCTTGACGATTCGGCCTTCGGGGCCGCTGCCCTTGATGGCGGCGAGGTTGACTCCCAGCTCGGCGGCCAGGCGCTTGGCGAGGGGCGACGCCCTCACCTCGGCGGCGGCGGAACCGTCGCTGTCACTGCTTTGGGCGGCGCGGGCGGGTTCGGGCGCCGGCTCGGAAGGGGCTGCTTCATCCGCGGGTTTCGGTGTCTCCTCTTTCGACGCGGCCTTTGGAGCTTCCTGTTTCGGAGCCTCCTTGGCAGGCTCTTTTGGCGCGGGCCTGGCGGCGGGCGCTTCGCCGGCCGTTCCGATTCGCGCGATGGGGGCGCCGATCTTCGCGGGCACGCCCTGCTCGACGATGATGTCCAGCACCCCGTCGGCCTCGGACTCGAGGTCGAATGTCGCCTTGTCAGACTCGACCTCGGCCAGCACCTCTCCCTTCTTGACGGCGTCGCCGCTCTTCTTCTTCCATTCGACGACCGTGCCCTCCTCCATCGTGTCGGAGAGCTTGGGCATGTTGATGTCAGGCATCGAGTGGCTTCCTGCCGACCACCTCGCGTGCCAGCTTCTTGATGTCCTCGCTGGTGGGGATCGAGGCCTTCTCCAGCAGAAGGCTGTACGGCATGGGCACCTGCGCGCCGCCCAGCCGGCGAATGGGAGCGTCGAGGTAGTCGAAGCAACGCTCCTGCACGCCTGCCGCGATCTCGGCAGTCACGCCATAGGTCGCCCAGCCTTCCTCGACCACCATGCATCGGCCGGTCCGGCGAACCGATTCGACGATCGGCGGCCAGTCGATCGGGCGGATGGAGCGTAGGTCGATGACCTCGGCGTCGATGTCCTCCTCTTCGAGCTGCTTGGCCGATTCGTGCGCGAGCACGGCCATCCTCGACACGCCGACGATCGTGATGTCGGAGCCGGTGCGCCGGACGGCCGCCTTGCCGATGGGGGTCGTGTAATCGCCGTCTGGGACCATGCCGCGGACGTTGTACAGGCTCATCGATTCGAGGAACATCACAGGGTTGTCGGTGCGGATTGCGGACTTCAGCATCCCCTTAGCGTCTTCCGGGGTCGTGGGCGCCACGACCAGCAGGCCGGGGATGAGTCCGTACAGGACCTCGAAGCTGTGCGAGTGTTGCGCCGACAGCTGGTGGCCGGCGCCGCCTGGCATCCGGATGACCAATGGCACCTTGGCCTCGCCGCCGAACATGTAACGGATCTTGGCCGCGTTGTTGACGATCTGGTCGTACGCGACCAGCGAGAAGTTGATCGTCATCAGCTCGACGCCGGGTCGCAGCCGATGGCGCTGCCGACGATCACCTCTTCGGCGATCGGCGCGTCGACCACCCGCTGCGCGCCGAACTTGTCGAGCAGCCCTTCCGTCACGCGGTACGCGCCGCCGAATTTCCCGATGTCCTCCCCCACGAGGTACACGGAGTCGTCTCGCTCCATCTCTTCCGCCAGGGCCTCCCGCAGCGCGACGCGGTAGAGCTTTTCTTCGGCGGCCATCAGAGCGGGTCACTCCGGAGCGCGGGACTCTCCTCCCACTCGCCGGCGTACACGTACTTGTAGAGGTCGTCGACCTTCGGGTCAGGGCTCTCGTCAGCGAACTTGATGATGTCCTGGACCTCGGCCTCGACCTCCTGCCGCACGCTCTTGAAATACTCCTCGTCGGCCAGGCCGCTCTTCTCGAGCTCGTGCTCGAAGGCCACGATGGGGTCGGCTCTGCGCCACTTCTCCTTGTCCTCTTGAGAGCGGTACTTGTCGGGGTCCACGACCGAGTGGCCTCTGAACCGGTAGCAGAGCGTCTCGACGAACCGTGGCTGCGAATCGGCTCGAATCTTCTCGACGATCTCCGATGTGCGCAGCAGGACTTCGCGGACGTTCATGCCGTCGACCTGGATCGACTCCATGTCGTACGCGCACGCCTTCTTGTAGATG
>WNFJ01001560.1_pt2 | contig 16115 bp, 26 predicted proteins | sample 5400461 | NCBI WGS metagenome assembly WNFJ01 (sample SAMN13153349, study PRJNA577476) | soil metagenome | isolation source: 115 cm saprolite on Douglas fir-dominated hillslope | place: USA:California | collected 2013-09-17 | reverse complement strand
GGTATCGGGAGAACGGGCATGATCTCGACGGATTCCCCGGGAAAGATCGTAAAATGCGGATGCCTCTCGAAGAGTTCGGCCGCAGCCTCATGCGAGTCCACGCGAACGACCATGTAGGCACCCATCTCATTGCTTGTATCTTCGATGCCGCGTTGCGAGACTTTTTTGGTCTTGCCGAGCGGTCCGCCCATGCCGACGACTGCGGATTGATGTTTTTCGGCCCACTCCTTCCAAGCGGCTATCCCCTCTTTTTGCTTCGCGAGTCGCTCCGCTTCTGGCAGGGCATTCCATGCTGTCATTCGCGAGTTCGTCTTGCTGCCGAGAAACACCGCGAGAAATGTGTTGTTTGCGCTCATGAGATTTCCTTTCCTCTACGTTTTGCGGGTTCAAACAAAAGCTCGATGTATCGATGCAGATGATCGATGCTGGCGGCAGCGATCTCTGCACCGCCCTTAGCCTTGGCCAGTCTGTCGAAATCTCACGTCGGACATCGGAACATGATCATCCCCATCGGCTACTCCAGTGACAGGAAAATACGATTGTGATCACCAATTGAATTCGAAGCGAGTATGACCATTTCGCGGGGATGGGTACAATTTGTAAGGGCACCCGAAACCAGCGTCGCGAGTGTTCCAATTTCGCCCGACAGACTCTTGGGCGGGCGGCGATCGCCAGCCAAGTCCTCGGTCACACGCCCCAGGCGCTCATGCCTCCACGATCATTTCGAAGCCACCGTAGATCATGCGTTTTCCGTCAAAAGGCATCGGATTCGTGTCCGGTTGCAAGCGTGGGTCGGCCATGACCTTCTTCATGCCTTCATCACGCACCTTGCGCGAAGGCCAGGTGATCCAGGAGAAGACGACTGTCTCATCATCCTTGCGCTTGACCGCCATGGGAAACGACGTGACCTTGCCGTCGGGCACATCGTCCCCCCAACACTCGACGAGTTTCAATGCGCCGTGCTCCTTAAAGACGACGGCAGCGGCTTCCGCATGTTTCTTGTAGATTTTGCGATTGGCGGTGGGGACGGCCGCAACAAATCCATCGACATAGGTCATGATGTTTCTCCGTCAGTTTAGATGGTAGGCCTGCTCAAGCTGTAGCTGTGCGATGTTGATCTTGGTCCATCGCTCACTCTTACGTTGCGCTTGACACCGACGTCGTCGAGCCAATGCGCCAGAAGTATGCGCTGTTCCTGCGTCCTGCAGGCGGCAACCCCCATCCCCGCAGGCGTGGGCGTTATTGCAAGGCCGCACGGAGCAGCGGAAATTGCCCGATCAGGCCGCCGAAGCTGATCGCGCCGTCGCGAAGCGGGCGGCCGAAGCTCCTTGATCGAGGCGCTCAATCTCGTTCCAGATTTCCTTGAAGATCTCGTTTCGAACAATCTTCTCGATGCCTTGTCCGGGGGCGTAATCAGGGTGGAACTGCTTTGCCAGAAAGCGCTTGAGCGAAGCATACCTGACGTCACCGACATTCTGACAGCGACCATTGTGGCTGGGTTTGGCAATAGCTTCGAGTAATTGCGCCTCTGCCATCAAGGCGCGGACCTTCCAACTCTCCCGCTGCTGCTCGATCGTGGCCAATAGCACACGCAGTCGTTCGATCTCCTTCACCATCTTCTGATTATGGACGAAATCCAATTGATGAAGGTCGTCGAGGTCATTCAAGAAGAGCTTCATGTTCCCCGCCTTTTTGGTCAGAACCAAGCGGCTCTTCTCTTCTGCTACAGTATAGTGGTGCATAAGCTCCTCGAGAGCGCGGTTCGCAACCGGATCTCGTCGAACATCGCGTAAGCTAAGCGCCATGCGCCCCTCCCGTTTACGAGCACAATTCCCACATCACTTACGTGGTCCGACCGCCTCGAGGAAGCTTAGCTTGGGATCGCGCCAGCCCTTTTCCAACAAAAGCCGATCGCCGACAGCGATCCACTCCATACACCAATGGCCGGTTGTGACGCCCCGCTTCGCGCGCGGTGCCCCCGCGAGCGCACCATCGATCCGCGATGACATGAAAATATGACCGCTTGGCGGCCAAATGGAACTCTTGCGTGGCCGTTTCCGTAGCCAACAAATTTGTGTTAGCGCTCATTCCACATTCATCTACGCGGCTTTTCTAGCCGTCGCCCAGAGGACGAATTTCACGAAAATGACGCCGATAGGAACTCCAGAACTTGTTTTGCTGCTCGTAGCGCGCTCGGCGGATGACCGCCGAGCGAAGGAGTGAACTAAGCCGAGCGAGGCCGAACATTTGATGACGCTTGCAGCAAACTATTTGGAGCTGGCCGAGCGGCACTCAGATTGCGTGAACCGGCCATTGGCGTCTGGCGGCAACACATCAGGTAATGTAAAGAGAGTCGACCGCCATTGGGCGGCAATCGGTTCAGTAATTTTCCTGCACGATTGGGATGTGGCAGCCGCACGCTGGTGGGATGAAGGCGGCTCATCGTTGTCTTGCGATGGCAGAGCATCTACGCGGTTCGTGGTACAGAACACAGCCATGAGCAATCACCGGGAGTCGCCGGCTGGATCGACTGGAACGATTTTTGCCGCAATCAGCATGTTTGCTTCCGCGTGCGTCGGGGGACGTGCGTTGCCGTTGGACGCTACGCTAGCGGCGTTGTGGCGTACGAATGGGGGGCGTATTGGGTCAATTTGGGCTCCGCGCGATTCCGTTTGGAATCACTGCGATGGTTCTCGGGTTCATCCTTAAATCGGCAGGGACGCAGGCAGGTCCGGCAGCCACATTGCCCGGTCTGCGTGTTTCGGTTTTTGGGACAATCCACCCCGAGATTCTCCGGCTCAGCGCGCCGCTAGGATCAGGGTCGGCAAGCGATCGCGTACAAGTGGCAAGCCTGGAACCGCAGGTCGGATTGTTCGATGCCCCGGCCAAGGCGGCTCCCATGCCGACCGACACGTCCGCAGCGGCGTGTCGTGACGCGCCGTTCGAGGAGCGTTTCGACGCTTTGGAGGATCGTCCCGCGTCTTTCGACAATCGATTCGCCTCGGCAGATGATTGCCAGTCGTCCTCCAACGAGAGTCTCGCGTCGGCGATGGAGGTGCTTGCGAACAGTCTGCGATTGCCGCCGGATCGGGAGGTCCAGAAAAAGCGAGCCGATGCGCCGCCGAAAGCGACCGTTTCGAAAGCGGAAGTTCGCCTCGCGCAACCACGCAAGGAGGCCCCGCCGCTCGAGGACGACGGCCGCACAGCGATCTACGATATCACGGCGCGGACCATGTACCTGCCAAGTGGTCGCCGGCTGGAGGCCCATTCTGGCTTTGGCGACCTCATGGACAATCCTCGCCATGTGCACGTGAGGATGCAGGGGGCAACGCCGCCGAACGTCTATAATCTCACTTTGCGCGAGCGACTGTTTCACGGGGTTCGCGCCATCCGTCTCAACCCCGTGGCATCCTTGCCCACCCCTACATGCTAGGCGCGAACGGCCAATCGAACGGATGCGTGTCATTGAGCGATTATCCCGAGTTCCTGAACGCCTTCCTCAGAGGCGAAGTCACTCGCCTCGTCGTGGTCGAGCGTCTTGAAAGCCCGCCGGGCAAGTTCGCCGCGGGACAGCTACCGGACCGTGGCAGAGACGAGTTGAAGGCGGATCGCAGTTTCCAGTATGCCGCTGCCAGTTACTGACGCTCCGCAGGGTAGCCAGGTATGGCCACGATGCTACCAAAAGTGCTTGAGATTGAGCGACGCCAACTCGCTGATTACGCCCGCGTTGATTACGCGATCACGAAGGGCGAAGACGAAGTTGCCGCACTAAAAGAGCTGTGCCTTGGGCCAAACGAGTTGCGGAGGGAAGCCTCGGTCGTTCGTGACCGGACCGTTCTTGCTGTCCGCGACGTTCGCAACAACATGGCGAAGCGCGCCATCACAGCCAAGAACATGCAGGGGTCATTGGTCGAATCTCTGCGGCAGCGTTCACGTTTTGCTGTGGTGGACGCTGTCGACGCGAGTTTACGCGCGCGCTGCGTCGCAAGTTTGGAGTGCGTACCGACCCTTACGCTCATCTGTCACTTTGTCGACGCGATCAAGGCTGGCGACTTCGCTCGCGCCGAAAGTGTTCGCTTTGAATTTCTAACCCGCGAAGATCGGCACGAATATGTCGTCACCTCCAGGGCTATATTTGCACGGTTCGCGCCTTGTGAACCCGCGGACATTCTGAAACGCATTGCTAAAATCTGTCGCGCGGCTGAAATGGCGGACGCGAGAGTCATTGACTTGTTTCGCCGCTGCGATCCGATTTTTGTGTTTCATCGGGTCGAGCCGGCGGATCGTGGACCAGATCGATCTCGCGCTTTTGACACTTCGCTTCTTGGCGCGCGTCCAATTCCTCCGCGAGAGCACGCAATTGTATCGGTCCGCTCCGCATTTGCTGCATGATCCGGCAGCAGCACGCCGATGCGCCGCATGCGCTCTGGCTGCTGCGCCCACGCCAGCAGCGGCCACGCGGCTGGAGCGCCGCCCAGCAGCGTGATGAACTCGCGCCTTTTCATTCAATCACCTCGTCGGCGCGGGCGAGCAGCGTCGGCGGCACCTCGATGCCGAGTGCCTTCGCCGCCTTCATGTTGATGATTAGCTCAAATTTGGTCGGTTGCTCGACTGGAAGATCAGCAGGCTTCGCGCCCTCGAATATCCTGTCAATGGTCTATTCGGCGGCACGCCGCGGGTGCCCTTGCCCCAGGTGCCGTCATGACGTGGAAATACCCAACCAACCCGCCGCTCGGGCTGGCCTCTCGTGGGGAACCAACGCCCGTAATCTTGACCGTCGCCGGGTTGAGACTGCGGTCGAGCTTGCGCGCCAAGACCGGTTTCTCGGCGGCTCGGAATCTTTTTTCGTCGCGCCCTGCTGCGGCACGTTGCGTCGCATCCTCTATTTGCTGGACGGTTGCTCTCGCGGGGAACCGACTCGCCTGGTTTGGGGACCCGATGCCGTTCGGGCGGTTGCCGCCGTGCCCACGCGGCTGTCGCCCCGACCTTCATGCGCGCTGGGTTTCCAAGCTGCTCGCTTGCGAGGCTGAGGCAAAGGCCGCGCTCAGTGCTATGCTTGAAGCTATCAAGCGACGGCAGAAGGGACTCCATCGTGCCAAGGGCAAGAGGACCAAGACAACAACCTGAGCAACCCGTCGATGGTGTTGACGCTGGGCCTGTTGATGTCGGAGAGGCAATGTTTCAAGCACGACTTTCCGGCGAATCGCTGCGCCTCATTGCTCAACGGTTCGGTGTTTCGCTGGAGGAGGCGGAGCGGGCGGTCTTCGATCGTTGAAAGCCCCGGCGCACCCCCCGGCCGGGGCATCTTTTTTGATCAAGAACTCACCCGTTAGCGAAATTTTGGCCTCAGCCTCTCAGCCACGCGGCGCCTCTGCAACACGGTGGGAGGGCGCTTCATTGACGGCGCCGCTCGTTGCTGAGTCGTCTCTACCGCGCGATCTCGCGCCGCAGCTACGACCAACTTCGCGCGCTCAAACCAGTCTTTGGTCTTGCGTATCCTGCGTGTCCTCTTTGGTGGATCAAAGAGTTCCGCGCTCGTCAACATCTTCATGAACTGCCCCCGATGGCCTGTGGCCAGCCGACCACGACCAAATTATGCGCCTGATCACGGCCGTCTCATGGCATAGCTGCCAGATCAAGATCGCTGCCTGCCCGTCAGGACTTCGCGCTGTCCGAACGGATAGACCCTCGTCCAAAAATTGCTCGTTGAGATGTGTGAAACACCTCACCCACTGACATGGAGGACCGCGCTTGGCGCACGCCTTTCTCAAAGAGCTGCCGAGGGCTGTGGCGCAGATGGTGCGGGCTGCCACGAATAGGCTGTCACCGACACACGCCGTCCCCTCGGGGCTTACCTCAATTCGAGACTAGCGGGATTTCACAGCCGTTTTGGCCGCGGGCGAGGCAAAGGAACTGCATGCCGATCCACCAGCGCGATTTGCGCGGGTTGCGTGACAGATGGAGTCGAGGATGTGAAAAAAGCGACGATCGGATCGTCGGACGCAGACTTACGAACAGCAGCCGCCTTAGGGATAGAACCTGTGAGCAATTCGTTAGTCGGTACTTGTCTCCCGCCGCCGTTAATTTCCAGAACCGCGAGGAGAGTGAGAACGAGGATCGTTGCAACTCCAATACTGAGCAGCGTTTGGCGGCTCGGAGTTAGCCAGGGCACCGCACACAAGTGTCGCATTCTTAGAAGACCCAAGCCCAAGGCGCTTTTCGCCTTTAGTCGCCAGCGCTGGATTGGAATATTAGAGTGTTGGCCCTAACAGTTGATTAGAGATCGGGTAGCCTTCGTATGATTGCGTCGAAAAAGGCACTACTTACGACATTCACAAGAGCCAAGCAGCGGACCGTTTTTCAGAAATGCACTGAATTTCCGCTGATGTTCCTCCGAATTGGACGCTTATTGCGCGTGGCGCAGCTTTGGCTGGGCATTTACCATCTGTAAACCATATCTCGGCAGGCTTTGCCCCATGCCGAATCGATGCGCCGCCACCAACCTGAGTCCGATCATACGATTACTCCCAGAGGCGCCGCCGCAGGACCGGACCGATCCAGTACCGGCAATGAGGAGGGAACTATCGTTATTACGCATCGAGTTGGAACGATTGCGCGCGCTGGAAAACGAAGCGCGGAAAACAAACGAATTACTCGTCGGGTACATCGACCACCTCATCGACAGCCGGGACGAATGGCGGCGAGGAGCCGAGCGTCTGAGTGCCTTATGCTCGACACAGCGGGATGCACTCGACAGTCGGCTTGCGCGGTCTTGGACACAAATTAGAAAATTCTGTGATTGCGGATAATGCGGTAAGCCCTCAAGCGCTCCGATTTTCTAATCCACGCCCATTTGTAAGGTTATCCTCCGTCTGGATTGTCCGAATTTTTCATCATTGCGTCTCCAATCATTTTGCACTGTCAATTCGCGAACCTTGCATCAGACCAGTCAGATGTGGCTTCGTATTGCCGCGAGCCTTAATGAAATCCACCAGGCTGGCTTCGCTTGCCTGAAATTCAGCTTCTAGCAATCGCCCCCTGGTCAATGAGTTCGTCAATTTGCTGCGGTCCTACCGCATTACGCGCGTAACGGGCGATCGCTTTGGGGGAACGTGGGTGACGTCGGAATTTGCTAAGCGCAACATCAGCTATTTGCCGAGCGAGCGTAGCAAGAGCGAGTTGTACACCGACTTGTTGCCGATCCTAAATTCAAGAGGCTGCGACCTGCTCGACAATGATCGGATAGTGACGCAGCTGGTTGGCCTCGAGAGGCGAACTGGTCGCAGCGGCAAGGACAGCATCGATCATGGACCGGGTGGGCACGACGACGTCGCGAACGCGGCGGCCGGGGCGCTTGTGTTGGCGTCGAAGTTGCACGGGGATGGCAGGGATTTCAGAGAGCGTCGTGAGCGGCGCGGTTTGGATTGGCGACCGACGATGCCGGCGCATCCGCGGACGCCGAGCTCAGAGCCGTCAATCTGGTGGATGAACTGGTAGGACAATGAAATTCGTCATCACCATTCTTACGCTAGCGCTCATTGCCTTTCCGGCGCAGGGGCAGGTGGGCAATCAGAACTCGGCCGGCAGATAACTGTTAATCTCAAGGCCGACGCAGATTTCGATTATGCCGCAAGATTTTGGAGACCTGTACGTCTGACCAATCACCACCACGAGCGGTTGGAATGCCGCGGGCCGTTAGGGCGCGTGTGATGCCGCGCATGCTGCTAACGCCGCTCGCCTGGCTCTCCTCGATGATTGGCCAGACGTTGGCAGCGAATGCATCAGCGAGCTTGCTACGGGCTTCGATGGACGCTTGCCGGACTGCAGCCGGCCGCGGAGCGCCGAGCCTTCTTGCCGCGCGCTTTAGCGGCGGCGAGCGCAGCCTTTCTTCCGCTACATCGAGCTCCAGGAGCTTGCGCGTCCGTTTGCCCGACTGTTTCGGGCGCGGGAACTACAATTGTGGGCGCTTGGTGAATTCGTCGCGGATACGATGTCGCACGCGGTGGGCCGGTCCTATGGAGCTAACATCGAGGCGCATTGGTACGTGGGCCGATATGTTCTGCCGGGGAACGTGCAAAAGGTGATCCTCAAGCCAAAGCCTTACGACGCCGGATGATTACCGCGGCATCTTCAAGCATGACCATCAGGCATCGCAGACGTTTGGGGCTCAGAAAGCAAACTAGACTAGGACCCTCAACGGAGGCGCTGTGAACGCCAATCGGTGAGAGCAGGCCATTGCCAACCTCAGCACTATGCAAGCCGCATTGGTGGCAAGAGCGTTTGCGATTCGCGCCAACTACAAAGTACGTGTTGGCTGCGGCGCTCTTGATATTGCTGGCGCCAGGCGCACCAGTGCATGCCGACGACCCGATTGCGCAATGGCTGAAACAGGATGAAAGCGACAGTCAAAACGACCAAGTACGGCCAGACTTGAATGCGCTCACGGACCAGCAACTGCAAGACATTTTCAAGATCGGGCGCGATCAAGCAGACGGGCACCAACTGATCGAGCGTGGAAGCGAGGAGTGCCCGCACGTTCTCTATATTTGGCTCGTAACGATAGCTTCAGGATTTGCCGCGGTAATCGGCGCGGTCAAGGCCGCCCCCTTTGTGCGCCGGCAACTGAGAACTCTAGCGGCCCCGGTGCGAACGAAGGATCAAAGCTGATGCCACGCCGCGGCCGACGAGGTGATCGAATAGGATGCTGCCTGCTGCACTGCGTTCGGTCGCGTCGATCAACTCCGTCGGGGCGCGAGAGAATCCCCGATTGCAGGTAAAGAGTTCTCGGCCGCCTGAAATGTAAAGAAAAGCCCCGCCGGAGCGGGGCTCTTCACTCGGGGCTTAAACTTCACTCGTAAACCTGGATGCTCAGTCGCAAACCTGGATGCGAGGTCTATACCAAATGCCTCGATACCCATCCCAAACCGGCGCGCCTCGGGTCCAGTAGCAGTCCGGCGCCACGTACACGGGAGCGGGCGCTACGTAGACCGGGGCCGGTTGATAGTAGCGTGGGCCGCTCGCTATCGCCGCTCCAAACAATGTGCCAACGGCCAAGCCGCCAACGACGCCGGCGGCTACCTCACCACTGCCTGCGACCGCAGTCTGAGGTGTAACCGCTAGACTCAGGCTGCCTGTGATAAGCAGACCGACAAGAAGCTTTCGCATTTGGCCCCCTTCGAATGGAGCATCATTGTTTGCAATGGATTGAGGCAAAATTAAAGGCGGCAGAACTTCGAAAGCGGGCGAGTTGATCCGGCGGCAGCTTTGGCAACAGCTTCGGCAATTTCTTCGACTTTCATGTGGCGCAGTATAGCACCGCTGAGGCTTGGTTGAGCGACGGAAAGGGATTGGGCGCCCGTCCCCGACGCCCGCCTGCCCGCTGAGAGGGTCTACTTACTCAGGTGTAGCGGCTATGCCGCGCATGACTCGAGGCGAGCAAAGTGGTACGGCTCGCGACATATTTGCTAAGCCGTGATGTAGATCGCCGACCTCGGAGGGAGGTGAGCAGGTAGAGCTATACGAAAATAGCGGCGGCACCAAAGGCACCACTCTGCGGGACACCGGGTTACCTGTAGTCCTCGTGACTCACTGGGGCAATAGGACAGGTGCGATTCGGAAGACTCCTTTGATGCGCGTCAAGGACGGCGATAACTATATTCTCGTCGGGTCGCAGGGAGGAGCGCCGAAAGATCCGGCCTGGGCACACAATCTGCGCGTCAATCCGCATATCGAGCTTCGCGATGAGACCATCGTACGCCCGATGCGCGTGCGTGAGGTCAAGGACGCGGTGGAAAGAGTTCGTTTCTGGACGTTAGCCGTGGCGGCATACCCGCCGTATGCGGATTATCAGGCGCGCACAGAACGTCAAATTCCGGTCTTCGTCGCCGAGCCGTAATCCACCCGATCAGCGTCCAGCAGCCTAAACGAACTCAGTCGCGCCGTGGTCAGCAGCGGCCAACGAAAGTTCGAGATGATAAACCTCAAAACGGCAAAGGCACTGGGCATCATAGTGCCTTTGCCGTTGCTCGCCCGCGCCGACGAGGTGATCGAGTGAGGCGGCGCGACTTCATCACGCTCATCGGCGGCGCGGCTGCCGCATGGCCGCTCGCAGTACGCGCGCAGCAGGGCGGGAACATCCGCCGCATCTGTGTGCTCACGGCCGGTGTCGGCGCAGACGATCCCGACGCTCAGGCCGGTAACGACGCGTTCGTGCTGGCGCTGCAGCAATTAGGCTGGACCAGCGGCCGCAACCTGCGGATCGATTATTTCTGGGGTTCGGGCCAGGACGATTTGGCCGCCCTCGCGCCGGACGTCATTCTGGCCAGCGGCACCGCGAGCTTGGCGGCATTGTTGCAAGCGACGCGCATGGTGCCGATCGTGTTCGTGAATGTCGCCGACCCGGTCGGCGCCGGCTTCGTTGACAGCCTGGGACGACCCGGAGGCAACGTCACTGGCTTTATGCAGTTCGAGTACAGTTTGAGCGGGAAATGGGTGGAACTGCTCAAGCAGATCGCGCCGAGCGTGACGCGGGCGGCGGTCCTTCGAGATCCCGCCCTGACGTCCGGGATCGGCCAATTCGCCGTCATCCAGTCCGTGGCGCCGACGGTCGGCGTGGATGTGATCCCGGTCAGCGTGCGCGATGCCGCAGAGATTGAGCGCGTTGTCGCGGCCTTCGCCCGCGCCTCGAATGGCGGCCTGATCGTGACAGCGAGCGCGTTGGCGGCGGTTCATCGGGACCTGATTATCGCGCTGGCAGCTCGGCACAAGCTGCCCGCGGTCTACTATGAACGCTCCTACACCGTTGCCGCCGGCCTGATCTCCTATGGCTCCGATTTCGTTGACCAATACCGACGCGCGGCCGGCTATATCGACCGCATCCTCGAGGGCGAGAAGCCTGCCGACCTTCCGGTACAGGCGCCAACCAAGTACGAGCTGGTGATCAACCTCAAGGCCGCGAAGGCGCTTGGCCTCGACGTGCCATCGCAACTGCTCGCCCGCGCCCACGAGGTAATCAAATAAGGATTGGTTTTGCTGCGATTGCTCACAGCCGGTTATGGCACGAAGCGGACATATCGAAGCTAACCGGCGAATGTCCGCTTTTGGGGGAGAAGCGGACATGCGCTGCCGGCTGGCGCTGATGGCCTGCGCCGCTATTGACCACAAAACGTACATTGGGGTCAGCCGGTTTTCAGTCGGCGGGACCACAACTAGTTGGCGGCAAGAGCTATCTGGCATCATCGCGCAATGCTTGAATTTGGAGCATGAGATCCACCACAGTGTCTCGAAGCTGTGCATTCTCGGCTTTGAGCCGCTCAACTGGTCGCTGATTGCTGAGTTTGGAGACATGTCCATTCGGACCGCCTCTTGGTCGCCGAGCATGCTGGCGAGCCAACTGCAGGCTCAGCACATTCCTTATCCTGTTTGATCGAGAGCTCTCGTTCATGAACTACCCCCTGTATCCCCACCATCGGTTGAGCAAATCGACGAGCAGCGCGCGGGAACGGCACGGCCTTTTCCGCGCTGGGGCGCCTTCGTAGCGGCCCGCAGTCGCAGCCCATCGATCCAGAAATGTTCGGAACTAAAGCCCCACATCTCGGGGCGACCAACATCCAACCTTTCAGACAGTTCCCGCGACGACTGCCCTTTTCTTTCTTCCCTCTTAGATTCCTCCGGCAGTGTGCTCTGTTTGCCACACTCGCCATGCCGGTACGCGGCTTACTCTAACGAGCGTCTGCTAATTGTCCGCTCCGAGGGGCAAAGCGGACCTAACGTGTCGGCTCGCGGCGCTGCATCAATTCAGTCGCTATTTGGAGGTGAAGCGGACATGCGGCCACCGAGGGCGGCGTACTGATTGGTCGCCAATTACCCAGAGCTGGCCCAGCGCCTGAGCGAGCAATTATTGCTTCAAGATCGGGCGGCAAGACTATTCCAGGTGACGGCAAGAGCTATCTGGAGGCATCGCGCAACGCTTGAATCTGGAGCAAGAGATCCACCACACTGCCTCGAAGTTGTGCATTCTCGGCTTCGAGCCGCTCAAGTAGTCCCTTGGAGACATGCTTATTCGAATCGCCTCTTGGTTGGCGATCACGCTCACGGGCCACCTGCAGCGGTTGAAGAAACCGTCGCGCCCTTCGAATACCTGGTTGGGCCCCGTCATGCCGGCTTGCGCGAGCTGCATCGCGAAGATCGCAAGCCGTTCAGGCTTCCGAAGCTCGGCGGCGGAGGCGAGCCATTCGGGAGAATGCGTTGTTTCACCAAGCGCTTCGCACTCGGCCAGTATTCACAGACGGTCGCCCAGGCGGCAGTAGAAGCGCGGTCCTTCTTCGCCAATGTCGAGGAAATCGAGGAGGTGAACATCCGGGTGTCGCGCATCGCGATCCAGGTGATGGCGGACAGCTCCGACAAGTGGCGGCCTCAGACCCACGAGACCGCTGACCACAGCATGCCCTATGCGGCGGGCGTGGCGCTGATGTATGGCACGATCGAAGAGCAGCATTACGAAGACCCGTATTTGCACGACAAGCGCCTCATGGATCTTGTCAGTCGCGTGCGCTGCCTGCCATCCGACGAGGCCGACCGCGTCGAAAGAGAAATGAATCTGTGCGATCTCGAGGTCGTTCTCAAATCGGGACGGCGCAAGAACGTGCGGGTGGAATACCATCGCGGGCACTGGAAAAATCCGATGACGGATGCCGAAGTCGAAGAGAAATTCCGGACTCTAGCACGCCGGCAGCTGCCAGCCGCGCAAACGGATAATCTGCTGCGCCAGTTGTGGGCGCTCGAGAGTCTGCCGCAAGCAGGCGCGCTTATCGCGGCGACGCGGGTTTGAACTTGGTCGGCTGCGCGACCGAAATGTCTGCCGGCTTCGTCCCATGCCGACGAGGTGATCTGCCCTGAACATGACGTTTCGGTAACCCCACCGATGAGCATACCTGCGCCTACGATATTCCAGAACATCGCGGCTAACTTGACCCGCTCGTTGCGCTGTAGCGTCGAACTACTTCCAAAATATTCCTCTAGCATGATCAGCCTCCCGCGGTAGCTGTTTGACCGGCACTCAACGATCTGCACCAGCCCCCTGCACAACCCAACGAAAACGTTGCCGCAAGACCACCGCCCCGATGGCCCTGGATGCCCCGTCCCTAGCGTCTCGTCATTGAGCACCAGGGTGGCGCGGGGCCGAAGCAGTCAATGGGTCTCGGCTCGCCAGCCATGCGCGTACCAAGTGGCGGCTCCCAACGGCTCTATTGATCAGCCCCGTAAGCGCAATAGGAAAGCGGTACGTGATGACCGCTGGAATGCGGTTCCAATATCAAACTATCGCCGTCGAGATGAATGACGCGGCCTGATAACAGCAAACTGCCGCCGCAAAAGAACCGCCGTTGAGTTATGAGCTTTGAGCGCACGGGAGAGCTTCAGAAAACCGCGCTCCTCAGCAACGATGGCAAATGCGCCTAAACGCACCAATGGGGAAGGGGGGCCTCATGATTAAATGGAACGAAGCTGTTTCTGATAGAGCTGACGAAGACCTTATGGTTCGGGTAAATCGGGAGCAGGATGACGAATTCTGCCGAAAGCTGCGAACAGCTCTTCGGGCGGGAAAGGAAACTTGCCCCGTAGGTGTGAGCATGGAGCCTGGCACGAAGAGACCTATTTTGAAATTATCGACGGCGTGAATAAAGAGAAACCAATGTCTGAGGCACGGAGCTTACGTCGGCTTTCGCCCAACTGCGGACCGCCGTTTTTGCCCCTGCGCCAGAACGGACGGATGTTGGCGCCAATTACGTGTATCACTGACGAAGACGACGGGGGATTTCATTGGACGGAAAATCTCGTGAGGGTTCTAGCCCGCTATATCATAGGTCTCGTTACTTCAACCCGGGGAACATGCTCGCCACGGTGGCGTTGCTAGCCTGCTTTGCAGTCGTGGTAATGCCGTCCCTCTTTACTGTTGCGCCAGACCGTAGGGCTGGCTTGCCCAGCCCAGCAGATAGCACACCGCAAGCGGCGGTGTCTGCTCCGGCTGAAATGTCCCAGCTAACCGCCATTTCGGCTCCGGTTGAAATGCCTCAGCCTCCCGGCGTATCGGCTCTCGTTGAAACTCCCCTGCCTGCCGCCGTGTCGGCTCTCGTTAAAACATCCCAGCCAATCGCATTCGCCCACTGGTTAGCATCAGACCTGTTTCGCCCTGGGCCGGCGAAAGAATTTGAGCCGCGCCCGGTGCTACGCGGACGCGGAGGGTTAAGCGAGCCCGGTCCGCGCAACGCTGCAGAACCGGATGGTCTGATTGAGCCTCCAACAGGTGACGTTCGGGTCCAAACACCGGGAGTGAACATGCCCGTGGCCGATAGTGAAGGGACGCGCGAGAATAAATTGTTGACCGACGACGCCGTCAACATGTCTTTCGTCGGCATATGGGCTGCCGACGCTAAAGCTTGCTCCGCGCTCGATCGGAGCGGCTTCTTGCTCACTGTCATCGATACTGATGGCGCTCGGGCTGGCGAGACTTTGTGCGCCTTCGAGAGCAAGCGGCAGACGAAACTTGGCTGGGACGTGGTCGCAAGCTGCTCCAACTCGCACGAGCGCTGGACCGCAAACGTCAGCCTGAGCGTCAAGGATAATCGCCTCTCTTGGAAGAGCCAGCGGGGGACGCAGACATACCTCCGATGCCAGCGAGAGGAGATGATGGCCCAGGCCCAGTAAATGCGACTGTCGCATCGCTGGTACACCACCTCAGGGCTCCTTAACCGGCCGGGTTCACGGTTACGCTTGCCGCCGCGCCCAAAGTAATGCGCACGCGCTGACCAACGCGAAAGCCCATTGGAAGCGGTAGCTTGACGAAGCCTTGGTGGTTCTTCCCGCGCGCGTAAAGCTGGCCACAAAAGCGGCAAGTAAAAATCTAAGCCATGCTGGGCCACCCGGCACGCGGCCATCCGCAATCACGCTGCCTCGCGTGCGGCCATGCGTGCACGGTCGTGCGGCCCTTGTGGTCCTGGGTAAGTACCTCGGAATGTTCGACGAACGCCCGCAGAACAGTAACGTCATTTATGCCATCTCTGACGAGCCCATGAGCGCTGAGGAGTGGAAGAAACAGTACGTCATGGATCGATGAGCGATGTGCATTGGGTCTGGCTCTCTCGGGCGCTGCATCGACGCGCATGGACAATACCGTCCGTCATCCCGCACGCGCGCGTCGGTGCCGCCCGACCCAACACCCCCGCGAAGGCTACCGCAAGCCGGAGAAAGCGATCGCAAGATCGAGCAAATGCTTGTCAGAGGCGATAAATACATCCTGTTCCCGACGTCGCTCGATTCCGCTGACGCAGACCGCGTAGCGACAACGTCGAGTTGTTTGGAACGGAGATACCGTCATGACCTGGACTTCGGACAGCACGGGCATCCTGGTTTACACAATTCTCGGCATGTTTCTTATCCTGTCGTCAATATACGTTCCGGCGTGAGTCGCGGTCCGTGAGCAGGGCGGAGAGCCGGGACATCCCGCTGCTGGGCTGCTGGCGTTTCTTCTCCGCGTTCACGAGTTCATCGCCTACGCCAAGGCCAATCCGGGCAAAATCAGCATGGGTCGCCCGGCAATGGGAGCACGCCCCATGTGTCCGGCGAGCTGTTCAAGATGATGGCCGGGGTGAACCTCGTGCATGTGCCTTATCGCGGCGCGGGGCCCGCGCTCGTTGATCTGCTCGCCGGACAGGAGCTGCTCGACATTCCACAACGTTCCATTCCGCGAAGTCCGTCTACCCGCGAGAAAAACCGCGTCGGCGTGAGAATGATTTCGAGCCCGGCCGAAACGCCGAGCGCCTGGGTGACGACATCGACTTCCGGTCAGCGCGCGCTTCACTGTGGCCATCTCGAGCGCGTCGTCGGCCATTTTCTCGAGCTTGGGGTGGTCAACAGGAATTCTTCGGGCTGACCGCGCCGGCACACGCGCCGAGAAATCCCTTATTTTATTTCAGGCGACGCCGGCCCGACCGGCATGGGCGGACGCGGCGTTTCACCGATAGGCGCCGGCGGATCGGGGCGCATCAGATCGGGGATCCGCTTGAGGGCGGAGAACACGCCCTTGTCCTGGTCGGCCGTAGGCGGCTGCTGGGGCGCGC